>Ga0194063_10000410_pt1 | contig 31786 bp, 29 predicted proteins | sample SepL3720m_MetaG_FD_155459 | JGI IMG/M metagenome (GOLD analysis project Ga0194063, IMG submission 155459) | Anoxic zone freshwater microbial communities from boreal shield lake in IISD Experimental Lakes Area, Ontario, Canada - Sep2016-L373-20m | ecosystem: Environmental > Aquatic > Freshwater...
CTTTATATACTTCTTTATATACTTCTTCAGATATATCCTTTACTTTTTACTGTCTTCCTCAAGATGCAGAATTTATTAAAAAAGAGCTTCCTCATAGCACCATTCATATAACGACAGCATTATGGCATTCTTGGAAAGAACAAACAGAGCTGTTAACATGTATTAATAAAGATAATTTAGACTTAATGCACTTTACCTATTTTGGGCACCCTATGTTCTACAGGGGAAATTTCATTTCCACAATTCATGATGTTACTCCTCTTCTTTATAAAACAGGAAAAGCATCAACTAAGAACCCATTTCTCTATATGCTTAAACACGCTGCTTTCTCCTCTATATTAAAAAATCAAGTTGAACGGAGCAAGGCAATTATCACTCCTACAAAGACAGTAAAAGAGCAGCTTATCTCGCTTTATGGAGACACTATTGAAAGTAAGATACATCCTATATATGAAGGAGTTTCCTACCGCCTTCTTGCTGAGCATGGAAAAGAAAATTCAATACAAGGTCCCTATTTTTTATATGTGGGTAATTTTTACCCTCATAAAAATGTAGAATTTTTAATTAAAGCTTTTTCAAAAAGTAATTCAAGCAATTTTTTGGTATTAGCAGGGCCCAATGATTATTTTTTAAAGCGTATAATGAATATCCTCTCGAAAGAAGAGAAAACAAGAATAATTATTAAAGAAAAGCAATCGTTGAGCGAACTAGCAACACTGTATAAACACGCAGTTGCGCTTATTCATCCTTCTATTTCGGAAGGTTTTGGGCTTCCCATAGTTGAAGCAATGCATTTTGGTATTCCTGTTATTACATCTCATATTCCTGTTTTTCAGGAGTTATTGAGGGTGTCCCATTATTCATTTGATCCATTTGAAGAATCTTCAATAGTGAGTGCTATTCATCATTTTGAAAAAGAAAATGAAGTAAAAATAAACACTTTATCGGAAGAATTTTCTTTTGCCGAAATGGCAAAGAAGACGATGGATTTATATCTTCGCTATGTCTGATTCAAAAAAAAAAGTAGCCATAGTCTATGATTGGATTGACAAATGGGGAGGAGTAGAGCGTGTCCTTCTTCACCTTCATTCACTGCTTCCTGATGCAGACTTTTTTACATCTGCTGTTGAGTATAAACATGCTCAATGGGCAAGAGATCTTTCCATTCATCCTTCATTTCTCCAATCAATTCCTTATTGGCTTCGTTCAAATCGAGTATTAATGGCGCCACTTTTTCCTCTTGCTTTTGAATCGATACGACTTAATGAATATGACTTAGTTATTTCAGTAACATCTGCATTTGCAAAAGGAGTAATTACAAAACCAGGGACAAAACATATATGTTATCTTCTTACTCCTCCTCGATATTTATGGAGTCATACAAAAGATTATTTACCGGGTATAAAAAGTATTATTGCATCGCCCGTATATACACATCTTCAGCAATGGGATAAAATTGCATCTCATAGACCTGATACATACATCTCTATTTCTCAGACAACCGCAGACAGATCAAAGAAGTACTATGGTATAGATTCTCCCGTTGTATTTCCTCCATTTGATACAAACTACTGGGATACAAAAAAAATAACCATGAAAAAACCCAGTTCAGCACCTTGCGAAAAACCATATTATTTATGGGTCGGAAGAATGGAGTCGTATAAAAAAATGGATATCATCATAGATACAGCAAGACTAAACCTTACGCGCACATATATTTTTGTAGGATCGGGATCCCTTGAAAAATCATTAAGGAAAAATGCTCCTATTAATTGCTTCTTTTTGAGTGGTATATCCGATGATGAACTTTCTTATCTGTATTCTCACGCTCAGGCATTAATTATGCCGCAGAACGAAGATTTTGGGTATGTTTCTCTTGAGGCGCAATATCATGGATGTCCCGTCATTGCATATCGCGCAGGGGGAGCTTGCGAAACAGTGATTGAGAATGAGTCGGGCCTTTTTTTTAATAATCAAACAGGGCTTAGTCTTGCTGCACGGCTTGAAAGATTTGAACAAATATCATACAATCTAAGTCACTCAACAAGACAAATGAAAAAAGCGATACGGGCAAAGTTTGGAGTACAAAGATTTAACGATCAGTTTCATTATCAATTAAAACAACTTAATTTGTTATGAAAGCAGTAATATTCGCAGGGGGAGCAGGCACTCGTCTGTGGCCACTTTCACGAAAAAAATCACCAAAACAATTCGAAAGAATTATCGGAGATAAATCCACATTACAGCTTGCAGTTGAGCGGCTTCGACCAGAATTTGAATATGAGGACATTTATATTTCTACAAATACAGCATATAAGGCGATAATTCAAAAACAACTTCCCGATATCCCCGATGAAAATTACTTTTTAGAACCGGAAAAAAAAGACGTGGGCCCAGCAATAGCACTCGTAATGGGAATCATGCAAAAAATACATCCTCATGAACCACTTGCAATTTTATGGAGCGACCATTTAGTAAAGGAAGTAAATCTGTTTAAGAAAATATTGAAGGTTGCGGGAGAGCACGTTCACAAAAAGCCTAACAGTCTCGTTTTTATAGCTCATAAACCACGCTTTGCCAGTGCAAATTTAGGATACATTCATATGGGAAAAAAATCTCACGAGAATGATCTTATTTCATTTTATGCGTATGAAGGGTGCAAATATAGACCAGACGAACAAACTGCTAAAGAATATTTTGATTCGGGCAAATATGCTTGGAATTTAGGATATTTTGTTACCACTCCAAGCTTTATCTGGAAGGCATATGAACGATTTACTCCAGTATTGTTTAATGAAATAAAAAAAATTGTTGATGCATATGGCACAAAATCATATCCGGCAGTTCTTAAGGGGGTGTATTCGTCCCTTGAAAAGATAAATTTTGATAATGCAATTCTTGAAAAATTAGATAAAGAGTCTGCTTGCGTTATCGTTGAGGACATCGGTTGGAGCGATATTGGAGCATGGGAGGCGGTAAAAGAAGCGATGGAGCAATATCCTTATGAGAATATTATTAGAGGAAGGGTGTATCTGGAGCATGTGAGGGATACTCTTATTTATAATTATGAAGATAAAAAATTGATTGTTGGGATAGACTTGGATGAACACATAATTGTTAATACAAAAGATGTATTATTAATAGCAAAAAAATCATCCGTTGGGAAAATTAAAACATTAGTAGAAAATTTCGAAGGAACAGAAAATGAGGATTTAACCTAACATATATGAACTCCCTATTTTATGGAAATACTTATAACGTATATCTCAAAAGACTGATAGATGTCGTATTGGCGGGCATTTTTCTTCTCGTGTTTTCACCTATATGTCTTATTGTTTCGATAGCGATAAAACTAGACTCAGAAGGCCCTGTTTTTGCTGATGTGCCAGAGCGTGTAGGGCAAAATGGCACTTTGTTTAAAATGTTTAAGTTTCGTTCAATGATTAAAAATGCCCATGTATTACTTCATACTGATTCCCGATTTAAAACATTATTTGAACAGTATCAAAAAGATAGCTATAAGTTAAAAGATGATCCTCGCGTCACACCCGTTGGTAAATGGATTCGAAAGCACTCTCTTGATGAGATTCCCCAGCTATTTAATGTGCTTCTTGGCGAAATGAGTATAGTTGGTCCCCGGGCATATTATCCAGATGAGCTAGAGAATCAACAAAAAAAGCATCCAGATACAAAAAAATTTGTAGCAGATGTATTATCGGTAAAACCAGGCATTACTGGATTGTGGCAGGTATCAGGGAGAAGCGAAGTACATTTTGACAAAAGAATTGCTCTTGATGCAGAATACATTAAGTCAATTTCTTTATCAAAGGATATTCATATCATGATTAAAACCCCTATCGTTATGATAACGGGGCGAGGGGCAGTTTAGATATGTAATCTACAATTAATAATTTATAATATCTATATGAAGATAAAAAAACAAAGAAAACAAATAGGAATAGTTATATTTGCTCTATTATTGGCATTGTGTGCTTTTGCATATTATTCTTTTTATATTCCTTATACAAGAATTCAAGCAAAAGGAATGGCCGTTGTTGTATCAGGAAAGGACCTTAAAGATGCTTTTTCAAAAAATGACATAGATTTATTATCTGCCAAATTAAAGACATTTGAAGAAAAATATGTCGAATTGGAAAAAGAGTCTCAGACTTTGTATTGGGCAGTTTCGATACCCTATATTGCAGACTTTAAGTTAGGAATCGAAGCTGGAAGATATGGGGTTGAAGCGGCTAAAGCGACTGTCGCATCTATTGCTCCTTATGCAGACTTAATTGGATTTAAAAAAGGAGAATCTTCATTTGTAGGAAAATCTGCTGAGGGGAGGCTGCAGACGGCAGTTCTCACTCTTGACAAGGTATTAAAAAATGTAGATGTTATATCTGAGAATATTAATCAAATTGAAAAAAGATTAGAAAAAATAGATGAAAGAAGATACCCTACAGAGATAGGAGGAAAGAAAGTTCGCGAAACAATTAGTAGCGTAAAGGAGCAGTTTAAAGGAGTTGCAACCCTATTTGTTGATGCAAAGCCATTTCTTAAAAAATTACCTGAAATACTTGGTTCAAAAAAAGAACAAACATATCTTATTCTCTTTCAGAATACAGCAGAGCGCCGAGCAACGGGTGGTTTTTTAACTGCTTATGCTGTATTTAAGATAAAAGATGGAAAAATGTCAATAGATAAGTCAAGTGACATTTATACATTGGATGCAAGTATTCCGTCTCATCCTGCGGCTCCTCCAGAGATTGCCACTTATCACAAAGGAGTGAATCAGTTTTATATCAGAGACAGTAATTTATCACCAGATTTTATACAATCACTTGATCTATTTAACTCTCTCTATAACAAAAGCAGCCTCAAGGTGAACTATGATGGAATATTTGCAATGGATTCGAGGATATTAGTGGATATGCTGACCATCTTTGGAGATGCTCAAGTTGATGGTATTACATTTAGCGCAAAGATAGATAAAAGATGTGACTGTGCACAGGTCATTTATCAACTCTTTTCGGTCGTTGATGAGCAAGTAGGTTATGTAAAAGAAAATAGAAAAGGAATATTGGGAGATCTTATGTACGAATTGTTTAATAGAGCTTTACGGTTTTCCCCTTCAAAATATTGGGGTCCTCTAGTGCAGGCTATGTTAATTAATATGGATGAAAAACATCTTCTTCTCAATTTTGTTGATCCTGAGATTCAGCAGTCTATCGAAAAATTGAATTATGCTGGAAAGATCAATGAAGCTAAGGGTGATTATCTCCATGTAAACAATGTCAATTTTGCGGGTGCAAAGTCAAATCTTTTTACAAAAGAAACCATCATTTCAAAAAGCACAAAAGAAAATGGAACTACGAAAAGAGAAGTGCAAGTTGAGTATAGAAATCCATATCCCGCCTCAAACTGTAATTTACAACAAGAGAGAATTCTTTGTTTGAATGCTCCTCTTCGAAACTGGGTACGAATTTATGTTCCAAAAGGTTCAAAACTTGTCGCCTTTGAAGGTTCTTCCATGAAGGTTCAAACATATGATGACCTAGGTAAGACGGTATTTGAAGGGTTTCTTATAGTCAATCCTATGGGGCTAGCGAAGATTAATATCACATATACGTTGCCATCAACGGTGGACGCTTCAACACTTTTGATTCAAAAACAGTCAGGAGTGGAGGGACAAAAGTATGAAGTATCTCTAAATGGAGGCACTGTATTTAAGGGAGTAATGGAGAAAGATACTCTATTTAAGTAATCATGCCGTATCGAGTGCATAAGGAATCGGATGAGGGCATAATTCTTGTAAAAAGAAAGATACTTCGTTCGGATGTTGTCATCATCATTCTTACTCATCATTTTGGTAAAATTGCGCTTCTAGCAAAAGGAGTGCAGAAGATTACAAGTAAGCGTATTTCTGCTCTTCAAACGGGCAACATTGTACGAGTAATTTTTTCTCAAAAGCAAGACTCTTTGCGGTATCTAAGTTCTGTTGAGCTCATTTCTCATTTATCTGCAATTAAAAAAGACTTCGTTAAATTGCAACATCTATATATTCTTCTTTATATGTTTGAACGTATGTTGCCAGATAGTCAGAAAGACCCAAGTATATATATTTTATGCAAAAGTCTCATTATTCAACTTGCAAAAGCAGAACAAAACACATTTCAAATGACTCAGGCTATGAATAAAATTTTAAACAGCATGGGGTATGGAGAGTGTCGCTCTTATGAAGAGTGCGTTATAATGACCGAGGAGATAATTGGCAAAAAAATGCCCTCAGTGCTGGTATAATCTATCCTATATGGATGAAATTGTTGCGTTGGCTAAGAGAAGAGGGTTTGTTTACCCATCCTCGGATATTTATGGCGGATTGGCTAATTCGTGGGATTTTGGCCATTATGGCACGCTTCTTAAAAACAATATTCGGGATTTGTGGTGGAAAACTTTTGTACTGGACAGAGAAGACATGGTTGGGGTGGATGCCAGTATCATGTTGAATGCAAAGGTATGGGAAGCTTCAGGCCATGTTGCTGGCTTTACAGATTCACTAATTGATTGTAAAAATTGCCATTATAGAACTCGAGCAGACCACCTCATCGAGGATAAAGTAAGTGGAATAAAGGTGGAGGGTTTGTCTGTTACAGAATTGACAAAACTTGTAAAAGAACATAATATTTCTTGCCCAAAGTGTGGAAAAAAAGATTTTACTGATGTACGAAAATTCAATCTTCTATTTGAAACAAAAATGGGAATTATCGAAGGGGATAAATCAACACTGTATCTGAGGGGAGAAATTGCTCAAGGTATATTTCTTAATTTCAAGAATGTGATAAATACCATGCGCGTTTCTTTACCCTTTGGAATCGCCCAACAAGGAAAGGCATTTAGAAATGAAATAACGATGGGGCAGTTTGTTCACAGGACTATGGAGTTTGATTTGATGGAGTTTGAATATTTTATTCGTCCTGATAAATGGGAAAAAATATATGAATATTGGAAGGAATCCATGTGGAAGTTTGCTCTTACTTTAGGATTAAAAGAGAGCTCTCTACGATGGAGAGAGCATGAGGAGTTTGAGCGGTCTCATTATTCGAAAAGGACCATGGATGTTGAGTATAAGTATCCATTTGGCTGGAAGGAGATGTGGGGTCTTGCATATAGAACTAATTTTGATTTGACTAATCACATGAAGCAATCAGGGAAAGATTTATCATACATTGATCCACTCACAAAAGAAAAATTTATTCCCCATGTAATCGAGCCGACATTTGGACTTTCACGTCTTACTGGTATTATATTAACTGATGCATTTACAAAAGAAAACGTAAATGGTAATGAGCGAATTGTCTTAAAACTGAATCCTCAAATTGCCCCTATAAAAGTAGCCATTTTTCCCCTTCAGAAAGACGAAAAGCTTGTTGGTGCCGCAAGGGAACTTTTTGAATCATTAAAGAAGCAGTTTGTTGCGGAATATGATAATAGAGGTAATATTGGAAAAATGTATCGCAGACAAGATGAAATTGGAACGCCCTATTGTGTGACTGTTGACTTTCAAACACTTGAAGATAAAACAGTGACTATTCGCGATCGTGACACCATGAAGCAAGAAAGAATACCCTTAGGGAGTGTAAATGAAATACTTACAAAACGAATTATTAATTCTTAAATAGAGAAATATGAAAAAGAAAATGATTGGAGTTGTTGTGGGGGGGATAGTTCTACTCGGTATAGGAGTAGGTATTTTCCTCATGCGACAAAAACCAAAAGTAATAGTCCAACCGCAAAAGCAAGAAGAATTAGGAGCTATTCCCACTGTGGATGCATCAGTTATAGTTACTCTTTCTGCCTTGCAGGGAAATAAAGAAATTGTATTAAAAAGTTCTAGTATCCCCAATGGCACTACATCAGTTGACTATGAACTGTCTTACAACACAAAGGCCCAGGGGGTGCAAGGAGCGATGGGGACAATATCAAAAGTTGAAGGAAATGCTTTTGAGAGACAAATAACCCTCGGCACTTGCTCCTCAGGTCGTTGTGTTTATCATGAGGTTATTGGTGGAATACAGGTAACATTAAAATTTACGGGAGGATATGGAGAAAAGGTACTCTCAAAAGAATTTCTTTTATAAGGATGATGGTGTGAGTAATGAAGCGAATATGCCTTGTTTTTGAATGTTTATTTAAGATATACTGTTATTAATGATACAAATGAAAAGGGGGTGATTTTATTATGCCAAACATACAATCTGCAAAAAAGAAAATGCGTAAGGACGTGACAAGAACAAAAAGCAATGCTGTTTATTTGCACGCAATAGAAAATGCAATCAAAGGACTTTTTAAACTAAAAGGAGTAAAAGATGATGAAAAGGTTCGCAAAACAGTTTCACTTATAGATAAAGCTGCAAAACGAAACGTATTTCACAAAAATAAGGCATCCCGTTTGAAGTCTCGCATTACTAAGTTGGGATCAAAGAAGAAATGAAATACAAGATAAATCTTCTTCCCGAAAAAGAGCGAGATTTATTAGACAAGAGCATATATTTTATCCTGCATTATTTGCGGTATGTTCTTGTCATAACTCAAATTGTCGTTATTTCAGTCTTTTTTTATCGTTTTAAGATCGACCAAGAAATTATCGATCTCAAAGATGAACTTGCTCAGAAGCAAGAGATAGTTGCTGTTTCTGAGCCATTATTAAAACAGGCAGAGATAGTTGATTTGAAAACAAAACAGATACGAGAAGTATTAGTGAATCAAGCTATTTTTTCTGAATCATTTACCTATTTCCTAGATACATTCCCTCTCCGATTAACAATAAAAAAACTCGATATAAAGGCCGATACATATAAATTTGACGCTACCACCACAGATCCAGAGACGATACGCTCTTATCTTGCTCGGCTGAAAAAAGAAAAGAGATTTAAAGAGGTTGTACTTGGAAGTATTAAGCGGACAGGGACGGAGTTTCTTGTACCCTTTACTTTATCTGGTTTTCAGTTAGTTGTAGAAAAAAAATGAATAAATCCATCATAAAACGAAAATTATTAGTAAAAAAAGCAGCGGATTATAGTTATACAATCCTTTTCTTTATATCATTTGCTTTTTTTACTTTTTTTGTGATTCGTCCTCAGATACTCACTATACTTTCCCTCCAGGAACAAGTAGGTAGACTGCACATTCTTGACACGGGATATGAGAATGTAATAAAAAAAATAGTAGATATTCAGTCCTTTTTACAAGATAATGGACAAGATCTCTACTTACTTGATGAAGCGCTTCCGACTTTGCCACAAATTAATAAATTAGTAGTAGATACACAAAGCTCGGCCTCTGACTCCAGTATGATTCTTACTTCAATGGCAATCAATAAAGTAAACTTAAGAGATATAGAAAAAAAAACATCGAGAAAAAATATAAGCATTACTCTTGAAGGCAATGGAGGCTTTATTAGTTCAAAAGATTTTATTACGCGTGTAATTAATAATCGCCGTTTGAAAATGATCCAACAACTTGGATTTAATCAAGATGAAAAAAAAGGATCAGCAAGTGGCAGTCTCAAATTGCAGTTAGAAATTGAAGGATATTACCTGTGAAAGGCAAAGAATTGTTGATTTTATCTTTGGGTATATTCGTTACCATTATTGCATGGATGATGATAGATATTTATCATATTCAGACAAAAATTAATGAACAGATAAACATCAAGCCTGCCCAAGTACCAAACTATGTTATGGATAGCACAATTATCGAGGTATTGAAGGAAAAAAACGAATAAAATATGTCATATACCTCTTTGTATTTCAAAAAAAGTAAGAAACCCCTTTTTGTTTTGGGAGCATTGTCTATACTATCATTGTTTCTTGGGTCTTACTTTTTTGTTGGTCAAATAGGAAGAAAAAATGGTTGGCAAACAACTTCCGGAATACAGAGAGTATATATTGTAAATAGGTCCCCCCATGGATTTGAAGTGATTTGGTCCAATAATAAAAATGAAAAAGAAGATCAATGGGTAGAAGTGACTAAGGAAAAAGAAAACCAATATACAAGCGGTACATTTGATACATTTGGCGGAGTAAATAGAGCTATCATTGGAGGGTTGGAGGCTAATACACGCTATCGTTTTCGGATTCGGGTGGGCTCCAAGACATACATTCTTCCTCATTTGCTCTCAGACATTATTCAAACACCAAAAGAGGAAAAGGAAAACCCCACTTCTCCCGCATATGGAAAGGCAATTTTGCCCTCTACAAAGCCGTATGCAAACGGTCTTCTTATATATGAAATAGATGGTTATTATCCACTTGCTGTATTTACAAAAGAAACAGGAGAGTGGCTTCTTCCTCTTACTGGGCTTGTTGAAAAGAAGAGCAATTCTATAGTCTCAATTGCGGATAGGAATCTTGTTTCAATAAAATTATTCTCATATCCTGAGGGAATCATACGGACAAGTGTTGGTCAAACTCGTCCTTTAAGAAAAGTAATGATTGCCGGGACTTCTTCTCTTCCCGATCAAATAACGCAAACAAAAGGAGAATCAATCCTTGGAGTGAACTCTCAAAATAATTCAATCACCGCAGTAAGCACCTCGAGTATCACTTACCCAAAAGAAAATGCTATTATTCCCGGTAATGCACCGCTTATTCGGGGAAGGGCCTCAATAGGTGGAGATGTTCTCATCCTAATCAAGTCGTCAACTAAACAGTATAGCTACAGAACAAAAGCAGATGAAAAAGGGGATTGGCTTGTGCGATATCCTCTGGTTCTTGATCCGGGAAGATACTCTATTCTTGCGACAATGAAAAATGACAGAGGAACATCAACTATCACACAAAGGTCATTTAACATAATTAAAAGTGGAGAACAGGTGATGGGGATAGCAACTGGCACCCCCACTCTCGTTCCAACTGTTTCACTACTCATATCTTCAAATCCAACGGTAATTCCTACCGAAAGCCTTATTTTGCCGACAGACCAAGTATCCCAGCCCACGCTCCTTCCTACTCGATTAGTTCCAACTGCATCACCACCAGTTACTGGAGGGGGAATGAATGGATTCCTATTTGGAGCGCTATTTTGCATTGTTATAGGGGCTGGATTGGTCCTTGCGTTTTAAGTAGGATTCTTGGTATCATGTAACTATGAGTGGCTTTATTGATTTTATTCTTTCGATAAATAAGATTGCACTAGTTGCCTTTATTGCAGTTTTAGGCTTTCTTATCTACGAAATAAAAAAAACCGTTGATGAAAAAAGCAAAAAGGCGAAACCAGTAGTTCCCCAATTCAATAATACAACTCAGGTAAGCACCCCTGTCGCTCTTAATAGTACTCCTTTACCCCCCATGCCAAATCTTCATACAAACAAAAAAGAAGGCGCTCCACTTCTCATGATTATCATTGGGATAATTTCCCTAGTGAGTGTTATTGTTCTTATCATCATCTCTTTTCAAATTAATCAGAAGAAGAAAAATATTGAAACAACCTCTGTTCCTATTATCAGAGAGATTACATCCGCGGGACTTAAGATATATGATCAGTCTTGGAAAGAAATTGAAAGTAAAGGAAATGATCAGGCGCAACCAGGTCAAAAATTATATATCGGCATCCAAACAATAATTGAGGCTGACATTGATAGAGCGCGCATTAAAGTGAATACCAATGTTTGGGAAATAGCAGATATCACTGAGCTATTTAATCCGCAGCTAAAAGTGTATTATAAGGAATATACTGTTGCAACTGGGACAGCTCAGTTAAAAATTGAAGCGCAACTTCACTCGGCGAGTGACGGATGGCTTGGGGATTAGTAATGAAAAAAAATAAATCTATACTAACAGTCGCATTTGTTCTCATGACCGTTGCGTTATTGGGGGCAACTGTATATATGAGCGGGGTTCTTTCCTCAACAAACTCTCCTACTCAAATTAAGAAAACAAAAGCAGCCCCGGTAACGTACACGAGAACAGTGGATTTTAATTTTCCTACAGGAGTGGCTCAAGATCTGCAAGAGCTATTACCATCAATCATCCCCACAAATATAAACCCAACCATAGCGGGCGTTCCCTCAAAAGTATTAACTAGTATTCCTACGGTAGCACCGCTACCTTCTATTAAAGTTCCTACAACCGTCATATCCTCTATTCCTACTTCTCTCCCTCTTACTCCAACCCGTATGCCAACACCTACAGCTATTCCCACTTCAATTCCAACACCAACAAGTCAGCCACTTCTTGCTTATAAAAGCACCACTATTTCTCCCACACTAATTCCCATTGCTGAAACAGGAGGTATGATTGAAGACGTAAAGACTTCTACTCCAACACCAACAAAAAAAATACAGCCAACTGGGGTGCAAACACTACCTCAAACTGGATGGATACAGATATCGTCCATTCTCTTTATTGTTGCTGTTTCAACAATCTTTTTCTCCCTTTTGTTTTGATACAATAAACTGTAGCAGTTTTCATATTTATGAAAAAGAAAGGTTTGTTTTTCCTATTTTGTATATTATCTATCTCTTTTGTATATTGGACTATTTTTGGTCCAGTGGGAGGATCTAAAGAATCTATTTTTATAGTACCCAAGAATCAAGAGGGGTTTGATATTGTACAAAAATTGGAGGAGGATGGATATATAAAAAGCAAATCTGTCTTTCAATTCTTTAAGAATATATTTTTGCTCCATATATCTATTGAACCTGGCGGATATGAAATAAATAAAAACATGTGGGCGTGGGATGTATTAAATAAGGTAAATGGCAAGCCTGATTTAGTATGGGTGTCATGGTCAAGCTGTTTACGTAAAGAACAGGTGGGGGAAGTTCTCGGCGCTGCTCTCGGGTGGAGTAATGAAGAAATGAATAAATGGAGTACGACATATACAAATACAAAATCGGAATATTTCGAAGGTGTATATTATCCGGATACCTATTTAATTCCAATTCATGAATCTGGAGGAGAAATTGCACAAAGATTCATAAATAGATTCAATGAAAAATTTTCTCCATTTGCCAATGATTATGTCAAAGCAAACATACGGTGGGTAACGGGGCTTAAAATTGCTTCGCTTATTGCCCGAGAAGCGGCAGGAAAGCAAGATATGCATCTTATATCTGGTATCATCTGGAACAGGCTTGATATCGGCATGCCATTACAAATTGACGCTACCATGCAGTACACATTAGGAAAGAACAGTGAAGGAAAATGGTGGGGTTCAATCGTAATCGATGAAAAGCAGAATGATTCTTTATATAACTCATATATATACAAAGGGTTACCTCCAACACCTATTTGTAGTCCAAACATAGATTATATTGAAGCAGCCCTTAACCCAGAAAAAACGGACTGTCTTTTTTATCTTCACGATACACATCAACAAATTCATTGTGCTAAAACATACGAAGAACACTTACAGAATATAAAGCTGTATCTTAATTAAATTTTATTATTCAGCGGCACGCGCAATTGCAATGAATTGAGCGGGGTCAAGGCAGGCCTTTCCAATGAGAAAGCCATCAATTTCTCCCGTAGCGAAGTAATCAAAAGCGTTTTTTTCATTTACAGATCCTCCATAGATAAAGACAACATCTTTAGGAAGGTTCATTTTCTTTTTCATTGCAATCGTTTGTTCAGGTGGTTCGTTTTGCCCAGTGCCGATTGCTGCTACTGGCTCATACGCAATAAACTTTACCCCTGGAGGGATAGTGTCTTTTTCATCGCGGACACAATATACAGGAATTACCTTATGTGCAAGAGCCTGTTTCACTTTCTCAGCAAGTTGTTCATCTGTTTCTCCAAAAGTTTTTCTTCGTTCACTATGTCCAATAATAGTAAAGCTCGCAACTCCTTCAAGGGTTGTGGCAGTAACTTCACCCGTGTAACCCCCTTTTTCATAGGAAGAAATTGTTTGCGCTCCTACAAATACATTTTTACAATCCTTTAATTTTCCCTGTACGTAAGAAATAAATAGAAGGGGGGGGAAAACTCCTATGGTCACATTTTCATGAGCACGATATTCTCGATTGAATGTATAAATCCACTGCTTCATTTCTGTAAAATTTTTGTTTGCTTTCCAGTTTCCAAATATGTATCTCATACGGTATAGTATAACGTATGCAGAAACTTGAGTTCAACTCGTTAAATACAGCGCAACTTGCGGCGGTTTCCTATTCGGATGGGCCCTCTGTAGTGCTTGCCGGGGCTGGATCAGGAAAGACTCGAGTTCTTATTTATAAAGTGCTTCATCTCATTACTCAAAAAAAAGTCCCTGCAAACGAAATTGTTATGATAACCTTCACCAATAAAGCGGCAGCAGAGATGAAAAAAAGGATTGAAAAAGCAGGATACGGAAAATTAGGATTCGTGGGGACATTTCATTCATTTTGTGCGAGTTTACTGCGCCGATATGCAGGACGTCTTGGCTACGGGCCCGATTTTGTCATATTTGATAATGATGACCAAACCACTCTTTTGAAAACAATCATCAAGGAAAAAGACTTAGAGAGGCTGACTGCATCGTATCTCTCTCATCTTATTTCTGCCGCAAAAAATCAGCTTATTCCTCCTGATAAATTCACTACTTTTTTTCCCCAAGAGCGGGCTGAGGAAGTGGCAAAAGCATATACAACATATCAAGTACGTCTTAAGAAAAATAACGCCTTTGATTTTGATGATTTAATTATGAAGGTCGTGGAACTTCTTCGCAAGGATGATGAAGTGCGCGCATTGATTCATGAAAAATACACACAAATATTAATAGATGAATTTCAGGACACAAATTATGCACAGTACTCACTTGCACGTCTTTTGTCAGAGGATAGTTTAGACATTACTGTGGTAGGAGACTTTTCCCAAAGTATTTATTCTTGGCGCGGAGCAGATATTCGAAACTTGGAAAAATTTCAGGAGGATTTTCCCGACGCCAAGGTGTTTGAGCTGGAGCAAAACTATCGTTCAACTCCTCCCATTTTAGATTTTGCCTATACAATAATTTCAAAAAACAATGGACATCCTATTTTAAAATTGTTTACAAATAAAAGCGGGGGAGAGGAAATCGGTATAAAACAAATGCAGAATGAAGAAGAAGAAGCGTTATTCGTCGTTGCTGAAATTGAGCGACTTCAGAATAAGTATGATTATAAGGACTTTGCAGTGTTGTATCGTATAAATGCTCAATCACGAGCACTCGAGGAGGCTTTGCTCCAGTACGGACTTCCCTATATGCTTATCGGCGGTATCCGTTTCTATGAACGAAAAGAAATAAAAGACGTTTTATCCTACATGCGTCTTATCATCAATCCCGATAATGAGCTAGCTCAGGATCGAATCATGAAACTGGGCAAACGAAAATGGGTGGAATTTGTCGAAAAAGCTGCACAGATTCGCGAGGGAGTAGAAAAAAAAGATACAGAAGGGTTGATGGAAGAAATATTTTCTGCGACCAACTATCTTGCCATATATAATGAAAAAGATCCTGATGAATATTCTCGTCTAGAAAATATCAAGGAGCTGAAAAGTGTAGCAAACTCTTATCCCAACATAAATGACTTTTTGGAACAGATAGCACTTGTTGAATCTGAGTACTCCGAGGGGGAGAAAAAAAGAAAAGGGGAAGATGGGGTGCGACTGATGACTCTTCATCAGGCGAAGGGGCTTGAATTTCCTGTCGTATTCATGGTCGGGGTCGAGGAGGGGATTCTTCCCCATTCTCGAAGTGCATATGATCATTTTCAGCTCGAAGAAGAGCGGAGACTTATGTATGTCGGAGTAACACGCGCAAAAGAACGATTGTTTATCACCCATGCTCGTCGTCGTTTTTTGTTCGGTAGAAGGATGGAGTCTGCCCCTTCTCGTTTCATTGCGGAAGAAAATGAAGAGTGGTAGAATGAATTATATGGGTAGTCGAATTGTCCGCAGAATAACAACAGTATGGCTGGAGTTTGTCGTTATGATACTTCACTTCGTGGGAGATATTCCCATACATCATCTCCGTCGTTTATGCTATCGACTGGCCGGGATGCAAATTGGAGAAGGAACATCTATTCATACTGGGCTGAGACTTTACAATCCTGCCGGAATTGAAATTGGAAAAGATACAGTGATAGGAGAAGGCGCAGTGCTAGATGGGAGGGGAAAAATAATTATCGGGAGCCATGTAGCTTTGGCTACTGGCGTCATGGTTTATAATTCTCAACATGATATTCGCGATCCACAATTTGCCGCCGTTACAAAAGTAGTTCATATCGATGATTATGTATTCATTGGTCCGCGAGCGATCATTCTCCCTGGAGTTCATATTGGAAAAGGGGCCGTTGTGGGTGCAGGAGCGGTAGTGACAAAAAATGTTCCTCCGGGAGTTGTAGTGGGAGGAGTTCCCGCAGTGCCTATTGCAGATAGACCGCTACAGCACTACGCATATAAGCTTGGTCGTGCCGCCTGGTTTCGATAGCTTAATCCGCTGTTCCTACTAAGAACACCGCTCTCCATGGCTGATACCAGTTATTAAAATCCTTTTGGAATGTCACTTCATTTCCTTTTGTCACCTTATATGAAAATCGAGATCTTCCTCCTGAGGCGGCAAAATCAATCTGTTTAGTCACTCCCTTCTTGAGTGTTGGGTCATCCTGATATTGAGGTTCAGGAGCCGCTGCGTAATCAGAAAACACTGGGGTTGTAAGTTGAACAGAGCGCCCATCTTTTTTTCCGTAAAATGAGAAGTATAGTTTATTATTATCTTCATCCGCAGATGTCTGTATAAGAATACTTGCTGGAGTGTTATTGAGAAATTTAAAATCAACTGTCGGTCCATACACTGTAGCATCCATACCTGGTTTTGCATCATTTTCATAATAGCCCACTCGATACGCATGTGCATGATATTCAGTAATAGGAAGACCCGCATTAAGCACAGCTCTAAAAAGAGTTGTTGATACCTGGCAAATACCTCCGCCATCTCCCAGAACAGTTTTTCCTTCCTTGATAATATATGCAGGCTGATATCCAGTTGTGGAAGAAATATCACCCACAGTATCATTAAAAGAAAAGAGTGCTCCTTTTGGAATAAGCACGCCATTAAATTTAGATGTTCCCAAAAGAAGATTGTGAACTCTCTGAGGTATGGAATGAGTATAGTCAGAAACCCCTTCGGCAATAAGATCTTCAATACCATACGTATTTGTCTGTGCAAGTGTTAATTTCGGTTTAAGAACTGTTTTTTTAACTTCAACAGTAACCGAGGATTGATTTGAAGCTCGCTTTCTCATAATATTTTCAATATCTAAAAGAGCTGCATCAACTTCAATCTTAAGACCATTTTTTTCTTTCTCAAACATAGTTACCTTTCCCGATTCAAATTTAAATTTTGCATCAATAGGATCTTTTTCATACATATCAGCAAGATGTGCCAGAGAATCCTTGATGGGTTGCTTGTCATAAGAAATACTTAAGGGAAAATCAAAACGCTTCACTCCCGACATGCTTACCATCGTTTGGAAAAGACGTGCAAAGGTGTATTGGGATCGGCCAATTACATATGCTCTATTGAATGCACTATTAATATCTAAGTGTGTGGTAAGAGTAGCGGCTGAGAATGTTGCTACAAGGGTATTTTCATAGGATAAATATATTGCTCCTTTTTGTACTTTCTCTTCAAGTTCGGAAAAAACGAGAAATACTTCTGTCTTATTCATTTTCCCCACAGATTGCCCATTAATATAGATATTTGGAAAAAGCCTATCATGAAGCTCCACCTGGGTTAAGAAAGAATAATAATAAAAAGATGCTATGAGACCACTAATAAAAAGTAAGCCAATACACAATTGGATAAGGAGTCTTCTTGTTTTTTTTGGTATCATGAATATATGGATGATAAGAAAAATAATGAAAATTTGCAACAGCCATCTGAAATACCTCAACCTATCTTTGAGACAGTGCCTGTAGAAACGGGAGCCCCTGAGGAGATAGCGTCAAATGTTTCAGCAACAGATCAAGCTGATTTCAACCAAATACAGCCGGAAATCGTACCGATTGAAGCGGAGCCTCCTTCTTTAGTACGCACAGAACAAAGTAAACTGCCTTATATTGCAGGAGGCGTTGCTGTATTTGTCGTTATTTTTATTGTAATTTTTATCTTCTTAAGTTCCCGAAGCAAAAAAGTCATTCCGCCACTACAGAAAGTTTCCCTTACTTATTGGGGCTTATGGGAAGAGAAAGAAGTAATGGATCCTCTTATCAAGGAATATCAAAATAAAAATCCAAATATTCAAATTACGTATGAAAAGAAGACGGAAGAAGACTATAGAAAAAAACTATTAACATGGATTAAAAATGGGCAGGGGCCAGACCTATTCCGTTTTCATAATACATGGGTGCCAGAGATGATGCTTCCTAATTCTAATAATAAAGAACTTGCATTAGCTGCCCTACCTGAGTCTGTCATGTCCAGTGTGGAATATGAAAAAACATTTTATCCTATACAGGTTAGGGATCTTAAAATTGAAAAAAATATTTATGGAATTCCCCTGATGATTGACGGATTAGTGATGCTTGTTAATGAAGATTTACTTAAAAAAGCAGGTATTTCATCGGTGCCAGAAAACTGGGATGAGCTACAGGTTGCAGCATCTCAGGTAACGGTTAAAGGGAAAGAAAAAGAACTAATTACAGCAGGGCTTGCTGCAGGAACAGCAAGCAATGTCGCTCATTTTTCTGACATTCTAGGATTGATGATCATATTGAATGGGGGTAGTCTTTTTAAATTAGATCAACCTGAATCATCGACTGCCTTAGAAGCATATCGTAGACTTGCAGAGGAGCCAAATAATGTATGGAGTGAAGCGATGCCTAATTCTATTACAGCTTTTGCGCAGGGGAAAGTTGCTATTATTTTTGCGCCTTCATGGGAAATACATTCTATAAAGAACACTTCACCTGAGTTAAAATTTGTAGTAGCGCCTATACCAAATCCACCCGGGGGGAAAAAATTCTCCATCGCATCGTATTGGGCAGAAGGAGTATCGATAAAAAGTAAAAATCAGACTGAAGCTTGGAAATTTCTCGCCTACTTATCCTCAAAAGAAGGTCAAACAAAGATGTATGAAATACAAGGAAGTATTCGTGCGTTTGGTACTGCATATTCACGGATGGATCTTGCCGATTTATTAGTGCAGGATCCTTATCTTGGAGTAGTAATAAAACAGGCAGTAGAAGACAGATACATTTCTCTCTATTTAGCATCAAATACATTTGACGATGGTCTCAATGATGGGGTTTCTCGCTATTTAGAAAACGCTATAAATGGTGCTTCGCAGGGAGTATCATATGGAGAGGCAATGAAACAAGCGCAAGCAGGAATAAGCCAACTGTTTGTGCAGTATAATATAACAATAAAAGAAAAAAAAGAAAAGTAATAAAAAATTATCAAATATATGAAGCTACCCTTTTTACATGAAACCAAACTCAAAGGAGAGGTTTATTGTGGAATTTTATTGAAAGAAGGCCAGGGAATATGCTATGTGTATGAAAAGAGGGATACCTCAGTACTTTTGTTGAAGCAAAAGGAGTTTCAGTACTCTGATGGATGGGAACATATAGTGGATGATGTTGATGAGGCGCTTTCTCTTATCGAACAGGATTTGGGAAAACAAACAACTATTTCTCAGTGTGTTTTCTTTGTTTTTGCACATTTAGTTGATCAAAATACCCATGAAATTGCGAAACCCTATATTGCCAAGTTAAGAGATATTTCTAAGCTATTGGAATTAAAGCCGGTGGGGTATATGGAGGTTATTGATGCAATTCATGAAGAGTTAGAAAAGGAAAAACAAACACGTTTGTCAAGTATTATCGTAGAGCTTGATGATACCCAAATGACAATTTTTCTTTATAAAGGCGGTCATAAAATAGCAATTCAACATGAAGTGCGCACAGATAATTTTGCTGAGAGCATGCAAAGAGCTCTTGAAAAAATCGCGCAAAACCACATATTACCCAATCATATTTACCTATATGATTCTACCGATTTAGCTGAAGAGTCGTCAGATTTGCTTCTCTATTCTTGGAAAAAAGAGCTTTTTACACAGCAACCTCGCATTTTGGTGATTCAACCGTCGATTGTGGGAAAGGCACTTTTATATCTCTTGGAAAAGCAGTTATGCGAATTACCTCAGGCTACAGAATCCAAAGATGAACAAAAGCTACCAGATGAAGTGATGGGCTTCACTATTGGAAAAGAGGTAGTGGAAGATATCGATATCATCGAAAGTGAGCCCAAAATCAAGAAACAATTTTCATTTCCAAAAATGTCAATTCCTACATTTGCCCATCTTCCCGCAACGCGGCTACTTCCCATCTTAATGATTCCCCTTGGGCTTATCATGCTTATGCTTGGATTGCTATATTTCCTTCATGGTGCGGTAATTTCCATTACCGTTCCTGTTGAAAAAAAAAGTGCAGAGATAGCAATACTTGCAAGTAAAAAACCAACAAAATCAGAGCAAGTTGAGCTTGTTTCATTGAATGAGCCATTTAGCGCAAATGAGAAAAAAAGTACAACGGGAAAAAGAGACATAGGGGAGAAGGCTTCGGGAGAAGTGACTCTCTACAGTTATGAGGAAAAAGAAAGACAACTATCTAAAGGGACGAAAATTCAAGTTTCAACCTTGTCTTTTGAAACAGACGATAATGTGACAATTCCACCCTCTCAATTTGCATCTGACAGTATTACAAAAAATCCTGGAAAAGCAAAAGTAAAAGTAAGGGCTGTGTTATTAGGAACAGAAAGCAATATTGAAAAGAATAAGAGATTTTCGGTATCAGACATTTCATCAAATAGCATTTTTGGAATAAATGAAGCTGCTTTTACGGGGGGGACCAAAAAAACCATTCGAACTATTGCGAAAACTGATATAGACAGCTTGAAATCAACCGCCTTGGATAAAGCAAAACTCGGAGCAATTACCAAACAAAAAGCAGCAACAGACTTCCTTCTTCTCCCAGAGCTTACAACTGCACAAGCGACTAAGGAGCAATACTCGGGGGAAGTTGGAGAAGAGGCCGATACAATAAAATATACCGCATCAGGAGGCATAACTCTGTACAGAATACCCAGAAAAACAATAGCAGATTTTGTTGAAAAAAAACTAGAGACTGGAAAGCCAAGTGGATATAAAAGCGAAAAAGTGGATTTTACTGTAAAAAAACAAAAGAAAATTGAAAATGGAGATATGCAACTGACCATTGGGGGAGAAATTGTTTTTAGCAAACTACTCACAGCAAAAGATATCTCTGGATCAGTTGTTGGGAAAAGTAAAGAGGAGGGAAAATCTCTTATTCGTTCTCGATTTGGCATTTCTCAGATAGATATGAACATTACTCCTTCTTTGCCATTTATACAGGACAGAGTGCCCTTCTGGCAGAATCATATACGAGTTGAACTGCTTCGTTAATTATGGTTTTGCACGTATATCTAAAAGAGAACACCTCAAAAAAACGCAAAGCAATAAACTATATATCGTATATTACATTGGGAATAGGAGTCCTTCTTCTTTTCTGGTCATTTTATCCCGTACTTTCTTTTGAGCTCTATTCCCGGTTCATCCTCAAAAATGGGATTGAGTCTCCAGTACCTCTTAATAACGCCTTGGCCTCGGTAAGAGATTCTCAATCTGTGCTTGGGTCTAATGATGCTTTTTCCAGCAACTTGAAGGACTTTACTCAAGCACATTTATGGTTCCCGGGGAATCAAGGAGAAGGGAAAAAAGTGAGCTCAGCAATTCAATACTACTCCCTCACCATTCCTAAATTAAACATAACAAAAGCAAAAGTAATCGTTGGGGGAGATGACCTTACTAAAAGCCTTGTTCATTATATACCTCGTTCAATGCCAGGCGAATTCGGCAATGTGTCTATTTTTGGGCATTCAACGCTGCCACAACTATATAATGAAAAGGATTATAAAACAATCTTTACCTATCTGCCCAGCTTACAAAAAGGGGATTCAATATTGATTGAAGTAGGTGACCTGGAGTATGAATATGAAGTATACGACATGTTTGTCGTAAGTCCCGATAAAATATCTGTTTTGGATCAACAGTATGATGCATCTTATCTTACTTTAGTAACCTGCGTACCTCCCGGGACTTTTTGGAAGAGATTAGTAATAAAGGCAAGATTGCTCCGTCTTCCTTAGTTACATATATCCCTTGATATAACCTATAATATCTGTTATAATTCACCCATGGTTTCAGCTCAGAAAGCTCGTACATCTTCGCCAATACAGACCCCCTTAAGAGTACTTTTTTTTATACTGTATCAAATCATTCATTTCTTCATCATTATTGGGGAAATTACACAAAGTATTATTACCTTTATCGTCACTATTCTACGTTTTATTATTGTCACCCCATTTATATTTACTGGGGCGCAGAGTAGGAAGCTTACTGGAAAAATGCCTCGTTTTGTTCATCTTATATTTTCTGTTTTCAAATTTGTATTTAGAATTCTATTTGTAATAATCAACACCATTATTTTGTTCCCCCTTCGTTTTATTGCGTCCCTTTTTTCCCCTGAATTAAAGGCCTTTCTTCTTGGGATTACCCTGTGCGTGATTGGTTTTTTTCTTTTTACATCGTATAGATTTGTTGTAGAGCTTCCTTCCCCAACTGATATTGGGAAGCTCAACTATCCCCTTTCTACTCACATGTATGATAGAAATGGGAAATTACTCTATGAAATATATAAAGATCAAAATAGAACAAGTACAAAACTCGCAGAACTGCCAAAGTATATTTATCAAGCAACGATAGCTATAGAAGACAAAAATTTCTATAATCACAGCGGCGTATCACTCGTTGGTGGAATTCTGCGAGCAGCAAGGGATACATACTTAAAAAAGGGACTACAGGGTGGATCTACTATCACACAGCAATTAGTCAAAAGTGCCCTACTCACTCCTGAAAGAACTGTGGAGCGGAAGCTTAAAGAAATATTATTGGCATTGTGGACAGAAAAACTGTATACAAAAAATCAGATTCTTGAAATGTATTTAAATCAGGTTCCCTACGGAGGATCTGCATATGGCATAGAAGAAGCTTCAAAAACATATTTTGGAAAAAAAGCAAAAGAGCTTACTATCGCAGAAGCCGCATTTCTGGCTGGAATGCCTCAGGCTCCCTCTCTCTATTCTCCCTATACCAATCCCGATCTTGCAAAAACAAGAAGGGATGAGGTTCTCAAGAAAATGTATGAATTGCAGTATATTACAAAAGAGCAGAAACAGTCAGCAAACAAAGAGGAAATAGAAGTTGCTCAACTTCAAAGCAATATAAAAGCGCCCCATTTTGTGTTCTATGTCAAGAAAGACTTAGAACAACAATATGGTCTTCAACGAGTTGAAGAAGGGGGACTGAACGTGATAACCTCACTGGATTTAGATATTCAACAAGAAGCTGAGAAAATTCTTAAAGAAGAAGTGGAGAAGGTTGGTTACTTGAATATTTCAAATGCAGCATTACTCGTTACAAAACCTTCAACGGGAGAAATATTAGCAATGGTAGGATCTGTTGATTATTATGCACAGCCCTCTGGAGCTTTCAATGTAACAACGGGATATCGTCAGCCAGGGAGCTCAATTAAACCAGTCACATATGCTCTCGCTCTTGAAAAGGGATTCACTGCAGCTACTATCATCGATGACGTTCCCACAACGTTTGGTATTCAAGGATCTGCTCCTTATGTTCCCGTAAATTATGATGGTCAATTTCATGGGAGAGTTCCCCTTCGCTACGCGCTTGCAAATTCATTTAATATTCCTGCAGTTAAGCTGCTTAATACGCTTGGTGTGGATGAAATGGTTTCATTTGCAAAAAAACTAGGAATCACCACGTGGGACGATTCATCTCGATTTGGACTTTCTCTTACATTGGGAGGAGGAGAGGTATTTATGACAGATATGGCAACCGTTTTTGGCACCTTTGCAAATATGGGAGAAAGAGTTGACATCACCGGAGTAACACGAATTTACGATGCAAAAAATCAGATACTTTTTGAAAATAAGCCAGTGGGGAGACGAGTGGTAAGCGAAGATACAAGTTATATTCTTTCAGATATTCTTTCTGATAATTTTGCACGAAGATGGGAGTTTGGTAGTAAATCAGCACTCGAGATTCCTGGCTACAAAGTTGCTGTTAAAACGGGAACTACCGACATGAAGAAAGACAATTGGACAATTGGATATACTCCCGATTTCGTAGTATCTGTATGGGTGGGAAATAATGATAATACTCCAATGAATCAATATCTTGCATCAGGAATAACGGGTGCCGCGCCTATCTGGAATAGAATGATGTCATATCTTCTCACAAAATATGGAGCACATTGGTACGAGAAGCCAGAAGGCACAGTTGAAAAGCCATGTTACTTTGGTAAAACAGAATACTTCATAGCAGGGACAGAAACAAAAGCAAACTGCACGAGCGCTATTCTTGGGACTGGGGACGTGACTCCAACCAAAGCTCCATAAAATAAAACATATAATACCACTAATCACGGAATTGTTTATTGATTTTGCTACATTAAATAGAAAAGTGAGACGATGATAGCAAATAGTAAAAATTCACCCATAATACTGAAAAACCCGCCTTGTGGGCGGGTGCTTTATAAAAAGGTTTTTCCTTCTTATTACGATGCACCCGCCTCTGTAAAGAGGAGGAGACAAGTAATAATAAATGAAAAACCAGAACGCTTCATACTCTTAAAAGTATAGCATATACAATAAAAACAACAAGTAGTATTTTAGCGAGCTAACACATTTACTTTTGTATCCTATCAAAACCAGTAAGATCGTGTAATACTTTTGGTATCAGAATTGAGCCATCGGCCTGTTGAAAGTTCTCAAGCAGCGCAATAAGAATTCGGGGAGATGCAACAGCTGTATTGTTGAAAGAATAACAATAGGCTGTTTCTCCAGTCTTTTTCCTATATTTTATTTTCAGTCTGCGTGTTTGAAAGTCTCCTATGATGGAATTACTCATTGTTTCTCCATATCCATTACGTGATGGCATCCATGTTTCTATGTCATACTTCTTAAGTTGTGGCTCTCCCATATCTCCCGTACACATCAAAAGCACGCGGTAAGGAAGTCCCAATTCTTGTAGTATTTCTTCTGCGTTTTGTTGAAGTTCCTCATGAATTTTGCGTGCATTTTCTTCATCATTATTCCCAATCACCACTTGTTCAATCTTCCAGAATTCATGGACCCGATATAACCCCTTCGTATCTTTTCCATATGAGCCGGCCTCGCTTCGGAAGCACGGAGAAAATGCAACAAACTTTTTTGGTAAATCCTTTTCCTGCAGTATTTCATTACTGAAGTAGGAAGTGATGGGGATTTCAGCAGTGCCTGAAAGATACGCATCATCGTCCTCTCCATTTAATTTGTACAGTTCCTTTTCTCCCCAGGGGAGATGGCCAGAACCAAACAAAGTGAACCTCTTAATAATAGACGGAGCTATCATAGGTGTATATCCTTTGAGAGTTAGTTTCTTAAAAACATAAAGGAGTAGGGCCATATGAAGAATAGCGCCCTGATTTTTCAGAAAAAATCCTCTGTATCCAGAGACTTTCACGCCTCGTTCAAAATCAATGATATCCAAGTCTACTCCAAGCTGTGTGTGGTCTTTGATGGGGAATGAAAAAGTAGGTATCGTTCCCACCTTCCTCAATTCCTCATTCCCATTTTCATTATTTCCAATTGGCACCTCCGCAAGTGGCACACTTACCGTAAATGATAATAGGGAGTTGAGCTTTTCTTCGATGGCGGTTAGGTTTGCCTCAACTGTCTTCAGCAGGTCTTTGATTTCTTTTCCTCGCGCCTTCGTGTCTTCAGTGAACTTTTGCTTAGCAAGTTTATTTCTTTCCTCTCTAAGCACCTGCACTTCCTGAATTTTTTTTCTTCGTTCATCATCAAGTGTCAAAATACCCTCAATATCAGCCTCTCTTTTTTTATTCTTGAGGGCATCTAATACTTTTTGCTTGTTTTCGCGGATATAATCGATGGATAGCATATGAAACCCATTATACAGTACTATTTCTTTTTACTCAAAATACGCAGGAAAAAAACATCTGAGAATGGCTCTTTTTTAAACTCCTTATAGGTATAGCTATCTAGTAGACTTCCTATAAGAGGTGTCCCGTCGGAACGCACCGACATGACATTATAACCAGATCCATCATACTGAAAATAAGGATAGCGGAGAGCAGAAGAGTCAATGAGGACTGTTTTGTTCTTTAAGTTAAGATCGATGTATTTTTTTATTTCCTCTCGTGCCGTATCCCCTTTAATCGTGAAGTGAGGGACAGCATTTTTTTCATAGAGAAATCGATTGTAGTCTGAGGTGATGACAAAAATACTCTTTTCATTCCAAATCATATAGTAGGAGGTGTAAAGCGGGGGTGGATCTAGCTGCCTCCAGGGAATCCAGATAAAAAAAAGTAAAAGAATAATTATCTTTATAATTTGAACCCTCGTTTGAGAAAAGGTAGTTGCAATAATAAAAGCAGCTGGGAAAATAATACCGATTGCCAAGCGCCCAAAAAATCCCCCATACCAGTATTGCATCAAAACAATAAAAGGAATAAATACAACTGTTATCGCTGCAAACATTAATCTTTTCTTTTTGGAGAGCGCTAAAATGATTATAATCGAAACAAAAAGAAGCGCGGCCCCTCCGTAGGATAAAATAGCGCTTGTCTGAATAAAACAATTTCTTACTATTCTTGCAATAAAAACAAACAGTCCCTGATTATACGAAACTATGTCTCCCATGTGACTTATATATTTTGCGATGAGGGTAGGAATAGATTGCAGAATAAGCAAATCTAGAATAACGCCTGAAATACTAAATCCTCCTAAATAGAGCGCGCTGTAAAGAATGAAATTGAATCTTTTTTTTCGATATTTAAGTAATAATAGATAAAAATAGAGAGGAAGGACGATAAGAGTTCCTACAAAAATAAGGTGAGCAAACCCCAACATTATTCCAGAAATAATTATTGTAGCATATTTTTTTCTTTCGACACCGATGTATAACAGATAGAAGCTGAGAATCTGAAAAAAAATAAGCTCGGCTTCATAAAGGATATTGGTATTTGCAATAAAGAAATAGGGAAAAAGAATGAGGATAATTGTTGAAAACAGCGCCACTTCTTTATTTATGATTTTTTTTATGAGTAAATACCAAACAATACATGTCGCGTAACCGAATAAAAGCGAAATGAGAAGCATAGAAAGTTCAGTTGATGCACGAAAAAAAATTGATTTAAACACAAGACATGTGATGAAATAAAATGTATGGATTGTTTGATGGGCAGAAGAAATCACAGGAGTTATATTGTTCCAATTCAGCTTTTCGATTATTCGGACATATTCAAAGGAGTCATAAAATACTGGATATGTGCGAATAAAGGGGAGTCGTGTTGCAAAATATAGGAGTGAAAGTAAGAAGATTATCATAGGAGATCTATGATTTTTTGTACAGCTAGTAATCGATGGTTAACCGCCTTATGTTCCGCTTCTGTCAGTTCATCATAAAATTTGTTATATGCATCTACAAGAAAAAGAGAGCGATAGGGAAAGCCCCGCTTTGCATCAGGCCCTACTCGTAATGCAATTTTTCCATCCAAAGATGCTGAAGCACTCAATGATTGTTTTGTCAGAGGATTGTAGTAATAGAGAACAATCCTAAAATGGGCGGTTCGCTTTTTAAATGGAATATCCTTCAATCGTATGAGGGTGTGTTCAACTAGCTCTGCATCAGTTACTTCTCTTCCTAGCCATCGTTTTGAATGAATGCCTGGCTCTCCGCCAAGTGCATCAATCTCAATCCCTCCATCATCGGCAACCGTGGGCAGACCAGATAATTTTGCAAAATATTCTGCTTTAAGTTTGGCATTCTCAAGAAATGTTTGTCCCGTTTCCTCAGGATCGGCGGTGATATGAAGATCATCAAGAAATAGGAGGTCAATACCGAGATTTCTTAGCGGAGAAAATCCCTCTTTTAATTCCTGTTTCTTTGCGGGATTGTGAGTTGCGATTAATAGTTTTTTCATATATTTTCCTCGTCAGTATCCCAGTATATAGGATTTTCGCGGATATACCGTTTAATTATGAGATATTCTTTATCATTTCTGATGATGTGAGCATAATAATTTCGTTCTCAAAAAAATTGCAAATGATTATTATTGCCCATTTATACATTTATCAACAAATGTTCCAATTCTGGATAAATGCCCACATTTATTAATTATTTTCCAAAATAGTGTATTTTTTCTTTTGCACACACCGTCACAAAATAATACCCACTCTGGGAATAATCATATCCATGAAGACGGATTAATTTACGACTGTATTCAGTCAATCTATTTCAATTCAGTTATAAACCCAACTCTCCCGCAATTCCCTGCATGGCTTTTAATACAATTCCAACAAAATCTGCAAGTTTTATTCCGAGTTTTTCTTCACACATTTTTATTTGCTCTCTATTTACTGCAGCTGAAAAAGATTTGGAAGGGAATTTCTTTATTACTGATTCGGCCGTTACATCTGCGATTTTTTTGGTTGGTAAAACAAGTGTTCTCGCTACTATAAAACCTGTAAGTTCATCACACGTATAGAGAGCCCACTCCATTGGTGTTGCTGGTTCTTTTTCATCGTTATTCTGATGGTTGTGTGAAAGGATTGCAGTGTGGAGCTCAGTATCTTCATTACCTAATTCTTTGAGCCATACAACGGTTTGTTTTGTATGTTGATCCTGGGCATCTTTGGTTGCATCCCAATCGACATCATGAAGCAAGCCAACCATTCCCCATCGGCTTTCGTCTCCACCAAGGTGTCTTGCTAAGGCTTTCATTGTAGCTTCAACAGCAAGAGCGTGCTTTTTCAAATGAGGGCTTGTGAGTTTTTCATTCACCAACTTCAAAGCCTCTTCCCGTGAAATAGAATAGGGATTTTGTTTTACTGGTTCTTTTGGTGTTGATACGATAACTTGTTCTCCTCCTAATTTTTTTAATGTAGGGAATAACATTACTTCTCTGATTGCCCATGTGTTGGTAAAAAACATTACGAGCCGTTCAATTCCAATTCCAATCCCTCCCATTGGGGGCATGCCAAACTCCATTGCATTCAGATAATCTTCATCTACATGCTGCGCTTCAGATGCATCTTTTCGAGAAGCTTTTTGATCGTTCTCAAATCGTTGTCTTTGAATAATAGGATCAGTAAGCTCGCTCCATCCGTCACAGATTTCTTTTCCTGCAATATATCCCTCAAATCGTTCTACCCACCCAGCCTTACTGCGGTGATTTTTGGAAAGAGGAGAAACATCTTCGGGATAGTCTATAATCCAAATTGGCTCGATAAGTTTTTCTGGAATTGTGTGTTCAAAAATAGCGAAGATAAGTTGACCCTTCGTTTCGCGTCCAATCATTTCAATTTTGTGTTCGTTGCAATAGCCAAGAAGCTCTTCTTGAGTGGCAGTCTCTACATTTAGTCCCAATTCTTTTTTCATGATGTCACTCATTGTAATACGGGGCCATTTTCCGGATAGGTCTATCTCCGTTTCATCAATCTTCACCTTCATCGTTCCAAATATTTTTTCTGCTAAGTACTTAAAAAGGCCCTCAGTGACATCCATCACTCGATGATAATCTGCATATGCTTCATACCATTCGACCATGGTGAATTCTGGGCTGTGCGATCTATCGAGCCCCTCATTACGGAAGTTGTGTCCTATCTCATACACTCGTTCATATCCTCCGGAAATAAGCCGCTTTAAATAAAGCTCAAACGCGACACGCAAATACATATCTTGGCCGAGGGCATTGTAGTGGGTAGTGAAGGGTTTTGCATTTGCTCCTCCGTATTGAGGATGAAAAATAGGAGTCTCCACTTCCCAGAAGTTGAGCCCATCCAGATATTCTCGCATGTAACGCAAAATTTTTGTTCGTATATTAAATCTTTCTCTTACCTCAGGATTAAGAAGTAAATCAAGATAGCGTTGGCGAAATCGCTGTTCCGTGTCTTTAATTCCAAACCATTCATGAGGAAGTTGTTGGAGAGATTTGCTCAGTAGAGTATATTTTGTTGGAGCAATGGAGATTTCTCCTGCAATGGTCTTCATCACTGGTCCCTCGACCCCAATATAGTCTCCAATATCAAGAAGTGAAAGCTGCTTATAAGCTTCGTTACCCAATGAGTCTTTTTTAAAGAACAATTGGATCTTCCCACTTTCATCTTTCAAATCAGCAAATGCGATATTTCCATGAGTGCGGAATGAAAAAAGCTTCCCTGCGGTCTTCACCTCTTTTCCTTCCATTTCTCGTGTATCTTGTATCATCTGTTTTTTTTCATACGAAGAGGGATAAGGATTCCAGCCAATTTCACGTATTTTTTCAAGTTTTTTGAGACGTTCATCTCTGAGATTTTGTGCAGTTGACATAGTAGGGTAATTATAATTCATCCCAAGTCAAAATAAAGAGGGTTATGTTATAGAAAGAATGGTGTAGGGCACAGTGCCGCCCGGGGTAGCGACAGCTATCTTGTCATTTACTTTTTTCCCGAGAAGTGCAACGCCAATAGGAGAGGTGGCTGATATTTTTCCATTCATTGGATCACTCTCAAATTCTCCCACGATGGAGATCGTTTTTTGTACTCCATTTATATCTACCGATACAGTTTTCCCAAGACTTATGGTGAGGTCAGATGAGGAGGTAGTGACAATCTCTGCGTTGGCTAAGATATACCGCACTTCAAGTATTTTGCCGTCAAGCTCTCCCAGCTCTTCACGTGCCGCTTGGTATCCACTGTTTTCTTTGAGGTCGCCCATGGATCGGGCTTTTTGAAGGCGGTCTACCGTATTGGGCCGTTTCACCGTTTGTAGCTCCTTCAATTCCTCTTGAAGATTATTATACCCTTCCTGTGTTAATTGTATTTTTTTCATATGTCTTTCAAAAATTAGATGATTCCCAAATTAACCAACTCCTGTTTTAATTGAGCCGTATTCGCAAACTCAATTCCCACAATCCCCAACATCTTTGCTGCGTGCACATTATCTTTTCTATCATCAGTGAATACGCACTCTTCTGCTTTTGCTCCCAACCTTTTCAGCATTTTTTTATAAAAGGCTGGATGGGGCTTGAGTTCGCGCAGAAGATACGAGGGGACTATCTTTGACATGTATTGCATTACCCCAGACCTCTCCACTTTGTATTTAGCGATAACCTTTCCTTCATTTGTTCCTATTGCAAGGTTATATTTTGGCTCCAACTCCTGCATCAGGGTCTCCATGCCATCCATTGGCTTTACATCTTTTTTTAATACATCATCATACTCCTCAACACTCATATCTAGCTTCATTTTCTTAATATAGTTGCTTACTAGTTGTTCATGTGAGATAAGTCCCAACATATTGTTTTTGTAATCTTTTTCGTAAAATATTCCCTCGAGCTGCTTTGGCTCAAAATATCGGCTTCCCACTTCATATCCAGCAGGATTTACGAGGGTAGGATACACCAGCACCCCGCTTAAATCAAAAATAATCCACTTTATTTTTTCTTTCATAATTATATTCCATTATATAGGGGAGACACCTATTTTGATAGAGGTAGTCTTGTCTCATACAAGATGAGCATGAAAAGCAAAGTCATTCTCACGCAAGATGAGCATGAAAAAGGAAATGGGGGAAGTAGAATCATAGGCTATGAATATAACTATGATAGACACTACCCTGAGT
>Ga0194063_10000411_pt1 | contig 31744 bp, 17 predicted proteins | sample SepL3720m_MetaG_FD_155459 | JGI IMG/M metagenome (GOLD analysis project Ga0194063, IMG submission 155459) | Anoxic zone freshwater microbial communities from boreal shield lake in IISD Experimental Lakes Area, Ontario, Canada - Sep2016-L373-20m | ecosystem: Environmental > Aquatic > Freshwater...
GTTATAGATCTATCCATTTCGGTACATATCAGGATTATGCCATAGAGGATGGTCCAATCGTCTTTATTGGAAAGAACCTGGATTATGCCTTTATCGTTCAAGAAGATGGTATCAATCAGCTTTATCTCGAAGAACAGGCCATAAAGCAGATGGAATCCGGATCAGATGCTATCCTGGGAACATCGATGTCGTATTTCAGTGATAAGACAAGGAAGGTATCCGGTTTTGGATCCCAGCATCAATCATCCATAGTCAATGGAACAACCGGGAAATTTGGTTTCGACTTCAAGCGTAGAATATGGTGGATGCTCAATACTGAACAGTCAACCGGTGGAACATTTTACCTCAAGGGAACACCAATATCAAATGACCTACTTATTTCCAATGAGATAAAGAAACTGTTGTCAGACTATTCCCTGATTACGAACAAAACAGCCGAGTTGGTAGATGATCCAGGAAATGGAAGTGGGATTATTGGATTCTCTGACACGGATAACTTTGAAGTTGGAATGACGTTTCTTTTCCGATCAGAGGATGGTTTCTATGCAAGGACAATGATATTCAACGAGAAGCTTGGTGGCTTTATCGGAGATTATCCATTCTGGTCGGCATTGTACTTCAATACCATCTATGGCTTATTTTCGACAAATAGCTATTTCAATAACTTCCAATTCAAGCAGGGATCCAAAGTATTCAGACATAATTTTCCTGGAAGTGTTGGCAACTTCTATGGTGAGCAGAAAGAACTTTGTCTTTCATATATTGTCAATGGTGCCGGTGAAAAAGAGGATAATATTCAGAAGATCATGAAAATCTTCTCCTCTATGGAGTTAGAGTCAAAGTCGGAACTCTTTGACAGAATTGTTTTTGAAACGCAATACCAAAGTAGTATCTTTGATTTCAATACGGACAAATTTTGGCTAAAACCCAAATATCAGGAACACAAATGGTATCTATCTATCAAGCCACAGACATCCGGACCAATGCAAGCTTTTAACAAAGGATCAGAGATGAGGGGATTTTGGATGAAGGTGACGATCTATTTCAAAGGCAACAGAGATCCAGAGATAAGAAGCATTGATACAGATATCGATATTTTAACAACATAATATAGGAGATTTTCATATGTCAATGGGTGGTGATCCAATAGGTTCTTTATCCTCAACTGTTGGTGGAATGTTTACAATGGGTTCAAACATTGCAAACTATTTCACTGAAACTACCGGAAAGAAAAGAGTCGGTCCTAAGTTTACTTATTCGCTTGGAGGTACCTCTCGCCAGGGAGGACTTATCTCCGGATCTTATACCAATCCTGTTAAGACACTCCTTGAGGCATCCCATGACGAACTGAATGGGTTTGGTTCGGCCAGTAATGATGTAGCTGGTGTGCTTGGAATGGTTGGGGCGGGACTCCAGGGAGTAAAGGGTGGCGCAGCTGGTCCTACAAAATCAGACTCAGGAACATTTCCACTTAATAACTTCAAGGATAATCCAGCGGCCTCACAATGGAATCTTCCAGGTTCTTCAAATGAAAAGGCGGTCAATGATATGCTTAAAGGAGTACAGCCAGAAACAATGAAAGTTGATCCTGCTCAAATGAGTCCTATTATTACTCCGTCAGATCCTGCAGCAGCTGGACTTATTGATGGTGTGGCAATAGATCTTACTACACCAACAATGGCTGGTCCAGGGGCTCCCGGATTGCGTAAGGGTGGAAAGAACAAGATTGGATCTGTTGAGGTAGAAGCAGAGGGAGGAGAAAGAAAAATTAAGTATGATGAAAAATTCAATGCAATATCTGATGATCCGATTATTGGAAGATCCCATGAGCAGGGAGGAAAAGATATTGTACTTGAACCTAACACCGCTGTTCTCAATAAGGAACAATACGCTATGTATAAGTCCGGCACTCCATTAAAAGTGATTCTTGATGGCCTTAAAAATGTTCATGAAGAACAAAAAGCAAAAGATGGAATGATAAATCAGTCTTCCGATCCAGAACCATTTATTTTATTTGATACGAGACGTGCTGGTAAATGGGCTGTTAATGCAGATATAAAAAATAAGTTTGCAGGAAACAAGAAGGCATATTATGATGATCTTAGAAAGCGTTATAATATTGTAACTACTAAAAAAACAAATATTCCAATATTAAAAGATCCAATATCTCTACCTGAATTTAAGAGGACAGTAGAGCCTGGAAGTGATGTTGAGGGAATGATCGCAAATAAACATGCAAGAGATTTTTTCTCTGGAAGAACTAGTACCATTTTCCCTGTTGATCCTCCAGCATTTAACGTTCCAAAAGAAGCAACTTTTGAAGATAACCAAACTGGTCTTATCTCAAGCACTTCAGGAACAAGGCCTTTTGATTTACAGAGAATTGGTAATAATACTCCAGATAAGGATGCTCCAACACCACTCATTGTAGATCCCATAGATACAACTGGTCCTGAGAAAAAGAATTTGTTTGACAGCAACAACATGACTTTGGCCGCAAATACTCTCGCAAATCTTGCAGCTGCATTCCAGGAAAAGCCACATCTTCAGGAGGTCGCTGCACCAATTATCAGTGAGCCTACCTTTGTTACCCCTCATAATCAATCACCAGACGCTTACCTGAAAGAAACAAGTAAACAGTCCGGAGCTTATCTCCGTATGCTCAGAGAGAGTGGAAGAACAGAGATGATCCCATCTGTTGCAAATGCAATGAACGAACAGGTAGGAAAGATTACAGAGGCAGTAGCCGAAGAGAATGTAAAAGGAGAGGTCCAGGCACAGAGTCAGAACGCTGCAGCATCGAATCAGATCAAACAGACCAATGCCGGACTTATCTCTGATTCAATGAAAACAAATGCGGCTCTTCGTACAGATTATGAGAATAAAAGGCAGGCAGTCAATAACGAAAGGGTGAAGGGGATGGCAAATGTTATCCAGGGATTTGGAAACTGGGATAAAGCCAAAAAGGATGATGAGATTAAAAAACAGATGATGGCTCGAATTATGGCAATGTATTCTTAAAACCATTATATTTGATGCATGCAAAAGTACAGATGCGTATCGTGTAAGCATGAATGGGAACAGAAAAAGGTATGTACCTGTAAAATCAAGTGTCCCATCTGTAAACAAAAAGGCACATCGGTCAAAGTTGATGGAAACCAAGTAACATTTTAAATATGAGCAAGATTATAGACAGAGTAAATGTAATGAATGGGTTTGTAGTCATAGACCCTATTTACACAAAACCTGAGAAGCAGATGTTATCACTTCTCAGCCCTTTCACCGAACTCGAAACGGGACCAAAAGAATCGTATGAGCAACACCCATTTAGGGCATTGGTTATCGCAGCTCCAAAATTCTTTTACAATGGTGGAATCAGGTATGAAGCGGAATTTAAAGCCGGAGATATACTCTTGATGCCAGGCACTCCTATCATATTAGATCATGAAGGATGGGTCGTCATTGATGGGAAGCCATACCCTTGCGTTCGGTATTCCCTCCTGTATTGTAGTTACACTCCGACAAAAGAAGAAACAGAAAATCTTGTATTTGTCAGAGATGTACAGAATAAGAAGAGCGATCTTGTTGGTCCTGGTGACAGCATGCTCAAAAATTAATCAGAAAAACATTATGTAGTGGCCTTGTCGGTGATCCCGGCAAGGCTTTCTATTGTCTAAAAAATACATATCATGGCAGGAGAGAAACCATATATAGAGGCAATACTCTATGGTCAAAACAACAACGGAACCGGGGCAGAAAATGACTTTCGTCAAGCATTTGCTCAGCCTAAAGAGACAGACTCTGAAAAACGCTTTGAGAAAGAACAGGATCAAGGCATGCTTCCAAGACAGTCCCAATGGTCTCAACAGAATAAACTTGAGATCAATACTGCAAAGAAGGATATCCAGAGAGAGAAATACGACTGGTATTACAAGAATCCTGGGAAGACTCCACCAAAAGAAGTCTATCAAAATTGGAATCGGAAGATGGCTATGATATCAATGGCTGATATTGAGGCCCAGTCCTATGATGCCAGATTTAAGGCAAACTTCGCCATGGCAAATGAATATCAGAACAAACTCATTGAGGGAGGAGAAAGATCTACCGCTAACTCAATTGCCTTACAAGATGTCAATGGAGTGCTTGTTCCTGTCATTGGAGATAAAGGTGGTGGTACTCCTGGATGGATGACACACATCGAGATGGTCAGCGCTTTTGATCAGCTTCCAGGAAAGAATAGTTCCGGTCAGGCTCAGAGAGTAGCGTTACCAACTGAGATAAACTACTCTGGAGATTTCAACAAACTCATTGATGATAGTTTTGACAAAGCTGCAAAGTCTGGAGAGGTTGTTCCTATTTTTGACGATGATGGGAAGACGGTACTTGGCTATCAAAGATCTGCTGGTATTATTGGTGATGAAGACTCTAAATTCATGTCTATTATCACGACAGAAAATAATGTAGGAAATGTAATATCTGCAGCACAGGGAATGATTGAACGTCTCACACCATCGGCCAGACATGATCTTGCCTCAGATTTTTACAAGACCCTGCTAATTCATCCGGAGACGATGGAGAAACTTACGGATCAGAATGGAAGTAAATATAAACTCAATGAGTCAGAACAGTCTACGTTAAGAAAACTGTATGATATGCAGGGTCTCGGAAGAGAGGACCTTGGAAACATCAATAACCTTATCGAAGCCTATGGAAGAAAGAGGATCTTTGACCAGGTGCCGGTTCATACTCAGACCATAGAGAAGATCCGTGACGTATCAACAGCGACAGGATCTGGTGTCGGTAGTGCTGCAGCCGCATCATGGTTTCGTGGAATAGCAACTGACCAGACCCCTCCAGATAAACTTGTTCCAGGAGAAAAAGGAAACTCTGCCATAGGAACATATCGTGAGGGGAAAGTTATAAACGCAAGTAAGGCTACTCCTGGCCTTCGTCAGTGGACCTTAAAAAACCCGGATTATCTCAGGGCGTATAATAGTTCAGCCTTTGAACAGAATAAAAACGAAGTCGGAATGGATCCAAGACAGTTTACTCCTACTCTCCCCTATTTCTGGACAGATAATGGTGTTCCTAACAAGATAATGGATCTCGTTAATAATAACGCTCATGTAGTAGGACTCACCGGTCAGGTAAAAGAATTCTATGCACCAGACGAGAAACCTGGAGAAGGTGGGAATCTTGAGTTTGATATTCCTGACATCCATAAGAGTATGAAGGATCTCAGAAAGATCATGGCGGTACAAGTAACGGTAGCTGTTGATGATGCTTATCTGAAGAACTTCCGTAAATCAATATCAGATCTTGATGAGAAACAACTTGATGTTAAACAGGGTATTGATGAAGAACGATTCAATACTGTTCACATGGGAGAAGATGGTAAGGTGAAAAAGCATATGATCTCCTTATGGCTTCCACTATCAGACAAAGAGGGTCTCAAGCTCCTTGGAGATAAATCTCCGGCTATGGTTGCTGCTCAACAAAAAGACGAGAAAATTCGTCAGAGGATTGATGCAGAGAAAAGTAAAAATATCTATAAACTTGCTCAAACACAATAATAATGGAAACGTCACAGGAACCCCAGGCAAAGACAACGCCAAAGAAATATGATTACTTTTTTCCCTTCGCGGCTGGACAGTCATCAGAAGAGATTGACAAAGGAACACTTGATGGATCTGTAGAGCTTCTCTCAAGGACCGATGCTGATAAAAAGTATCGTGGAGAAAATGGACCATTTAAAGGAATGAGTGACACTGAATTTAATGAAACCTATGACAAGGCATCTCAAAGCTACAATGAATACAAACACGGGAAATTTAATGGAAATGTAGCAGAAGCCTGGATGTACGACAAAGGTTCTCTTTCGGGGAATAAAGATCTTGTTGATGCTCCGGTTATGCATGGATTACCCGGATATGACCAGAGTGGACAACGTACAGCATCCGACCAGGAGGTTGCTACGGCCAGGGGATATATCGAAGGACAGGACGGGACGAAGAAACCATACGAGTCTCCAGGATTCTTCAAAGACCTATGGTATGGTGCTGCAGGACTCACCGGCGTGTTCCATCCCTCACTTGCCCCTATATTACGTGGTGATGATCCGGACCAGGTATCAATCATTAAATATGATGCCAATGGCCGACCATACTGGAAACAGGTAGCATCTGACTCCGAAGAGGTTGTTGGAGCACAGCTTCTTTCTGCATATGGACCAAATTCATTAAAACAGAACTGGGTTGTCAGCGCGATCAAAACTATCTATAATGGTGTCGCTCCTGCAATTATGGGCATGGAGGGTTCCGCCCTGGAACTTAGTGACAATATGTATGACTTTTTGGTAAATGGTAAAGATACCAGCGGATGGGCTGAGACACTTGGAAAGAAATTCCAGGCAAAATCAAAAGAAGGTAAGATGCCAATTTCCGTACGTGGAGAACAGGCGCCATTTTCAAATGCAGAGTCAACCATCAATAGCGTTGCTGCTATGCTTCCGATGATTCTTCTTACTAAAGGAGCCGCTTCCGGACTTGGTGCAGCTGGTATGGGTACTGCTGTTGCCCCATCCGTTGTTGCTCATAGTACGGCCTCGTTTGCTGTTTTTGGAGGTCTTGGAATGGATTCATTTAATGAGATGGGTAAAAGCATAGGGATGGATTCCCGGGATCTGGTATGGATGGCTCCATTATTAGGTGCTCTTCAGGGTGCCATTGGTCTCTGGGCTGGTCCAAAGATTCTTACGAGAGGGGTAGATAACATGGCCGGAGAAACTGCCATTAAAAAGATCGTTGATGGTCTTCGTACAAAGGTAAACGAGGTCATAGGGAAAGAGATGCAGGCTATTGGAGCATCTGCATTAAAGAATGAGACTCCTGAGATGAAGGCCGCTTTTGTTAAACGTATCTCTGGTAAGTTAAGCGAAATGTATCAGGGCACTATAGGGAAATTATCTCCCGGTGATTATACTGTATTTGGTGGAAGGATACTGGATATGTCTATTGGAGGAGGTCGGATGATGGCACTGATGGATATTCCTGATGTAGGACTTCAGACACTTAACGACATGATGGCATGGGAAAGAGATCCCAATGCAGCACCAGGCAGAAAGCAATTTGAAGAATATGATCAGAATAAATCTTTCTTTGGCAACGTCATTGACAGAGCTCCAAAGAAAATGGTGCAAAGTTTCGCTACCGGATTCCTTGGATCACTGGCAACCGGTATGATGACCCCATCTACCTATAAGGCCATTGGTGAGAGTACGATAGATTATATTGTGGCAAAAGGCCAGGAAGCTAAACTCAACAAGATCATTGACAGATACCAGGTAGAGGGTAAGTTTGCTCCATCTCATATCAATGAAAAAGGAGAGATCATAACCTCTGAGACCCCGGATGCAACAACGATGAATAATGCGGTATCCAAAATGTTAAAAGACAGGGTAAACTTTCTTGTTGATCTCAGAGATACCTTTGGATTAAATTCCCCTGTTGCTGCTCTTGCTATGGGAAAAGATGCAAAGACAGAGGTATCTTATCTTGACTTTGCTACCCAGGCATTGGATATAGTCAAGGAATTAAAACAGCTCAAAGAAGATAAGGAATCCCTTCCAAATAAAGCTGACATCACCGATGAGGAAAAATTTCGATTGAAAAACATCGACAAGCTCATTGAACTGAAACAGAAACAACTTGATTATTACGTCAAGCCGAGAGAAGTTACATTCACGGATAGTAATGGTGTTGAGCATAAGGCCGAACGTAGTGCGGCATATAAGGATAAACTTCTTGAGTATAAGGTGTTCGATCTTCTTACCGAAGCTGCAGCAAAAAAGAAGACAGAAGCTACCGGAAAAACCAAAGAAGAAATTGAACGTCTTACGAAGAAATACAAGGAAGATATCCTTACCGGAAAAGACAAGGATTCATATGAAAAGATCATCGAAGGTGGAGATGTATTCTCAGGGATGCTTGGAACTATTCGAGCAAATTATGGGTTTGCCGGAGCATTTGGACAGGAAATTGGATCCCCAATGCAACACAAAGATAAAGACGGGAATTTATCTTTTCCAATAGCAACTCCTCTTGGATCAATTTTTAAAGCGTTGGACGATGCACTTATTTCACATAATGAATCACGACAGAGGGTACGATCAAAAGAGGAAGAGGCACAGAATGTCGGAGATATCACAACTGGTATAAATAAACTCTCTGAAGACAAGTTATCAAATCTGGATGAAACTAAAAAAACCGTTGAGGGAATAAAACTGGTAGTAGATCATCTCAGGGATGAAATAGCCGGGTCAACGAAAGAGTCCTACAATCTCAATGAGATATCAGAGATCTCCAAAAAACATCTTGCAGAGATTGATAAAGCTATTGAGTCTTTGCATAACGAGATGAAGGAAAGTCCGGAACAAAGTATACCCGGAATCATCCAGTCTCTTGAGGATGTAAAAAAGACCATTCAGGGATTTGGATCCATTGAACGTGCCACCACACTCAAGGTCCTGACGAAGGATATGAAGATGGACATACTGGATAAGGCAGTAAAAAACCTATCCATTGAAGAGATCACCGGACTTCCTGGTGACAAGTTCGATATCAACTGGTTTCTTGAGCATTATAAGCCGGCAGAAAATACCCAGTATGAGTCATATCAGACCATCATGGAAACGAGTCAAATATTAATGAATCGTCTGGATCAGCTTAAGAGTGTCTTTGATGCAAACGTGGATATCTTCCAGCGAGTCATTGAATCGAATCCAACTACAAAAGAACACTCACCGGTACTCAATGATAATTACAAGATCAGTCATGATACCAGGGTATCCCTGAATCGGGAGATAGACAGAATGATCTTTGATCTGCAGGCTATCTATGATAAGGCAAAGAACAGCAAAATCGTCAAGGATCTGGAACTGGCCGGACTCAAGATACGTCATACCGGCTTAAAATTCTCATTCCTTCGGTATCTGAGTATTCACCACGACAAGTCCATGCCAAAGGAATTTAAGGACAAGTTTGTTGAGTTACAGAAGATTCTCAGAGACAATGGACTGGTTACCACATCGGCTGATGAACCTATCTCTTTCGACAATTTATGGAAGCAATATCAGGATGCTGATAAGCTGGATGGCAAGGAGAAGATCCGTGAAGATTTAAAGACAAAAGTCATTCTTCCTGCAGAAAAACTCATAGCAGACATGTACGATTCTCTCTCAGGTAAACTACAGGGGATAGAAGATGAGTTTGCAAAGCAAGTTCTTCGATATAGTAACACCTATCCATTTGCATCCAGGCCCCCTATTGATGAGGGGAAATATGACAATTTCAGAGGGGTTCTCTCTCCAGGTGGTTACACGAAGGGGATGATCACTTTTATGGAGGAAATGTCAAGTGAAAGAAAAAGCGCCACTGATGAAAAGGGTTTCTTCCAGACTTATACTCTTGTCCAGCTTCATCGCATCAACAATCTCGGTAAGGAAAAAATCAAGGGAGAGAAACTCAGTTACGGGGAACATCTCCAGGTTATTCGTGACATCGAGAAGCAAATGAATACAAATCCTTTGCATGAGTTTGCCTTTGGTTTCAACGAAGAACAGAAAGAGGTTATCCTGCATGCACTTATGTTTGCCGAGAATCCAGATATTGACTATCTCCGTAAAACCAATGGTGAGACAAAAGACAAGGGAACATACATTGAGAATTCCCTTATCATTCAGGGATATCAGGGAGTGGGTAAATCCACGATGATCCCTATGTCAATCATCATGGGTCGTCATATCTCCTCCGGAAAGAGACAGAAGGTGCTTGTGGTTACTGTGAATGACTATTACAAAAAGAACTATACAGATCTGCAGGATGCTATTGCTAATCGTCTCCATGACAATAAGCTGTCAATGATGACAGTCAATGACTTTTTGGATAAAGGAGACAATCTTGACTATGACATGATCTTCTTCGAAGAGTCAACAAGTTATGGTGCAGAGACATTAGAATTAATGGGAGAGATTATCAGCAAGAATAAAGATGCTGGACGATCCCCGGTTAACTTCTGGATTGCAGATGATAATCAGATAGCAGAGCAGAGTAATGTTGAAGCTCAGCGAAATGATATTCAGAATATCGGTGAACGTACATTGCCGATGACAACAATATGGAGTACGGGATATAAGATAGCCCATCAGCTTAATATTGATCTTCGTAACTCAAGAGGCAAAGACACCATTATCTTTAAACCTACCCTCTGTGAGAATAAAGGACTTGATGGAATACATGGGATCTATAACTTCAATCATACCAGCGAGAAGTCCGGTCAACTTCAGGTGGTTGAGGATTTTCTTGCTGATATTGGCATGGAAGATACTCCATCAGATAGAATACTTCTGCTTTACAATACTGATGAATATGATGCTTTATTCACAGATGGATATTCCGGGGATGTTCCGGCTTATATCCAGGAGATAAAAGATAAAGTCGGAAGTCAACTTAAGGCTTATCAGAATAAGGTATTTGTCCTGGCTCCGAATCCTGACAGGACAGAACTATTTGCATCTGGGATGAGAAGCAACCGGGTTTACATGGCTGTAGATGTATTTGATCGTAATGATGATCGTATATATCAGAATGGAAAAATTGTTGATAATGCCATTCAGATAGCCATCACCGGTCTTGGAAGAATGAAAGAATATTTCTCATGGGTTTGTCCGGAAGAAAACAGAGAAGGTGACCTTAAGAAATTTGAGAAATCAGATCCTCATCAGAGAGAAATTGACCTTACCAGGAATTACGAAGATCTATCTGCTGTTACGAAAGACGAACAGGGAAATCTAAAAAGCACCTACAAGGACAAGCAGGATGCCATAGAACATGAATCTGTCTTTGATCGGGAATCTGCTCCAATAGATCCTGAAGAACTCAAGAGAAAAACCGTTGAACATCAAAATAAACTTCGTAGCACCACAACGAAGGGAGGGGAGAGTGTTACCTCCAGGATGTGGAATACCATTCGTGAAGAGATCCTTGACAGTGTAGAGGAGAAAGATCGTGAGGCTCTTTCAAAAGACATGGACAAGAATAAGGTCTTTAATTCCATTATCCGTAAGGTCATGCTTAACATCATGGACCCGGACGGGCATCCTATAGAAAATGTTGAGGCTGACCTGGCAGAATACAGTAAAGTCATGGGACGTGACTTTGGAATGGGTTTCATCAATGCAATGAGATATACCCTGCATTCTCTTCCTGAGTTACGAGATATGATGAAAGATCTGGGGACACTCACTTTTGTTACCCCTCTCGTCATCACTAAAGACGGACAGGAAGGCCATCCTACCATAGTCCATATCGTAGGACATAAAGATGGTAAAGCCATCGTTGACATGTATGACTTCAACTATACCGGCAAGATGGATCACCATATGGAAACCATTCTGTATAAGAATGGAGTCTATGCCGCGGGGATGATGCACAATGGATTCATCATCAATGATATTAAAATCGTCAATGTCGGGTTTGAGACCGTGAAAGAGGAATTGAAGGATATGAACATCACTCAGCTCTCCGATGATCAAAAACTCCAGGCATTAAAAATCGGAGCAGAAGAAACCGGCTTGACTGATATTCCAAGACTTGCCAGTCAGGATGAACTCTATTCCATAGAACGTCAGGTAGATCATGTCAATGATGTGAATGAGCGTACCATGTGGGAGAAAGAAGATGGATCACCAATCTTTATCTCCAAAATCAGTGCCATCTCTGATGGAAAAGGAAATATGAAATTTAACGTGTACGTCAATGATGGAGAGGAAATGAATAAGGCTATACCTTATGATGAGTTTGTGAAGAGTCATCTTCCATTCTCAGAGGTACCTTATCGTCATCTCTTCCATCAGGCCGCACTTGACTCCAAGGGGGTAAAGCCAAAGAACTATACCACTGGTCCTAATATGATGATGCTTCCCGGCACGGATTATCTTGCTGCAGGAACACTTCTGCCAAAAGATCCAAAAAACATCTATTCTCCATCCAAGAGTCCGTATATAGTAGTCTATGATGCTATTCGTGAGATATTGGATGGATCTGAATACGAAGTGGAGAAACATTATCATCGATCCATCAAGGGATTAAACACGAATGGATTGTCAGAAACAGGATTTGATCGTGTTATTTTAAATGTGGTTCGAGAGTCTGAACGTCAGGAGTTTTTTGAAAGTGTAAAAGAACTTGTGGATCAGCGCCTGAAAGAAAATGGTCATGACATCGAATTCACAAAAGAGATGTTTGACAAGCATGGCTTCTACATTCTCTCAGCAGATCCCATGGTGGAATTTGACTTTGGACCTGGTGACCCGGATAACAAGAATTCGTCTGTTCGTGTATTCAGCAAAGAATTTGAACGACTTCATAAAACAGAATATGACAAGCTGGTTAAATTCGTTGACGACAAGGATACTACCCTTTCTGATGATGAACTCGAAGATATCTTTAAGGTGGCATTCAAAGGGGATCCTACCAGTGAGAATCGGGATCTTCTTGTAAGGATGAACATCCGCAGAATAAAGAACATGAGAGAACTCTCTGTTAATGGTCCGCGGACATCATCCATAGCGCATATCAAAGAGGGTCATGTACTTTATGACGTATCTACAAAAGATGGTGTAGAGAACCGCAGGTACCATACCTATGATCAGTTTCTTGCTATAGCAAAAGATCATGGGTTCCAGGTTCGTCTTGACGTTGGTAAGGTCATGGAGTCGTATGGTAAGAGAAAGCGCTTTGCCGCTAAGGTATGGCGTGTAAATGAATCTGAGGCCGAGACGGTATTCTTTGATGCTAAATCTCTTCGTACTACAAAAGACTTCGGAAAGTATGTCAAGGAGATCATGAGTGAACTGGAAGAGACTGTAAAAAGTATCTCTGCACAAAACGAAGAACTTAAAAAAAATATCGCTGACAAGGGATGGAAAGACGAAGATATCATCAGGGCCGGGAATGAGCTTCTTGACCAGATAAAAAAGACCAGGGCATATAACTTCATTGGCATTAATGCCGCTAAGATTCAGAGATACAAAGATCTCTTTGAAGGAGTGCTCTATTTCCATAAGGGTTTCCCGAACGTGGCAGCAGGAACATCCATTCATGGCGACATTATACGCACAAGGATCGATGCCATGCATCTCAATATAAAGCGGGCCATCGAAGACAGGATGAAGTCATTGTCAGATAAGGGAGAGTCCTGGTATCGTACACCATTCCTTGGAGATAAAAACACCCTTGATTCCAGCGAACTTGAGACTACAGCCTATGACCTTACCCGTAGGGTTATCTATCTTGACCATATGCACTCATCGGATGCAATGAATATGGAGGGAAGAGATTTCAGTACAAAGAACTGGATTGATACCGCAAAGGCCAGACAACATGTAGTGGATCTCATTGGAGAAGAACATGCAGCAGCTTTACTCAAGGGGAATAGTTTTCTTAACGGAAGGATTCTTAAAGAGGGATCAAGTGCTTTCTATGGCCGACTTTATGATTCCCTGATGGTATTTACTACCCTGGATGGAAAGGTTCATCCCCTGGTGGCTCGTCATGAATCAATGCACTGGATCATCAACAAACTTATTGATCCAAAATCACAGAAGGTAGTCCTTGCAGATGCTAAGGCTATGATGCGTAAAGAGGGGGTACAGGGAGAGATCACAAGTAAGATGGCACATGAGTACATCTCAGACATTTTCATGGATAAGAGTTATCTTAAAAAGATATTCCCAAAGCAATCCATACTGAAAAGGTTTGTTAATTTCTTGTCTGGACTCATATCACGTTTTACCGGCCAGCAATATTACAGCTTAAAGAAGGTGCTTCAGGATGCAGATCGTGGGGTATTTCAAAATGCCAAGATATCCAATCTCGCAAAGATCCGGTCAGCTTATGACATGAAGGTAGAAAACCGCTTTAATGATTATGATGCTGACAAACGTACCAGGGAGAAGTTTATCGGAGAACACAATGAAGATTCTGTAATCAACAAGCATCTTGTCACCGGTTGGCTCCATCACCAGGGACCATATAGCCGGGTCATGGGATCTCCTGTCGTACCGGTATACAAAACCATCATGGAGATGAAGAAGAGTTATCAGAATTTCCGTAATCGCCAGAATGAAGTTTTTGAGAAAAAACTGGCAGAGGGAATACGTACTGTTCGATTTGAAGAAGATCAACCTGCAGTAGATATGTATATCCAGGAGATCACTCCTTCACAGTATGACCAGATGGTTCGCTATCGTAATGCCGATGGCACCCTGAATGCATACAATGAACGTATCGCCCGGGACTATGAGAAGTATCACCTGGGAGACGAGCAGATCTTCTATAACCTATCGCAAAGGGTATTCAGTAATATTGACCTGGAGGTTCTCCTTAATAACAAGGCAGTCACTATGGATAATTTTGGAACACAGATGTTCCGATCAGAATCCAATAATGATGTCAACCCGGTAGGAACACAATCCAACATCATCAATATGGTCCTGAATAACATGCCAAAGTATCGTATTGATAAGGATGGAAAGTATGTAGCTATGGGTGAAAACGTAGAGTCTTCAACCCTTAATGCCCTACTGGTCCAAACAGCATATCGTCTAAGAGAGCGTGGCATGGTGTTTAATCTTCCAAATTGGTTTGCAGAGATTCAGAAGCTGGCCGACAGCAAAGATGTAAGCGGGAATGATAAAAATATCCTGGTTAGTTTTCTCCTGCAGTTTGGAGATATCGGAACCGGGAATACCGACATGGTTACAACCGGGTATGATGAAAAGGGGAACGAGATCAAACAAAGATCCTTTGTAAATACCGGAATGTATAAAATCGTCTCAGATTATTATAAGGGATTTCAGCGGCCTCTTATGAGTAAATTCACCACAGATAAGAATGATCCGGAATACCAAAAGAGAATTAATGAATTTCAGCAGCTTCTCTCTGCATTAAAGAATCAATATGGTTCTCTGTTCCGTAATGTGATGTCAAAGTTCGATATCAAATATGATCAGTCCATTGATAGTACGGTGCATCAGAATAGTGCAAAGAACATCGGTAAGGGAGAGGTAACAAAACTTCTTAAGGGAAGAATCTATGGTAAAGACGATAGGATCTCAAAAGTTGTCTCCGATGGTATTCTACCTGGAGACAATAACATTTATACCGTAACAAAAAAAGGAGTATGGTCCGATGACCAGCTCATCATCAATGCAGATGATTACAAAATCAAAGAGGGTCATGCAGTAGACATACTGGACTTCCTTGGAGTTGACAAGGATACCTATGATGTAGCATTACTTAGGGATGGTCCGGATGATAACAACTATCGTAAACTGGCAGAGTCACTTCATTATATGCTGGCTGCAGTTAAAAGTACAGCTACAATTCAAAAACATATGGAGACTGCGCCTGACCGTAAGCCACTATCTAATATCGATTCAAATAAGATCACAGATGGATTGACAAAATTCCTTGATGACTATTATGATAAAAATAGTTATCAAGTGAATTCCAGGATTATGATCGAAGGGAATGATTATAAACTGGATCTTCATTCGCCACTTGATTTCTATCGATTCAATGAGGATCTTGGAAGAGCTACACAGATGAACAGTGGACTTACCATCGAGAGTGTATCTTATAACGTCAATGGTGATCCCACCTATGGACATCAAAAGACCAGCACTTTCAGTAACTATTTTCTTCGCTCTGAAGATAATAATGAAGTAGACCTTCCTGGTGGCTATGGGAAAAGCCGGAACATGGGAGACGTGATCAGGTCCCGGGAAATCACAAAATTTATTGAAAAGCAGGTAGAGAGTGCTTTGTTCAGCTCATCTAAATGGAACAAGGACATCCCGAATTCCAATAACATCCTTCTTAACAATAAAATGGAACTGGAGAGTTTGTCAAAAATCAACGGGATGACATTCCAGGGTAAGGGCATCCTATTCCAGAACCTTACAGATATTGATAAATTTCATCTTCTCGTAGAACAGACAAGAGAGGGTCTTCTTTCTAAGTCCGGATCAGTACGAAACTTCTCCTTCATGGATACGTTGGCAGATAAAACGACTTATCCCAATATCATATGGAAGTATAAAAAAGACGGAAAGAATGCCAGTCTATATGATGTAACCCATTTTGGACGTAAGGGGATAGCCTCTATCTCAATCAATGAGACTGCGATGCTGGATTGTCTTAAAGACATTGGAAACTTCTATAAGGAAACAAAGAGGATCTCTTCTGATAAATGGTCCAAGTTAGCTGGTAAAGCCAAACGTGTTGATGCTTCCAGTGAACTCGGAAAGAAGATGCAGCACAACTTAATCAAACTGAAAGACTTTGTTATCACAAAAGAGGGTGGCAAGGAATGGATTGAACCTGGACTATCTATCACCCAACCCGGGAATCCATTGATGGGAATTGAGATCGGAGACAATATCTCTCCGGATAAGGCAAAAGAACTGTTTGCAAAGGTTCGTGAAAACTTCAGGGATCACTTCCAGGCTTTCGGAGAAAAACTTTCATCCAGTGGATACAAGATGAAGCCAGATGATGTTTCATTATTCAGTGACATCAATGTAACCAAACTCGTTGAAGAGTATCGCTCATCAATTGACAAGATCGTTAAGGAAAGAGGCAAGTATCCATCGGAAAGCGACATCTATAAAGACCTTGATATTCGTGTAAAAAAGATGGAGGGATCTATCAAACTCATTGATACCCGTCTTGGAAATGATGTTTTTTCAGAATTCATTGCCGGCTACGTTAAGAAAATCCGTGGTATCAATTCAGAGATCAGGGATTATAACGAAGAAGAAGACTATGATAATCCTGAATTTGAATCACTGCAAAGGGATCTTAAGAAGAAACTAAATAAGGAGAAAAATGCAGTAGTTGGATCCATCGGAGAAGTTCTTCGTGGGAATAACTACATGCATGATGGTCGGCTTCATCCTCTGGCAGAAGTTATGTTTTGGAATCACTACATTGCCAATGAGACTATGACTCATCTTCTCAGGGGCTCAGTCTATGACTATAAAGATGCCAACGACTTCATGAAACGTGCCGCGGGGGTTCTCTCTCCAGGTACTCCGTTTAATACAGAGGATACCTTTAGTCATATAGGTAGAAAGGCAAGGGTTTTATATCTTGAGGATATCAAGGCACTTCATGATCTCTTTGGAGTTACCGCAGAACCAGGAGAACTTACTAATGGTCTTATTATCCATAATCCTATCTGGGACAAGATGCTTTATCTCGATTCAGGAGGACAGGCCGGTAATATCTCGGTGGGATCCAAAAAGACAGTGAACTCATACAATGACCTGGAGACCGGTAGGATGGTTTATCACAAAGCCAATGCCTATCCCATCCCATTATCACAGCTCAGTAACAGCCGGTTCTATCAGGAGATGACTCGGATGATGCTCGGTGATGAAGTCTATGGAAAGCTTCTCGGAGAACTGAAGACGAACAACTACGATGATGCCGTCATGAATGTCATCCAGTGGCTTAAGAAAGATGGCAAACAGTACCGCTCGAAGATGATTGACTATGTGGCTTTCCGTTCAGCAGTAAAGACCGGTCAGACTCGTATCAATGAGATTCGATCCAATAAAGAGGGTGAAGCAGTAACACTGGATAATGCCACCTTTGATCCTTCCATGAATCATGAGGATAACGTGGTATATATCAACAACGATTCCATGCTCTTCCAGTTGAACCAGAGGCAAAATCCATTTGGTGCCATGACCACCCTACCATTACAGATAGGTCACGTTGTGTCAACACTGGATCACAATGCTCATATCACAAAGGATATCAATTCATCAATCATGACCATGACCAAGGCCTATACGGATAAGATCAATGGCATGAATCGGAATCAGCTATTAACCCATATCCGAAAGAATGCTATTCGGAGATCCTATAATAGCGCCAATGTTGGAAAGAAACTCAGACTCCTTGAGGATGATACCATTGACATAAATGTTGTCAGGTCAGTAGCTATGCAGATGTTCCTTAACGATGCTGGAAATAATCTCAGGCCAAAGGTTCCAGGAGCTTTTCACGTCCAGGCTCCTTCTTTCCAGAGGATTTATTTCAATAATGAGGGACAGGCTTTTACTGCACGGGATCTAAAGGTTCAACATGATGGTATGGAGGTAGATGGATATTCTGGCCGACAACTTAAACCACAAGGATATCTATTCAAAGATGCCGATGGTACCTGGAAGGATGTTCTTACCCAGGATCAGATGAAACAACTTAAAGATGCTGGTACAGAAATGATGTTCCGACCTGCAGAAGTTATCGCACCATTCCGGTATCTCTATGAATTTGGATTATCCAAGGATATGACTTTACAGAATGCAATGACCTACATAGATAAAAACGGAGCAGTAAAGTCATTCTATCAGGATGGGATGGATGGGATGCATGAGATCAACAAAGATGAATTGTTCTCAAAGATGTCTCTGGATTTTGCCGGACTTACGGTAAATCAGATAATCAAATCCTTCAAGGATCCCCGGATGCAGGAAGTTATAAAAACAAAATGGAGCAAAAAAATACATCAAGATGATATAAATCCAGAACTCAAAGGAGAATTTAAAGAATATCAGGAGTATGAACCATTAGACGAACATCTTACCAATCAGAAATTTCATAACACATCTGATTTCCTTATTTTTCTTAGAGATTACTACAATGGATTTAACCGGGCACTGGACGTATATGCTGTACGTATTCCTACCACCGGAGCAAATATGGGAACAATGTCCCGCATTGTGGCTTTTGCCAATGATGCAGAGAACATGATCTATACCTCAGCAGAGAAGAACTTCCTTGATGACTCCGACTATGATGGTGACGCCTTGAATGTCCTTTATCGGGCAGTTGACGAATATGGTCATGTAGGATATACCAACAGAGACAAGGATGGTAATCCAACGGACCCAAAGAAGTATAGCCAAAACACCTTCTTTCATGCCATTGAGAACTACTATAAAAACACCCTAAATTCAGAGTTTGTCCTTACTCCACTATCTACAAAGAAGCTGGAGGATTTTGCTACTCGTTTAGAGATGAATCAGCCGAAGAGCAGAAAGCATATGGTATCCAATGCCGGACTTACCATAGAGAATGATCGTATCATCTATGACGGAAACCCGATGGTTGGACACTTCGCGAATCTGAACAACTTTCTTACTACGTTTATGTCCATGCCACGAACTACCAGGCAGCAGCTATTTCCTGATTCTACATTCCTTGCAGATGAGCACAATGTATCCGGGGCGGTAAACTTCATTACCAGTCTTGTACAACTCTCTACCATTAATGCCGGTAAGGGAGGTCTTCTTGGACGATTGAATATCAATAAGTATACCTCTCCACTGATCACCGGTTTGGTATTTAAAGGACTGCAGGAGGGAGACGGATTTACTACTATAGAAGACAAGGTACTTACCATCATCAATTCGGATGAAGTTAAGGGTGCAGTAAACCACCTGCTCTCCATCAACCATATCCGCAATGGATTCCCACAGAGACTATGGAACGTAATAAAGTCACCTGAGATTAGAGAGGCTCTTGCTGTAGGTGAACAGATGCGTAGAATGGGAGACTTTGTTTCTCTTGAAGGAGATCTCGGAGGAAACCCATTTGAGGTATGGAAGGGTATTAAGAATATCCAGAAAGATCTCGGAATGAGTATTGAAGATTTCCTTAACCGCCAGGGAGAAATGAAGAAGGATGGCCTGGAATATGGTGAACAGATGAAATACTTCAATGAGAACTACTCAAGGAATTATGATAGCAGAAGAAGGAACTCATTTGAAAATGCCGTTCATCGTTCATTCAACATGCCCCAGGTAATAGCAAATCTCCCAAGAGTTATGTCCTATGTAAGGATGCTTAAAGCTATCAATGATGGAGCGAAGAGTGTGTTCTACATAGATCAGAACCTGGATCAGCTTATGAGAACCATAGAGGATAAGGTGGGACGTAATGAGCTGTTTGATGATACTGATTTTGAGAGCGTAGAACTTGGAACAGAACAGAGACTCATCGGATTATTCCTGGACACTAAAAGGTACCAGTTTGATTATAAATTCAGGACCCAGTCTGATATGACTGCTGGCCGACTGAAAGATAAACTTGGAAAGCTATCCATCCGGGAAAACTATAATATGAGTAGGATGAAGGATCGCTCGGATTTTCTTGGAGTATCCCAGGACTATGTTCGGTTTTTAAAGAAGAAGTATAATGGCAATCGGTTTATCTCAGCCATTACCTTCTCTGAGAAAAGAAATGATAGTCAGCTGATAATGGAGATCCCGAAGAGTAACGCTATAGATGATAACCGTAAGCGTACTATGGAGGCAGACTTTAACAAGCTCGAAGAGAATGATAAGGAATACTTCCGGATCTATAACATCATGGTTCATGGAATTGACATGCATGCCGGCTCGGTCTTTGATATCATAGACACTAAGATTGAAAAGGAATTCTCTAATTTCATGGAGCTTACCAGGAAGATCACCGAAGAGGAATGGGATGGATATCATGAGATGGATTATAATGATTTCTCAAAGAACATCATCCGTAAATATCAGAACTTAGCTCAGTATAAGGCAAAAGACTCTCCTGCAGAATGGGAATTCCATAAGAGCAACCAGGATCGTAGAATGGACAGACTCATGGAGAAAAATGATAAAGGCAAATATGAAGCCTCTGTCAATCCATTTCCAAATAGTATGAATTCTCATTCAGGTATCAATACTAATACAACCTATCCAAGGTTATTCAGTGTCACCGCTGAAGAGATGGCACGTCTTGACAGAGGAGAAGACGTCATTGTGGATACCTATCATAAGGCAAAGGTATGGGGCCGTGAAATGGTCGCATCTGATAAACGCAGTCCATTTATGATCATTGATGGTGAACTTGCATCAATCAATGATGGAGAACTTGTTCATGTAACCAAGATCAATTCGTACAAGATTAAAATCACGAAGAATCTTCCACAGAAGATGGAGGCCAAGATTGATCGCGCATCATCAAGGATAGCATCCGACATGATTGGTGCCGTTGAAAACATGGTACGTACTGCCCTTCCAAACGTAAAGATCAACAGAACTACCTCAACTGATCCATCGAATCCGAATCGTGAGGGTATGACATTCTGGTATAACGGAGAACTATGGATCAATCAGGATCGGTTACAGACGGATATCCCACTGCATGAGATAGCGCATATCCCGGTTATGATCCTTAAATCACTTAAGAGTCCTATTTATAAGAAGCTTAGGACAGAGGCGGTAGATTTATTGAACCATCCTAATGCAGACATCGAAAAGATCACCGCAAACTATGGTCCAGGAGAGAATCTCATTGATGAGGTTATCTGTAACATCGTGGGATGGAAGGGTGAAAATGATGTAATGGCGACTCTTATGAGATACCAGCATAAGGAAATCACCACCATTGCTCCGACAATATGGGGAAGGGTAAAGGATCTGATAAAAAATGTCTGGACGAAATTCAGGAGCCATATCTCTACCATCTTTGGCATGAAAAATCCATTAACATTGGATCTGCAGGATGCGACAATAGAGGGACTCTCAAAAGCGCTGATCCACAAGATCAAGTCTGGAGAGGTAGTCTCTTTTGTATCATCTGGGGATGTAGCAAGGTTAATGGGTAATACCATGCTTCAGGCAAAGATCGAAAGCGAAAGTATCAAGGACATGCATGGCATTGAGGATACTTTTTTCCGTACTACCCGGGACCCCCAGGCCAGAAAAGAGAATGAGATTGCCAACCTCATACACTACATGCATAATGACGGAAGGGTGCCGGATCGTTACATTAATAACTATGGAGAGTTTGATCCCAATACACCTGGTGCAAGAAAGAAGCTCGAAGGTATCATTGCTGATACACGCAAAGCAGAAAATAGCTTTTCCGGTGATGTACACAAGTGGCTTAATAGTGATGACAATGCCAGGTTGAATATCTCCTATTATGAAACATTCTCAGGTACACAGGAAGGAAGATATAAGGATCATGTACTCGGTAAACTCCGTAGCGCCATAGAGTATGCTGATAACGTGCAATACGTTCGATATTCTGAATTGCAGAATATACCCGAATTTAAACATCTCTATGATCCATCCTTGCATACGGATTCATTTGATCCAATGATTGGAATTGACATAAATGTTCCTGGTGCTTATAAGTTTACCGTTTTTGATGTATTACCCGGTACTATGGCACAAAGAGATATGGAGGTAGTAAAGGGAAATCTATTTCGTAATACCGGACTTAGAGAATCACAACTTGGGATGGCCGGCATCAGGCTTGAAAACAACATGGAAGGGTTACGTCAGTTCCAGATAGGTGTCCTTATAAATCATTTCATGCAGAATGAGATCGGGATAAACAACGCCATGATCATCAGTCTGAGCAGATCGAAAGCTGAAGTGAAAAATATCGATAAGGGAACTATCAATGATACCTTGAGAAATATCTCAAAGGTTCCAGAAATCTATGACTCATTATCCGGTAAGATAAAAAAGGTTATTGATTCAAAGAATCTAAAAATCTATCATACCGATGCTCTGAATGATTTGGAGATATGGAGAAGGGAGAACTTTACTGAAGAAGATCGTAGAGCATTACCATCATCAAAAAGGATGGACACCAAGGATCAGATTTTTCTTCTAAATAAACGCCTCCGTCATATCGTTGGACCGGTTGATAATGAACAGTCAAAACGTGGCAACTTCTATTCTACCAAACAACTGACAGAGATGCGCCTTATTCTTGGAGCACTTGAACAGTTAAAGAGTGTACAGGTGATGGACTCACAGCTTAATCCACATCAGAATAATGATGTAGGAAAGATCTATGCTCTTGACATGAACTCAATTGGAGACGAGATGGTACAACGTGCCAGGGAATTTCTGGGAGATGTTAATGGAAAGGTCGTCAATGAGTATCTCCGGATCATGGACCCATTAAGAAAAAAGAACGGAGTCTTTGATTTCTTTTACAAGAGAGATATTGCTCTTCGGGCAAAAGGATTATTCCTTGATACCAGCCGGTCAATCTATAAAGATCTGTTTGTTCAGGCAAAGGACTCGGATGGAAACGATATCAACCTTAATCACATTTACTGGACCAAAGACGAGAAGGAGGATGTTCTTTGGGCGAAACAGGCAAAAGAAAGACATATTGGTGACGATGTAATAGAAAGAGGAAGGATCATCGCTGATATGATTGAAGAAAGGCTTATTTCTCAGCTTGTCTCCATGAGAAATCTGGAAAAGGGAAAGTTTGTGATGTTCAAGGGGGAAAAATACGAAGATTATACCCGGGAAATGGCTATGGATGAACTTCATAATTCCGGATATCGTAAAGGGATGATACCTATTATTCAGGAATCCTCTGCAGCTTTATGGTCGCAAGGTAAACTCGGAGCTTCCATGAAAAAAAGGATGAATGACTTTGCAAATATTTACGACTTCATGCAAGAGGCTCCATCCGATAGGGAAGGAGAGAACCTGTCCAAGATGAGGGATATTTTTACCTGGCAGTTCGGAATAGGAAAAGACATTGAGCATCTTTCTTCCTGGGGATATAATCCAGCATTAGAGTCACTCCTTGGACTTCAACAGCAATCCGGATACAAAGATGGAAAGATGATATCCAGGTACAAAACCATTGACAAGAAGAAAAATCAGCAAATGAGTACCGACCTGGAGATGATCATGAATTTCTTTACCATGCAAGAGATTCGTAATCGTCATTATGAAGAGGAGCTTCTTCCAGCTATTAATGCTCTTAAGATTCTTGACTTTAATGATCAGAATAATAGAGATGTAAACCTGGCAATGAAGCAGTATTTTTGGGATGACTTCAGATCATTAGCGGTTGATAATAAAAGACACAAACTCAACTGGAAACCTCTTGGGATTGATGCAGACAAGGTGATATCTTATACCGCGGGAAGCGTTGCGTTACCTCTTACTCTTGCACTAAACATGAACATCCCTGTTATTACTGCAGTAAGTAATGGAATGTTCTCATTTATGGAAGGCATATCAAATAGTCTTGGTGATGCATTATCCAAGCAATTTGGTATGGAAAAGGGTGAATATTTTGGTGCCGGAGATCTTCTCAAGGCATCAAAAGCACCACTCACGGAATTCCATAAACTCTCCCAGATCATGCACGACTATCATATCGTAGCCATGAATGATTATGAACTTACCTCTCTGCAGTTTCATCAAAAGACAAAGAAGGGACTCTTTTCTAAATGGTACATGAACTGGGCTACCTGGGCTACTGACTATTATGGAAGGTCCGTAGTGATGGCGGCACAAATGATGCATGATGGTTCCTGGGATGCTTTCGTTTACGATAAGAATACCGGAAAGGTAAACTATGATGCCAAAAAGGATAAACGTCTTGGATGGGATGGGAAGAAATTCTCAGAAGAAGGTGAGGCCTATCTCAAGTGGGTAAAACAACAGAATATGATTGATGGATTCTCGGAAACAGATGCTGCGAATCGTGGATACACCATGAAGGAAACCAGAATGTTCAGAACTCTTGGCGATAAGTATGTTGTTGGCGCATATTCGAATAAAGAACGAAGTCTCCTGGCAAGTTATCTGATCGGAAGGATGTTCCTTATGTTCAAGAACTGGATGATGTCAAGGGTTGAAAATGCCATAGGACAGAAGAAGGATCTTAACTCTATTGGGAAAATACATATGATCAAGGATGGCGAAGGGAATTTTGTACCAGAATGGCAGAGAGGAGTAACTGAAGGGTATCTTAAAACGGCTTTTAATGGAATCAGGCATATTATTGTTGACCGGGATCTACACTCATTTGCCCATATGGAAGATTACCAGAAGCGGAATTATGTTAAACTCGCTACTAACCTGGCTATGTTCACTGCCATGATGTCTCTGTACAATCTCTTTGTTTCCGATAAAGATGATAAAAAAGCCGTCCCGGATATCCGTGTGGTGAGAAACTTTAAATATTCCTATCAGTCCTTACTTGTTTTCCCTATGATGAAGGAGATGGCAACAAAGCCTTTTGCAGCCGCAGACATTCTTGGACCCTATTGGGATACCATTTTTGGTGAAGCTAAAGCAAAGAGCATACCATTTAAGAGTCAGTATAAGACAATTACAGAATTGGGTACTGCTTTTGAAGAGTAAAATTTGACTTGGATATAATCTTTCGTTTATCTTTGGAAAAAAAAGCATGAATCCACTGATCTCTCTTTCTGTCCTTCCTAACTGCGGATACGTAGAAGTGAAGGACATATCCACCAATATGCCGGCCAGCAGGAATTCCTTTGCGGTGATCCTGTTCTGGTCGGATGATTTCTCGGTCACGGCAAATATCGATACCTCGTCTCCGTCTGCAGGAATATGGAATGTTCCGGTAGTGAATAACAAGACGTACAATTTCATGGCCGGTTATGTCTATACTTGGATAGATACCTTTAATTATAATTTCCCACAATATGCGATAGTATGGTATAATGGTATTTTCTTTATTAAATACTCTTCCGGCACCATAAATCCCACTGCACAAAACACTAATCCACTACTTGCTGCATCTGATTTCTGTCCACTGGTAGTTGGACAGGCTTTTACCATCGGGGGAGTAACCTATGCTTCATTAACAGAACTGGATATCTATGACCTGGTATATAACTCGTTATACACAAGAGGACTTGATATTGGAATTGCAACGGGAGTCCAGAATATTGCCTGTGATCCATTTCACCTGGACAAGATCTCCTGCCATTCATTTTTGATGACAAATAACTCCGGATTTGTCATTGACAGTATTTCTTTGCTGGATTGGAATGGAACACTTGTAAAGGAACTGGTGATGTCCGGAACATCCTGTAATATTGACCTCGATGAAGATGGTCTTTATCAGCTTTACATAGAGTACAATAATGGGGACACCACTACTCTTACCATCCTTGACTTATGTGATGCTGAGGCATGCTACCTTAAGAACTTCAAGAAGATCCTATGCATGTGCAAAGGATGTGATAACCAAAAAGAGGTAGAAGAGATCAATACCATCATGCATCTCATCCTATCTATCCGGAATATTTCTGAACTCCCGGATTATGAAACAACAGATATCGGACTTTTCCTTGAAAAACTTAACCTAATAATCAACCGCTGTGGGGTATGTTAGTGACAATAGAAGAGAGAAAAGGATGGAGGCACTTATGTTCCTCTCTTCTTTTATTGGAGATATGCAGAATGATGTAATCACCTGCATCCTCTTTGGGAAAACCTCCTCGAAAATATCCAGGCTTTCACTACTGAATAATCTTTTGTTTTTTCTTGATCTTGTTGAGGAAAAGAAAGAGCAGGGAATAGCAGATTGGAATGACAGATATCAGATTGATGAGATGAAATCCATGCTACGCTGCATGATGGACCCATTAAGTATTGACAAGCTTTTTAACATCTATAATTCAAATAGTCCCGGAGGCATAGGACATATGGCTATCACAACCGGATCACCAATATTTACAATATCATGAAACAGTTACGCCAATCTTTCTTTACTCCCGGGACCGGTAAGCTTTTCCTCCAGGGTAATAAACCAAACGAAACCGCATTCCGAAACCTCATGGACTCGGTTCCTTTCTTTAATGAGGTAGGAGATACCGGATCTGAAACACAACAGGGACTTGTTAAGATGGCACTCAACGCATCGGTGATGACCAGGACGAGTGCTGCATCATCTTCCATGTCAACTGTCGTCAGACCTCACCAAATTCCCTCTATTGTCATTGGGTCAACAGAGATCCTGACCGGTACCGCATCTGCAGGAGGAATCAAACTGGTTGTAGATAATACTGGCATACGGAGTAAATATGCCCTTTCCTTTGATCCCTCACAGCTCAATACAAAGTCAAGTATTGTAGCAGGGGATAGTGTAGTGATCAGCGATAGTGCTGATTCAGGTAACGCAAAGAAGGTACTTATTTCCGTCATTCAAGCCGGACTTGGTGGATTATGGTCACGTTCCGGAACTGTGTTATCTCCGCAAACTACAGATGATGACCTGGATATTAAGAACGGATCAGTGACGGGAAAGAACTTCTACCTTACCCCCTTTGCTAATAACCACATCAGGCCATTGCCTTTTGCAGATAACCGGGGATCCCATCTCTTTCTTGCTGGTGGATCTCCATCATCTGTTTCTGGAGCGACCCTTGATGGTGGGAACCTCTATCTCTATGGTGGATCTTCAATCAATGCCGGAGTCCCCGGAGCTCTCCTACTTGCTTTTAATGGAACAAGTGCAGTTGGAAAAGTTGGTATTGGAGGGAATGTAGATGATACCGCCTTTGGAGCTCTCGTACGAATCAATGCCTCAAGTGCACTTAATATCACCGGTCAGGTAAAACTTGGTATTTCCAGTGTAGCTACAGTAACTCATGTCCTTGGCCTTGACGCTAACAACGTGATGCAGAAACAGACAGCCGGACAGATTATCAATGATGGGTTAGGAATAGCCGGTAACGTCGCTCTATTGCCCTGGTATAATGGTTCCGGATGGTCGAGACTTACTCTTACTGCAGGAAAGTACCTTCATGTAAAAACTGATGGCACTCTGGAATCTTCTGATCTTGATCTCACAGGGAAAATAGATAATTCTTCTTTTTCTGGTGATGGAACCATAGCACTTGCTCGTCTTGCCTCAGAGGTATATACCAAAGCTGACATGGACATCATACTTGATTCCATTGGCTCTTTAATAACCGGAATATCAAGAAATGTTGAAAGCTATAGTAAACTCTCTCCGGGAACCAACACCCTTGTTTCTGCAGATCTTAAAGCAAGTCATACCCTCGATTGTACCGGAGGAAGCAATACAACCAATCTTCCCCTGATAAGCACACTCTATGACGGACAGACTGTTGAATTTAACCAATGGGGTGCCAATACTGGAAGAATTGCCGCTAATGGTGCTGATGAGATCGTAGACAGTACCGGTGCCGGTGGACATGCCTTTGTAGACATGAGTGGCGCAGAGGGATACTGTAAACTCAGATGTGACCATGCATCTCATTCATGGACAGTAATTGGATGGAAATAATCACTAAACCCTTATAAGATGAAGATCATTGTAGACCAGGAGGGATTCGACCTCCTACAGACCTTTGCAGATGTGGCATTAAAGGCCGGTGGACTTGAGAATATCAATGGAGTGAACACACTCCTTATAAGTACCACGATCAATCCTCAAATAGACAAACTCGTTGTTCCTCCACCTGAACCGGAAGCAATTCCGGAGAAGAATTTCCAACCCAATGAATAAAAAAAAGGCGAGCCGTGAGGCCCGCCTTTTCAACAACAAAACAAACAAACAAACAATTTTATATCAGTGGCATTGCCATTGATCCTGCATTATAGTTCGGAGAGGGATTCTGTAATTCATGAATCCTGTTCAGCTCCCATCCAAGCCATAACTTTGATTCGATCATTGCCGTATGTGACAGGCTGAGATATTCCAGCCACATATCACTTTCATTATTTGCAAGTCCTTCATGTTCTTTTCCGGCTTCAATGATTGGCTGATAATCTGCCATGACATCCTCGATGGCCGCCCTGAGCTTTATGGTAGAGGTAGTGTGTTCTGCCTGGGGCTCAATGATCTCGATTTTTGGATCCGATGAACCGGGATAAGGTGTTTTTGTGCCAAGTTCTTTTAACACCAGTCCAAGCCAATGTTTACCCCTTTGCAGGTCGGTATGGCATAATGATACCTCCCGGGATGAATTGAGTAATTTCACACTGTTGATCAGTGTATCAATTTTAATCCTGAGTTCTCTTACTAATTGTTCCATAAAATGTGTGTTAAGTGATTATTAAACAAGTGAAGATTCCTCGATGGTGAGTTTCTTTTTTTCCTCGTATATCCTCCCATCAAGGAGCCATTCATTCCATTTATTAAAGAAGTCATATCCGGCACCGACCTTATGTTCTTCAAGGCGATCATAAATGTATCCATGAACGTAGAAGTGCTTTGGATAGATAGATATCCCATTACGTTTGAGCTTATCTATTGTTACCGGGACCAGTTCGGATATCTTTCCCTTTGGATGATCTGCTATCCAGCTCATAGATTTAATTTTAACGTTTAAAGTTTTTTTATTATTTCAAGGAATCGTGGATACCAGATATGACCTTCTCCGTCTTTTTCGTCCAGGTTTTCTATTAACTGTTCGATTTTATGATTAAGTTGTACTCTCCAGAAGCCAGGAATATCTTCATCAACAAGTGTAACCCGAACTCCTTCTTTCTTATCAATGATGAACTGGTGACTAATAGAGGCTACATTCTTATGTCCATCGTTTGCCAGGACTCCAGCTTTAACTAATCCATCAAAGATAAACTTTTGAGCAAAGGAAATATTATCAGGATCTTCCTTTTTGTTTTTTACGAACCATTCAAATAGAAAGTGATATCGTCTTTCCGGATTAACCTTTTTTCGTAATGGCATTGCCGCATTTGAACAGAGAAATGTGCATCCTGACTTTATCTTGGCTGCCTTGAATTTGTTTGATCTCTCAGCATCAATATACTGGTTAAGAGTACAGAGCTTTGTGTCTACCGTAAATGTAAATACATCTTCCATGTTATTCCGTTATTGAAACAATTGATTCATTACTTTCTGGTAATCCATTAAGCGTTCTTTGTCTGCTGTCAGCCGCGATTCTTGCCATAACAATTCTTAGTACATGTTTTTCATCCTGGGCCCATATAGGAAAGTAATAATTACTTGAACCACTAATTGTATGCACCGAGAATCTTCTGTCTCTTGCCTGTTGTTCATTTGCTACTGCCAGCGCTGAGAGTGTTTGAGATGCAATTTCTTCGGGTGATTCAGTATTATTTTTTCCAAAAGCAATGTCTTCCAAGGCCTGCTGTAACATTGCGTTTATCTGTAACGCATCTGCCAATTGTTTCTCTATTCTCATGGTCCTTTTTCTGTTAGTTCAACAAATTCTGTTTTTAAACGATCAAGTTTTATTTCAAGATTATCAAGAACACAAAGAGCCTCTTTCCATTGAGGATCTTCCTCTATAGGGAAAATACCGGAATGTTCTTTCTTACATTTCTGCATATACTCTCTATTCTCACGAAGTAAATTCTCCGTTTTTGTAATGGATGCCTTTTTACCGGCCAGTTTATTCTTATGAATTCTGATGGCCTGATCCATTCTTGTTGGTAATCCACTCCCCCAGGTCATCTCAACACGCATTCGTGGATATTTAACCTGGAGAAGTGCCGCACGATACTTGAAGTACCAATCCCATTTTCTACGGATATCCCAGGAAAGATCCTTCCAGGACATACCATCTTTGATTAACCTGTTTTCTTCATCAATCACCTGGACCATGACCCAAAATACTCTGTCACAAGGAACATCACCGGGTGAATCCATAAGTCTGTTTCCTTTCATAACTATATCTCCTTAAGTTCATCACAAAGTTGGTCAATTCGTGCTTCAATCATTGAAGATAATGTGGCATCTTTTCTTTTCCTTCCAGTCGATGTGAATTGATGAGATACAATGATAGATCTTGTTCTCATTAAACTCATACAGTCATCAATCATTTTAATGTCTGCAGCTGCTTCATGAACAGTTTCTCCATTCTTTACCATTATTTTAGCCATCATAATATATTCATCTGTTCTTATGACAGATGTTCCAAATGTGGTACTTCCAGACTTAAGACTCATAATTTTTTAATTTGTTCAGTATACCAATCATAGATATTTATTCCATCATGAATATCAGGACCATTAAAAAATCCCTGCTTTCCTTTTACAACAAATGGTTGAGGAAGAGCAATGACATTTTCATAGATATGGCACCAGAGATCCGGATGAAATCTGACAAAACAACGATCTTCGTCATCTTGAATCATTCGCCGGCAACCGATAAGCGTTCCAATTGCTATTGCAAAGCCAGGATTCGAAATAAGTTTTCCTTCTTTAATTAAGGTGAGGATGCGTTCAAATTGTTCTTCTCCGGATATATCCCAAACAACATTCCAGGGATAATCCTTTTGACTGCAGCAAATTAAAACAGGTCCCCGGACATTCGTGTGCCAGGTACGAGTTTCAATTTTTCCATGGAGCATCAATGATCCATAAGGTTCTTTCCAAGATAGTGCTTTCATATTTTAATTCCTGATTGTTTACAGATTGATTTTAATTGATCAACATCGAGAAAGGCCAAAGATAAAAACATCTGTCCGTCAAATCTTCTGAAATGATTTGGACTGCTATTATGATGAGGTTCACCTGCACAAACAGCATTATTATTAACCTCCTGAGCAATAGCTCTTATTAGTTTTGCTTTTTCTTCTTCTTTCATGGCTTCAGTCTTACTATGGTATATGGACGATTCCAGCAAATAGATACCCATCTTTTTGCAGCAGCGATACTTTCAAATGGACCCATCGGTATCTCCGTACATTGTCCATGAAGTCTTAATTTACATTCAATTGCTTTCATGATTTATTTTTTAAATTCAACGAAGCAGTTATAAAAAGTAAACAAAGTGATAATGATATTTTCCAAGTATCACTATGAGTG
>Ga0194063_10000412_pt1 | contig 31727 bp, 29 predicted proteins | sample SepL3720m_MetaG_FD_155459 | JGI IMG/M metagenome (GOLD analysis project Ga0194063, IMG submission 155459) | Anoxic zone freshwater microbial communities from boreal shield lake in IISD Experimental Lakes Area, Ontario, Canada - Sep2016-L373-20m | ecosystem: Environmental > Aquatic > Freshwater...
ATTTTATTTAGGCTATACCCCTCCAATTGGTAAATTCCTAGCTGTTCTCTTTCTGTTCGGCTAAAATGTGTATACGACATATCAGGGGGGGTAAAATGATAGTTACGCCTATTCACTTTACCCCCCCTTATGTTCGCTCTCTATTGTTTCCCCTGTTGCACTTCGAATTGAAACTTAGGTCTTAATAGCAACTCATGTGCTTCTAGCGCAGCAATAGCCCCTTGCCCGGTTGCTACAATAACCTGCTTATGCGGCTCGTCACTGCAGTCTCCTGCGGCAAAAAATCCTTTTACACTTGTTTCACACCGTCTGTTAATAGGAATTTCTTTTCCTTCATTGAGGGGCAAAAATCCTTCTAAGAATTGGGTTGCAGGCATTTGCCCTATTTCTTCAAAAATTCCATCGCACGCAATTTCGTATTGCTCTCCTCCATGGGTAGAAACCAGGACTGCTCGCACTTTCCCCTGTTCATTTAATAAAATTTCGTGCGTGAGCGTGCTGTATTTTACCGTTACCCGAGGAGACATCGTAATTTTTCCCATCATCACTTCTTCGCCTATTAAATGGTCAATATTCGTAATCAGAGTAATGTCGTCTGTAAATTTTTGGAGTTGCAACACCACATCCATAGCCGAGTTTCCACCTCCTAAAACCACCATTTTTTTGTCTTTATACAGCGGTGCGTCACAAGTCGCACAAAAGCTCAATCCATTCCCTTTCATGGCTATTTCTTCTCCAGGAACATGGAGTGTTTTTGGAATTTTTCCAGAAGTACACACAACCGTTCGCGCGGTGTAGGTGTCTCCTTTTTCGGTGGTAATGGTGAAATGTTCCTCAAAATTTCCAGAAATCGTTTTCACATACTGGTCTTCCATGACCCACAAATCAAAGTGTTCGCTATCATCGTGCACTTTTTTAATATGGCTATAAAACCGCGAAGTGAGTTCTGGTCCTGTTGCCTGTTTTACGCCCGTGTAATTTTCGATATCTGACGACCACATCATTTGCCCGCCAATATGCCCGCAAAGTAGTCCAATGGTCATTTTTCGGCGAGACGCATACACCGCGGCGGTCATTCCAGCAGGACCGGCACCAATAATGAGGACATCAAAAATTTTTGGAGGAGCGGGCTTTTTTGAAAAATCAAGCGCAAAGCCAAATTGAGCGGTTTGAAGAGCCATAAAAAGTGGGGTTTATATTTTTTTCGTGGGTGAGTGTAGCAAAAAAATGAACAAAAAGAAACATTGGCTTCCCTGCTAAAATAGCATCAAAGATGCTTTAAAAGCATGGATATATACAAATTTTTATTTCTTAATGAAGTGTACGATTTCCAGAAACATAAATTTGAGGAGAAAAATTTTCTTGAGAAAAATCCATAGCCGTAATACCATCAATCACACCCCCTAAAGCTTGAGATATATCCCAATAGAATGAAGAATCTATACGACCTTTAATAGAATATACTGATGCAGGAAGAGATACTTCATTTGTTATCTTCTATATCAATGATTCCTTCGCTTTTGTTTCAAAGTAATCCCTTTCATTGCAGGAAAGAGATTTGTTATGATAAGTTTTTACAATTTCGCTGAGGAGTCGTTCCAACTCCAATCGTAAATCCATAATTCGTTCTCCAAAGTCAGTAAAGATTACTGATTGATGAACATCTTCTTTGCATACTTTCTCATACTGCTGACAAATATCAATGGCATCCTGAAGACCATCTAACGCATGTTTCATAAGAAAAGAAAAAAGAGGAGCGGTACTTTCTTTTCTTTCTTGTCAATTTTATTTTTTGTACGCATACTTGGTGCGCTTTTTTCACCTTTTTATGACCTCACAAAACCTCATCCTCTCCCATATTTCCGAATCTTTTTTAAACACCCTGGAAGGTTTTGGCGTAGTAGAGCGCGGACATTTTGAAGTCAAGGGAAAAGCGGAAGACGGGACCCGCCTGCATACTGATTTTTTCGTGAATTATCGCCTTCTCACCACCGCTCAAGAAAAAATCCTAACGCCTCTGTACATTGCTGCCATCGAAGAATTTTTTAAAAACCGTCTTCAAAATCTTCTCATCGTGGGCGTTGCTATGGGTTCTTTGTCGCTTCCCAAGGTTATACAGCTCTCCTTGCATGGAAAATACGGTATTGAGTACGCCTACACCGAAAAAAGAGAAGGTATTTTAGGGATTTTTGGAGAACAGGCAAAAAAATGTGAAGGGAAACATCTCCTATTTCTCGAAGATGTGTGCAATAATGCCACTTCCTCTAAAGAACTCATTGCGGAAATATACGCCAAAAAAGAAGATCTGGGCATTACCGGATATTCCATTTTGTACGGCGTTCATCGGGGGCACGCGTTTTTAGAAGAACCAAAAAACGAGGTGTACGCCATGAGTATGGTGTACGCCCCGTCATATCATCAAAACGATTGCCCCGCGTGTGCAAAAAACATCCCGCTGCGGCAATATAAAAAATAATTATTCTCCTGCTCGCTGTGTCACCAGTGTTAAAAACTCATCGAGTTCTGCTCGAGATTTTTTATTTTTTTCTCCCAAAATATCAAAGGAAGTGGTTTTAATTCCGCAAAACCCCAGCCGAAAGGATCCCCATCCAAAACGAGTAAGCCCTGGGAATGTTTTAAATACAAAGCCAGGACCATCGCAGGTGGTAAAAATTTTGGCGGTTCGTCTTTTTAACAAGCCTTCTGATTTTCCATTTTCTAAAAATCGGAAGGCAAACCCTGCAGAAAAATTGGTATCCATAAAGTTTTTCAGAATAGCCGGTGCATCTCCCCACCAAACAGGAAAAACAAGCACCAGTTCGTCTGCATTTCTTATTTTCTCTTGAATGGCCAACACTTTTTCATCTTTTGCAATCGCTTTCATATCCTCATACTCCAAATAATCTTGCTTCCATTCGGGCGTATAGAGATTCATTATTTCCCCTGTTTTTCCGGCTTCTTTGAGAGCCTTCAGGTAAGTAGTGGCAATTTCATGGGTAAATCCTTTGGAAGACGGATGCGCGGTGATGATAAGTGAATGAGTCATAAGGTACAGAGAAAGAGAGTAAAATGGTGGGTGAGGCGGGGTTCGAACCCGCGGCCAATAGCTTAAGAGGCTACTGCTCTACCGCTGAGCTACTCACCCATTTTTTGCTCGCTGGAGGATTCTACGAAAAACTTTGGCAGGAGCAAAGGTTTTTTGTAAAAATAAAATCCGTGAAACGAAAAACCCTTCTCTTGTGGGCGTTTGGAGCCTTTTTATGCGGTGTTTTTGTCATGGACATTTTTCGCACAAAAGAAGTTCTATTCGGAGGATTTCTTTTTTGGGGGCTCGCTTTTTTTCCCTCACTGCCTCTGCGCGCTATTTTTTTGTGGGCCCTGTGCTTTGTACTGGGTGGGCTTCGGCTGCTGTTGGGGATTGAAACCTTGGAAGCACCTCATATTGCTGCTCTTTTTACTGGAGAAAAAACAGAACAATATACAGTTGTAGAAGGCGTTATAGAGCGGTTTCCAGAAGAACAAACCGATAAAACAAGGATTTTTGTGCGGACAGAAAAAATTTTGGAAGGCGAACAAGAAGCTCCAACCTTTGGAACCGTGCTCGTTAATCTTCCGGCAGGTGTTTTTTTAGAATATGGAGACCGTGTACGCATTTCTGGAGTACTGAAAAAACCATTTATCAGCGAAGTGTTTAACTACCAGAGGTATTTGGAAAAAGAAGGCGTTTATGCCTATTTTGCGCGAGCAAAAGCAACGGTCATTCCGCGCGATGATTTTTCGACCAGAGAACAATTTTGGAAAATGATTTTTACATTTCGGAAAAATTTTGAAGATCGCCTCCATGCACAACTACCTAGCCCGGAAGGGAGTTACGCCATTGGGATTATTTTAGGCGCAGAATACGGCATTCCCGATAGTATTATCCAGGAGTTTAATATTACAGGACTCCGCCATCTCCTCGCTCTTTCAGGCTTTAATATTACCATTCTTATTATTGCCGTATTTTGGTGCTTGCGAATTTTTCCCAAAAAGATCGCCGTATGCTCTGCCATAACCCTCATTTTTTTATTTGTCATTCTTACGGGCGCTTCTGCTTCCGTTGTTCGTGCGGCGGTAATGGGGATTTTGGCCATGGTTATTCTGCATTCTGGCAGACGGATTCCGTTTTACCTTCTCCTTGCTATGAGCCTCTCGGGTATGGTTTTTTGGAACCCTTTTTTACTAGTATCGGATGCATCACTCCAGCTCTCAGTTTTGTCACTCATAGGATTGTATTCTCTTTCTCCACTGTTGGAACAATGGGCCTCTGAAAAAATTTTCCCGAATATTTTTGGAATTCGCGAAGCCTTGCTCGCCACCGTTTCTGCCCAGATCATGACCATGCCGATGGTTCTTGCTCTTTTTGAGAGATTCTCCCTTATTGCCCCCCTTTCTAATCTTTTTGTAGCACCCCTCACGAGTATTGCCATGCTCTTTTCTGCCCTCGTCACTCTACCATTTTTAGGAACGCTTTTTGTTCCGTTTGCATGGGTTATCCTCTCCTTTTCCCTCTTCTTAGCACATATTTTTTCTCTCATCCCTGGTGCGCAAGCCAATTGGTCACTTCCTCTGCCCTTCGCCGGAATAATTACCATTCTCCTCTTTTTCTTTGCGGAATATGGGCGAAAAAAACTCTTATCTTCTGGTTTTAGGCAAAAAACAGAAACAAAATAGAAATATTTTTCTTGACTCCTTTTAAATTATAGAGAATAATTTTCCATAGAAAATATATTTTTTTTAAAATGAACAGTGGTGTTCCCAATACAGTGGCAAACAAGCGAAAACAACAGTTTCAAAAAGCGTGCAAAGAGCACGGGCTTCGCCTTACCCCCCAAAAAAGTACTATTTTTGAAGCCCTCGCCGAAACCAATACTCACCCCACGGCGCAAGAACTCTACACTGCCATCCAAAAACACTTCCCAACGCTTTCGTTTGCAACCGTTTACAAAAATCTTACCCTATTCACTAAAAAAGGGTTAGTGCAAGAACTAGACTTTGGAGAGGGGTTTAAGCGCTACGATGCACATTTAAACGAGCACCATCACATTTACCACACCAGCACTAAAACGGTAGAAGATGTGATTCTCCCCAACAATACCCATATCCCTCTTCCAGCCGAACTGTCCCATATTCCACTCAAAAAAATCCACATCACCTATGTGGTCTAATCTTTTTGTCCATTAACCCCTTTTTTATGAACACTTCTGTTCATCTTCAGTCGGCGTTAGCAAATACTTTTGCGCTCTATGCAAAAGTACATTCCTTTCACTGGAATGTTACTGGTCCTCGGTTTCAAGAACTGCATGGATTTTTTGAAGAGATATATTCTGGGCTCTGGAAAGAAGTGGACGAAATCGCAGAGTTATTGCGTATAGAAGGATTTGAAGCCCCTAAAACACTTTCAGAAATTATTGCAGGCGCAAAGATTTTAGAATGCCCAAACACTCCTGATGCAGACGAAATGCTGCAAATAATAAGAGAAGATCTAGAAACTTTGAGGAAAGTGTATATCACCGGTGCACAAGAAGCAGAAAAAGATGGAAACTTTGGAGTAGAATCCTATTTAGAAGAACATGCCACCGCCTATAAAAAAACACTTTGGATGATGAAGAGTATGGTATAAAAAGCAAATTTCATTCCCTCCACTCCCCATACAAAGCAACCGATTCTCCTTTTTTCAGCGCCCAGAGGTGATTTCCAAAGTCAAAATGCCACCATTCGTATTCATTCAGGGTAAATCCTTCTGCATCCATGGCGGTCCTCAGGATTCTCCGATTTTTCGTCACCTCTGGTTTGGTCTGTACGATTTCGTAAAAAAATGGGCCGGCTTCTGATCCAAATGCGTCAAAGCCGGTTCCCATATCCAACTCCTCTCCTGTGGCGTCTACAAGGGTCAAATCCACCGCTCCACCCGTAGTATGGGGAGGAATAATTCCGTCCATATACGGAGAGAAAATAAATTTCCCCGTTTCTTCAGAAAGCTGATCATCATTCCACTGTGGATTTTTAATCTGGAGTTCAGACCAATATTTTTTGTAGAGTTTTTCTTGGAGAGAGCGAGGGCGAAACCCATCCCAAACCTTTATTTTTAAGCCATTGGGAAGTTCAGATTTTACTCGTAATAACTTCTCTCCCACTGTTTTACGCACCAGCATTTGGGGCGCAGACGCCAGTCCTTGCAAAAAATACTGCGGTTCTCCCAAAATCCCCAGAGTTTTCAAGTCTACTAATGGCTCGTGGTTTTCTTGGAGAGGAAGAGAAGAAAGACTCATACAAAAAACCCAATGACAACAAAGTCATTATATCACTTCTGGCATTTGTTTGTTGCTTATTCCGAAAATAACTATTTTTCAGATTTCTGAAGAACAGAAACAGTAAAACCAAAAGCAGAAAGAGTCCAAAGAAGCAGAAGTAGTATTACAGGAATGATTCCTTCTAATACCTCTGCGCTCAAAACCTCGGCCCCTCTGCCGATTTGAATAAACGCAATATGAATCGTCACTACGAAAAAAAACGGATACACCAGGCGATGAAGGCGTTTCCAGTTCCGTTTTAAAATTTTCATAGCCAAGACATTGGAAGTGAGCACGAGAATAATAGCAATAAAAAATCCCATTAACCCCCAGGGGATAAGAGTATTAAAATCCCACATCTCTAGAGCAAAAATACCAGAAGGAAAAGGTATCTGCTGAACAAAGAAAAAGCCAATAGCATGGGCAATTCCAAGGGATCCACAAAGAATACCAAACTCCTTCCGAAGGGGTAAAAGAGTGCGGAGAATACGAAAATCAAGAAATATATCTCCCAATGGTCGTACTGCCAAAATACCAATCAGCAAAACCCAACAAGCACTACCCAATTCCGAAAATTCTTCTGGAAACATAAAGAGAAAAGCCCAAGGAACAAGAGAGGCAAGAAGAAGAATTTTTTGTACCCATGGGTAAAAAGGAATTTTACCCTCCAATAAAAAAGATCGAAGAAATAAAAGGAAAGAAGGCATAAAATAGGAAAGAAAGGATGATTATGGTTTTTTCAAGAATTCTGGATCACTCCCTACTCGGCTTTCTTCCGGCAAATCTTGATTTTGGTACTTTGAACAGGCTTTTTCTCCGTATGGAACAAGAGCAGGAGAACTCATCTGCTCAAAAGCCAACTGGCAAACCCGCATTCCCGGATAAAGCGCTACCGGGACACGATTCAGATTCGTAATTTCTAAAGTAATCGTTCCTTCAAAACCCGCATCAATAAAGCCTGCAGTAGAATGGACTACAATCCCCAATCGTCCCAGAGATGATCGCCCTTCTACGCGTGCCACCAGATCACTCGGAAGTTTTATTTTTTCAAGTGTTACCCCCAGTACAAAGTCTCCCGGATGGACAACAAACGCCTCTCCAAGGTCTCTGGTGTCCAATCGGGTAATATTCCCCTCTGGCATATTTTGAGGGTCTAAAATCGGCAAATTATTCGTTTCATAAGTTTTAAAAAATCTTCCCAAGCGAAGATCTAAGGAAGAAGCGTGTACTTGAGACAACCAATCTTCCTGGGAAGAGGTGATCACGATCTCACCAGCCTCTATTTTTGCAAAAATATCTCGATCAGAAAGAATCATAGGAAAAAGAAATATATCACCACTGTACCCGCCGCTGATGGGTTTTATCAAGTTTTTCAAAAAAAATACGCGCCATTAAGGCGCGTATAAGAGAGTTGAGAAAGAAAAAAGCCCTGTCTTGGCGGCGACCTACTCTCCCGGGACCAAGGGTCCAAGTACCATCGGCGCTGGAAGGCTTAACTGCTGAGTTCGGAATGGGATCAGGTGTACCCCTACCGCTATAGCCACCAAGACACGACCTTTTTCTCAAAAGATCCAAAACACAACCGGAAAAAAGTAAAATTCTGAACAAAAGAAACTGTTTGTCAAACGGCTTTCTCAAGAAGAGAATCAGCAAAAAGCTCAAAAAAGCTCTTTGCCGACTCCTCCTTTCAAAAGCAATATGTCAAAAAACAAAAAATCTAGGGTCCATTAGTACGGCTCGGCTTAACCCTTCACAGGGCTTACACCTACCGCCTATCAACCTCCTGTTCTCGAAGGGGACTCACTGGGAGAATTTATCTTGAAATAGGCTTCCCGCTTATATGCTTTCAGCGGTTATCCCTTCCGAACGTAGCTACCCGGCACTGCCCTTGACAGGTACAACCGGTACACCAGAGGTTCGTCCATTCCGGTCCTCTCGTACTAGGAACAGATTTTCTCAATTCTCCAACGACCACGGCAGATAGGGGCCAAACTGTCTCACGACGTTCTGAACCCAGCTCGCGTACCGCTTTAAATGGCGAACAGCCATACCCTTGGGACCTTCTACAGCCCCAGGATGCGACGAGCCGACATCGAGGTGCCAAACTCCCCCGTCGATGTGAGCTCTTGGGGGGAATCAGCCTGTTATCCCTAGCGTAACTTTTATCCGTTGAGCGATACCCCTTCCACTCGGAAGGTACCGGATCACTTGCACCGACTTTCGTCTCTGCTCGGCTTGTTGGCCTTGCAGTCAGGCTGGCTTGTGCGCATACACTTTCAGCGCGATTTCCATCCGCGCTAAGCCAACCATTGCGCGCCTCCGTTACTCTTTAGGAGGCAACCGCCCCAGTTAAACTACCCACCAAACACTGTCCCAAAATCCGGATAACGGATCTAGTGAGAGTTAAGATGTATCAAAGGTGGTATTTCAAGGATGACTCCACTCCAACTAGCGTCGAAGCTTCAAAGTCTCCCACCTATCCTACATGTGATACACCCCAACTCAATGTCAAGCTATAGTAAAGCTGCATAGGGTCTTTCCGTCTAACCGTGGTTAACCGGCATTTTTACCGGTATTGCAATTTCAGCGGGCCATGTGTCGAGACAGTGCGCAGACCGTTACCCCATTCGTGCGGGTCGGAACTTACCCGACAAGGAATTTCGCTACCTTAGGACCGTTATAGTTACGGCCGCCGTTCACCAGGGCTTAGATTCGCAGCGTTAACCACTCCTCGTGACCTTCTGGCACTGGGCAGGGGTCAGCCCCTATACTTCCTCTTTCGGAGTTTGCAGAGACCTGTGTTTTTGGTAAACAGTCGCCCGCGCTCTTTTACTGCGGCTCTCCGCCCTCATTTAAAAAATGAGAGACTTGAGCAGTCCTTATCCCGAAGTTACGGACGTTATTTTGCCGAGTTCCTTAACACATGTTATCCCGATCACCTGAGTCTACTCGACTCGACCACCAGCGTTGGTTTGCGGTACGGACAGTAATGTTTCTCGCTAGGAGATTTTCTAGTCCCCTTGGGTCTCCCGACTCATCCGAACTCGCGTTCAGACATTCGAACTCGTGCTTCAGCTCCGCCGGCGGATTTACCTACCAGCATCAATACCTAGACACTTGTACCCGAATTCATTTACGGGCTCAGGATACCAAAGGGCGTCCTTCCATTGCTCACGCCATGAATTCCATTCTCTTTTTTCCCCTCACCCCGAAGGGATTGGATCCGAAAAAGAACTTCCGACACTTTGTGTTGGGCGAAACATTTCTGGTTCCGGAATATTAACCGGATGTCCATCGGCTACGACTTTCGTCCTCGTCTTAGGACCGACTAACCCCACGCCGATTGCCGTTGCGTGGGAAACCTTGGTCTTACGGTGTGTATGGTTTTCACATACATTTCACTTACTCATCTGAGCATTTTCACTTGTGCACGCTCCACCAAACTTTACAGTTCAACTTCAACGCAGAGCACAACGCTCTCCTACCGCTCCCGCATAAAGCAGAAGCCCGCATCTTCGGTTATCGATTTGAGCCCCGTTATATTTTCGGCGCAAGAACATTCGACCAGTGAGCTATTACGCACTCTTTAAAGGAATGGCTGCTTCTAAGCCAACCTCCTGGTTATTTAAACATCCTCACTTCCTTTTCCACTAAAACGATATTAGGGACCTTAGATGGCGGTCTGGGCTGTTCCCCTTTTGACGATGGCACTTAGCTGTCACCGTCTGACTCCCGAGTAATTCATGATGGTATTCGAAGTTTGTTAAGGTTTGGTACCCTTTGTGGAGGGCCCTAGCCTTGACAGAGCTCTACCCCCATCAGTTAACACTCGAGGCTAGCCCTAAAGCTATTTCGGAGAGAACCAGCTATCTCCGGGTTCGATTGGCTTTTCACCCCTAACCACAGGTCATCCCCTTGCCTTACAACGCAAGTGGGTTCGGCCCTCCACGTACTTTTACATACGCTTCAGCCTGCCCATGGCTAGCTCACCCGGTTTCGGGTCTAGTGCGTGCGACTTACGCCCTATTCAGACTCGCTTTCGCTTCGGCTCCGCCTATTACTGGCTTAACCTTGCCGCACACAGCTAACTCGCTCAGCCGTTCTACAAAAAGTATGCCGTTATCCTCCCGCAAGCGAGAGAACTTCGACTCTTTATAAGCGCATAATTTCAGGATCTATTTCACTCCCCTTCCGGGGTTCTTTTCACCTTTCCCTCACGGTACTTGTTCACTATCGATTTCTGAAGCCTCTTTAGCCTTGGAGGGTGGGCCCCCCAGCTTCAGGCCGGATTACTCGTGTCCGACCCTACTCAGGAACACTCTACCAAATATTTCGTGTTTCGCGTACAGGGCTATCACCTTCTACGGCAGTGCTTTCCAACACTCTTTCGCTGCATGAAATATCCAGATGTTGAGGTCCTACAACCCCATGTAAACATGGTTTGGGCTAGTCCCGTTTCGCTCGCCGCTACTCAGGGGATCTCGGTTGATTTCTCTTCCACAGTTACTGAGATGTTTCAGTTCGCTGTGTATCCTCCACATACCCTATGTGTTCAGGTATGGGTTCTCCGCTAAGCGGAGAGGGTTTCCCCATTCGGAAATCCTCGGGTCAGTGTCTGTTTGACGACTCGCCGAGGCTTATCGCAGTCTCCCGCGTCCTTCATCGGAGCTTCAGAATCAAGGCATCCATTATACGCTTTTTGTTCTTTTTTGCCTTTGACATCAGTTTGACAAACATTTCTGTTGTCCAGTTTTCAAGTTTTTTAAGAAAAATCTCAAAAAAATTCTCAATCTTCAATATTTAAAACCCTCTTTTAAAAAGAGCGTTTCAGTTACGATTTTCTAGGAAAGAAAATTTACTTTTTCCGATTATGTTAAAGACCGCAAGAGAGAAACCTCAGAAAAACTTTTGAGGCTCCAAAGCTCGCCCTCACTTTCTAAAAAGTTGAGAGCCGAAAAACTTTACAGTGTCTCATTACCCCCCGTCAATACTTTTTTTAAGAAATTTTCTCCCGCCTCATATCCTGATGCTTCAATGGCTAAAAGAGTGCGAATTCCAGCGGAAGAAAAGGAAGAGAGCTCAGGACGAATGCAAAATACCTGAGGAGGGAAACAAGCAGGCTGCTGATTTTTAAAAAAAATACGGAAAGTTTGCTCCAAAGATCGATGAAGAGCGGCTATTTTTTTAAAAGGTGAGCTTTTTGAGAAATCCATATTGGTGTGCAGGGCTGTTCCGACATCTACGCCAATGATTTCTTTCTGAGGGAAGCGGTCTAAAACAATATCCACTGGAAAATTTTGAGAAATCCCTCCGTCTACCAACCATTTCCCCTCGTGAAAAAACGGTTCAAACAGGAGTGGAATAGAAAGAGATGCCCGCACCGCTTTGGCAATACTTCCGGAATGCAAAATAACCTGCTCACCAGTAGAAAAATCAGTCGCCCCCACAAAAAGCTGTTTCTCTGGCAAAAGATCTTCAAAATTTTTCCCTTCAAACACCTTTTCCAAAAGAGAAAGGATTTTCCTTCCCCTTAAAATTCCAAAATTACGAGGGGTAAAGTCAAACGCCAGGGAAAAAAAATTTTGAGAATGGAGAATATTCGCAATTTCCTCAGGGGATTTCCCGCAGGCATACGCTGCTGCGACAATTGCCCCCGCGGAGACCCCGGCAAAAGTGTCGAAAGAGTAATGATTTTGAACAGCTTTTAACACGCCAATATGGGCCGCACCAAGGGCTCCACCGCCAGAAAGAACAAGAGCAGAAGGCATAAAAAAAGAAACTGGACACTGTCGCCACTATTTTGGCAAAATGTGCGAAGATTTCAATCCTTTTTTACATGATATGACTTTGGAACTCTTGGATAGAAAAGATGCTGCCGATTTTTTGGAATTGTCTACTCGCACCCTCGACCGATATATCGCCAGAAAAACATTTTCTATTAAAAGAAAAGCAGGAAAGGTTTTTTTAGTAAAAGAAGAGCTGGATGCCTGGAAAAATCAAAAAGATCCTGCTGTTGCCCATGTTGTTTCAGAGGGACAAGAAATTCAGATTTCCGGAGAAAACTCCTCCAAATACCAAATTTTATATCAGGAAGCAAAAGAGGAATTGGCAAAAAAAGATGCACTGCTACGCCAAATGCACTATCAATTGGGCGTTTTAGAAACGGAGGCAAAGCAATCGGTCCCCCTTTTGGAAGCCCAACAAAACCACCGAGAATTGGAAGAAGAAATAGAAAAGCTAGAGGGAGAGCGCGCACGACTGGTGGCATCTTTAACCGCTACCCATCGCGGACGCATGATTTTTTTCTTTTTCGCATTTTGTTTTTTTCTCCTCTCCGTTTCGCTACTCTTTGGGATTCTCACTCCGGGGCAAATATTATAAGCATTGAAATTCTCCGCCCTCCACCATCGGCATTTTCTTCCTCTTACTCTCCTCTTTTTGGGATTTGGAGGAGTGTTAGTGGCGGGAATTTTGGCGGCCTTTTTTACCCGGGAAGACGGCGGAATTTATAGTTATTCGTGGATTATCAATGCCGACTGGATGATGCATCTCTCGCAAGTGATGGCGTTTTCCAAGCTCCCATTTTGGTATGTCCTCACACACAATCCAATATACGCCGAAGCACCGCTTAATTATCCATTTTTCGTCAACTGGTTTTCTGGAGTTTTATACGCATTATCCGGAGATCTGGTTTTTGCAATGCTGCTCCCGATGATACTGGGAACTTTTATATTTTTGGGAGGAGCATATTTTTTAGCATATACCCTTACGGGATCACGATGGATTCCGTTTTTTGCACTCTCGCTGCTTTTTTTCGGAGCAGGATTTCATGTTTTTACCCTCTTCTCTTCCCCAGATCTCGCGCATATTCTTTCTCAGAGAGACTACGAACAAGATGCGTTTTTAGTAAAACAAGGGTATCACTGGAAAGCATTTTTTGAGACCTCTTTTTTACCCCAACGAGCCCTGATGTGGGGCATGGGAGTGGGTTTTTTCCTATTTGGGATTTTTTGTAAATGGTGGAAAAAAGATTTCCAAGGGACTTCATCTCTTCACCTCTTTTTACTCGGCTGTGGATTTGGGATGCTTTCTTTTCTCCATACTCATTCCCTCCTGTTTGCATTCCTATTTTTTGCTCTTTTAGGAGTGTGGAATATTAAAAAATGGTATTCATTTCTTTGGATAGGAATGGGTGCGATAACGATTGCTATCCCTGTTTTTTCGGTCGTATTATTGCGGGATACTGAGTCATTCCTCTCTCTTTTCCCTCTCCGATGGGCAGGAGAAAACGCAGTGGTATTCTGGCTAAAAAACTGGGGAGTAATCCCCCTCCTCTTTCTGTTTCTCTGGAAGCCGCTCTTTATAAAAGTATGGAATAGAAACGAGGGAGCAAAAGAATCAGAAGCCGTCATACGCATTTGGGAAGTTTTTGTCAGCGTTGCGGGAGTATTTCTCATTTCCAATATTATTCAGCTACAGCCCAACTGGTGGGACAACACCAAAATTTGGGTATGGGTTCTCTTTTTTGTGGGGGTATTAGGAGGGAAAGCAGTACAGTGGGCATGGGAAAAAAGCAAAACTCCAGAACGGAAAACCAAATGGGGAATACAGACGGGAATTTTTCTATGGGGGATTCTCGCGACCATTTCCGGAATTTGGATGAGCTTTTCTCCGTTTTTTTCTGCTGGGAATCCTCTTCAAATTTTTTCCGCACCAGAACTTAAAAAAGCCGAAGTGTTTCGGGGAAATATCCCTCCAGAGGCCCTCATTCTCACGAGTGACTATTTTAAAACCTTTGTGGGCCCCCTTACTCCCAATCAAATGGTAATGGGTTACCGAGGATGGCTCCAATCATATGGAATTAACACCAACCCCAGATCTGAAGCAGTACAAAAAATGTTTTCTGGCGGAGCCCCGGCAAAAAAACTCTTCGCAGAATTAGGAGTTCAATTTGTGGTCATAGACTCCGCAGCCAGACGAGACTGGAGCGCAGACGAAGATTTTTTTGAACACGAATACGAAAAAGTCCTCTCGTTTCCAGATGGAACACGGGTGTACAAAATTAGTGCCGGAACGCCCGAATACCAGTAAAGACCATAGCAATCCCGAGTTCATTGCATTTTTCAATCACTTCTGCGTCCCGTTTGGAACCTCCGGGTTGAATAATGGCGGTAATTCCTGCTTTCCCGAGTGCCTCTGGTCCATCTGCAAAAGGGAAAAATGCGTCACTGGCAGCAACCGCACCCAATGCCTTTTCTCCAGCCTTTTTTACGGCGAGTTCGGAAGCATCTACCCGAGAAGTAAGACCTCCTCCAATCCCAACCGTAGCTCCGTTCTTCGCGATTACAATGGCATTAGATTTCACACTCTTCACGCATTTCCAGGCAAAAAGCAGGTTTCCCATCTCTTCCGGAGTAGGGGCTCGAGTGGTGGCAATAGTAATGCCCTCCTCAGCAACTTCAGCAGTATCCGCATCTTGCACTAAAAAACCTCCTAAAACCGCTCTTACATCTTTTTGTTTTTGAGATTTTACAAAAGGAGAGAGTGTTAAAACGCGAAGATTCGGCGTTTTTTGAAATATTTCTCGGGCTTCCAAAGAAAACGCCGGCGCAATAATAATTTCTAAAAAGAGTTCTGACATTTTTTCTGCTACCGCACCCGTTACTTCTCTATTGCACGCAATCACTCCTCCAAAAGCGGAAACAAGATCAGAGGCAAGAGATTTTTCGTATGCCTCTAAAAGGGTTTTTCCTTGCGCAACTCCACAGGGAGAGAGATGTTTCACAATAATGCAGGCAGGATCTTCAGAAAACTCTAGCACAGCGCGCAGGGCGGAATCAGCATCGAGAATATTATTATAAGAAAGGTCTTTTCCTTGTATTTGATGTGCATTGGGAAGAGAAATATCCTCCGTATTTCCGAGCGTATAAAACGCTGCTTTTTGGTGAGGATTTTCACCGTAGCGAAGGGGAAAAACCTCCGTCCCTCCAATAGCAAAAAAATGTGAAAAAGAACTGGCAATAAGAGCGTCATACGCCGCAGTAGTGGCATATACCTTTCCCATGAGCATCGCACGAGTCTCGAGCGTTGTTTCTCCATTATTTTCGGAGAGTTCTTGAATGAGCAGGGGATAATCCGCGGGGTCGGTGACCACGGTAACGCTTTTAAAATTTTTCGCAGCACTGCGGAGCATAGAAGGCCCTCCAATATCAATATTCTCAATCAGCTCCTCTTTTGTTCCTCCTTTTTTTAAAACCTCTGCAAATGGGTATAAATTAACAATTACGAGATCAATAGCGCCTATATCATGCTCTGCCACGGTTTTTTCGTGTTCTGCATTTCCACGGACATACAAAAGCCCTCCATGGATTTTAGGATGCAGAGTTTTCACTCGTCCATCCAGCATTTCTGGGAAGCCAGTATATTCGGACACATCCAATACGGGAATATTATTTTCCCGAAGGGTTTTTGCCGTTCCTCCAGTAGAGAGGATTTCAACTCCTCTTTCGGCTAAAAATCTTGCCAACGGGAGAAGTCCAGTTTTATCGGAAACAGAGATGAGAGCGCGAGAGATGGGCATAAGAAAGAAAAAAGTACTAATCGTTTTGGTGATCATTTATTTCAAATATTTTTCGGATTTATAGGGTCTCCTTTTTTTAAAATCTACGGCTATAATATTTCCATTCAAAAGAAGATCCTTTACCTTATGCCATTGTGCCTCTAAATTTCTCTGCTTTAAAAATTCAACACAATGCTCGGTGATGTACACTGCATCTATTTGCCGCATAAACTTAAAAATCTATAAATACTTCATGGCTCTTAGCATACTGCATTTTTTGTTCCAAAAGCTCTTCATAGAGAACAGATAAAACCTCTTGCAATGTTCCAAAATGATTCGTTTTTAACTGAATATTTTCATCAACAATAAGTGTTGTCATATATCTCTATCGTAAAAAGGCATTAAGAGTCTAACTAAAGCGCTCATAAAAATCAATTCTTGTTTTTTCCACAGAAGTCATAGAGCCCTTTTGTAAAGGGCTCCAATACCAGTTTTTTCTATTCCTCCTCAAACTCCTCATCACCAGTGGGATGAAAAACATACGCCGAGAACGATGAAGAATAAGAATCTTTATCAATAGCCGTATCATCATCTACTAATCGGAAGAGAGATTTTTGAGCATGGTAATACTCCCACAGGGAAGTATACGACCATTCAAGATTTTTTTGAGCAAGCTGGTGGTGAACAGGCTGGCTATGGATGTAATGGAGAAGCTGAAGGAGATAGGCATCAGAGTCGATGTATTTGGATTTAAAACGCCCCTGAAACACAACTCCTGAATGCGTTTTAGAGTAACGAGTTTGATAATATTTTGCGTATGAAGTGCAGAGGCGATGCATAAAATGAGAGATAACCCCGCGGGTTACCTGCTCCACAAACCCGCGGGGTTGGTCTCCCCACTCTGGTTCACCGAGAAGAAAATGAAAGTGATTGGGCAAAACAGCATACGCCAAAATTTTTACTGGGAATTCTTCTTTATACTTCTGAATGGTATTCATAAAGCGGTTATAATCTTGATCATCGTGAAAAATAGTCGATTTTAAAACCCCTCTATTGTAAATATGGTAATACTCACCATCAGAAAATACTCGTTGGGCTGTAGGCATAGGAATGGAAAAAAGGAGTAAACCCCGCGGGTTGTGGGGCCATAAACCCGCGGGGTTAGAAAGATGATCAAATAATAACAAGTACAATACGCCCTTTCAATCCTGAGGGATTTTCCACTTAACCCAGCTGGTTGCGACTCCATGAACCCGCAAGGTTGGGGAGTGTTCACCGTTTGACCCCGCGGGTGCCCCTTTAACCCCGCGGGTTGCGGATCCATGAACCCGCGGGGTTGGTTCTCCGCGGGGTCGATTTCCAGCGTAAACGCAAAAAAGCCCCTCACAAATTGCTTCGTGAGAGGCTTTAAATTCCTATTTTAATCCCCGCGGGATAAACCCGCGGGGATTTTCTATCTGTTCTCAAGACTCACACTAACAATTAGTTAGCAGAGTAAGATCGAGAAGACATAGAGTTCAAACCATCAAGCTTGTACCCCTTGAACCAGTCAAGTAAAGGTGCAGGAGTAGAGCTATGTGCAGTATCTGCAAAGTCTGACCATTGTGTAGTAAGACCAGCAAGAGGAGCAGCAATCTTTCCGAAAGCAGCATCCCCTGTACCACTTACAAGTCGTACAGAAAGACCATCACCGATAGCTCCTCCAGTAACATTAAGCTCTACGATGTAGGTCTTAGTAGTTCCTGCAGAAATTCTCTGTGCAGTTGAAAAACTCAATTGCTGATTTTTATCAGCATCAGGAGCAGCTGCAGCATCTACTAAAAGAGTAGATTCTTTTCCTTTCTCATACACTCGAATGTTTGACACAGCCGCAGCTCCAGATTTTGAAATATTCAAAACCACAGAACCAAGCTCAGCATCACCAGCCGCATCAGCCTTTACGGTAAATGCATACGCTTTCATAGCAGAGTTTCCTGAAAACTTCGTAGTAGTAGAAACAAGTGATGAATCATCTACAGAAGCGAAAGAAAGAGAAGATTTAGCCAAGAACATTGTCTCAGAAGCAACCGCTCCTGTTTCAGCTACAGTCGCAAGAACATTATTGTTTCCCACAGAAACTGCTCGAACACCAGTTGTAGCTGTTCCACTTACGGCATCAGTTGGAACTCCATTAAGAGCCAACTTAATAACGCTTGCAGTTTGAGCAACAGTCGTAATGTCGTTGAAAGTAGCAGATACAAAGATTTTGTAGCTGTTAGAATTTCGTGGAACTACAAGGGTAGAAGAGTTTCCAATATCGAAGTATACATATCCGGTTGTTCCGTTTACTACACCATCTGTAATCTTTACCCCCTTATCGTCGTAAAGAGAAATGGTTTTAATTCGAGAAGCAATATTTACAGGAGTTGTACCATCAGCAGCAACAGTCTGGAAGTACAAGTTGGTGATTTTTACATCATCGTCTTGTGCAGAAAGAGTGAAGATACCAAGGTTCGTTTCAGCTGTTTTTGGAGAAATAACGGCACTCGTTGGAGTACTAGAGTTATTCGCAATAGAAAGTGTACCAGCCGTTTGGATAGCAAGGTTTACCCCAGTAGTAGCAGCCGTATAAGTAGGAAAAGTAGCGGAACTGTTAATACTTGCGTAAGAACTGCTCGTATCTTTTGCATCAATACCAGACAAGGCCACCTGAAGGTTTCCAGAAGCAGAGTTAGTCAAGTTTGCCTTGAGCTCTACTACGGCTTGCTTGTTAGAAAGCACCGTAAAGTCAACACTTGAGAAATCTACCGTTCCAGTAGTTCCAGTAGTAAATGACTGAGTCGTTCCTTTCTGAACACCGTCTACAAATACCATCGCAGAAGGAATGTCAGCACCACTTACTGAAGTTGCAGGAGCAGCTGCAGGTATCAAAGCGAATTTTAATCGTGTTACTCGAACATCATCAGAATCGTTTGCCTTAACAGTAAACTTTCCGATAGTGATGTTTTGAGCACCAGAAACGAATTTCTGTCCAGCAGAGTATCCTGAGTTTTCAGAAATAGTCAGGTTAGAAGCACCAATAGTGATGTCCCCTCCGGTTACTGTTCCTGCAACGGTTGCAATAGATCGATCGTTAGAAATGTACTTTGCAGAAGTGAAAGCAGTAGAACCTGCAATTTCTGCTCGATATTTTCCACCAGAAACGGCGTTGTTTTCAATGTCTCCTACCAATTTTACAGATCGAATTCCTTTGTTCAAACGAACAGTAGAATCGAAATTAAGAGTACATTTCAAACCATTTGCTCCAAGTGCTGTATCAGCTGCACAAGAAGTGAAGTCAGCAGTATCACCTGATTTGGTCTGAACAGAAGCACCATCCACAAGAAGTTTTAAGTTCTTAAGGTCAGCAGCTACAGAAGCAGTAGTTGTTCCATATACAGCTGGATGAAAGACGGGCGGAGTAGCAGTGTCTGTATATGCTGCAGTAATAAGATTATTTGGAGTATTAGCGTATAAAGTTACGATAATAGCATCAGTTGTAAAGTCTTGTTTTACAGTAAGGCTTGAATCCAAGAATACCGCAGCAATAGCACCCTTAGGCTTTGTTTGAGAAGCAGGAGCTGTTGAAGATTTTACAAAAGTTGTATCTCCTCCTTGAATAGTGTATGCCGTAGCAGCTGCTGCGGTAAATACCGTATCCAAATCGTGAGAAATTCCGAATCCAGTACTGGTTTCAATAGCAGAAAAGTCTTCTGAGTATCGAACAGTAAGCTTAATAGTTTCAGCAGATGCTGAATCTTGACCTACGATATCTCCTCGGATATAGAAAGAATCAGTCCGTCCTGCTGGAAGAGTGTAGGCATCAAAAACGAAAGTTGCATATTCTCCAGTAGTGGTTACAGACTTAGAGATAGTCTTTCCGTTTACTACTAATTTCAAGTTTGCAAGGTCTGTAGCAATCTTTCCTGTTCCTTCGTTTTTAACGGTTAATGTCTTAAAGAGAATATCTCGTGTAGAGTGATTGTTCGTCAATCTCCATTGTCCAAGCTCTTTGTCAGTGTCTCCTACTTGGTAAGTAGAAGTGCTTCCTGCAATACTAGAAGAAAGAGTTGCAGTAGCGTAGTCCACTGTCTGCATTCGAGCACCTACCAATGGGAAGGCACCAGAAACTTTTCCGTTTGTAAGAACATTTGTAGAAGCAGAAATACCAAGGGCGTTGTATCGTCCTGAGTAGCAAGCTTCTGTAGATTGTTTAATACCATCTGAGTTAACATCGTTAAATGCTTTTAACTTTGCTACTACAGAGATAGTTCGAACCTGTCCTGCCTTTACCACTAATGGAGTGTTAAAAGTAATAGGAGCTGTTTCGTCAGAACCAACGGTTTGACGAGCAGTAATTCGAGCACCTGTTTCATCTTCAATCCAAACTCGAGAAAAGTCATCCTTTGATCCGAGTTCTGATCGGTTAAGAGTAATTCCGTTTACGGCTACATCTTCACCAGAAGTTGCAAGGTCGTACTTTGCAAACACTAAAGATTGTGCATTACAAGGAACTGAGTTTGCAGCAGGAGTAGTCTTAGAAAGACTTACTTCCAATGTTCCGTTTGACATAGGAGTAGCAGTTGGAGCTGGAGTTCCAGAAGTTGTAGGCGTAACAGTTACCGTAGGAGTTGGAGTAATTACTACTGGATTTAAAGCAGCAGCGAAAATCTTTGCCGCTTCTGCCCGAGTGATATTATCACCAGGTCGGAAGTTGTCAGCAGCTTTAATAATACCATTATTGTAAGCAGTTGTTACATAATCATAGTACCAATCTCCCGCTTTTACATCAGCGTAAGGAGCTACTCGATCACTGTTTGATGCTACCTGAAGACCAAGAGTCATAATCTTGAGCGCTTCTGCTCGAGTAATGTTTGCAGTTGGTCGGAAAGTTCCCTTAGTAGAATCAACGATTCCAAGGTCACCTGCAGCAGCTTCAACATGGTTGTAGTACCATGCATCTTTCGCTACATCAGAGAAAGTAGGAGTAGTAGGAATAGTGTAGTCATCTGAAGTAGGATCTACACCTCCATTGTCGTAATTTACGACCATTTTAATCAGTTCAGCACGGTTCAAATTCGCATCTGGCCGAAATGTATCCTTGGTGCCATCAATAACACCTTCATTTACGAGAGTATCTAAATACCCTCCAGTCTGTACCCAGTGTCCTTCTACATCGTTAAACGCCAAAGCGCTTGACGATACCGCCAAAAGGGCGATAGAGAGAGCGGAAACACTGGCAAGAATTTTCTTGAGTGCTTTCATAAAGAAAAAGAAAAAAGAACAAATCTTTCCACCAATATGGAAAGACGAAAAATAACAGCGGAGACAGAAAAACCCTCTTCTTTGGCGCTGTAATCCAAGAAAAGGAATATAATTCATCGTTTGAGGTATCCACCCATTTTATATCCTCATTTGTGCCCATGATGTAAAAGACCAGCCGCATTCAACGGGAGTACACTCCCGATACATTTATCGTTTTCCCTCGCTTTTTTAACCCCCTTTTTTTTAATTCCCGCGAATACTACAGAGACACTCCCTTACCTGTCAAACTTTTTTTCTGCTTCCTTTTCGTTTCTCAGAGACTTTTTCCATTCGAATTCTATTTGAGAAACCAAAGAAGTGTACGCTTCATAAAACGGATTGTTTTGAAAAAGTGTTTCACTTTTTGGAAAAATCATTTTTTTGACAGAGGAAAAAGAAAAGGAATACAGTAGGAAAGACTTATTTTAAGGCACAATATGGCAGGATTTACCACAGAACAAAAGGCAGAACTGCTAGAACTCTTCATGAGTTCCGAAGAACGAATGTCTCAAAAAATAGAGACTTCCATTCTGGCTTCTGAAGAACGGCAAGGAAAAAAACTAGACTCTTTAGAAGAACGGCAAGATACAAAACTCACAGATGCTATTTCTGCCTCCGAAAAAAGGCAAAATAAAAACCTTCAAGATGCCATTTCTGCATCCGAAAAAAGACAAAATAAAAACCTTCAAGATACCATTTCTACCTCCGAAAAAAGACAAAATAAAAAATTGGAGAACACCATTTCTACTTCTGAACAAAAATTGTTTAACGAAATGATGAGCCAAAAAGAACATACTTTTGAAGTAATGGAAAAGCTTATTCAGCATTCAGAAGACCGTATGAGAACAGAGATTCGAGCCTCAGAACAACGCATTATCGGCAAAATAGAAAACATTGTGGGACAAAATGCCGATAACGAGCAAGAAATAAAAATGGCAGGATACCAAATAGACCAACACGAAATTCGGATCCAAATGTTAGAAAAACAGGTAACCGGAAGCGTTTTTGTTCGATAGCCTACTGAAAAATCTGGAACCCACTGCCATTATCCTGAAGCCCGCCCGCAGAGAACCAGAAACTTCGGATATGGTTTTCTTTTTGCCAAAAAATTTCATCTCGGGCAGAGGAATAAAAAACAGGACTTTTAGGGTCGCGGGAAGAAATTTCTTGGACACTGTCGCCCGTAGGACGGAGCGCCAAAAGTGCATCAGTCGTAACCACTATTATAATGTCTCTTCCGGGAAGAGGAATAATTTTCTCCACCGGTTTATCAAAAGAGGCTAAGAGCTTCTTCTTTTCTTCGCTTTGAGTGTCTAACTCAAAAACCTGACCTCCCACAAAAACATACTCTTTTTTATGGAGCGAGAGGGGGTCACTTAGGGCGTCAAGAAAGGCAGGATTAATACGAAAGGCTTCGTCAAAAAGAGCGTCTGTCATTTTTGTGGTATTTACCGCTTCTTGAGGAGCTTCGTATACGGCTTGTCCATATTGGGAAAAGTTAACCCCCCAAAACATCTTTGAGGCTTCATCATAGGATAAAAACCCTCTTCCCTTGGGATCCCATTGTACTTTATCAAGCCCCCCCCAATCTTTATTGGCAATTTTGGCAATTCTTGGCCACAGATATACATTATCTCTCCTCACAATCTTCTCTCCTACCGTAAAGGCAAAGCATTCCGGAACATAGCCACTCGCCTCTAAGCATCCCAAATAATCACCGAACTGAATATTTCCCAGTCGCTCAAATGGAGTAAGCGCCAAATAATCGTCATTTACAAAAAAATGCGCCCGCTGTGATGCAGAGAGCGTCACAACCCCCGTGGAGAGAATCTTTCCAGAGGAAAAATCATAGCGCTGACCGAAAAGGTACAGAAAAACAACCGTGAGACCCGCCAAAAAAACGGTAGTCCATAAAAAAACACCAAACGCAGAAGAAGGATGGTTCCGGGGAAGATCTTTCATACAGCGAGGGGTAAGAGCTCTCCACCGCTGGGAGTATCACGAACCTCAAAACCTTGCTCATGAATAAGGGCTCGAAGTCGATCAGACTCTGCCCAATTTTTCTGCACTCGAGCCTCATCTCTCTGTTTTACCCAAAGGAGCACTTCATCTGGAACGACTTGATCTTGAGGAAAAAGAGAAACTCCAAAAAGAGATTCTAGCCAGTGGAGTGTTTTGTGTGTCGAAGATGTCAGAAGTGACGAATTTTGAGAAAGAGAAGAGAGGTACTCATGCGTTTTTGCCATTGCTACGGCAACATTCAGGTCATCCTCCATTGCTGCTGAAAATTCTTTTTTAAAAGTGTTTTCAAAATCCTGTGCAGCAGAAGTCTCCTCATTTTGCGAAGGAATCGGAAGTGTTGCAATCCCTCGCACCGCATTCCGAATTCTCTGGAGCGTTTTTTTTGCCCCTTCCAAAGCCTCAAAGGAAAGATTGAGTTTAGTGCGGTAATGATTGGTCACCAGAAAAAATCGAATCACTTCTGGTGAAAACCCTTTTCCTTGGAGATCGGAAAGCGTAAAAAAGTTTCCCAAAGACTTGCTCATTTTTTGACCTTCCACAAAGAGGTGCTCATTATGGACCCAATAGGGATTAGGGTCTATTCCATACCCCGCCGTACTTTGAGCTATTTCGTCTTCATGATGTGGGAAGCAGAGGTCAACTCCACCAGAGTGGATGTCGAACGGAAGACCAAAGGCTTCTTTTTCCATGGCAGAACATTCCAAATGCCACCCTGGACGCCCGGGAAGAGAAAGAATTTTCTCTTTTTGCTTCTTATTTTTTACCCTTTGCTCGTCCTGCAATAATTCTTCATTCTTAATTTTTAATTCGTAATTCCAGAATGGTTCTCCTTCTTTTTTTCCTTTCCAGAGGACAAAATCGGCAGCATTTTCTTTTTCATATTCATCCGCCTCAATCCGTCCTGTTTTCTGCTGTTCGTCAAAATGGACATCCGCTAAATGGCCGTATTTATACAATTTTGAGTACTTTTGAACATCAAAATAGACAGATCCATCTTTTATATACGCAAAGCCATTGTTATAAATTTTTTGCACGAGATCTTGCATGGCAGAAACAGCATCTGTCGCTTTCGGATTGGAATAAAAATCTGATTTTTGGATATTTAATTTCCCAAGCGTCTCGAAAAAAAGATCTGTATATAATCCCGTAAACTGGAGCAAAGCATCCATGGGAGGCATTTCAGGAAAGCGTTTTTGAGAATCACGAATGGTTTTATCATCCACATCGGTAATATTCATGACCCATTGGACCTCATAATTTTCTCCATACTGAAGCCAACGACGAAGAGTATCAGCAAAAAGGAATGATCGAATATTTCCAATATGGACCTCGTTATATACGGTGGGACCGCAAGAATAAAAGTTTACAACCCCTTTTTTAAGAGGGGTAAAGGGAATAAGTGCCCGACGGCGAGAATCCCAAATGTGCAACATAATGCGAAAAAAAGAGGTTCGGTAGGGGTATTCTGCCATAGGAAAACTTGTTTTTCTAGAGGAAAGACATTAGGATGCAAATATGCAAAAAAAAATTCTTCTTATTGGCTCCGGACCGCTTCCCTTTGAAGGAGAAGGGATTCGTAATGCCGGAGGACTGCGCACAGAACAGTTTTTATCGCCCCTTACAAAAGGACAATATGAAGTTTTTAGCATTCTTATACACTCAGAAGCACTTCCAAAAGAACAGAAAGAGGAAGATGGAAGTTTTCGCATTTCCAGATCAGACCCTTTTCTTTTTCGACAGATTCGCCATAAAATTAAAAATTTTTCACCAGATATTTGTATTGCAGTCAATACCTTCCCCAGCTTTGTCGCTGCAAAAACTCTGCCCAAAGAAACCCCTTTTTGGGCGGATTTAAATGGTTGGATTATGGCAGAGGCACAGGTAAGAGCAGGGGAGACAGGAAGTAACGCTCTTATTCCCAACTCCTGGCATCAGGAAAAAACAGTACTCTTGAGAGCCGACAAAGTTTCGACGGTTTCGACGCCACAGCGCTTCGCCACCATTGGCGAACTGGCGAGCATTGGAAGGATTAGAAAAGAAACAAATAATTATGATTTCGTAACGAGTATCCCAAATGCGACCAAAAAATTTGCACTGGATGAAGAACTTCTCCCATTAAGAGAAATAAGAAAAGAAAAAGGGATTCCTGAAGGTGCCACCGTTATTTCTTTTATAGGGGGATATAATAATTGGGTGGATGAAAAAAGCCTCTTTGAAGGATTAGAGAAAGCAATGGCCCGGGATGAAAAGGTTTTCTTCGTATCAACAGGAGGAAATATAGACAAAATTGCCACCGGTGTTTTTGGACGATTTCAGGAACGCATTCGACAATCAAAATATAAAAATCGATTTGTATTTTTGGGCTGGATAGCAACAAAAGACATGGCAAGCGTATATAACGCCAGCGACATAGGAATCAGCACTGACATTTTATGCACTGAAACAGAAACTGGTGCCAGGAACCGTATAAATGAAATGATGAAGTTTGGACTGCCCGTTATTACAACCTCCGGGAGTGAAATTGCAGAAAGAGTGGCGCAATACGAATGTGGACTGGTAGCAGCAAGTGGCAATAGTGACGAAATAGCAGAAAAAATCCTCATTCTCAGCAGAGATGAGACACTTCGAAAAAAGTATGGCGAAAATGGGAAGCAAATAGTGGAAAATATTTTTCACGAAGACCTTCTCTTTAAGCCGATAGAGGAGTTTATCCTCTCTCAAAAAATTGCTCCTGACAGAGCTTTGAGAGCCTTGGATATGAATGGCGGAATTCTTTCGTTCCTCAAAGGAGCATTTTCTTATGGTCGACAGAATGGAATACCTGCGTTTTTTAAGAAAATATTTCAATATTTTGTATGAAAAAATCTATTATTCTCTTGGGAGCTACCGGAAGCATTGGGACTCAAACCCTGGAAATTTTAGAGCAATTTCCAGAGGCTTTTGATCTCGTGGGAATATCAGGAGGGAAACAATGGGAAAAACTCTTGGACATATCAGAAAAATGGAATGTCCCCTTTGTCTTTTGTGACCAACCCGGAACAAAAACGATCCCCAAAAGCCTGGATAAAAGCCATTTCTTTTTTGGAGAAGAAGGGCTTTCTCAAATTGCAGAAAAAAATGCTGACATTTATGTCAATGCCATAAGCGGTATAGCTGGAGTAAAAGCCACAGAAGAGATCATAAAACACCACGGCACTAATCTTTGTTTGGCAAATAAAGAATCTCTGGTTATGAAAGGGCTTGCCATTATGGACACCATAAAAAACAATAGTATTCAGCTTTTCCCCATTGATTCGGAGCACTCTTCCATGGCTTCGCTGCTAGAAAAAGTGCAGAAAAAAAGGATAAAAAAAATATGGCTTACGGCATCAGGAGGACCGTTCCGGGACGCTACTCAACATCCTCTTTCGTCATTTTCGTCACTCACAGCAAAAGATGCGCTCCATCATCCCACCTGGACAATGGGGCCCAAAATAAGTGTCGACTCGGCAACACTTATGAATAAGGCATTTGAGTTGATTGAAGCGGTACGACTTTTTGACCTTCCGCCTGATATTTTTGAAGTCGTAGTCCATCCCCAAAGTATTGTGCACTCGGCAATAGAGACGGAAGATGGCAACATTCTTATGGAGGCATCTTCGCCAAATATGAAACTCCCCATCGCGAGAGCTCTTTTTAAGGCAAGAGGAGAAGAGGTTCCTGAAGAATTTTCTATTTCGCCATTTTCGCCATTTGGGAAAAGCCTCACCTTTGAAGCGGTAGACGAAGAGCGGTTCCCCTCTTTACAGCTCGCCAAAAAAGCATTAGCCTCAGGAGAAAGGGCTTGTGAAGCACTTCTGAGAAAAAATGATGAATTAGTAGAACAATTTTTAAACGGAGAAATATTTTTTGGAGATATTTTAAAAGGCCTCACCGATACGAACGAATAATAAGTATTGGAGAGATTTATTCTCCAAAATACCGATCAACCTCTTTTTTGGAAAGTTGCTGAAATTCTCCACTTTTTAAAGTGGGCAAAAGCCGAAATTTTCCAATGCGCACGCGTTTGAGATTTTTTACACCACTTCCGAGTGCTCGTACCATGCGGCGAATTTGCCGATTTTTCCCCTCCGTAAGGACTATAGAAAACCAGTTCCTTCCCATTTTTTTTACCACTGCTGGACGCGTTTTACTGCCCAAAATATACATTCCATCCCTCATTTTTTGCAGCATTTCATCGGTAAGAGGGTTATAAATCTCTACCTCGTACTCTTTTTCGTGCTCAAATTTGGGATGAGAAAGGCGAAACGCCAAATCTCCATCATTAGTGAGGAGTAAAAGTCCCGAGGAATCTTTATCCAGGCGTCCGACAGGAAAAACTCGTGGAAAATCAGCCGGTAAAAGATCTAAAAAATTATGAGTCTCCACTTCCGTTTTTTTGGTGGAGGTGACATAGCCCACCGGTTTGTGGAGGGCGATATACAGAAGCTCTGCATCCCGTTTTTCAAGCGTTTTTTCGTCTACCGTTACGGTATCTACTTCGGAATCAACCTTTGTTCCAAGCTCAGTGACCGCTTTTCCATTTATACGCACAGAACCAGCAGCAATGAGGGCATCTGCCGCTCTGCGAGAGCAAATCCCTTTATCAGCGAGGTGTTTATTAAGACGAACGAGTGGCATACTATTTGATTAAAAGAAGAGCTCCATGATAGTATCCCTTTGCTATAAAAAAAACACTATGATCAATAATTCCTACACCATTGAGATTTCTGAACCAGAAAACAAGAATGAGCTTTTTGGAGCTTGGTGCGAAGAACTGCAACTTTCGGCATTTGGAGAAACAGAAAATGAAGCATTTTATAATCTCATTGAAAATATCCCTCTCTATTTTTCGGTAAAAAGCGAACCACAACGGAAAAAATTTCTTCAAAAAACTCGACCAATAAACGCATTAAAACGCTTTGTGATTCCTGCTTTTGCATAAAATATGCCCAGTTTTTCATACAGGACAGTGGTAGAAAAATTACGAAAATTAGGATTCTCGTTTTTTCGCAATGCAAAAGGATCTCATGAATTTTGGAAAAATGAAACCACGGGGAAAATTGTTCTTTTAGCAAAGCACACTAAAAATTTCCCTACCGGAACTATGAAAAAAATTACCAAAGATCTCGGGTTTGCAGATTTAAAAGATTTTGAGAAATTTTAAAAACCTCTACTCTCCTTTATTCGCCAATAAATCTACCCCACACCGCGCTTCTACGCGTTTAATATAGGCAGGAATCTCTGGTGGCAGTTCTATTCCAGGGACCAGTCGCAGTCCAGACAAATCTGCCGCCAAAACACAATCGGCTACCGAGAAGGTAGGTCCCATAATAAATTCGTCTTCCACCACGGCTGCAATATCCAACAGGCCTGCTTTTATATTCTCTTCGTATATTTGAGGAATTTCTTTTTTCAGTTCCTCAAATGTTTTGCCTCGTTTTTTTTCTTTGGAGCTTTGAAAATACACTGCACCATCGGGGTGAAGCGCAAATTCTTGGGTATAATGCTCTAAATAATACGGCAACAGGAGGTTAAAATACCCGGGAAGGGTAATAACCACTTGAGAAGCCCACTGGAGACGCGCTTCTACGGGGCCAATAAATCCAATAGGATGGGGGACTCGCATCTCAATTTCCCGCAAAATATCTAACGATTCCGGGATAACCATCCCGTCTTCAAAATCCATAATGGGAAGTACTCTTTTCCCAATGAGATCTTCTTGGGTTTTAGTGTCGGCATACGAAAGAAGTTGTTTGGTATAGGGAATCCCTTTAAAGCCCAGAAAAAGCCGAAGCCGTTGGCAAAAAGGACAATGTTCGTAGTGGTAAAGAATCATAAGAAGGGAGAAAAGGGATGAATATTGACAGAACTGGCAATGCGAGAATAAAATAGCAGTAGATTTTGGCGTAAGCCACGACCTCCTGAAGATTTCTCTTCAGGAGGGTTATTTTTTTAAGCAAGAAAATTAAGAAATGCGGTTTTAATGTTTTCGAATTCTTTTTCTGATACCTGTAAAAAAAGGTGACTCATTCTCTTTGCATCAAATACTCTCACTTGAGAAAAAATAAGAAAATTTTTCTTTTCTTTCAGAGAGAGTGGATAATACCATTTCCCTGTTTTTTCTTTGCTCGTAAGAGGAACTCCTAAAAAAGTAAAGTGATTCAGTTTTTTTAATACCAGAACAGGACGAAGAAAGAGCTTTTCTGAATTCTCTTTGTTTTTTCCGTCTATTTCAAACCCAACATTTACTCCAACGCTCTGCCACCAAATTTCTCGTTCTCGAAAAAAGGGTCTTTTACTGGTATTATGAAGAACTTGTTTTCCTTCACTCCAAGCCTGAAAATCTTTTTCAAAAGCCATTTTAAAGATGAGTAATAAAAACTCTACCCCCGTTCTTCCCCCATCATACTCTTTTGATTTTTTCCATGCGAGCTCAAAAAGACTCCTCAGTGCCATTGTTTTATTCGTCACCTTTATCCTCTCAACATAGCAATCCTGAGCAATAAAAAGGAATGATTATCTTGAATTTTAAGAAAAATCCCATTTTTGCAAAACCCCTTTTGCATCCAAAATGCGCACCTCGGGCACCAGAGAAATATTAAATTTTTCGTACACGGCTTTTGCCCCTTTTTTGGCGAGATCCAAAATCTCTTTTTGCGTGGCATTCCCGGCATTCATCATAAAATTGGCGTGTTTATCAGAGAAAAACGCATCTCCTTCGCGCATTTGTTTGGCGCCCACTTGGTCTAAAAAATAGCCAGCCGCCCCTTCTGGTGGATTTTTAAAAAAGCTCCCTCCTGTAAGTCCCCAAGGCTGTTTTTCCTTTCTGGTTTGCAAGAGTATTTTTGCTTTTGCTGCAATTTCTACTTCGGGAAGAGATGGAAGAACAAGGGTCATATCCCACAGGAGATATTTTTGGGAGATTTCGGGACGATGGAAAATACTGGAGCGGTATGAGAACTGAAAAAAATCACTATTGAATGTTTCAAACACTAAAGTTTCGGTATTAAAAACCGTAGCAGAGGCAAAGAAATCCGCTATTTCTACCCCCGGGATGCCCGCATTGCCACATACCGCCCCGCCAACGGTTCCGGGGATAGTGGAAAAAACCGAAAAATCGAGATTTTGTTTTTTGACATACTGGTATAGGGCAGAATTTTTGGTGCCGGATTCCACTATCGTAGGGGCGCGATTTATCGCGCCCATTCCATCTACCGCATCCATTCCAGTATTCTCACCCATTACAATTCCATCATTTTGGAACAAAAGCACCATCCCTTCTAGCCCCGCATCTGCAAATAAAATATTGGACCCTCCGCCCAACGGAAAAAGAGGGAGATTTTCTTTTTGTGCATACACAACACTCTCCACCAAATCGGCTTTGGTTTTTATTTTCGCCAATATTTTTGCTGGCCCTCCCACGCGAAAGGTGGAAAAAGGGCCAAGAGAAGAGGAATACTCAAAATTCATTACAGAAGAGAAACACTCAAAAAATTTTCTTTTAGGAGTATAGCATAAAGGAAAGAGAGATGGCAGCTACTTCTTCAAAAAAGGCGCAGACTGTATAGTCTGCGCCTTTTTAAAAATCCAAGAAGATTGAAAATTATTCAGAAATGCTTCCCATGGGTGATTTTTCTGGTTCTGGCATTTCCCGTCCTCCTCTTTGCACAACATCTCCAGAAGGCTGTTCATCGGCTGCATTGTGAACAGACGAAGGAACTCCATTGGGACGACTTGGCATATCATCGATATTTCGAATTCTCTGGTTATCTGCCCGAGGAGGAAGTCTCATATCATCTTCTCTGGCTCTCACCCCTTCTCGCTCGTCTTCACCACGAGGGACTCCAGATCCTGCCGTATTTTGTACTGGTACTCCTCGGTCGTCTAATACTCCTTGAGGTTTTCCTGAAACCGATTTTTTCATATCGTGCATGGCAGATATTTTTTCTTGCGCTGCTAAAAATTGTTCTGCCGCTGCAGGATTTTTGGCACTGATTTTCTCATAAATTCTATCGGTTCGTTCTTTTTGGGCGGTATCCATTTCTTCTTGTAACAGAGTTTTGGCTTCTACTTTGGTGATAGTGCCGCTGGAAACTTTTTCCCGCATATCTTTTAAAAGCGCTTGCCGTTCATTCCGATCGGCCTCTTTTTGGGTTTTCCATTCTTGTTTTTGAGATTGCCATTTTTCGGCATCAATACCTCTTTTTGATAAAATTTGTATTGCCGCTACTTCTTCCCGCACCTTCCAGAGAGATTCGGGATTCAGCTTTGCGGTTTCCAATGTGGCTTTGGTATTCGCCAAAACGCTATCCGCTTTTTCTGCCGTCATTCCGCCTTTTACCAGGGTTTCCCGAAGGGTGAGCAAGGACGCTTCTAGTCGTTCTATTTTTTTTTGCTGCACGGCTTTGTGATCAAATTCCAGGGGGTATGCAACAGAGGAGTCAACGGGGAGCGCATCGAGAGTCGTTTCA
>Ga0194063_10000413_pt1 | contig 31711 bp, 28 predicted proteins | sample SepL3720m_MetaG_FD_155459 | JGI IMG/M metagenome (GOLD analysis project Ga0194063, IMG submission 155459) | Anoxic zone freshwater microbial communities from boreal shield lake in IISD Experimental Lakes Area, Ontario, Canada - Sep2016-L373-20m | ecosystem: Environmental > Aquatic > Freshwater...
AGCCTGGCTTGCACGGTCAGGCTGACGCGCTGCTGGCAAAGATTCGGCGCAAGTACAAGGAATATGGCATCAAGGAAAAGCCTTTTATCGTCGTCAAGACGGACGACGCAACGCCCGGCCTGGGCGTCGTGATTGTTCGTGATGCCAAGGAATTGCCGGCGCTCAGCCTGACCGTGCAAGCCAGGCTGGGCGCTGGCGGACTGCTTGGGCAAAGCCACGATGTCTTGCTGCAGGAAGGCGTATTGACGAGGGAGCGAATCAACGATGCGGTGGCCGAGCCCGTCGTGTTCATGATGGATCGCTACGTGGTTGGTGGCTTTTACCGCATTCATCCGGATACCGGTGTCGACGAGAATCTGAATCTGCCGGGATCAAGCTTTGTACCGCTGGCCTTCGAGCACAGCACGCACCTGCCGCAGCCAGGTAGCAAGCCTGGTGCCAGTGCTCCGAATCGCTTTTACATGTACGGCGTCGTGGCGCGCCTGGCCATGCTGGCTGCCAGCTACGAACTCGAAGCGACCGACCCGGATGCCGAGGTCTATGCGTAGGCGTTGCGCTGCCGATTTGCCGCGCAGGATGGAATGAAACCGTGGCAGCGTCCAAATCTTCCCTGAGCGCGCTCACACTGGGTGCGATTGGCGTCGTTTACGGCGACATCGGTACCAGCGTGCTGTATGCGGTGAAAGAGGTTTTTGGCTCCGGCCATGTTCCCTTCACCCCCGACAATATTTACGGCATCCTGTCGATCTTCTTCTGGACCCTGACGGTGATCGTCTCGATCAAGTACGTGGTGCTGGTGCTGCGTGCCGACAACAATGGCGAGGGCGGTCTGGTGGCTATGCTGGCGCTGGCCTCGCAGTCGGTCAAGGACAGACCGCATCTCAGGCGTGTGCTGCTGCTGGTTGGCATTTTTGGTACCTGCCTTTTCTATGGCGATGGTGTTATCACGCCGGCGATCACCGTACTCGGTGCAGTCGAAGGTCTGGAGGTGGTCTCGCCTGCCTTCAAGAAGTACCTGGTGCCACTGGCCATCATGATTCTGCTGGGCCTGTTCATGGTGCAAAAACGCGGTACCACCAGCATCGGACGCTACTTCGGTCCGGTGATGGTGGTCTGGTTCATGATCATTGCCTTGCTGGGGGTGGTCAACATTGCCGCCGGACCCAGAATCCTGTGGGCACTGAGTCCGCATTACGCGCTGGGCTTTGTCTTTCACAACCCCGGCATTACCTTCGTTATTCTGGGTGCCGTGGTGCTGTGCGTCACCGGCGCCGAGGCGCTTTACGCCGACATGGGGCATTTCGGCAAGAAGCCGATTCGTCTGGCCTGGTTTGCCGTGGCCATGCCGGCGCTCACGCTCAATTACTTTGGTCAGGGCGCCTTGCTGCTGAGCAACCCGGCGGCGGTCAAGAACCCTTTCTTCATGATGGCACCGGACTGGGCTTTGCTGCCGCTGGTCGGTTTGGCCACGCTGGCAGCAGTGATTGCATCGCAGGCATTGATTTCAGGTGCCTTTTCAGTCACCAAGCAGGTGATTCAGCTTGGTTATCTGCCGCGTTTGCAGGTGCAGCACACCAGCGTCAAGGACACCGGTCAAATCTACCTTCCGTTTGTCAACTGGGGCCTGTTCGTTGCTATCGTGCTGGCGGTCGTCATGTTCAAATCCTCCAGCAACCTGGCGGCAGCCTACGGCATTGCGGTGTGCACCGACATGCTGATCACCACCATCCTGACCTTCTTCGTGATTCGCTACAGCTGGCACTACCCACTAGCGCTGTGTCTTGGCGCAACCAGCTTCTTCCTGCTTGTCGATCTTGCATTCTGGGCCTCCAACCTGCTCAAGCTCTTTGATGGCGGCTGGTTCCCTTTGGCGATTGGTGGCGCGATTTTCACGCTCATGATGACCTGGAAGGACGGCCGACGTCTGCTCAACCAGAAGCTCGAAGCTGACGCCATTGACCTCAAGAGTTTTCTGGAAGCGGTGTTTGTCAGCCCGCCGCTTCGGGTTGACGGGACCGCGGTATTCCTGACCGCCGGTCCTGGTACCGTGCCCAATGCCATGCTGCACAACCTCAAGCACAACAAGGTGTTGCATCAGAACAATCTGTTCGTGACGGTGCGCAACCATGAAGTGCCCTGGATCGGACTGGACAAGCGCGTCGAGATCGAGTCCTTGGGGCACGACTGCTGGCAGGTCGTGATTCACTATGGTTTCAAGAACGACCCGAATATCCCGAAGGCGCTGCAGCAGATCAAGGGCCATGGCTGCGAACTTGACAGCATGACCACCAGCTACTTTCTGTCGCGTGATACCGTCGTTCCGACCATCGACAGCGGCATGGCGCAGTGGCGTGAAAAGTTGTTCTCGCAGATGCATCACAACGCCAGCGCAGCGGCGGACTTCCTCAAGCTGCCCAACAACGCGGTGGTCGAACTGGGCTCGAAGATTGAAATATGAACCTCCTTTTTGTTGCTGATCCGCTGTCCTCCTTCAAGATCTACAAGGACACCAGCTTCGCCATGATGCGTGCGGCGCAGTCACGTGGTCATCAGATTTCAGTCTGCGAGCCGCAGCACATTTCCTGGCTGTGCGGCGGTTTGGTGCAGGCGCACGGCAGCAGCATCAGGCTGACTGGCGATGCCGATGCCTGGTACCAGACGCAAAGCGAGTGGCTGCGTCCTGTGCGTGAGTTCGACGCCATCGTGATGCGCAAGGACCCGCCTTTTGACAGCGAGTTCTTCTACGCCACCCACCTGCTGGAACAGGCCGAACGCGAAGGGGCACGGGTTTTCAACAAGCCGCGCGCCTTGCGTGACCACCCGGAAAAACTGGCGATTCTGGAGTTTCCGCAGTTCATCGGCCCGACCCTGGTGACCCGCTCGGCGCAGGACGTCAGGCGTTTTCACGCGCAGCACCAGGACATCATCCTCAAACCGCTGGATGGCATGGGCGGCATGGGCATTTTCCGGGTCCGGCAGGACGGCCTCAATCTTGGCGCCATCATCGAGACCTTGAACAAGGAGGGCGCGCAGACGCTGATGGTGCAGAAGTTCCTGCCAGCCATTGCGCAAGGCGACAAGCGCGTGCTGGTGATCGGAGGCAAGCCGGTGCCCTTCAGCCTGGCGCGCATCCCGCAGGGTGGCGAGGTGCGCGGCAATCTGGCCGCTGGCGGCAAGGGTGTCGCTCAGCCACTCAGCGAGCGCGACCGCTTCATTGCGGAGTCTCTGGGGCCGGTGCTGGCTGCACGGGGCTTGCTGCTGGTCGGGCTCGACGTGATCGGCGACAGCCTCACCGAAATCAATGTCACCAGCCCGACCTGTTTCCAGGAAATTTTCGATCAGACCGGTTTTGACGTCGCCGCCATGTTCATGGACGCCCTGGAGCTTTCACTCAAACCCTGAGCTGCGCCGGCTGGGTGCAACAACTGCAGGCCGCGCGTGCACCGTCGACAAACACCTGCAGTTCGCCTGGCCTCATGGCAATCCATTCTTCGTTGGTCGTCAGCGGTTCCGTGACGATGATCGCAAGGCGGTCGTCGGGTCCGTTCAGATCGGCCAGATCGACGCTGACGTCGTCGTCTTTCAGATGCACTTGTGTGAACGGGTGCTGGCGCATCACGTAATGCAGCTGCGTGCTGGCGTGCGCCCATAAGGCCTGACCGTTGCTCAGCAGGAAATTGAAGGTGCCGTGTTTTGCGATTTGCGGGACCAGTTCGGCCAGTGTGCAGGTCAGCTCAGCGACACTCGGGACGCCAGCATGTGACTTGGCCAACTCTTGCAGCAGCCAGCAAAAAGCAAGCTCACTGTCGGTGTTGCCGACGGGTCTGAAACTGCCGTGCAACGTCGGCTTGTAGTCCTTCAGATCACCGTTGTGTGCAAAGACCCAGTAGCGCCCCCACAACTCGCGCACAAAGGGATGGCAGTTCTCCAGCGAGATAGCGCCTATCGTCGCCTTGCGCACGTGCGCCACCACGTTGTGGCTCTTGATCGGGTAGGTGCGCAGCATGCTGGCAATGGGCGAGGTTGATGCGCCCTGCTTGTCGACGAAGTAGCGCACGCCTTTGCCGGGTTGATCGGGTGTGGCCTCCTCGCTTTCAAAGAAGGCAATGCCCCAGCCGTCGGCGTGGTGGTCGGTACAGCCTCCGCGCTGCGAAAAACCGGTAAAACTCAGGGTCAAGCTGGCCGGCAGGCGACTGTTCATTCCAAGCAATTGGCACATGCCGCAAGTTTAGCGTCTTGGCCGCGGGCTCCGCATGGGAATTTTGGCTGACAATGTCGTGATTGACAGGGCCAAGACCCAGGAGTGACGGTGCATACCAATTTCAATCTCAATGAGCATGTTGGACCCGGTACCCGCAGCAACAAGATCGTGTCGGCCGCGGAAGCGGTCCGCCTTATCCACGATGGCGACACCGTAGCCACCAGCGGCTTTGTCGGCGTCGGCTTTGCCGAAGGCGTTGCGGTAGCGCTGGAAGAGCGTTTTCTGGCCAGTCAGCAAGATAGCGGCGTGGGTACGCCGGGTCAATTGACGCTGGTGTATGCGGCCGGCCAAGGCGATGGCAAGTCCCGCGGGCTGAACCATTTTGGCCACCGTGGCATGGTCAAGCGCGTTGTGGGAGGGCACTGGGGGCTGGTACCGGCGCTACAAAAGCTCGCGGTCGACAACGAGATTGAAGCCTACAACCTGCCCCAGGGCGTGATCACGCATTTGTTTCGTGACATTGCCGCTGGCAAGCCCGGCACCCTGACTCATGTTGGGCTCGATACTTTCGTTGATCCACGCTTTGGCGGCGGCAAGATCAATGCTCGCACCACCGAGGAACTGGTCCGGCTGATGCAGGTCGACGGCAAGGACTATCTCTTCTACAAGGCGTTTCCGATTTCGGTAGGCATCATCCGCGCTACGACCGCCGATCCGGATGGCAATCTGACGATGGAGCGCGAGGCCCTGACGCTCGAAGCGCTGGCCATCGCCATGGCGGCGCACAACTCGGGCGGCATCGTCATCGCACAGGTCGAGCGCGTGGCACAGCGCGGCACACTGCACTCGCGCCAGGTGCGGGTGCCGGGGGTGCTGGTGGATGCGGTGGTGGTCGCAAGCGATCCAGCGCACCATATGCAGACCTTTGCCGAGCAATACAACCCGGCCTATTCGGGGGAGATTCGGGTGCCTGTGGAAACCCTGGCGGTGGCGGCGCTGACCGAGCGCAAGGTGATTGCCCGGCGTGCTGCCATGGAACTGCGCCCCGACTCCGTGGTCAACCTTGGCATCGGCATGCCTGAAGGTGTCGCCGCAGTCGCAACGGAGGAAAAATTGATTGATTTGCTGACCTTGACGGCCGAGCCTGGTGTCATCGGTGGCATCCCGGCCAGCGGCATGAGTTTTGGCGCCGCTGTCAACACGCAGGCGGTGCTTGATCAGCCCAACCAATTTGATTTTTATGACGGTGGTGGACTCGATATTGCTGTGCTTGGCCTGGCCCAGGCCGACGCCCAGGGCAATTTGAACGTGAGCCGGTTTGGCAAGCGGCTGGCCGGTGCCGGCGGCTTTATCAACATCAGTCAAAACGCCAAGATGGTCGTCTTTGCTGGCACCTTCACTGCAGACGATCTCGAGATCCGGATCGATGGCGGAAATCTGCAGGTGCTGCGCGAGGGCAGGACGCGCAAGTTCGTCAAGGCGGTGGAGCACCGCACCTTCAGCGGTCGTGAAGCGTGCAAGCGAGGGCAGCGCGTGCTGTACGTGACCGAGCGCTGCGTGTTCCGCCTGATCGGTGACGGCGCGGACGGTGCGCTGGAGTTGATTGAAATCGCACCCGGAATTGATCTGGAGCGCGATGTGCTCGCACAGATGGATTTCAGGCCTGCCATCAGCCCCCAACTCAAGCTGATGGACAGTGCACTGTTCTCCGAGCAGAAGATGGGTTTGCGTGAGCGTCTGCTGGCAACCCCGCTGGCCCAGCGATTCGAGTTTGACAGCAAGCGCAGATTGTTGTTCATCAACTGCGAAGGCCTGGCGATTGATGCCTTGTCCGATATTGTCGAAGTTGAGCGCCTGATCGAAGGCTTGCTGGCTCCGGTGGTCCGTAGTGCGACCGAGCGAGTCGCCGTGATCGTCAATTACGACAGCTTCACCATTCTGCCGACGCTGGTGGATGCATACTCTGCCATGGTCAAGAGATTGACAATGCGCTTTTACAGTCGTGTCACGCGCTATGGTTCCGGCGGGTTCTTGAAAGCACGGCTCGATGCTGGCAAGATGGCAGTTCCCGGCAAAACCTGACAGCAGGTGAAAGGGCTGAAGGCCGGGGTGCCAGTCGTGCGAGAATAATCGCAATTCAGGAAAGCATTTTTGAAACTCAGAAGCAAAATCTCGACCTTTGCCCTGCTGTGCGTCGCACTGGGCAGCCAGGCGCTGACCTTGGGATCGGTTCAGGGCACGGCGGTGCTGGGGCAGGCTCTGGATGTCCTGGTTCAGGTCCAGATCGAGGCCGGCGAGGACCCCGCGCTCTGCTTTGAGGCTGATGTATTTCATGCCGAAGCGCGCCAGGATGGCGGCAAGGTGCGTACCGTGATTGAGAAGCAGGCACCGGGCCGCACGGCCAGTGTGCGGGTCTTGTCCACAGCGCTGGTTGACGAGCCGGTGGTCACGATCAATCTGCGTTCTACCTGCGGCCCGAAGCTGTCGCGTCGCTATGTGCTGTTCGCCGATTTGCCGGAAGCGAATCTGGCCAGCCAGGCGCCGTTGGCCATCGCAGCTGCAACAGTGCCTGCCAGCTCAGGTTCAGCCAAGCCGGCTGCGAGGCCGACTGCTCCGGCGCGCTTGCCAAGGACCAAAGCCAAATTGTCTCTGGCTTCTGAGCCGCTTGCTGTGCTTCCGGTTGACGCCAAACCAGCAGCAAAAAAGCGTCCACCCGTCGCAGCCTCCAAGGCGCCCGCAACCGACAGCAAGCACGCCTCCGGACGCGTTGTAGGCGCGGCACGCTTGAAACTTGACCCTCTGGATGTGTTGTCAGACCGAATTGCCAATCTAGACTCCTTCATGACCTTTGCGCCCTCGGAGGACGCGCTGGCGAACATCCAGAAAGTGAAGACGCTGGAAGCTGAAGTGAAGGCTTTGCGTGACACTGCTCAGAAGAACGACCGTGCCTTGGCGGAGTTCAGGTCCCGCCTGCAGCAAGCAGAGGCGCAGCGTTCTTCGGGTGAGCTTGTTTACCTGATGGCCGGCGTGGTGGCTTTCTGCCTGCTCGCCGTGTTCTGGCTTTGGCGTCGTCAAAGGCAGGGCGTTGCGGGCGCACAGAGCCGATGGAGTGACGGAGTTAGCGCTCAGACGCCCCTGACGGATGCGCTGGCGAGCGCGACTGTGATGGCGCCGGCGAGCCACAGCGAGCGGCAAGCCTTGGATCAGGGCATGGCTTACGGGCTGGATGCGCAGTCAGTTCAACTAACGGATTCACTATTTTCCAAGTTGATGCAGCCTGATGCGTCAGGTCAGGGCGGCAGCAAGGCAGCGCCACTGCAGCAAGGCCATGCCAAGTTGATGCGCAGTCTTAATTCAGACGAAATATTGGCGTTGCGCTCACAGGCTGAGGACTGCGTCGCCATCGGCCAACCCGAGCGGGCGCTGGCCCTCTTGAAGCAGCAGATCAGTGACAGTGACGAGCCCAATCCGTTTGTTTATCTTGATTTGCTGACACTGCTTCATGCGATGAATCTGCAAACTGACTTTCAGCAGTGTGCGCAGGATTTCAATTTGCTGTTTAACGGCAAGGTGCCCGAGTTCGCATTTTTCAAGGATGAGGGCAGGGGCCTGGAGTCCTACCCGGAAGTCTTGTCCAGCATCACCGAACACTGGCCGACCCTCAAGGTGCTGGAAGTGATTGAGGCCTGTGTGTTTCGCGATCCCTGGGCCGGTGGCGGCGAGCCCTTCGACCTTGCCGCCATGCGCGACTTGATGATGCTCCATGGCGTAGCGCAAAGCCTGGTTCTTGCCGAGATTCCGCAAGGCAAAGCTGCCTCATCAGCGTATGCGGCGGTTTCCGAGGCGCGCCCGAGCCAGCATGCGGGCCTGGATTTTGACTATACCGATTCCGTGGCATCAAGCTTTCCGGCATTGTCAAAAAGTGCGCTTGCCGATTTGTTCGGAAATCCGGTCGAGCCGCATTCCACGGTGGATCTGGATCTCGATCTGGATCTCAATTTGTCCGATCTGGATGGGCCAGGGCCTTCTGCCACTGTTGCGCCGCCAACCGAACCTGGCGTGCAACTGAAAAACTCGGGCTACTGAAGGCCTTGTGGCTGGGGGTGGGCGAGCCAGGGTTTCTACAATGACCTGATGTTTTCAGAAATTGCATCCGATGATGGTCATCACTTTGCGCTGCTGCACAGTCTTAACCCCGAGCAGCGCGCCGCCGTCACGCTGCCGCCAGAGCATGCCCTGATTCTGGCGGGTGCCGGATCCGGCAAGACCCGTGTACTGACAACGCGCATAGCCTGGCTCTTGCAAACTGGCCAGGTTTCGCCGGCGGGTGTGCTGGCGGTGACATTCACCAACAAGGCAGCGCGGGAGATGATGACGCGATTGAGCAGCCTGTTGCCAGTCAACGTGCGCGGAATGTGGATTGGCACTTTCCACGGCTTGTGCAACCGCTTCCTGCGCTCGCACTTCAAGCTCGCCAACCTGCCCCAGAGCTTCCAGATTCTCGACACGCAGGATCAACTCTCCGCCATCAAGCGCTTGTACAAGCAGTTCCAACTCGACGACGAACGATTTCCACCCAAGCAGATGCAGTGGTTCATCGCGGGCTGCAAGGAAGATGGGCTGCGAGCCAATATGGTCGAAGTGCGCGATCAGGAGTCGCGCAAGAAGGTGGAAATTTTCCAGCTCTATGAAGAGCAGTGCCAGCGCGAGGGCGTGGTCGATTTTGCTGAGCTGATGCTGCGCAGCTTTGAACTGTTGCGCGACAACGATCCGATCCGCGAGCACTATCAAAGACGTTTTCGGCACATCCTGATTGACGAGTTTCAGGACACCAACAAGCTGCAGTATGCGTGGATCAAGATGCTCGCGGGGACCGGCTCTGCCGGCTCGGTGGACGACGAATCCAGCTTCAAGCCGAGCGGCTGTGTCATGGCGGTGGGCGACGACGACCAGAGCATCTATGCTTTTCGCGGTGCGCGCGTCGGCAACATGGCAGACTTTGTGCGCGAGTTCAAGGTGCGCCATCAGATCAAGCTGGAAGAAAATTACCGCAGCGGCAGCAACATCCTGGACTCGGCCAACGAGCTCATAGCGCATAACAGCAAGCGCTTGGGCAAGAACCTGCGCACCAGTCAGGGGCCAGGTGAGCCGGTGCGCGTGTTCGAGGCGGCCAGTGACTTTGCTGAGGCGCAGTGGATGGTCGATGAAATGCGCCAGTTGGTGGCGGCGGGTCTGGAGCGCAAGGAGATTGCCGTTCTTTACCGCAGCAATGCGCAAAGTCGGGTGATCGAGACGGCCTTGTTCAACGTCGCCATGCCCTACAAGGTCTATGGTGGCCTGCGCTTTTTTGAACGGGCTGAAATCAAGAATGCACTGGCTTACCTGCGCTTGCTGGAGAACGCACGTGACGACAGCAGTTTTCTGCGTGCCGTGAATTTTCCGCCGCGCGGCATTGGCCTGCGCAGTCTGGAGCAGTTGCAGGATGCGGCGCGCACGCTGGGCTGCTCGCTGAGCGATGCGGTCGGCGGTGTCGGCGGCAAGGCCGGCAGCAACATTGGCGCGTTCCTGGCAAAAATCGAAGTCCTGCGTGAACAGACGCAGGGCCTGACGCTGCGCGAGATTATCGAACTGGTGCTCTCGCACAGCGGCTTGATCGAGCACTACCGGGCCGACCGCGAAGGCGCAGACCGGGTGGAAAATCTGGAAGAACTGGTCAACGCCGCGGAGAGTTTTGTCTCTCTGGAGGGTTTTGGCCGCGAGGCGGTGGCGCTGCCGGTGGACGAACTGACCGCCGATGCCGAGACCGGCGAAACGCTCTCGCCACTGGCCGCTTTCTTGACGCACGCCGCGCTGGAGGCAGGCGACAACCAGGCCCAGGCCGGGCAGGACGCCATTCAGTTGATGACGGTGCACGCCAGCAAAGGCCTGGAATTTGACTGCGTTTTCATCAGTGGCATTGAAGAGGGATTGTTTCCGCACGAAAACTCGATGAGCGACCGCGATGGCCTGGAAGAAGAGCGGCGTCTCATGTACGTTGCCATCACCCGCGCGCGCAAGCGCCTGTACCTGAGCCATTCCCAGACCCGCATGCTGCACGGCCAGACGCGCTACAACCTGAAGAGCCGCTTTCTTGAAGAACTGCCCGAATCGGCGCTGAAGTGGATCACCCCCAGAAAGCAGGGACGAGGTTTTGACTTTGCCCCGAGCGGCGCAGCCGATCTCAAGGGCGGCACGACAGCTTCGCCAAGCGTGCGCACGCCCTTGCTGCACGGGTTGCGCATCGGCATCAAGGTGTTTCATGGCAAGTTTGGTGAGGGCACAGTCAATGCCCTTGAGGGCAACGGCGACGACGCCCGGGCTCAAATCAATTTCCCGCGGCATGGCGTGAAGTGGCTGGCGCTCAGCGTCGCCAAGTTGACGTTGCTGCCCTGAAGCCAGCCATTCAGACAGATTTCAAAGGAGTGCACCATGATTCAAGAAAAAACACTGACCTGTCGCGCACTGCTAGGTGCGGCGCTCTGTGCTGCAGCATTTGCAGTGCCGGCTCTGGCGCAGACGCCCGCTAGCGCAGCACCGCCTGCCACGGCAGCTTCGGCTGCCGGTACCCCGGAAGCGGCGCCTACCGTCCGGCCCGAAATGGGTAACCTGCTGCTAGACGCACAGCGCCTGTTGGGTGAAAAAAACGCCAAGGACGCTGCTGACAAGCTACGTGCTGCCGAGGCCGTGCCAAATCAGACCCCTTATGAGCAGCACATACTGGCTCGGGTCAAGGGTGCCCTGGCGCAGTTCAGCGGCGACGCCGATATGGCAGCCCAACAGTATCAATTCGCAAGCGAGGGCCCATGGCTCAAGCAGGCAGATCGCCTGGCCGGCCTGTACAACATTGCCGGCATGTATTACAACGCCAAGAACTACGCCAAGGCGGTCGACTTCATCGGGCGCTATCAGCAGCTCGGTGGCACCGACCCGGCGCTGATTGCGCTGCTAGGCCAGAGCCACTACCTTCATGGCGACTATGGCAACGCAGTCAAGGCGCTTGAGGTGGAAATCGGCAAGGCCCTGGCACAGGGCAAGCCGCCCGTCGAAATCCAGCTCAAGCTGCTGGCCGACTCGCGCAACCGCCTGCGCGACGAGCCTGGCTACACCAAGGCCCTTGAAACGCTGGCTCAGCACTATCCGAGCAAGGCTACCTGGCGCAGTCTGATGGTTCGACTCTCGTCCAAGCCGCAATTGGCCAGTCGATTGCAACTGGACGTCTATCGCCTGCAAACGGCCAGCGCCGGCATGACCGAAGCGAGCGACTACACCGAGATGGCCGCCCTGGCCTTGCAGGAAGGCTCGGCCATCGAAGCCGCCAGGGTGCTCGAGCAGGGCTACGCGGAGGGCTTGCTGGTCAGTGGCGACAAAGGCAGCGAGTTGCAGCGCCTCACCGACAAGGCTCGCAAGTCGGCGGCAGAAGACCGTGCCACGCTGGAGAAAGACGTGCTGCGCGCCAAGACCTTGCCCGATGGTCTGGCCATGTTCAATTATGGCTTCAATCTGTTTCAGTCCGGGCAGACCGAACGCGGCGTGGTCCAGATGGAGCAGGGCCTGGCCAAGGGCATCTCGCGCAACGCCGATCTGGCCAGACTCAGGCTGGTTGCCGCCTACGCCGAACTGAAGCAACGCGACAAGGCACTGGGACTGCTGCAAGCACTGTCTGGCAAGACTGATCTGGTTGGGCTGGACGACTGCGTCAGGTATTGGACACTGCTGCTGCGCTAAAGCCCTAAGTTCTCAGGACACGCTGGTGGGCGGCGGTCCGAAGGTGTCTTCAAACGTGAAATAGAGCGAGGTGAAGAACATCGAGGCCAGCAGCAGCAGGGCCGGAAACAGCAAATCACCGGCCAGACTCGGCTGACCGAGCAAGCCACCCAGTGTGCTCACGCCGGCCACAACGAGGACCAGCACGGCCAGCCACATCAGGGCAAAAACGGCGTAGGCCCAGAAATTGCGCAAACACGCCAGCAAGCTGAAGAACAGGCTCTTGATCGGCGGAAAACCATGCCAGTGCAGCAGTGCGGGGGCGTGCCAGAACATCAGCGACAAGGGCAAATGCAGGCCAATAAAGAGCCACATCGCGCCCTGGAATGAGGGTTCGAGCATCATCTCTCGCGTCGGGGTTGCGCCACCCAGATAGACGCGCGCAAAATCGCCACCATCGGCCAGCGAGGACAAGCCCAGTGTGACCAGAAAGCCCACGGCGTACAAAGCACCCAGCACCAGCATGGCGCGTGCCTGCTGCCGCCCGGCCCGAAAGGCAGCCAGCAGCACCAGCGGCATGGGAAAACGGCCGTCGCTGGCTTGGCGGGTTGCCACCATCAGACCCAGTGTTGCCGCCGGCAGCAGGGTCATGGCCAGGACGAAGCCAATCAGGGGCACCTGACTGGCAACGGTCATCACCGCCATGAACATGAAGAACAGACCAGCCAGTGCCAGCGGCTGCCTGAAGAAGGTCCGCATGCCCCGCTTGACCCACGCAATACCGGTGCGCGCCGGGAGAATGTTGAGTTTCATGCTGATTGCAGCATAGCAGCAGGCAGCACCGGGTGTTCCACACGCTGGCGCAGGACGCGCTCAAAGTGGCCCGGATCGTGCGCCTTGAGCAGACTGGCAGCGCGCGGCTGGTGGTAATCCCAGAGTCGCGAAATCCAGAAGCGCAGGGCGCCGCCGCGCAGCATGGCCGGCAGCAGTTCAAGCTCGGCCTGGCTTAGCGGTCGCACCCGACTGTAAGCCCGCAGCAGGGAGTGCGTGCGCAGCGCGTGATGGGCGCCGCTATCAAGGTCCACGCACCAGTCGTTCAGACACACGGCGAGGTCAAAAATCCAGCTGTCAACGCCGGCAAAATAGAAATCAAAAAAGCCGCTCAGTTGTGGCTTGCCGCCCAGCGTTTCAAACATGACGTTGTCGCGAAACAGGTCGGTGTGGATAGGGCCACGCGGCAAGGCAGCGTAGACTGATGACGTCGCCACCTTGTTCTGGTAGGCCAGTTCACTGCGCAGCAGTGTCGCCTGCGCGGTGTCAAGTTCAGGCAGCACCACCGGTGCCGTCTCATTCCACCAACTCAGGCCGCGCAGATTGGGCTGGGTCAGCGCAAAGTCGCGACCCGCCAGATGCATTCTGGCCAGCATCGCGCCAACGGCATCGCAGTGCTCGCTGGTCGGCGCCAGTTCGCTCTGTCCGCGCAGCTTGTTGACCACGGCGGCCGGCTTGCCCTGCAACTCAAAGACCAGTTCACCCCGGGCGTTGGCGGTCGGCTCGGGTACCGGTATGCCGCGCTGCGCCAGGTGCTTCATCAGGCGCAGATAGAAGGGTAACTGGGCCAGACTCAGACGCTCAAAAAGCGTCAGCACGTATTCGTGGGTGGCGCCGTCGCGACGGCTGCTGACGAAGTAGTTTGTGTTCTCAATGCCACCGGCGCAACCCTGCATGTGCTGCAGTTCGCCGAGCTTGAGCTCAAGCAGCAGGGCGCGGACCTGTTCGGTCGAAACTTCTGTGTAAACCGCCATGAATCAGAAAATGTGGGCACCATGCATGGCCAGATTGTAGAACCACACGGTCTGGCCTCAGCACAGGCAAAATGGGGTTATGAATGAATCACAAACAACAAAGAAGAACCTGCTGCTGGTCGATGGTTCCAGCTACCTGTACCGCGCCTTTCATGCCATGCCGGACCTGCGCGCTGTGCCGGGTGACGCGAGTAGCGCGCCAACGGGTGCCATTCGCGGCATGATCAATATGCTGCAAAGCCTGCGCAAGGACTTTCCCGCCGATTTTGCGGCCTGCGTTTTTGACGCCCGCGGACCCACTTTCCGCGATGCGCTCTACCCCGAGTACAAGGCGCACCGCTCGCCCATGCCGGACGATCTGCGAGCCCAGATCGAGCCGATTCATGAAGTGGTGCGCCTGATGGGCTGGCAGGTGTTGGCCGTGCCGGGAGTAGAGGCCGACGATGTGATCGGCACGCTGGCCGTTACCGCCGCCGCTCAGGACATTGAGGTGATTGTCAGCAGCGGCGACAAGGATCTGGCGCAACTGGTCAACAGCCACATCACCATCATCGACACCATGAACGGCAAGCGTCGCGATGTGGCCGGCGTCGAGGCCGAATTTGGCGTGCCGCCGCAGCTGATGGTGGACTATCAAACGCTGGTAGGCGACGTTATTGACAACGTGCCCGGTGTGCCCAAGGTCGGCCCCAAGACGGCGGCCAAGTGGCTGCAGCAGTACGGCTCGCTCGCCGGGGTGGTGGCCCATGCCGATGCCATCAGCGGTGCGGTGGGCGAGAACCTGAGGAGGTCGCTGGACTGGCTGCCGCTGGGGCGCCAGTTGCTGACCATCAAGACCGACTGTGACCTGACTGGCTGGGTGAACGACCTGCCGGCTCTGACGGCTCTGACCAGTGGCAGCATGAACAACGATGCGCTGTTTGTCTTTTACGAAAAGTACGGTTTCAAGGGTCTGGCCCGCGCGATAGGTGCAGCCAAGCCCCGGAGTGAACCGGACCTGTTCGATGTGCCGGCCGAGGCCACCATCGCGGTCAAGTCCAGCGTCACCACAGTGGCCTACGAGACCATCCTGAGCTGGGATGGCTTTGAGCGCTGGCTCGCCATCTTGGAAGCAGCCGACCTGGTGGCGGTGGATACCGAAACCACCTCGCTCGATGAAATGCGCGCCGAAATTGTTGGCATCAGCCTGAGCGTCAAGCCCGGCGAGGCAGCCTACATCCCCCTGGCACACAGCTATGCCGACGCGCCGACCCAGTTGCCGTGCGATGAGGTTCTGACGCGATTGAAGCCCTGGCTGCAGGATGCGAGCAAGAAGAAGCTGGGCCAGCACATCAAGTACGACCGCCATGTCTTTGCCAATCACGGCATCGAAGTGCAAGGCTATGCCCACGACACCATGCTGCAGAGCTATGTGCTGGAAGTGCACAAGCCGCACGGACTGTCCAGTCTGGCCGAGCGTCATCTGGGTCGCAGCGGCATCAGCTTTGAAGACCTGTGCGGCAAGGGCGTGAACCAGATCTGCTTCGACCAGGTGGACGTGGACAAGGCGGCGCAGTATTCCTGCGAAGACTCCGACATGACGCTCGACTTGCATCTCGCGCTGTGGCCGCAACTGCAGGCCGACGCCAAACTGCGCTTTATCTACGAGCTTGAAATTGCCAGCAGCGAGGCGCTGTACCGCATCGAGCGCAATGGCGTGTTGATTGACGCGCCAACGCTGGCCACGCAAAGCCATGAGTTGGGCGTGCGCATCGTGCAACTGGAGAAAGAGGCGCACGAACTGGCAGGTCAGCCCTTCAACCTGAGCAGCCCCAAGCAGATTGGCGAGATATTTTTTACCAAGCTCGGCTTGCCGGTGGTCAAAAAGACCGCCACCGGCGCACCCAGCACCGACGAAGAAGTGCTGGAAAAACTGGCGGAGGACTTTCCACTGCCGGCCAAAATTCTGGAGCACCGGGGCTTGGCCAAGCTCAAGGGCACTTACACCGACAAGCTGGCGCAATTGGCACATCCCCGCACCGGTCGTGTGCACACGCATTACGCGCAGGCGGTGGCGGTGACCGGGCGTCTGTCGAGCAACGATCCGAACCTGCAGAACATTCCGATCCGCACGGCCGAGGGGCGGCGCGTGCGAGAGGCTTTTGTGGCGCCGCCGGGTTGCGTGATTGCGAGCGCCGACTACAGCCAGATCGAACTGCGCATCATGGCGCACATCAGCGGCGATGCGGCCCTGCTGCTGGCGTTTCACGACGGCATGGACGTGCACCGTGCCACGGCGGCGGAGATCTTTGGCTGCAGCACGGCGCAAGTCTCCAGCGAACAGCGGCGCTATGCCAAGGTCATCAATTTCGGGCTCATCTACGGCATGAGCGCCTATGGTCTGGCGCGCGCCCTGAACATCGACAACACAGCGGCCAAGAATTACATCGAGCGCTACTTTGACCGCTACCCCGGCGTCAAGCTCTACATGGACCACACGCGCCAGGCAGCCAAGAGCAAGGGCTATGTCGAGACCGTGTTTGGCCGGCGCCTGTACCTGCCCGAGATCAATTCGCCCAACGGACCGAGGCGCAGTGGGGCCGAGCGCGCAGCCATCAACGCACCGATGCAGGGCACCGCGGCGGACCTGATCAAGCTCAGCATGGTGAAAGTGCAGCAGGTGCTCGACGACGAAAAGCGCGCCACCAAAATGATCATGCAGGTGCATGACGAACTGGTGTTTGAGGTGCCCGAGACCGAGGTGCACTGGCTGAAATCCGAGATTCCACGCCTGATGGCGGGTGTGGCGGATCTGAAGGTACCGCTACTGGCGGAAGTGGGCGTGGGCGCCAACTGGGACCAGGCCCATTGAGCAGGTTCAGGCAGATCTTGCTGTTATACTTCGCGCCTCAGCGGCTGTAGCTCAGTTGGATAGAGTACTTGGCTACGAACCAAGGGGTCGTGGGTTCAATTCCTGCCAGCCGCACCAGTAAAGAAAAGGGTTAGCGTGTAAGTACATGCTAACCCTTTTGTCTTTCTGGGGCCTTGGGATACCACTTGGGATACCATTTTGGCCTGCTTGGAGGCTCGATACTGAGGAAGATCATGTCTCGATTGCAGCGCCCCAACTGTGACGAAACAGGAAATATCTGATCAAAAGCCTCTTGTAGCGATGCATACCGAAGTTCACTGACTGGATTCTCAATGAGACTGAAGTTGCTGAAGAAAGTACAACATCAGGCGAGTAATTGGATTAGATGCAACGGCCCACGCTGCACCAAAACCTGCGCGACCACATGACCGACATCGAGAAGCAGAGCGGGCAGCCCGTGATTTCTGCAGCGAACTTCAAGCAGTTGGACAGCAGGAAAGTGAAATGACTTGAAGGGAGAGATGGCTTGGAGCGTAGAATGTCGTGATTACAAATGTATCCACGTAATTCAGGGGCGAATCTTATGAGCGTAGCGAAGCGTCAGGAACAGTACGAAGGTACGGTGGTGCAGGTTGGCAATTCGCGCGGCATGCGCATGCCAGCGGGATTTTTCAACGCACACCCGGAGTTCAGCGGGAAGGTACGTCTCACAGTCGTGGGTGATGGTCAGGTGTTGCTCACTGCTGCAGCTCGCCCAAAGCGCAAGTCGAAGGACGACGAAAATGATCCGGTCATGGCCAGCTTTCTCCAGTTTCTGGATCGGCAGATGAGCGAGAACCCGCAAGACATCGTCGCCGCCGATGGCGATCAATTGAGCCGAATCAGCAAGTTGGTTAAAGGCGTGAAAGTGAATTAGCGCCAGCCATGATCGCAAACGGCTGGCAACTCTACTACTTTCGGGTCTTCAAGGCGGCACTCGATGAAATCGAAGCAGTGGTAACCGAACTCGCCGAAAAAGACCCCACGGGATACAAGTCGCACCCGAAGACCAAGCTGTTGGCGTCGGTGTACCGCGCCGTGACCGAACTTGTTCCCGCGAACCCCGATGCCTCTGACTTCAGGCTGGGCAAGACGCTGGGGTCTGATCACACGAATTGGCGACGCGTCAAGAAGGGTATGCCGGAACGCTACCGGCTGTTCTTCCGGTTCGCTTCCAACCCGGGCAAGGTCATTGTGTACGTATGGTTCAATGACGAGGACACTTTGCGCAAGGCCGGGGCGAAGACCGACGTGTACGAAACGTTCAAGCGGATGCTGGCGCGTGGCCTTGTTCCGAGCGATATCGGGGACTTGCTGGAGAATGCCTTTCTGGCTTGAAAGCTTCCAATGAACACGGCTTTTACCAAGGAATCAGACGATGAGGAAGATGCTGAGCCGCCGGCGCCCTCTGATGTTGCTGGCGCCAGGAACTACATCACGGCCGCTGGCTATGCGCGGATTCATGCCGAGTTGATGGAGTTGATCGATGTCGAGCGCCCCAAGGTCGTGGAGATCGTGCATTGGGCGGCCAGCAATGGTGACCGCTCCGAAAACGGTGACTACATCTACGGCAAGAAGCGCCTGCGCGAAATTGACCGGCGTATCCGCTTTCTGACCAAACGGCTCTCGCTCGCAGAAGTCGTCGACCCCACGGTGCATCATGGCAGTGATCAGATATTTTTTGGCGCCAGCGTGACCTATGCAAACGACAGCGGTGCCCAGCGCACCGTCACCATCCTGGGCATTGACGAGGTTGACAGCGCGCAGGATCAGGTCAGCTGGGTCTCGCCAATTGCCCGAACCTTGCTCAAGAGTCGCAGCGGTGACGTGCTGCAGCTGGCAACGCCGGCAGGTGTGGTCGAGATCGAGGTGCTCAGCGTTAGCTACCCGGCGCCGCGGGTCAGCTGACTGGCGCGCTGTTAGTGGTTCGCTCGGCTTTCAGCACCGAGGGTGTTCTTCTGAGATTGCGCAGTGCGGCGTCGAGTTGGTTGCAGTCGCGCACGGCGATCAGAAAGCGCAGTTCAATGGCCTCCTGGGCGGCCTCATCGGGTATATCGACGCGGGCAATATCTACCTCTGCCGCTGCCAGTGCGGCGGCCACGCGCGCCAGCACCCCTTTGCCGTTGGTGACCGTGACCACTACTTCGGATTCGAACGGGCGCAGCGGTTCATCTGACCATTCGACGCCGATAAAGCGTTCGCTGTCCTTGTGCTTGAGTTTTCTGGCAACGGCACAGTCTTCCACGTGGACGATCAAGCCTTCACCGCGCCCCAGGTAACCCACGATGGCATCGCCCGGGATCGGGCGGCAGCAGCGCGCATAGGAGACCGAGGCGTTTTCGCTGCCATCAAGCATCACGCCGCCCTGCGAACCTGACTGATTCATGGCAAAGCGTTCCCGCGTGAGCAGGACAGCGTCGAGCTTTTCACCGCCGTCCGTCAGCAGCGCACGCAGCCGCTTGGCAACAATGCTGGCGATGCGTTTGCCCAGGCCGATGTCGGTCAACAGTTCGGACTGGCTCTTGTTGCCACTGAAACGCAGCAATTTGTCCCACACCTGCTTGTTGCTGGCGGTTTCTGCCAGCGTCTTGTCGATGCCCTCGGCGCGCAGCGCCTGTGTCAGCATTTTCTCGCCCAGGCTCTGCGAGTCGGCCAGCGCCATGGTCTTGAGGTGCTGGCGGATTTTGGAGCGCGCGCGCGCCGTTCTGACAAAACTCAGCCAGTTCGGGTTTGGCGTGGCGTCGGACGCCGTCACGATTTCAATCACGTCACCGTTTTTCAGCTCGGTGCGCAGGGGTACCTGCTCGCCGTTGATCTTGGCGCCCTGGGTGCGGTCACCCACATTGCTGTGAATGGAGTAGGCAAAATCAACCACGGTAGCGCCGCGCGGCAGCGCCATGATCTGGCTTTTTGGTGTGAAGACGTAAACCGCATCCGGAAACAGGTCCACCTTGACGTGGTCCCAGAACTCTGCGGCGTCGCGCGTCTCATTCTGGATGTCGAGCAGCGACTGCATCCACTTGGAGCCGTGGCGGTCGCTCACGCTGGCCTGTGCCGGGCTGTTCACCTTGTACAACCAGTGGGCAGCCACACCGGACTCGGCAACTACGTTCATGGCATCGGTGCGGACCTGGAATTCCACACTGATGCCGGACGGGCCAACCAGCGTGGTATGGAGCGACTGGTAGCCGTTGACCTTGCCAATGGCAATATGGTCCTTGAATCTGCCGGGCACTGGTTTGTAGAGCTGGTGCAGGATACCCAGTGCCGTATAGCAGTTGATCACGCTGGGGACCAGAACGCGAAAGCCGTAGATGTCGGTCACCTGGGCAAAGCTCAGGTGCTTTTCGGTCATCTTCTTGTAGATCGAATACAGGGTCTTCTCGCGTCCGCTGATGCGTACCTCCATGTCGCTGGCGGCAAAGGCCGACTCAACCTCTCTTTGAACCTTCTGGATCAGGTCCCTGCGCCGGCGTCGTGCTTTGGCCACTGCTTTGGACAGGACGGCAAAGCGCCAGGGCCGCAGATGACAAAAAGCCAGATTCTGCAGTTCACGGTAGGCCTGATTCAGACCCAGACGGTGTGCGATCGGGGCGTAGACCTCCAGCGTTTCGGATGCAATGCGTGCCCACTTCTCGCGCGGCACGTCCGCCAGAGTGCGCATGTTGTGGGTGCGGTCGGCCAGCTTGATCAGGATGACGCGCATGTCCCTGGCCATCGCCAGCAACATCTTGCGGAACGACTCGGCCTGGTTTTCTTCCCGCGTATTGAAATGCAGCTTTTCGAGTTTGGTCAGGCCGTCCACCAACTCCGCCACGGCCGGGCCAAAGCGCTCGACCAGTTCGGTCTTGGTGACACTGCAGTCTTCCAGTGCGTCATGCAGCAAGGCGGCCATCAGCGCCTGGGCGTCGAGTTTCCAGTCAGCGCACTGCGCGGCCACGGCGATCGGATGTGTGATGTAGGGCTCGCCGCTGTCGCGGATTTGCCCCAGATGGGCCTGGTCGGCAAAGCGGTAGGCGCTGCGCACCAGTTCCAGATCAGCCAGCGTGAGGTAGTCCAGCTTGGCCGTAAGACTGGCGAAGCTGGCCGCTGCTGCGTTCGCTGCAGCAGGGTGGTTGCCGGTAGGGGTTTTGAGCGTTGTACTCACCCCCCGAATATAGCGCGCAGCAGCTCGTTTGTGCTACCGCAACAAAAAAGCACCGCCAGCGGTGCTTTCGGAAGGAGTTGCAGCGCTTTAGAGTGGGACTTTTTTCAGCATTTCCAGGCCGATCTTGCCAGCCGCGATTTCGCGCAGGGCCGTGACGCCTGGCTTGTTCTTGCTGGTTACCTTGGGCGCGTGGCCCTGGCTCAGCATGCGCGCACGATAGGTTGCGGCCAGCACCAGCTGGAAGCGATTGGGGATCTGCAGCAGGCAGTCTTCGACAGTAATACGGGCCATGAAATTCTCCGAGAGATCAGTGAAGGCACTAGGGGATGTGCAGAGCTTTGAAAGTTTCAGCCCTGGCGCGACGTTGCGCCGAGAACTTGAGTCGCTGGGAGTGAACGATCGCCTTGAGGTCAAAAAGCGCTCGGTCAAACAACTCGTTGATTATAACGAAGTCGAACTGATGGACCTGTGCCACTTCGAGTGCCGCGTTTTTGAGCCGCAAATCGATGACTTCGGGCGTATCTTCGCCGCGACGCTCCAGACGCGAACGCAATTCTTCCCAACTCGGCGGCAGGATGAAGATGCTGATGGCGTTGCTGAAAATCTTCTTGATCTGCAGTGCGCCCTGGTAATCGATTTCGAGGATGACATCGGCGCCCTGGCTCATGCGCTCTTCGATCGCCTTCTTGGAGGTGCCGTAGCGGTGCTGGTGCACATGCGCCCATTCGACGAAGGCATCAGCCTGCACCATGGCATCAAACTCGGGCTTGGAGACAAAAAAGTACTCGCGGCCATGCTTTTCCTGGCCGCGCGGGGCGCGCGTGGTGTGAGAAACCGAGGGTTGCACGCGCGAGTCAAGCTCCAGTAGCGCTTTGACCAGGCTTGATTTGCCGGCTCCACTGGGGGCTGCAACGACGAATAGGTTTCCAGGATAGTCCATGCGAGGTGCTATTCTATGTTCTGCACCTGCTCTCGCAGTTGCTCGATCAATACTTTCATGTCGACCGAAATATGGGTCAATTCCAGTGCCGCTGATTTGGATCCCATGGTGTTGGCCTCGCGGTGCAACTCCTGGATCAGGAAATCCAGTCGCTTGCCAATTTCTCCACCTTGTCTGATCAGGCGCTCGATTTCGTCAAGATGCGATACCAGGCGCGTGATTTCTTCGGCTACATCAATCCGGATGGCAAACGCAGTGGCTTCGGCCAGTGCGCGGTCCTGTGCCATTTCTGGCAGCGTGGCGCCGTCAGCCAGGGCCATGGCTTCCTGCCAGCGGTCCATGAAACGCTGGCGCTGCTGTGCCACCAGTTGCGGCACCAGCGGTTTGGCCTGGCCGGCCAGCGTGCGCAACTGGGCAATCTGATCGAGCATGGCGCTGGCCAGGCGCTCGCCCTCGCGCGCTCGTGCGACCAGCAACTGCTTGAGTGTTTGCTCGGCCAGTGGCAATACTTCCTTGCTCCAGTCCCGAGCCGACGCCTGCTCACTGATGCCAAGGCGGATCACGTCGGCCACACTCAGCGGTCTGGCATCGGGCAACCAGGCCCTGACGCTGTCCTGCACCGAACCCAGGCGCTGCAACAGCCGCGGATGGGGATCCGGCACGGCTGTGCTGGCGCCACTCTCGATCAGGACGCGGACCTCGATCTTGCCTCGTTTGATGCGAGCGGCAATGATCTCACGCAGTGCAGGTTCATGCGGGCGCAATTCCTCAGGTAGACGGAACGACAGGTCCAGAAAGCGGCTGTTGACCGACCTGATCTCCAGGCCGAGGTGACTCGAAGCTGCCGCTCTGGATTCGGCTTCGGTACTGGCGTGGCCTGCGTTGTGCTGGGCACTGGCGTAACCGGTCATGCTGTAAACTGGCATCTCAACTTTCTGTTCAATGGGATTGACTTGAGAATAACCCGATTCGTGTAGAGCCGGAGCTTGTTCGTTCAAAAATTATGGCCAAGGTCAAACCGGCACCCTTACCGCCCGACACCATGATTGGTGGCTACCGCGTATTGCGTAAAGTAGCCGCTGGTGGGTTTGGCGTGGTCTATCTGGCGGTCGACTCCGCAGGTCAGCAGGTCGCCATCAAGGAGTACCTGCCCGCTTCCTTGACGACACGGGTTCCGGGTGCGCTGGCGCCCGAGGTGCCACCGGAGAAGTTGTCCTTGTACCGGCTCGGCTTGAAGAGTTTCTTTGAAGAAGGGCGCTCGCTGGCGCAGATTTCCCACCCTTCGGTGGTCAGTGTGATGAATTTCTTCCGGGAGAACGAAACCGTTTACATGGTGATGAATTACCTGGAGGGAGCTTCCCTGCAGGATTTCATTGTCACGGCGCGCGATCTGAAACAGGCCAAGGTATTCCGTGAGTCCACGATCCGTTCCCTGTTTGACGAAATTCTGCGTGGTTTGAGAATTGTTCACCAGCACAAAATGCTGCACCTGGACATCAAACCGGCCAACATATTCATAACAGATGACAACAAATCGGTGCTGATTGACTTTGGTGCCGCACGTGAAGTGCTGAGCAAAGAAGGTAATTTCATTCGTCCGATGTATACGCCGGGATTTGCGGCGCCAGAGATGTACCGGCGGGACGCTGCGATGGGGCCCTGGACTGACATCTATGCCATTGGTGCCTGCATTTACGCCTGCATGCAGGGCTACCCGCCCAATGAGGCGCCGCAGAGGCTGGAAAAAGACCGCATCACGATTGCACTGAGGCGCTTAAAGGGTGTCTATTCCGACAACCTGATCGAGGTGGTGGAGTGGTGCATGTCGCTGGACCCCCTGTCAAGGCCACAGTCGGTGTTTGCCTTGCAAAAGGAACTGAGCCGCGAAGGTGAACGGCGTTACACCAAACTCACCGCCGTTGAAAAAGTTCGTCTTCAGTTTGACACCATGGTGACTGACAACAAGAAGAACGGCCAGAAGGCGACGGTGGTGAGCGGAAGAGATAAATGAAGTTTTCCGTCTTCCAGGTCAGCCGCAAAGGAGCTCGGGAAATCAACGAAGATCGGATGGGCTACTGCTATACGCGCGGCGCAGGAATCTTCTTTCTGACCGATGGCATGGGTGGACACCCTCAGGGTGAAGTGGCGGCGCAATTGGCCTTGCAGGTGATGGCCGCGATGTTTCAAAAAGAGGCAACGCCGGTGCTGGCAGATGTGGCCCTGTTCCTGACCTCGGCGGTGACCGCGGCGCACCGCCAGATCCTGCGCTACGCGATCGAAAGAAACATGCTCGATGCGCCCCGCACCACCGTCGTTGCGGCTGTTATACAGGATGGCATGGTGACCTGGATTCATTGTGGGGACTCCAGGTTGTATCTGGTGCGCCAAGGTGAATTGCTGATGCGCACCCGGGATCATTCATTTGCCGAGCATCGTCACCTTGGTGCTGGCAAGCTGAATTTACCAGAGCGCAACAATCGCCATCTGTTGTTTACCTGCCTGGGCTCGCCCTCACGGCCCATGTTTGAAGTCAGTGGCCCGGTAGCGCTGCAGCAGGGTGACCGGTTGCTGCTCTGCTCCGACGGCCTTTGGTCGGGACTCAGCGATATCGACATCACCTACCATTTGAGCCAGAAGCCGGTCAGCCAGGCAGTGCCGGATCTGGTTGAAAGTGCGTTGTGCCGGGCCGGCGGCAGTAGCGACAATGTCACGGCACTGGGGCTGGAATGGGAAACGCCGGACAATTTCCTCCTTACCCGGACAAGCATTACCACCGACACCATGGGTGACGCCGTCTTCGCCTCCACGGTGCAGGGCGGGTGGAGTCAGCCCGTGCACGACGAACTAGACGATGCGGCAATCGACCGCTCCATCGCGGAAATCAATGCGACCATTCGCCGCTCTGCGGGCCGCTAAGCTTGAGGAAAAGCACCATGAATGAATTTGCAAGAAGCCTGGGCCGTGGCGCAGACCAGCTGCGAGCGGTGCGCATTACACGTGGCTACACGATTCACGCCGAAGGCTCGGTCCTGATAGAGTTTGGCGCCACCAAAGTGCTATGCACGGCGTCGGTGGAAGAAAAAGTACCGGGTCACAAGAAGGGCAGCGGCGAGGGCTGGGTCACGGCCGAGTACGGCATGCTGCCCCGTTCCACCCACACGCGCAGCGAGCGCGAGGCCGCGCGTGGCAAGCAGAGCGGACGTACCCAGGAAATCCAGCGTCTGATTGGCCGCTCGATGCGCTGCGTGTTTGATCTTCGCCTGCTCGGTGAGCGCACGATTCACCTGGATTGCGATGTGTTGCAGGCCGACGGTGGTACCCGTACTGCGGCCATCACCGGTGCATTTGTTGCCGCGCAGGATGCAGTGAGTAAGCTGATGGCACAGGGAAAACTCAGTGTGTCTCCGATCCGCGACCAGGTAGCAGCGATTTCGGTCGGTATGGTCCAGGGCACAGCTCTGCTGGATCTGGAATACACCGAAGACTCGGCTTGCGATACCGACATGAACGTGGTGATGACCGGCTCCGGGCATTTTGTCGAAGTACAGGGAACAGCCGAGGGCGCAGCGTTCTCGCGCCAGCAGTTGGACGCTTTGCTTGAGTTGGCCGCCAAAGGCATTGGCGAGCTGATTGCGTTGCAAAAGCAGTCCGTGAGTACATGAAAATTGTCCTGGCCTCCAATAACCAGGGCAAGCTGGCAGAACTGCGCGCCATGCTGGCACCGCTTGGAATGGAGTTGATCGCGCAGGGTGAACTCGGCATCAGCGAGGCCGCCGAGCCCTTCCACACCTTTGTCGAGAATGCGCTGGCCAAGGCGCGTCATGCGGCGACGCACAGCGGGCTGCCCGCCCTGGCCGACGACGCGGGTTTGTGTGTTGACGCCTTTGGCGGGCTACCCGGCGTGGATACGGCGTACTACGCGACGCAGTTCGGCTATGCGAAGGGCGATGACAACAATGTGCGCGCCCTGCTTGAGCAGATGCGCGAGCAAACCAATCGCCGTGCTGCGATGGTCAGTACGTTGGTGGCTGTGCGCTCGGCACAGGATCCCGAGCCGCTGATCGCGGTGGGCCGGGTCAGCGGCGAGATCAGCCGGGAGCCGCTGGGCAGCCATGGATTCGGCTTTGATCCGGTGATGTACATCCCGCAGTTCGGACTGACTTTTGCCCAACTGCCGGTGGAAGTGAAGAACGCCAACAGCCACCGCGGACGCTCAGCGCGGGCCATGGTGCAACTGATGCGCGAACGCTGGTTGAACGAAGTTGGAACCTGACCCCCATTTGCTGCACTACCTGCGGCCCGGAACCCTGCAGCTGGCGGCGCTGCCGCCACTGGCCCTGTACATCCATCTGCCCTGGTGCCTGAAGAAGTGTCCCTATTGCGATTTCAATTCGCATGCGGTGCCAACAGCAGGACTGCCTGAGCAGGCCTATATTGCGGCCCTGCTGGCCGACCTGGAAGCAGCATTGCCACTGGTCTGGGGGCGTACCGTGCACAGCATTTTTCTGGGTGGTGGCACGCCGAGCCTTTTTTCGCCCACCGCCATTGATCAATTGCTCGGGGCGCTCCGGGCACGCGTGCGCCTGGAAGCAGACTGCGAAATCACGCTCGAGGCCAATCCTGGCACGTTTGAGAAGGACCGTTTCAGGGCCTTCCGAGCCGCTGGTGTGACCCGACTGTCGATCGGTGTGCAGAGTTTTAGCGACGACTCTCTGAAAACGCTGGGCCGGGTGCACGACCGCGCGCAGGCGATCGCGGCCGTCGAGGAAGCGGCGCTGGCCTTCGATACCTTCAACCTGGACATCATGTACGCGCTGCCTGATCAGGATCTGGTGGCGCTGAAAAAGGACATGGCACTCGCGTTGACGCTGGCACCGCCGCATATTTCGATCTACCACCTGAGCATCGAACCCAGCACCTACTTTGCCAAATTCCCGCCGCAACTACCCGAGGACGACACGGCCTACGAGATGCTGGACCTGATCACAGAGATGACAGGGCAAGCCGGTTTGCAGCGCTATGAGGTGTCAGCTTATGCCAGGCCGGGCCACGCGTGCCGGCACAACCTCAATTACTGGAAATTCGGTGACTACCTCGGTCTGGGGGCTGGCGCGCATAGCAAGCTCAGCTTTGCGCACAGGGTGGTGCGCCAGGTACGCTTTCGGGAACCCGCCCTGTACCTGGAAAAAGCCCTGGCCGGCGCGTTTGTTGCACAGGAAACGCAGGTCAGCCGTTCTGATTTACCGTTTGAATTCATGCTCAATGCACTGCGACTGAAGGACGGCTTTGCCTTGCAACTTTTCGCCGAGCGCACCGGTCTGCCCATGACCGCCATAGAAAAGGAGTTGCAGTTGGCGCAGGAAAAAGGCTGGCTGGAACGGGATCTGACGAGGGTCAGGCCCAGTGTGCGCGGCTATGACTTCCTGAACGATTTGCAGTCCCTGTTCCTTCCGGCGCAGGTCTGACATAGCCCGGTCTTATGACTTGGGGCGCAGGGGAGCGGGCTGGGTAGCCAGTTCGTCGGGTACTGTGTTGGCAAAGGCCGCATCAGCGTTCTTGTTGTTTGACGCAATCGACTTCTCCCACAGCGCCCAGTCGGTGTCGGAGTCAGACTCACTTACCTCGGGTAAGGGAATAGGATCGTTTGCCGCGTAGGGGTGAACTTCAGGCGGCTCTGCCAGGGCGCCTGCTTTCTTGGGGGTGGTTTCCAATAATTTCTTCATCGGGAAATAATTGTACGGTGCAAAGGCAAGGGCTGTCCTGGCCCGGGACTTTTGGCTTGATCCGTCTATTTTTCGCTGCGCCGACGTGTTGCCAGATGGCGCCGGCAACTCGCGTTGATGACGCGCAGTTCAGCCAACGTGGCGTCGATTTGTGAACGCTTCTGTTCCAACTCTTTGATGGCGGTGTCGGTTCGCTGAATCACGTAACTCAATTGTTCGGTGCGGCCTTCGCCGTGGTCGCCATACAGATCCAGGTAGCGCTTGATCTCTGACAGGGGCGAGCCTATGTCCTTGGCGCGAAGAATCAGCGCCAGCCGGGCGCGGTCGCGCCGCGTGTAGACGCGCGCGCCGTTGACGCGACGCGGCGCCACCAGCCCCTTGTCTTCATAAAAGCGCAAGGCGCGCAGGGAAATGCCAAACTCCTTGCACAGTTCGGTGATGCCAAACAGTTCCGAGTTGCCCTCGTCGCGGTGCGCGTCCACCACGGCCTGCGCGTCACTGGCGCCTGCGGCGGCGCTGCTTGCTACCCGCTTGAGCGCTGAAGTTGCTGAGGCCACGCGCTGGCTTTCGAGCTTGAAGTCTAGACCACGCGCTGCAGACGCATGGCCACACTCATGTCACCCGTGACCTTGAGTTTGCCCATCATGAAGCCGGTGGCGGGCTCCAGGTCGCCCTTGAGCATGGCGTTGAGGTTTTCCAGCGTGATGCCGACTGTGCAGTCAGCGTCGTCGGTGCTGTTGCTGACCGAGTTGGGCGTTGATTTCCCGTCGATGTAGATGCAGCCGTCGCTGCCACAGTCAAATTTGAGGGTGGCGGCAAGGCCACTGTCGGCCCCGACTTTGGTGCGAATGGCTTCCGTGCAGGCTTGAATGTCCATAGGTATTCCTGGTTAAAAGTGGCGGTCTGAGAGTCAGGTGCAAGCGCTTGACTGCGGCTGGATGCTAGCAGGCTTGCTTGCCGCAAAGTATAGGGGAAATACCTATACGAAATGAAGTTGACGTTAACGGAAGCATCATGTCTAATGCGGTGCAACCAAGAGGGTTCCCTTCCATGCCAGTCATTCGCTCCAAGATCAATGTCAAGTCCGATGCGTTTGGGCTGAACGCGCGGCGCATGCTCGAGTTGCTGGCAGAAGTTCAGCGACTTGAGCAAATGGTGATTGCGGAATCCGACTCGAAACGGGCCAAGTTCGAGGCACGCGGGCAGTTGCTACCGCGTGAGCGGGTGGCGCGTTTGCTCGATCGCGGTTCGCCATTTCTGGAACTCAGCCGTCTGGCCGGGCTCAATATGCACGACGACGACGGCAAGAAATCGGTTCTGGGCGGCGGCTCCATCGTTGGCATTGGCGTGGTGGCCGGCAAGCGCTGCCTGATTTCTGCCAGCGACAGCGCCGTCAAGGGTGGCACAGTGGCGCCCATGGGTTTGCGCAAAGCCCTGCGCGCGCAGGAGATCGCGCAGGAGAACAAGCTGCCGGTGATTTACCTGGTGGAGAGCGGCGGCGCCAACCTGATGTACCAGAGCGAAATTTTTGTCGAAGGCGGGCGCAGCTTTGCCAACCAGGCGCGCATGTCGGCCGCCGGACTGCCACAGATTGCCGTGGTGCACGGTTCATCGACTGCGGGTGGCGCCTACCTGCCGGGCCTGTCGGACTACGTGATTCTGGTGCGGGGCCGCTCCAATATTTTTCTGGCTGGCCCGCCGCTGGTCAAAGCTGCCATTGGCGAGGATTGCACCGAGGACGAAATTGGCGGCGCCGAGACCCATGCACGCGTCACGGGCCTGGGCGAGTACCTGTGCGAGGATGATGCGCACGCGATCGGCATGGCACGTGAGGTGCTCGACAAGCTGAAGTGGGATCAATTGCAGGCGGCGCAGAAATTTGTCGAACCCCTGTTCGACGAGCAGGAACTGCTGGGGCTGGTGCCGGTCGACGAGCGCGAACCCTACGACGTGCGAGAAGTGATAGCCCGTCTGGTGGATGGCTCTGATTTTCTGGAATTCAAGGCTGAGTACGCGAGCGACATGATGTGCGGTCACGCCAGGCTGCAGGGACATCTGGTTGGTATCCTGGGCAACAATGGACCGATTCAGCCGGCGGGCTCCACCAAGGCAGGGCAGTTCATCCAACTGTGCGACCAGAGCGGCACGCCCTTGATCTTCTTGCAGAACACCACCGGCTACATGGTCGGTTCGGTGGCCGAGCGCAGTGGCGCCATCAAGCACGGATCCAAGATGATTCAGGCGGTGGCCAATGCGCGTGTACCGAAGTTCACGGTGGTACTGGGCGGCTCGTTTGGCGCTGGCAACTATGGCATGTGCGGTCGCGGTTTTGATCCGCGCTTCATTTTCTCCTGGCCGACGGCGCGCACGGCGGTGATGGGCGGTGCCCAGGCGGCCAAGGTGATGGACATCATTAACCGCGCCAAGATCGAGCGCACGGGCATGGCCGCCAACGAGGACGCGCTCAAGGCCATGTCAGATGGCTTGCGACTGCGCCTTGACAAGGAGTCGGCCGCCCTGTTTGGCACGGCGCGCTTGTGGGACGACGGCATCATTGATCCGCGCGATACGCGCCGCCTGCTGGGTTTGTGCCTGGCCATGGCCGAGGAGGCGCAGCGCCGCCAGTTGCACGCCAACACCTTCGGTGTCGCACGGATGTAGCGCAATGCGATTCGTAGCTATCTCACGGTTGTCATGCCGGACCCCGGATCGAGCCCGGGGCAAGCTCCGATCCGGCATCCAGTGCAGCGCGGAACCTGGATTGCGGATCAAGTCCGCAATGACAGCAGTGGGGCGCAATGACAGCAGTGGAGCGCAATGACGGCAGCGGATCACGGATTTGTTGTATGCAATTTGAAATTCAAATGAAAGGCTGTTATGAAATTCACCCCTGAACACGAACAGATTGCCGACACCGTCCGCAAGTTTGTCGCCAAAGAGATCAACCCGCATCTGCCCGCGTGGGAAGCCGCCGGACAGTTTCCGGCCCATGCCCTGTTCAAGAAGATGGGCGACCTGGGCCTGCTCGGTATCAAGTACCCGGTCGAGTACGGTGGCATGGGGCTGGACTTCAGTTATTCCATGGTCTTTGCCGAAGCTTTGGGTGAATGCAATGCCGGCGGCGTGCCCATGGCCATCGGCGTGCAGACCGACATGTGCACGCCAGCGCTGGCACGCTTCGGCTCCGACGCGCTGCGTGAGGAATTCCTGGCACCCAGCATCGCCGGCGACATGGTGGGCTGCATCGGCGTCAGCGAAGTGGGCGGCGGCTCCGACGTGGCGGCGCTGAAGACGACGGCGCGCAAGGACGGCGACGACTACATCATCAACGGCTCCAAGATGTGGATCACCAATGGAATGCAGGCTGACTGGTGCTGCCTGCTCGCCAATACCTCGGAAGGCCCTGTGCACAAAAACAAATCGCTGATCATGGTGCGCATGGACAGCCCGGGTGTGACGCGCCAGAAGATCGAGAAAATCGGCATGCACTCTTCCGATACCGCACAACTGTTCTTTGACAACGTGCGGGTACCCCGGCGCAACCTGATCGGGCAGGAGGGCATGGGCTTCATGTTCCAGATGCTGCAGTTCCAGGAAGAGCGGCTTTACGGTGCGGCTGGCACCCTGCGCTCGCTGGACCGTCTGATTGACCAGACGATTGACTACACGCGTCAGCGCCATACCTTTGGCCGGCCGATTCTGGACAACCAGGTGGTGCATTTCCGCCTCGCTGAATTGCGCACCGAGGTCGAGGCGCTGCGCGCTTTGACCTACCGCGCGGTCGAGTCCTACATTTCGGGCAAGGACGTCACCAAGCTGGCCTCGATGGCCAAACTCAAGGCCGGTCGCCTGAGCCGCGAAGTGGCCGACAGTTGCCTGCAGTATTGGGGCGGCATGGGCTTCACGGCCGACAACCCTATTTCCCAGGCCTACCGCGATAGCCGACTGATCTCCATCGGTGGCGGCGCCGACGAAATCATGCTGGGCATCATCTGCAAGTTGGAGGGCACGCTGCCCGGCAAGGCTTCGGCATGACCCTGGCGCTGCAACGTCGCGGCTCGGTTCTGCATGTCACGCTGAACCGGCCCGAATTGCGCAACGCGATGTCGCTGCGCATGGTGACCGAGTTGCGCGCCGCACTGCGCACCGCAGAAGACGAGGGGCAGGTTCGGGTCATCGTGCTGCGTGGTGCTGGCGGCAACTTTTGTGCCGGCGCTGACTTGAAAGACATGGCCGCAGCGCGCATGCAGTCCATGCAGAGC
>Ga0194063_10000414_pt1 | contig 31693 bp, 29 predicted proteins | sample SepL3720m_MetaG_FD_155459 | JGI IMG/M metagenome (GOLD analysis project Ga0194063, IMG submission 155459) | Anoxic zone freshwater microbial communities from boreal shield lake in IISD Experimental Lakes Area, Ontario, Canada - Sep2016-L373-20m | ecosystem: Environmental > Aquatic > Freshwater...
CGATGATTTAGGTCGCCGTCAGACCTCCGCACTGCTCCCACCGCGTTTTTCGCGACGTCAGCGCGAAAAAATCCACGGCGTCAGCCGAATCGGGCGAAACCGAATTTTGTTTTTGCGCCCGCATCTTCCCATGGTCATCGCGGATCAGCGATGCGGCGATAAGGCCGTAAATAGTGCGCCCCATCCTGTGGAGATAGCGTTTCTCGTAGGTGACACTTTCCTTGTCCCCCTCGATCGCCTCCCGCATGAACTTCAGCGAAATATCCGTCTCTTCGGGAACCGCCAGATCGGCGACGCTCATGCCTTCGAGCTCGCTCTTGCTGTAGCCGAAGATCACAGCCATTTTCTCGTTGGCCTGGAGGATCTTTCCCTCCAAGCCGACCAGGCACATTCCGGTGTTGGCGTTGTCGAAAGCCAGCCGGAATCTCGCTTCGCTATCCGCCAATTTTTTTTCGCTTCTGGCCAGGCGGCGATTTGCGCGAAGGACGAAGAGAACCAGCAGGAAACCGAGGAAGAGGATCGCTGCAACCGCCGCGAGGCCCTTGGCCAGCCAGGCGGGAATCCGGGTGGCATCCGGCTGATAGATAAAACCCGCCAGGTCAAAATCGCTCGCCAACATCCCCAGCCCCGCGTAAGTCCTGGCAATTTCCTTCCAGCGGCTCGGATTGACATACCCGACGTGGATCAAATCCGGTTGGATCAGCTCCTTCATTTGTTGGGCCTCATAGACCAGATGCTCCCGATCCAAGCGGCTGGGGTATCGGCTGACGATGAGGTCGATGATTTCCTCCGGGTGATCCAGCGCGTATTCCCATCCCTTCAAGCTCGCGTCGCGGAAAGCAATGACCCGCCCGGGGTGCTTCCGGATCTGGGCCTCCGATGTGAACAGGTTGTCGCCATAAAAATCAATGTCCGCGGAACGCGGGGTGAGCAAGAGGCAGGGAACTCCGGCCCTTTCCAGATCATCGTGCTTTTCGGTGAGATAGACCGACACCGCGTCCACCTTCCCGGCCAGAAAATCCTGTGTGCTCAAGCTGTGGTCTATGCGGTCATACGATTTTGGCGGGAGTCCTTCCTTGGTCAGATAGCCCACGATCTCGGCGTCCGTGCTGTCCAACATGACCCGCTTGCCTTTGAGGGTGTGGACGGGATCAAGGGAACCCGCATGCCGCATGGCCAAAACCAACGCGGAATGCTGGAAGATATTGGCCAGCAGCACCACCGGCTTTCCCTCCTGGCGCGCCAGCAACAGGCTGGTTTCCCCAACGCCAAAATCCGCCCGGGCAGCCGCCACCTCTTGAACGGAATCCAAGCCCGGTTTGAGTTCAAGGAGTTCGACGTCAAGGCCGGCGTCCCGGTAAAACCCTTTCTCCTTCGCCGCGTAATAGCCCGCAAACTGAAACTGGTGCGTCCATTGCAGCTGGAGCGTGACCTTGTCCAAACCCGGCTTTTCCGCAAGAGCCCGCGGGATGCCCGGCACGAAGCACATGGCCGATACGCAAATGGCCGCAACGCACCAGCGTGCGCGGTGGCTCCGCAAGGCCCGGGTTGCCCAGCGAGCCCGGGCAATCAGCGTGACATCCGGCAAATTTTTCCAATGGGCACTCCCGCGCGCAACCATCGGAATCAGGGCGGGCGCTGCACCCGGCGGCACCGTCTTTTGGAGGAAACGCGAGTTGTCCTGCCGGCTGGCTGGCTTCTGGCGGACGCCCGTTATCGGGCGAGGTTTCAACCGGGGCGGGCTTTTTTTCATATTGTGCGTGCGACTTCCCGCACGGGAAGGGGAACCATCTTATAGAACCGGCTTTAAGCCGTGCTTCTTCCTTTGAAAAACAAGGATGGTTTTTTCATGAAAACCGGCGTTGTTGACAATCATTTTTTATCCCCTTCAAATGAACTTTCAAGACAAATGCTCCCTGTGTCGCGCCCTGCCGGTTCGGAAAGGCAGACGGAAGAAAAGCAGATGGGGTCAGCCAATTGGCTCCAGACTTGGCGGCGGTCTCATCGGGCGAGCGATCTCCGTGGCGCTGAAGCGTTCTTTCATCAGCGACATGGAAGCTGAGGATTTGGTTGTCGGCGTGGCCTCTCGAAGATGCCATTTGCTCTGGCAGCCTGGGCCTGAATGGCGCTGCCACCCGTTCCACACCAGTTTCTGCGGTCGCCGGGATACCGCGTCACGCGGGCTTGCGCAGGAGCCAGTAGATCTCGCCCGGCCACCACGGGAAGCGGTGTCCCCAAGCGAGGTTGAACCGCATCCACGCCGCTGAATTTTCGAGCGGACTTCCCTTGCTGCGGAGGAAAAAGGCCCCGCTGGAAAACTCCGCGACGAGCCCGGCCTCGCGGGCCATGGCGCGGATGCGTTCCGGCGAGAAGACGCTCACATGGCCCATCGGGCCGGCGGTCTTGCGGATCTGCGACTCGCGGATCCCGCGGAAAACCTCCGGCACCACCGGGAACCCGCCGATCAGCGACCCGCCGGGCGCGATCCCACCGGCAATTTTTTTCAGGACCGCCTCGGGGTTCGACAGGTGCTCGAGCACATGGAGAAGGATCGCGCAGTCGTAGGTCGCGGGAAGCGCGAACGCCGGGTCTTCGAGATCCGCCTCGAAAAAATCCTCATAGCCGGCCTTGGTGAGCTTGTGCGTGAGCATGACGGCATCGACCGCCGTCCAGCGCGACCACGAGACCCCTGCCGGGGCGGAATTCACAAATTCGAGCATCTGGCCGGTATGGACGCCGATTTCGGCGACGGCCAGCGGGCGTCCGGCGCGCAGGCATTCCTCGCGGAGGAGCTGGTATCCGAACCAATACCTGAGGAGGCGGAGCGGGTAGCGCACGGCCTTCGCCTCGGCGGGCATTCCAAACCTCTTCGCCCGGACCGTCGGGTTGTCTGCCAGGAACCCGATGTCCCACTGGGATATGTCGTGCGTCTTCAATGCGGTCGCGCATCGTGGCCGCGTCAGGGATCCCGGTCAAGCACCCGATGAAGGCCCTCTTTTTTCTGTGTCAGATGGCAGCGGTGATCGCGTCGCCCATCTCGCTTGTGCCGACAAGAGTGGTCCCGGGGGTATGGATGTCGCCGGTGCGGAGGCCTGCGGCAATCGCCGACCGCACGGCGGATTCGATGGCCGCGGCCGGCTCCTCGCACCCGCAGGAAAACCGGAGCATCATCGCAGCGGACAGGATCTGGGCGATCGGGTTCGCGATCCCCTTGCCCGCAATATCGGGAGCGGTCCCGCCGCTCGGCTCATAAAGGCCGAACCGCGTCGTCCCGCCGGTGGATTCCCCGAGGCTCGCGCTCGGCAGCATCCCCAGCGAGCCCGCAATCATCGCCATCTCGTCGCTCAGGATGTCCCCAAAAAGGTTTTCTGCGAGCACGACGTCGAAGGATTTCGGGTTTTTGATGAGCTGCATCGCGGCGTTGTCCACGTAGAGGTGGTTGAGTGCGACGCCGGGGAATTCCCTGGCGGTCTCGGTGACGACCCGGCGCCAGAGCACGCCGTTCTGGAGGACGTTCGCCTTGTCGATCGAGGTGACCCGTCCGCTGCGCTTGAGCGCGGCCTCGAATGCGACCTTCGCGATCCGCCGGATCTCGCTCTCCGAATACCTCATCGTGTCCACCGCAATTTCCTCGCCGCCCTCGCGCTTCAAATATTTCGGCTCCCCGAAATACAGCCCGCCGGTGAGCTCGCGCACGCACAGCACGTCGAACCCGCCCTCGACCAGCCGCGGATGCAGCGGCGAGGCATGGGTCAGCTCAGGAAGGCACACGGCCGGACGCAGGTTGGCAAAGAGCCCGAAATGCTTCCTCAGCGGCAGGAGCGCCGCTCGCTCGGGCTGCTCGGACGGCGGCAGCGACTCCCACTTCGGACCGCCGACCGATCCAAATAAAATCGCGCGCGCCGCCTCGCAGGCCGCAAGCGTCTCCGCCGGCAGCGCCCGCCCGGCACCGTCAATCGCCGCCCCGCCGACCAGCCGGTGGTCATACTCGAACTCCAAAGAATACTTTTTAGAAACCGCGCCGAGAACCTTCAGTCCCTCAGCCATCACCTCCGGCCCGATCCCGTCGCCGGCCAAAACCGCCACCCGAAAATGATTGTTCATGTGTCCGATCTAACCTTTCGCGCGGGCCGGAGGCAAGCTCCGGCAAGCAGGTTCCCGAAGCGCCATGACGAATGGCACGAGGAGAAACGGCCAGATCGCGGTGAAGAGGTAGGCGGCCTTGAGCCCGAGCGCTTGGGGCGCTAGCCCGGAACCGAAGAGTGCCAGTGCCCATGCCGGGGGCGCGCCGCTCACACGGTCGGCGATCAGGCCGACCAGCCACGGCATGATGCCGGATCCGAAATCCCCCGCGGCCGCAAGCAGCGCAAACATCGAAGCGCCGGCCAGCGGAAACCTCGCCGCCGAGAGAGAAATCGTCCCCGGCCAGAGCATGCTCACAAAAATCCCGGAGAGCCCGGTGGCCAGCAGGGCGAGCAATGGTGAGGGCAGGAGCGCCATGGCGAGGCAGGTGATCCCGGAAAGAACCGCGCTGATCCACATGACCCGCGTCAGATCCGCGTGCCCGCCCTTCCATCCAAACCACAGCCGCCCGATAACCATGCCGATCCCAAAGAGGAGAAACCCCACGAGGTCGGCGACCACTTTGGAATACCCGAGCGCCGTCTCGACATATGCGGATGTCCACTGCGCGATCGTCACCTCGGCCGCTCCGGCCAGCACCATCGTCGCGAGGAGCAGATAAATCGGACGCCCGCGCACGATCGAGCGCAGCGTCTGCCTCCTCGCGGGATCGGCCAGCGGAGGAAGCGTGACCATCCCGAACGCCACCGTGTTCAACACCGGAAACAAACTCCACAGGGCCATGATCCACGGCCAAGCGCGCAACCCGAGCACATAAAGCGCGGCCCCGGTCACCACGATCACCGCCACTTTTCCGATGGGATAATACGCATGCAGCACCGCCATCGCCGCGCTCTTGTTTTCCGAGGGCAGCGCGTTGATCAACGGGCTCAGCAGAACCTCCAGCAGCCCGCACCCGACCGAAAAAATCACCGTCCCCGCCATGAGCCCGGAGTAGGGATGCGCGAGCACAAACGGACTGAACGCAAAGACCCACAGCCCGATCGCGGAAAGCGCGTTCGCCGCGACGATCAGCGGACGCGGGTGCATCCGGTCGGCCAGCGCCGTGCAGGCCAGATCCGCCACCATCTGGGTCAGAAAATTCACCAGCACCAGCCGCCCGATCTGCTCGAAGCTCAGCCCGAACTGCTCGCGCAGCGGAATAAAAAGCAGCGGCGTGATGTTGATCACCAGCGCCTGGATGAACATCCCCAGGTAGCAGCAGCGAACCAGCCAGCGGACGGATGTGATCACGGAAACGTCTCAGCTCTTATTCCCTGCGGCGTTCGCGGATCGCGGCGAGGATGTCAGCGACCGCCTCGTCTTTCGGCTTGGCCCCGAGGTTGCCTTTGCCATGGACGCGGACGCTCACGGCTCCGGCTTCAAGATCCCGGTTGCCGATGACGAGCATCGTGTGGACCTTCATTTTTTCCGCGTCGGCGATCTTGGCTTTCATGGGATCTGTCGAGAGATCGAGATCGGCACGAACTTCGTGGGCGCGGAGCTCACGGTGGATTTCCTGCGCATAGTCCACAAGCGGCTGCCCGTCGCCGATGGTGATCACGCGAACCTGATCCGGAGCGAGCCAGAGCGGAAAGTTTCCGGCGTAGTGCTCGATGAGAAAACCGATGAACCGCTCGTGCGTGCCGAGCGGCGCGCGGTGGATGCACAGCGGCGTCTTCTCGGTATTGTCCTTGTCGCGGTAGACGAGCCCGAACTTTGCGGGGACCGCGAAGTCCACCTGGTTCGTCGCGATCGTGAATTCCTTGCCGATCGCGCTCCAGACCTGGACGTCGATCTTCGGGCCGTAGAACGCCGCCTCGTTCGGCACCTCGACGTAGTTGATGCCGGATTCGATCAGGACATTGCGCACCATGTCCTCGGTCTTCTTCCACAGCTCCGGCTCGTTGACGTATTTTTTGCCGAGACCCTCCGGCGCGGACGTGCTGAAGCGCATCTGGTATTTTTCGAGGCCGAAGATTTTGAAATACTTCAGATACATGTCGTTCACGGCGCGGAACTCGTCGGCGAACTGATCCTCGGTGCAATAGATGTGCGCGTCGTTCATGTTGAGCGAGCGCACGCGCATGAGGCCGAACAGCTCGCCGCTCTGCTCGTAGCGGTAGCAGGTGCCGTATTCCGCGAGGCGCAACGGCAAATCACGGTAGCTGTGCGGCTCCGCCGCAAAGATGCGGTGGTGATGCGGGCAATTCATCGCTTTGAGGTAGTAGCGCTCGGAACTCGGCACCTGGGGAGCCTGGGGATTGCCCCCCTCGCGTGTCTGGGAAGCGCACGCGCCCTCGCGTGTCTGGGGAGCGCACGCGCCCTCGCGTGCAGGCTTCGGCGCCCCCGCCGAAGCCACCTCCGGCGTCCAAACCCACAAATAGTCCTCGTCCGGTCCAACCAAGCCCGCATCCCAAGGATTCCGGACGATATAATTGAACTTCTCCTCAAAGTCCGCATCCGAACGAATCAGGCGGTCAAATGATTCTTTCTCCCACACCTTCTCCCCCTGCCGCCCGGCAGCCTTGTTGATGCGGTGCGCCGTGCTGGACTTGATGCCTTGGAGGATTTCCGCGAGCGAAAAAAAGACCGGGCTGCCCTCATCGGTGCTCTCCTTCACCTGTGGTTCAAAAAGCAGGTGCAGGTGATCCGGCATGACGCATGCGGCGTAAAGCTCGTATTGGCCGTGATTGTGCCCGTAGAGGACGCTGGCAAGCACGATATCACGCTCGTCGACTGACAAAGGACGGCGTTCGCGGGTTGAGAAGGTGACAGCGTATTTTGCCCAAGGCCGCTCGAAATGCGGCAGAGCCCGACGTGCGTATCGGGTGGAAGAAGATGTCTCCGGCGGGGTGCCGGAGACGACACGCGGGGGCGCGTGTGCTCCCCGATCCTGCGGTGCAAGCGACTCGTCCAAAATCATCGGCGGGAACATCGACGCCGCGTAATACGGCAGGTGGCCGGAGGTCTGATACATTTTCTCCCGGGCGATGTGCGGGGTCTTGACGCGCACATAGCCGGCGGCGAATTCCGTCTCCTTCGCGAGCTTTTCGAGTTCTTCCAGAATCGCGGTCCCCCTGGGCAGCCACAGCGCCAGTCCGGGCCCGACAAATTCGGTGTCCATCGCGAAGAGCCCCATCTCCGCGCCGAGCTTCCGGTGGTCGCGCTTCTTCGCCTCCTCGAGCATGTCGAAGTAAGCCTGCATCTCGGTCTTGTTCTTGAACGCGGTGCCGTAGATCCGCTGGAGCTGGGGGTTGTTCTCGTCGCCCTTGTAATACGCGCTGGCGACGTGGGTGAGTTTGTAGGCCCCGATGTTGCCGGTGCGCATCACGTGCGGCCCGGCGCAGAGGTCGGTGAACCCGCCGTTGCGGTAGAGCGTGATCACTTCGCCGTCCGGGATGTTCTGCACGATATCGAGCTTGAACTTCGACGCCTCGCCGCGCGGTCCGAGGGCCGCCAGCTCCCCTCGCCCGGCCATGCCAACCGCCTCGTCGCGCGAGACCTCAAGGCGCTCGAAAACATGGTTTGCCTTGATCTCGCGCTTCATCTCCTCCTCGATCCGCGGAAAATCCTCGGGCGAGATCCGGTGGGCGAGCTCGACGTCGTAATAAAACCCGGTCTCGACCGGCGGGCCGGCCGCAAACTGGGCCTCCGGCCAGATCTTTAAAATGGCCGTGGCAAGCACGTGCGCGCAGGAATGTCGGATGCGTTCGAGGTCGGTCATGGAACAGAGAAATCAACCACAGAGCGCGCCGGGAGCACAGAGAAAACCGAAAGCAGTTCAGACGAGGGGATGCGGGTCTAACGATAAATGTTTTTCCGATGGCCGACCGCGACCACCAGCACCAACAATTCCCGATCTTTGATCTGGCAAAGAATCCGGTAGTCCCCCACGCGATACCGCCACAGTCCGGCCTGGTCTGCTTTGAGCCCCTTCCCGAAGCGCCGTGGCTCCGCATCGCCCGCAACCCGGTCATCGAGATAGGCGATGATCTCGCGCTGCGCCTGACGTCCGAGTTTCTTGAGCTCCTTCAAAGCCCGCTCGTCGAAATTATAGCCCCAGTTCACGCTTTACGTCGCTGGAGGAATAGATCTTGGCAGGACGCAGCAAACGTCGCGTCGCCAAGTAGAGGTCTTCCAGATCCTCGATATGTTCCAGAATCGCCTCGCGGGCATAAAAAGTCTTTGTCCGCCCGGTCAGCTTGGCCAGCCTGTCGAGGCGCGCCTCGGTGTCGGAATCAATTCGTATGGCGAGCATGAAGCCAAAGTAGCGTTGCTATACGCGTATAGCAAGCGGGGATTCTTTTCCTCCGCAGGAATCCGGACGGGCTAAGTTTTTCTCTTCTTCAGCCGGCGGCGGCGGGCGCGGGATTTCGCCTTGAGGAGCGCCGCTGCGATTGCCTTGGCGAGAAGCGGGGCGGTAGGCTTCCGGGCGGCCGCTTGGGAGAGCGGTTTTTTTGCGGGCAGTTTGGCGGGCGGTTTTTTTGCGGGGGTTTTCTTTACGCCCTCCTTTTTTGCCGGGGGCAGTTTGGCGGCCGCGAATTTTGGAGCGGGCGGTTTTTTCGGCTTGGTTTTTGCGGGAGTTTTGGCCGCTCGGGCGGGTTTTGCCGCCGGTTTTTTTCCCGGTGCGGAGGCCTCTGCGATTTCGATGCCAAAGACATCGGCGAGATCGGCGGAGTCCAATGCCGAGGGCCCGAGGTCGCCGGTCGCTGCGGGAGCGCCCTCGAGGAGCTCGAGGTGATCGACTCCGCGAAGGAGAAAGAGGAGTTCGGGTTTTTCGTCGAGGCGCGCCCCGACGCCGTAGAGCACGGCGGCAAGGTGTTTGCAGAGGCCGGCCGAGTCGGGGCAGGAACAGGTCTTTTTGATTTCCGTGGGCGCGGGGAAGAGCCCGGACTCGCGGTCGGTGATCACGCGCATGACCGCGTCGGAGAACCGGCCCTGGAGGAGCTCGACGAGAGAATCAATCTGCCCGATGCTCCGCGCCTTGATCGCTTTCCAACGCTCGTTTTGCAGCGGCTTGATCGCGAAGCTGATCTCGTAGAGCGAGCTGCCCATCACCAGCGCCGAGATTTTTTCCTTGGCGATCTGGAGGTCGATGACCGAGCCGTTCCGCGCATAGGCGCGGCCGCGCGGCAGGCGGTTTTCGTAATCGCTGAACGACTCGAGATGCCCGCACCACGCCTTGCCCCAGAACGTCCTGGCGATCGTGCGTCCTTCGATGGCGACCGGGGAAAGCGTTCTCCCCGACTTCGCGAACTGGGCCGCCTTTTTTGCCGCCTGCGCGCGCCGCGCCGCGACCGGCACGTAGGGTCTCCATCCGTAGTAAAAGCTCATGGGCTAGTCATCTAAAGCGGATCGCGCGTCGAGGGCAACAAAATCCAGAAGCGCCTTGTCCGACATCTCGGTGAGCGGGATCTCGCCGCCGTCGGCCAGCACGCCGCCGGCCAGTTCGCGCTTGTCGAGGAGCATCTGGTCGATCTTTTCCTCGACCGTCCCCCGGCAGACAAACTTGTGGACGAGGACATTCTTTTTTTGTCCGATCCGATAGGCGCGGTCGGTCGCCTGGTTTTCGACGGCGGGGTTCCACCACCGGTCGAAATGGATGACGTGAGCGGCCTCGGTGAGTGTGAGCCCGGTGCCGCCGGCTTTGAGGCTGAGGACAAAAAATGGCGGGCCGTCCTCGCGCTGGAACCGTTCGACGAGCTCCTGGCGCGCTTTGACCGAGGTCCCGCCGTGCAGGACAAGCCCGGGACGTTTGAACTGCGCGGCAAGGAAGTGCTCGAGCGGGGCGGTGATTTCTTTGAACTGCGTGAAGACGAGCACCTTTTCCTGGCGCGCGGCGATCTCTTCGCAAAGCCCGGCGAGCCGCAGGAATTTCCCGCTCCCCTGCGGGTCGTAGTCCCCGTTTCCGAGCCACTGGGCGGGGTGGTTGCAGATCTGTTTGAAGCGCATGAGAAACGCGAGCACGATCCCCCGCCGCTGGATCGCGCTCACGGTTTCGAGCCTCTCCTTCAGCTCGGCGACCGACTGCTCGTAGAGCGCGGCCTGACGCTTGGTGAGCGCGCAGAACGCGCGCACCTCGGTCTTATCGGGCAGGTCGGCAATCACGGATTTGTCGGACTTCAGGCGGCGCAGGATATACGGGCGCACCAGCCGCCGCAGCGGACCGAACCCGCCCTCGCCGCGCGCGATTATTTTTGCATGGCGCGAGAACTCCGCGCCCGTGCCGAGGAGTCCGGGGTTGAGGAAATCGAAGAGCGACCAGAGATCGCCGAGGCTGTTCTCGACAGGCGTTCCGGTGAGCACGATCCGGCGGGTGCCGCGCAGCGCCTTCACCGAACGAGCCTGCTTGGTGGACGGATTCTTGATCGCCTGCGCCTCGTCGAGGATGACGAAGCTCCACTCGTGCCTGCCCAGCCACTCCTGTTTGCCCAGCATCCCGTAGGTCGTCAGGATGATGTCGGTTTCCCGGAACGCATGGGCTTTCTCCGCAGCCGCGAGAGCGGCGGGCGAACAAACCGACGGGTGAAGCGGCAGCAGGCGCAACGTGGGAGCGAACCGCGCGGCTTCGGCCATCCAGTTGCCAATCAGCGAGGCCGGGAGCACCAGAAGCGCCGGCACATCGTGCGGATGCCCTTTCCTCCATTGCAGCAGCGTGCCGAGCACCTGGATCGTTTTCCCGAGCCCCATGTCGTCGGCCAGGCAGGCACCCAGGCCGAGACCGGTCACAAAATTCAGCCAGTGCACGCCGCGGGATTGATACGGGCGCAGCTCGGCGCACAGCCCGGGCACCGCGCCGGCCGCTGCCGGATCGCGCAGATTTTCCAGCACCTTTTCCAGCCACGGTCCGGCCTGGATCCCGGTCCATTCGCGGACGGTTTCCGGCGCGTCGTCGGCCGGGCCCACCGAGCCGCCGGAAAGAAGGCGCATCGCCTCAGCGAAGGAAACCCCGCCCTCGGCGCGCGCCTTCTCCAATGATTTCCAGTGCGCCAGAACCTCGTCGATTTTTTCGCGGTCCACCTCGACCCAGCGCCCGCGGATTTGCACGAGGGATTCGGTGCCCGAGGTCAGCGCCTTCCACTCGGCCTCGGTGACCGGCTCGCCGTCCAGCGTGAGCTCCGCGTGGAAATCCATGAGGGCATCCAACCCAACGCCAGAGGGCTTCCCAGCCCCAACCGTGACCTTCACCTTCGGGCGGGCCGGACGGCCCCATGCGGGCACGCGAACGAGAAGTCCAGACTCCTCGAAGGCCGGGATTTCCTGCAAAAACCTGTGGGCTTCGCGGGCGGTGAAGACCTGTGGCTTATACACGCGCTTCGACTCGACAAGCTCGCGCACAAGCCCGCTCTTCGCCGATGCCCGCTGCACCGGGGCCAGAAGCGAGAGGAGCGCCTGGCGGTTCCGCGCGCCGGAAAACTCTTCGAACGCGCGGCCGAGCGGGAGGTATTGCGGGGTCGCCTGGTCGGAAAGCCGGTGGGTATAGGTGGCCAGAAATGCGAACGGATGCGCCCCGCTCTTCTTATTCTCGGCGAGGTGGAACGTCACGCGTCCGACCAGATTCCACAGCGGGTTCTGTTCTTTCATCCACCCTTGCGCTCCGTCCTTCGCGCTCCGGATGCCCGCAAAAACCAGAGCGTCCAGTTCGCGCCAGAGGTTGGCCATCCGCGCGCCATCCAAGTATTCCGCGCCGGTCATCGGCGGGGCGGATGCGGCGAGATCCTCCAGCTCGACATCGCCCGGCGGCGGGATCTCCCCGAGCGCCAGCGGGTCATCGGTGTGGCAAAGCGCGGTGAAATACCGGCGCGCAAACAAGCGCCAGAAGCTCTCCGCCGCCGGCATCGCCACCTCGACATTCCGCGTCGCCAGATGCAGCAGGAGAGCCGCCGATCCGCTCTCCGCAGCGGCTCTCAGACCTTCGGCCGCGCGGGCCGTGATATCGCCGACCCCCGCCGCCGAATCAAAATGAAGGACGCCTTTGGGAGAGAGGAAAATTGCCATGATGACCGGGGCGTCACCATTTCCGGGCGACGGTGGCTTTCGCCGTGCGCAGGAGCTGGCCCGCCAGTTCCAACGTAGCTTCCATATCCAAAAACGATATTCTGGATTTTGTCAACGCCCACACGCTGCGCCACGGCGCGCCAGTGCCTCACCAGGCAGTTTTTTTGATGTTTTTTGATTGAATGCGCCCCCTCCGCAAAGGAAGCTGACCGCCTATGAAAACCGATCTCCTTTCCGCCTGCAGGGCGGGGACTGTTGTTTGCGACGGGGCGATGGGCACCCAATTGATCCTCAGGGGCCTCACGGCGGGGGAATGCGGGATGCGCTGGAACGAGGAGCGCGCCCCGGATGTCGAAGCCGTCCACGCCGCGTATGCGGCGGCCGGCTGCCGGCTGATCACGTCAAACTCCTTCGGCGGCACGCGGACGATGCTCGACCGCCACGGGCTGGGCGCACAGGTTTCCAACTGGAACCGCCGGGCCGCCGCGCTCGCCCGCGCGGCCGTCGGCAAGGACGGCTGGGTCTTCGGCGATGTCGGGCCGTTCGGCGATTTTCTTGAGCCTCTGGGCGACATGACGGAGGACGAACTCCAAAAGATTTTCAGCGAGCAGATCGTCGCGCTGGTCGAGGGCGGGGCCGATGCCGTCCTGATCGAAACGATGAGCGATCCCGCCGAGGCTGCCGTCGGCGTGCGCGCGGCAAAATCGGTTTGCAGCCTCCCCGTCGCGGTGACGTATGCGTTCCAAAAAAGCGGCGGCGAATTCCGGACGATGATGGGAACTTCCGCGCGCGATGCCATGCTGGCGGCGCTGGAGGCGGGGGCGGATATCGTCGGTGCCAACTGCGGAACGGATCTGAATTTGGACGACTACGTTGCGCTGGCTGTGGAGATCAAGGCGGCGGCGGGGGAGGCCCCGGCGATATTGCAACCCAACGCCGGAGCTCCGAAGCCCGCTCCGGAGGGCGTCCGGTATGACGCGACGCCGGATGAGATGGCGGAGACCGCGCTTCGTTTGCGCGAGGCCGGCATCTCGATCATCGGGGGCTGCTGTGGCACCACTCCGGCCCACCTGGCCGCCATGGCACGGGCGCTGGCCTGATGTGAAAGACAGCGCGGAGATCGAGGTCGAGTCCGGCGGCAGAATCCGCCGGCATGTCGCGGGCGGGCTCGGACGGACGCTGGCAGAAATCCTGGCGGACGCGGGCTATCCGCTGAACACGCGCTGCAACCAGCGGGGGCTCTGCCGAGGATGCCATGTGGTGATCGAAGGCGCGGGCGACGTGCTCGCGTGCCAGCATCATCTCACCGGCGGGGAGAGCCTCAGGGTTTCGATTCCCGGGCGCTCTCTGCTCTCGCACCCGCCCTCGGTCGTGAGCGATTTCCAAACCGGGGTTCCCGTCGGCAGCGACCCGATGTTTCCGGGGGCGCTGGGCGTGGCGGTGGACATCGGGACGACGACGGTCGCCATTCTGCTCGCCGAACTCTCCAGCGGCAGGGTTCTCGCCAAGGCGACAGCCCTGAATGCCCAGGTCGCACGCGGGGACAACGTGCTGACCAGGATCCAGCTCTGCCAGACCGACAAAGCGAACATCGGGCGCTTGAAGGACGATTTCTGGGAGAAGACATTCCGCCCGCTTTTCAAGCAGCTCTTCGAGCAATCCGGGGCCACGGCCGCCGACGTGGCGGGCATGGTCGTCGCCGGGAATACCACGATGCTCCACCTCGCCTGCGGAGTGGATCCCACACCGATGGGAACGGTGCCGTTCACGCCCGCTTTCCTCGGACAGAGAAATTTTTCCGGCGACGAGTTCGGGCTTCCGCCGGCGGCCGGCGTGGTTTTTCTTCCCGGCATCGCGGCCTACGTCGGGGCGGATATTTCCGCGGGTGCGGCGTGCTGCGGAGTCCGCTACGGAGACCGCCCGCAACTGCTCGTGGACGTGGGAACAAACGGGGAAATCCTTCTCTGCGGACCGGGCGGAACCCTCGCCTGCGCGACCGCCGCGGGGCCCGCCTTTGAAGGCTGCGGGCTCCTCTGCGGGATGCGGGCCGCCCACGGCGTCGTCGGAAAAATCTCTTTGCGCACCGGCCCGTTCGGCGTGGATTTTGAATCCATCGGCGGCAACAACGGAATCCTTCACGGGATCACCGGGTCGGCGTATGTGGATTTTCTTGCGGAGGGACGGCGCGCCGGACTGCTGACGGAAAACGGCCGGTTCGACAAAAGTTTTGCGGACTCGCACCCCGGATATTTCCGCCAGGAGCAGAACGGCTTGAGCTTTTATCTCGCGCCGGGCCATTCGGATCTGCGGATCGGCGAGGTCGATGTCGCCCTGCTCCTCCAGGCCAAGGCCGCGATCGCCGCGGGAATCGAGACCCTGCTCGCCATTCAGAACATCCCCGCATCCGCGATCGGCCGCCTTTTTCTGGCCGGAGGATTCGGCCTCCACCTCTCGGTGCCCCATGCCATCGCCTGCGGGCTGCTCCCGGGATTTCGCGAGGACCAGATCTCCGCCGTCGGCAATACCTCGCTCGGCGGCGCCTACCTCGCGATGCTCGACCGCTCGCTCGCCGCCGAGATGGCGGACCTCGATGCCGAAACCATCGAACTCAACCTCGATCCCGGATTCGAGGACCGCTACCTCGACCACCTCTCGCTGCCACCGTGATAGAATAAGACCTTCACAGCGCTGACGACCGACTGCACCGATGAGAAGAGCTGACCATGAGTGACCTCAACCTAAATCCCGAAACCCGCATCGCCCTGTTCCAGCGCAAGGAAGTCCGCCGCACCATTCACAACAACGAGTGGTGGTTTGTCATTACGGATGTTGTGACCGCGCTGACGGATTCTGTTGATGCCAGCGACTATCTAAAGAAGCTCCGCAAGCGCGATCCGTCCCTTGGCGAAGCGTTCAAAGGGGGGGGGCAAATTGTCCCCCCCCTTGGCCTTGAGTTCAACACGGAGGGCGGACGCCAGTTGCTTCAATGCTGGAACACCGGGGGTCTTTTCCGCCTGATTCAATCCCTCCCCAGCCCGAAGGCTGAGCCGTTCAAACGCTGGCTCGCCCGCGTCGGCTACGAACGCATTCAGGAGATCGAAGATCCCGAGCTTGCCACCAAGCGCACCCGCGCCCTCTACAAAGCCAAAGGTTACTCCGACGACTGGATTGAAAAACGGATGCGCTCCATCGCCATCCGCGACGAACTCACTGACGAGTGGAAAAAGCGCGGCGTGCGAGAGCAGCGCGAATACGCCATCCTCACCGCCGAGATTTCCCAAGCCACCTTCGGTCTCACGCCCACCCAGTACGCCGAGTTCAAGCGTCTCAAGCGGGAAAACCTCCGTGACCACATGACCGACCTGGAACTCATCTTCTCCATGCTCGGCGAGGCGTCCACGACCGAAATCGCCCGCACACGCGACACGCAGGGCTTTCCGAAAAACAAGCAGGCCGCGTGCGAAGGCGGCACGGTCGCCGGCAATGCCCGCCGCGAACTCGAAAAGAAAAGCGGACGCAATGTCGTCACCCGCGCAAACTACCTTGCGCTCACCCAATCAGCAAAAAAAGCACAACGCCTCGCCGGCAAGCCCGCCAAAAAATCCTGACCATGCCCCGCCATGAATCCTGAAGACTTTGAACCGCAGATGAACGCAGATGGACGCAGATAAGAAATTTCCCGCTCTCTCCCATCCCCATCCGCATCCATCCGCGTCCATCCGTGGTTCTTCCCTGCGGGATCTGCTGCGGACATTCCGCCGCGAGACCGGATTTCCTGCCATCGAGACTGATGCGGAGGGCAGAAAGATCGGGAGCAGGAGCCACGGCCACCGCGAGCATTGGAGAGCCCATGTGATCCGCGAGGCTCTTCGCTGGGGCGAGGCGTGCGTGATGCCGGACGGCGACGGGCTCGTGGGCTGGGGGCTCCCCCTGATGACGAACGCGCTCGTCACCGGCGGGGTGATCGTGGAGGGGGTTCCGCTCGAAGGCGGCGAGCCAGGCGAAATCTCGCGCAGGATCCGCGCCGCCACCGCGCGGCTGCTCGCTCTCCTGGAGACGGCCAACCTCGTCAACGCCGATTTTCTGCGGGCTCGCCGCGCCGAGTCGCAGCGCGAACGCGAACGCGCCGAGGCGATCCATGCGCTCAAGAACCGGCTCTACGACAGCATCCGCGACCTTTACCTCCGCGAGGAGCCCGGACTTCTCGCGGCTATCAAGCGCGGCGAGAGGCAGGCGGCCCGCGAAATCATCAACCGGGTGCTCGTCGGCATCTACCATGCCGCGCGATCCCGTCCGGCGCTTCTGAAAAGCCTGGCTCTCGAGCTCGTGGTCGTGATGTCGCGCGCGGCGGTGGAATCCGGCGCCGACCCCTCAGAGGTGCTCGGCTGCAACTTCGAGAGCGCCACCGCGCTCGCCGGGCTGTCGGACGAGGAAGAGGTTTCCGATTGGCTTTGCGGGATGCTTGAGCGCGTGATGGATGCGATCCGCGATCACAAGCGGTTCCCGAACGCCGTCCTCCTCGGCCGCGCGGTCGCCTACATGGAGGAGCACCTCGGCGAACCGCTCGACCGGGATTCCGTCGCCCGCGCCGCCGGGCTCTCGGGAAGCCATTTCTCCCACCTCATCCGCGAGAGGACCGGGCGCACGTTCACCGACCTCATGGCGCAATACCGGGTGGACCGCGCAAAGGCGATGCTCCGGAGGACCGACAAGAGCATCATCCAGATCGCGCTCGATTGCGGGTTCGAGGATCAGAGCTACTTTTCCCGCGTCTTCAAACGCTACACGGGAGCGGCCCCGCGCGCCTACCGCATCAACGCTTGATCATCTCCCATCCCGACCTGCTGGGGAGCATACGCGCCCCCGCGTGTGGTTTCCGGCGCCCCCGCCGGAATGCTCTTCTCCGCTTCTCCCCGCCCGCCTCCGCGCCGCCAAGGGGTTCTCCCAAGAAAAACCCGCTGAAAAAGTGGACGGCGACCGGAGTCGTCTTGCACTCTGCCATTTGGTCTGAAATTTTCCGGTGACTTGACTCATAGACTCATAGTCCATGTTGCCCTGATGATGCTGGCATGTCCCAGCGTCACCGTGCCCTTACCCGACTTGGCTTGAATCTCCGCCACTGGCGGGAAAAAAAGGCTTCACTCAGGAAAAACTGTCGGAACGCGCCGAACTCGACCCCACCTACATCAGCGGGATCGAACGCGGCGTCCGCAACGCATTCGAAAAAGCGGGCTGCGAATGCGTTTCTTCCTCTGCTGTAGAAGAGTGAGGCTTTACTAATTTATTAGGAAAATGGTTTCCCGATGTTTGCTAAGAAAAGCCAACTCCGGCGGCGTGGCATCGTCGGGAAAGCGCAATGCTTCATCCGCATAAGCGCCAAAGTTCTCGGCAATGCTACGTTGCGACAGTTCCGCTTTGAGTCGTGGCGAGAGCAGGAGCCGGAACTTGTCGTCGAATGCGATAAGTCCACGATCAAAAGCGGCGTCGTGCAGGCGCGAAAGACAAATGCCGTTGCGGATATTTAATCGTTCGGCGATATGAGTTCCCCACGGCAGGATGTGTGACGCGATAAGCAATTCTCGCACGGCCAATCCGCTGATGCCGCAACGCCCGCCAAAGTTGTTCAGCACGGCATCGCGGAAATACTCCTGCCCGCGACGGATTTTTACATTTGCCACTGCCTCCGTCGATCCCGACTTTGGCTGTCGGCGAACACGGATGCCTTCTTTGGGTAAAATTTCAAATTCGCCGGAATCGCTCACTCGAAACAATCGCCGCATTGCTTCTTCGCTTGCGGGAGCTGCCTCGTTGAGGTTCTCGTGAAATTCCGCCCACACTTTACGATCTAATGCACTTGCCCCGGGAAGTCCCTTGATTCCGCGCAGTTTCAAAACAGGGTCGAGAGAAGCAAGGTTCACCAGTTTCATTGCCAAGCTGTTGGCGGGGCGATTCATTTTCTCTGCCACCTCCATAATTGCTGGCTGTCTGGCGTGGAGCTGACCAAAAGTCAGTTTGTGGTAGAGGTTGAGTGCAAGAAGCAGCTCCTCCGGGGTCCAACGTTTTCCTTTGGCCATTCAGACAATGTGCCCGGAGAACTCGGAAAAATAAAGCTGGATCTCACCTGAGTTCCTGGCCAGGTAATTATGCCCACTATGGGCAAAGATTTTACTTTCACGCTGGACGAGAACGATGTTGGGCAGCTCCTCGATGGTCTGGCAATCCGCGCGGAATCTTGGGAGAAAACGGCCGATTATCTGCGTGACGGCAGCATGCCAGAAGGAGACATCTTCATCATTGAGGATTGCAGCGAGCCGACCGAGGCTGATGCGATTGCGGACCGCTACCGTTCCATCATCAAAAGAATCGAAAGCCAGATGGAAGAACGCGCATGAGCGAGAATCCGTCACGCGGGCCGCGCAACGGTTTTTGCATATACCTCGACACTCTGTTCCAAGGTCCGGTTCCGGTTGTGAGCGATGGCGATGACAAATACGTGGTATTTGAAACAGAGTTGGATGCGCAGAAGGATATCGCCGATTACGCGATGATCCGCATTCAACAGTTTCTGGACGGAGAGCGGGACTTTGATGACGCGATGACTTTGGAGGAATTCGCGGTCCCGGTAACCGTGCATGCTGACGGAACGATCACGGATGAGGACGGCAATTGCTTTGGCCCACATGTGGCGTGAAGAGACGAAAAAAGCATTAGTCATTTACAGCTCACTCCAGTGCCCAAGCCGGATTTCCTCCGCGCATGGTGCGCCGTGGCCTACGCCTTTCCCGGCCTGCATCCCGACGGCTACGAGGACGAGGGGAGCGGGTGGCCGCGCGTGCTGAGACGCTTTGCGGCCGAGGCGGGGCGGCGGGCCGGGGCGGGGGAGCTTTCCGACGAGGAGCTTTACCCCGGCGACGCGCAATGGGCCGGACTCTACGACCGGATGCTCGAGCGGGAGGACGACGAAACCGGGCGTCGTTTCCAGATTGCCGCCGACCACGGGGCTGGGGGATTTTTGAACCACCGAAAGGCACGAAAAGGGGGAAAGGGCCTAGCTGATGGCGCCGCGAATTTCTGCTGTTCGTGGTTCCAATTTCTTCGGAGTGATTTTGACAAGTCGGCGCTGACGGCGCAGCGCCCTCCAATTTTTTCGGGTGGGGGTTGGAACCATGGATTGACCGGACGGCTGTGATGCGTTAGCCTCCGGTTATGGACACGGCGATTCTTGAAAAGGAGGCCCTTCTGCTTCCTGATACGGAGAGGGCGTTGTTGGTCGAGCGGCTGATGGAAAGCATATCCCCCTGCCCTTCCGCATTGCGGGAGGCCTGGGTTCGGGAAGCCGATGAGCGGATGCGGGCATTTCGCGACGGAGAAATCTCCGCCGTGGATGGGCCGCAGGCGATGGCGGAACTTCGCTCGCGGTTTTCCAAATGACTTGGCGGTTTCTATCTCCGGCGCTTTCGGAGATCGCGGAAGCGGCCGAATACTACGAGGAAAGAGTCCGGGGACTGGGAGGCGATTTTGTCGATGAGGTGGATGCGGCGATTTGTCGCATTATTCAATTTCCCGATGCCTGGGGCAGCCTGTCCGAAAACTACCGGCATTGCAGTCTTCGCAGGTTCCCCTACGCGGTCATCTACACCCGGGCTTCCAAGGGAGAAATCCTTGTTGTTTCTATCTTCCACCAAAGCCGGGAACCGCTTTCCTGGAAACGCAATTTGTAAGCGGCCAACTGCCTGAGCGTTGCACGCGGATCATGGCTGCTCATTGTCCAATCGTCGTCGGCTGTTGGCAAGAGTTCTTCGTCGCTTCAACAAAGACAAGCCGCCGAGGCGTGGCGGCGGGCCGGGGCTGGGGAGCTTTCCGACGAAGAGCTTTACCCCGGCGACGCGCAATGGGCCGGGCTCTACGACCGACTGCTTGAGCGGGAGGAGGATGAGACCGGGCACCGTTTCCAGATCGCGGCAGACCACGGGTCTGTTGAATTTTTGAACCACGAAAAACACGAAAGGCACGAAAAGGGGAAGGCCTGAGGCTGATGGTTCCGTGGGTTTCTGATGTTCGTGCTTTTCGTGTCGTTCGTGGTTCCATGTTCTGCTGAATCAGAGCACAAACCGCTCAACGATTGCTTTTGGGTGGGCGCCGAAGTTGGCCAGGAGCCCCACTTTGTATCCCGTCGCTTTGAGGTAGTTCAGGATCTGTGCCCGGTGTTCGGGGGCGATTTCTTTGACGGCTTTGATTTCGATGATCACTTGGTCGAAGCAGAGAAAATCGGCTCGGAAGGTCTGGACCAGAGTTTCGCCGCGATAGGCGAGGCGGATTTCTTTTTGGGGTTCAAAAGGGATTTTGCAGCGAAAGAACTCCCGCTCCAGACACTCTTGATAAACGGACTCAAGGAATCCCGCTCCCATCTCCCGATACACTTGGAAAATAGCCCCCTGAATCCGGAAGCATTCCTCTCCAAGAACAAGATGTGTTTCATTCATAAACAGGAGTTCATTGAACCACGAAAAACACGAAAGGCACGAAAAAGGGAAAGGTCCTGGCTGATGATTTCGTGGATTTCTGATGTTCGTGCTTTTCGTGTCTTTCGTGGTTCCAAGTTCTTCGGAAGCAGAGCCGCGCTTCGCGGTTGCATGAGGTCGCTGCGCGCGGTATGATTGGTTACATGAGCACGATCATGGCGATTTTGGAACCGGACGCCGATGGTACGGTGCATTTGCCGCTGCCGTTGGATTTGAGAAAATCCAAGGTGCGGGTGACGGCCACGCTGGAGGCAGAAGACGCCTGGCAAAGCGACGAACACCCATTGCGGGAGGCGGCGATGGCCGCGCTCAAGCGACTGCGCGAGCGGGGCACATTCCGGGACATCGCCGACCCGGTGGCATGGCAGCGGGAAATCCGCAGGGATCGTCCGCTGCCGGGGCGCGAAGAATGAAGCTGCTTGACAGCAACATCGTCATCGCGGTCGCGTCAAGCGATGACGACGCGGTGAATCGGCTGGTTCTGGAAGGCTCCTATTCGGTCTCAGTGGTGACGCGGATCGAGGTGCTGGGATATCACCGGCTCACGCAGGAGGACAAAACCGACCTGCTGGCATTTCTTGCCGGCGGCCGGGAACTGGCGCTCGACGATGCGGTGGCGCAAACTGCCGTGCGACTGCGGCAGCAACGCCGCATGGGTCTTGGCGATGCCATCATAGCCGCCACGGCGCTTGTGCATGGACTTCAACTGGTCACCCGCAATGTCGATGATTTCAAGCATGTGGGGAACTTGAGACTGGTCAATCCTTTCGCGTTGCGAAAACAATCCCCATAGCATCATGCGTGAGAAACGCCCAGCAGGGCGAACCGCCGCAGGCCGCAGCCTGAGAGTATGAACCCGATGGGCGCGTTCTTTTTTGATCCTGTGATCCATGGTTCAAAAGCGTTCGTCGGGTTGATCCATCCGCGGAGCTCCCCGCACGAGAATCCCAAATTTTAGCACCGGATTGAAAGACGCGGGGCGCGGGGCGCGGGTAGGTTTGGGGCGCATTCCAGCCATATATGAAATACCAATCCCTTGCCATTGATAATCCCGAGTCCCTGATTTTCGGATCCGCTCCCCGACCGCTTGCCACCCGCTCCGGGATGGTGATCGGCGGCGGTCAGGTGTATCCGGAGCTGAACTTCACGCTGCCCCCGATGGAGATCAACGCGGACACGATGCCGCGCGTGCTGGAGCACTACAAGGAAATCATCGGCGGCGCGCTCAAAAGGGCCGTGGAGCTCGACGCGCAGGGGGTCGTCATCGAATTCGAGACGCTCCCGCCGATGACCGAATTCCCCGAGTGGGGGCTTGCCATCGTCAGGATCCTCCTCGAGGGGATGCGGAAATTCGAGTCGTCGGACGGCCTGAAATCCGTCCTCCGCATGACGCCGAACGACAACCGCGAGTTCGTGCGCCCGCCCACGATGCGCAGCGGGTATTACCTCGACCGGATGCTCCAGCTTTTTGAGAGCTCCGCCGCCGAGGGGGCCGAGCTGCTCAGCATCGAATCCGTCGGCGGCAAGGAGCTGCACGACGACGCGCTGGTGAACGGCGACATCGCCGCGGTCATCTTCTCGCAGTGCTGCGTCGGCGCGCGCGACATGAAATATCTCTGGAGCACGATCAGCGAAATCGCGGCCCGGCACGGGGTGCATGCCGCGGGCGACACCGCGTGCGGATTTGGAAACACCGCGATGGTTCTCGCCGAGCAGAAAATGATCCCGCGCGTCTTTGCGGCGGTCGTCCGGGCGGTCAGCGCGGTGCGCTCGCTGGTGGCCTACGAATGCGGCGCGGTCGGGCCCGGCAAGGACTGCGGCTACGAGAACCCGTTCCTCAAGGCGATCACCGGGTTCCCGATGGCCATGGAAGGCAAGACGTCGGCCTGCGCGCACCTGAGCCCGCTCGGCAACATCGCCGCGGCGACCTGCGACACCTGGTCGAACGAGTCGGTGCAAAACATCAAGCTCCTCGGCGGCATGGCCCCCACCTGCTACATGGAGCAGCTCATCTACGATTGCCGGGTGATGAACGAGGCGGTCAGGGACGGGAAGGACGGCATCGCGACCTACCAGCGCTGGGTCGTCCGCTCGGACGCCGGACTCGACCCGCAGGCCTACATCCTCACCCCGCAGAATGTCGTCCGCATCGCCCAGGCCATCGTCTCCGAAAAGAACCACTACCGCGCGGGCTGCGCGGCCGCGCTCGAGGCGATCGCCGTCCTGCGCGAGGGCAGCGAGGCCGGATGCCTGCGCATCGCGGAACGCGAAAAGGACTGGCTCGAAAATATGCAGGAATCCGTCGGTGGCCTGCCGGAGAAGGAGGATGACTTCATCGCCGACCAGCTCGCCGTGGCGGACACGGAGAAATTTCTCGCCGCGGAATACGGGCTGTAGCACCAAATTCAGACTTCCTGACCTCTCCCGGAAAAAATAAAGGGAGAGGAAAACGGATGACCCCATTCGGGATGTAAATCAGCGCCCACACGGGCGGGACGCCCGTGCCCCCTGTGCTTTCGCATCTCATAAGTTTTCCTCGCAGGTCAGGATGTCTGAAATTATCGTGACAAAAAGCAGCCCGCTCGAAACAACAAGGGAACTCTTTCTCGAGAAGCGGGCCGTGTCCGATGGAAAGGCGGAAACCAGCGTGGCCGCCCGCGACGGGAATTTGTAAAATCCCAAAATACCTATGTCGGCAAAACTACTGAAAGGCACGGAAATCCGCGAGGAGATCCTCGCCGAAATCAAACGCGACGTCGAGGCGATCAAGGCCAAGCACGGCGTCGTGCCCGGCTTGGTGACGATCCTCGTCGGCAGCAACCCCGCGTCGCTCTCCTACGTTTCCCTGAAGATCAAAACCGCGCACAGCGTCGGCTTCAAGGAAATCCAGGACGACCAGCCGGCGGATATTTCCGAGGAGGCGCTCCTCGGGCTGCTCGAGAAATACCGGCGGGACGACACGATCCACGGCATCCTCGTCCAGCTCCCGCTGCCGCCCCATATCAACGAGAAGAACGTGCTCAACGCCATCGATCCCGACAAGGACGTGGACGGGTTTCATCCCGTCAACGTCGGCCGTTTGCTCATCGGCGGCAGCGAGGTCAGGTTTCCCCCGTGCACCCCGGCCGGAATCCTGGAAATGATCCGCCGCTCCGGCGTCCCAACCAGCGGCGCAGAGGTCGTCGTCGTCGGACGCTCGAACATCGTCGGGAAACCGGTCGCGAACATGCTCATGCAAAAAGGCCCGGGCGCCAATGCCACCGTGACCGTCGTCCATACCGGCACAAAAAACCTCGCCTCCCATTGCCGGCGCGCCGATATCCTCATCGTCGCCGCCGGCGTGCCGGGGCTCGTCAAACCGGAATGGATCAAGCCCGGTGCCTGCGTCATCGATGTCGGAGTCAACCGCGTGGGAGAAAAAATCAGCCCGGCCACCGGCCGCCCCGTCGCGATCCTGCGGGGCGATGTGGACTTTGAAGCGGCCAGCAAAATTGCCGGCTTTATCACGCCGGTCCCGGGCGGCGTCGGCCCGATGACGATCGCCATGCTGATGAAAAATACCCTCAACGCGCTGAAGTTCCAGCTGCAGATATCCTGATACCATCTCTTGGAAAAAAACGGCCGATAAGCGGCCAGCGCAAAACAGGGGGCACGGGCGTCCCGCCCGTGAAAGACACTCGCCCGCGCTTGCAAAGCCAGTGCCCAAACGGGCGGGACGCCCGTTCTCCCTGTGGTCTTCCGCGTCAATTCCGGCGCGGCGCGGCCGCGAAAATCGCCGACCACGCCCCATCGCGAACATCGCGCTTGAAAGCTGGCCGGGATGATTTATGCTGTCAGCCAACAACACCATATATTATGCCATTCGAACTTCCCTCGCTTCCCTACGCCGTCACCGCGCTTGAGCCGTCGATCGATGCCCGCACGATGGAGATCCATCACGACAAGCACCATGCGGCCTACGTCACGAACCTCAACAAGGCGCTTGAAAGTGCGCCCGGGCTTGCCGCCCGCACGCTCGACGAACTGATCGGCGACCTGGCCTCCGTGCCGGACGCGATCCGCGGGGCCGTCCGCAACAACGGCGGCGGACATTGGAACCACAGCTTTTTCTGGGCGCTCATGGCACCCGGTGCCGGCGGGGCACCGACCGGATCGCTCGGGGAGGCGATCGGCAGGACGTTCGGCAGCTTCGCGGAGTTCCAGGCAAAATTCGAGGCGGCCGGCCTCGCGCGCTTCGGCAGCGGCTGGGTCTGGCTCTGCGCCAAGGCCGACAAATCGCTCTGCATCTGCTCGACCCCGAACCAGGACAACCCGCTCATGAAGGGCATCGCCGAGTGCCCGGGCATCCCGGTCATCGGATGCGACGTCTGGGAACACGCGTATTACTTGAATTACCAGAACCGCCGCGCCGACTACCTCAAAGCCTGGTGGAATACCGTCTCCTGGCCGGCCGCACAAAAAAATTTCGCCGCCGCCACCGCCTGACCCGCCCGGCGCTCAGTTTCCGATGAGCGATGCGAGGCGTTTGACGGCGGGGAACGCGAGCATTTCCGCCCAGGTGCATTTGATTTGTTCGACGTCGGCGGAGGGAAGAAGATCGAGCCATGCGGAGCCGGCGGATGGAGGGAAATCCGAGGGAATGATGATGCGTGCGTGGACATCGCAGGGGACAAACCGGTAGCGGTTCCATGCAGATTCGTGCGTGCGTGCGGGCTCGCCGATGGTGGTGAACGGCTCGATGCGCCCGGGTGCCTGGAGGCGCTTGAAGGCATTTTTCATCGAGGCGAACAGGCCGGATGCGTCCTCGGTGCGGGGCGCGGGCGCGCCGATGAGGATGAGTCCTGGCACCGGGCGTTTTGCGGCGGCGAGCTGGCGCGCCATCTCGAGGGCGGCGATCGCCCCGAATCCGAACCCGCAGAGGTCGAAGGAAAGATCTTCCTCGAGGAGGGCGTCGAGCCATGCGGCGGCCGCGCTTTCGATCGTCGTGTGCGGGGCATCCGGCTGCGCGGCTCCGCGCGCGGTGAGGCCGAGGAGGCGGCGGGTTTTGCCGAGGGCCGCAACGAGATCGTGGTAGGTTTCCGGCACGCCCGATGCGGGCGGGACGAGCACGAGCGTCGAGCCGCCTTCCGGCTGAAGGATCGAAACCGGAACCCATGGGATCGAGGCCCGAACGGACGCGGCGGAGTGAGATTTTGGTTGTTCCGGAGCATGGGGTGCGTGCAGCCTGGGCAGGAGAGCCTGATCAATCCAGCCGCCGCGCGTGAGCGGCCATTCGGTCACGGTGGTCGCGCCCTCGCATGGGGCCAGCGCCCAGAGGCCGTCGCCCTCGAAAGCATCGAGCACGTTTTGCCGGGCAAGGAGGTTGGCCGCCCGGCTTGGGCAAGCCAGCCCGGGTGCCGCGTCACCTTCGATCCGGATGTCGCCGGCAGCAGTCCGCCAGGCACGGAGCCCGGTTTCGATTCCCCGGCGGCCCCGCGCGTTCGCGAGAGATTTCCAGCCGGGAAATTTCATCCGGAGCTGCCCTGCGAATCCCGGCGGCAGATCGTGGGCGTCGCCATCGGTGATGGCCGCTTCGGTTCCCGCGACCGGCTTCCCGATCACAAGCAGGGGGCCATCGGAAGTTGCCGGCCCCGCGAGGCCGATCCCGCAGAGGCCAGGAAGGCTGAAAAAAGTGACCGTTTTCACCTGTCCGCCGGTGCAGTGGTTCCAGACATCGAGCGAGAGCTTCGAGGCGGTTCCCATCTCGACCGCGACCACGCGCAGCGGGGAAGCGAACGTCTCGTCGCCGCGTGACCAGCGCGCCGCCTGGTTGCTCCATTCGGGCGCAGTCAGGCGCAAATGGGTCGCGGGAGAGTGCGCGGGATCCAGGAGGTCGTCGCCCGCGATTTGGACGGTTCCCCCGGCGAGCAACGGGATGAGCCACTCGTCGAAGAACGCGCCGCCCCCTGCGGAGGAGTGGGCGAGGAAGGAATCCTCCGCGCAAAAATCCAGCGCGCGAGCGCCTTCGCGGGCCGCCGCAACGATCATCTCGTGGGTCAGCGCACGGACGATCGGCGCGATGCCGTCGGGATGTCCCGGGAGAATCGCGGCGGGCGAGTCCGGCTGGCAGGCGGGCTCCGGGCGTCCGGCGGATTCGGCCAGCTCGAGCGCATCCCAATCCTGGTCGAGAATGATGCGCCGGCGTGTGGATGTGTCGAGGAGCGGGGCGCTGGCCGCATCGCAGAACACGAGCCCTGCGTCGTGGGAAGCGAGCATCGCCTCGATCCATTCCGGTGGTGCCGACGGATCCAGCGCGAGGCACAAGTTCCCGGCTTTCCATGATCCGATCAGCGCGATCGCGATCCACGAGGACGGCGAGAGAAACAACGCAACATGCCAGCCGCCCGCGAGCGAAGCGTGCGCGAGGTGGGCGGCCAGCCGGTCGGAAAGCGTGTCGAGCTCGTGGTAGGTCAACTCGTAATCCCCGTCCCTCACCGCCACGTGGTCGGGAAATTTTCCGGCGATCCCGCGGAATGCCTCGAGCGTATTCGCCGGGAGCTCGGCGGGCTCCGGCCCCCGCGACCAGTCTCTGAGCCTGCGGGTGTCCTGCGGTGCGAGCAGGGGAATTTGCGCGGGCGGCTTGGTTTCAAACGACTCGAAGGCTTCGATGAGCGCGGCCAGGCGCTCGAGGAGTTCGCGCGCCGCCGAAGCGTTGCCGAGCGGGCCGCGAACTTCCAGTAAAAGCCCCGGACGGGCTTCGAGCAGGAGCAAATCCGGATGGCTCCGCGCCATCCGCGCATCAAAATTGATCCATCGGGGGAGGGCGGTGTGGATGACGTCGTTGATCTCCGGGCCGCCCCAGAGGAAGCCGGTTGAAAACCCGGAGGCTTTGCCGTCGGCCATCGCGCTGGACGGCGGGATCCATGCGTTCGCCGCCGCAGCCTCGTGGCGCCCGCAGGCGTCGGACAGCCAGCTGCCAGAATCCCAGTCGTGGACGACCGGGAGCCAGTTCTCAAAATACCCGACGTCGTTCCGCGACCGGCGGGCGTCGAACCGGCGGAGCGAGACATTCCCGGTTGCGCCGAGCCGGCGGAGCGCGAGCGCCCAGAGCGATTCGAGCACGACGCCGGGATCCAGGGATTTGCAGGCCGCAAAAAACCGTGCGGTTTCCTCGCGCCCGATCTTCAGCGATGCGACGGCCGCGCCTCCGCCTGCGGGCCTCGGGTGCAGGACAAGCGGTTCGTCCGCGGGATCGGCCGCCCATGCGGCCGGCGGGGCGGGCGCGGCAGCTTCCTCAAGGGAAAGCGGGCGCTCGAGCGCGACAAGCCAGTCGAGAAGCACGCGGGCAACCGAGGGCTCGTCGAGCAGAAATTCTGGAACGCAGAGCACATGGTGCGCCCCTCCTCCGGGAAGAAGGATTTCCGTGAGGCGCACAAGCGCCCGCGCATCGAACGGCTCCGAGGCATCCGAGACCTGGATCTCCGCCCATCGGCCCGGGATCTCCTCCGGCTTCAACGCCTGCCAGTCCAACTCGCGCCACTGCGTGCCCCCGGAGTCCGCCACGCACACCACGACACCGCCGTCCATCGAGCGCGCGAACGACGAGCGCAGGATTTCGTGCGTGGTACAAACCATGTCCCATGCCTGCCGGAGCGCCGCGCGATCCATCTTCTCCCCGAAGCTGATCGAAACCTGGGTGCTGCGCCGCGTCCTCTCCCATTGGAGAAACGCCGCCGCCTGCATCGGATTGGCAGAAACTTCTTTCATCGTCTATCTGAGGAAAACCGCTTTCCAGATGTCGCGCGCGATCGGCCGACCGTCTCCCCCTGCAACAGCATTTTCATGCTGCGGTGGTAGCGGAAGGCGGCAGAGATGTCCAGCTTTGCGGGCGCCTACCCGCCGGGCGCGGCGACCGGCTCCGCACGGGGCGGCGCCTGCGGAACAGCCAGCATCAGGTTCGACTCCCCGACCCGCCACTTGTAGCCGGTTCCAAATGGCAGGGGCTCGTTGCTCCCCTCAAAGGCCTTCACCATGTCCGGCTGATGGTATTTATTGAAAAGATCGAGCGTCCCGGAATACCTTCCGAAAAACCAACACCGCCATCGCCCGTCTTGGAAAAATTTGAGCGGGATGCCCGAGTCGTCCTGCAATACCGAATCCGCATGCGCCAGCAGAAATTCGCGGACTTTTGAAAAATTCGGTCCGTGCATCAGGTAGGAAGCCGCCTTGAGATACACATTTCCGCGGCCGAATGACGAAGCCCACGCGAGAACAGAACCGCTGAGCGCGGAGTCCGAGACGTCGGCCTGCACGTAATGAATCCTCTGCGGGGCGGCGGTTGGATTCCGCCGGAAATCGACCCGGACGCCGGGGAGCACTCCGCGCGTGGCACCGGGTGAAGCCTCGGAATTTTCGACCCCGCCATCTTTCCGGATCGAAAAATAGCAGACGTCCAGAACCTCGCCCCCGCTCATCGCCACAAAGGTCAGCAGCAGGGGCAGAACCCCGCGAAACTCCGACGCCTCGAGGTCCGTCCTCATATCCTTCGTGATAAAATGCCCGTATGACAGGATCACTTCCGAGGCCTGGTGGAGGTTCCTGAACGCGGCACCCATCCGGACGGGGTCGAGCGATTCCGGCGGGGGCAGCCCGCCCACCGGCTCGAGCCCGCCTAAAAGATAGTCCCCGGCCTCCGGGTAATACGCCATCGCCGTCAGGGCATCCGGGCCGCCGAAAAAGTAGAGCACGGGCGAGCCCGCGGAGATCCGCGGTGCCAGCTCCACGGCCGCCCACTCGCGCATCGGCGTGAAATAATGCTCGTTGTAGAGGGCCCACATCGATTCAAACGCCGCAGCATGTTCGCGGTAGGCAGACGGCTTCTGGAGGTCGGCCAGCGGGGCCGACCCGGACAACGGCACCCCAGCCAAAAATTTCGCGCGCGCATCCCACGGGCTGCCCGCTGCTGGCACAGGGATCGCGCGCCGCACCTGCTGCGCCCCGGCCGCCTGTGCGCAAGCCAGGATCAGGAGAACCGCGAAGAGTTTCTGCGTTCTCATTTCCTCCACCATTTGATCCTTCGCGCCTATCAGCGCAAGGGGTTTTATTGGAGAGATCGCTCCATCACGCGCATGGCCCTTGTTCGGACCGGGATGCTCTCCGGGCTACCGCACGACGGGCACCCCGTCGCGGAGCATCTGCTCGACGAAGCCGGTGTGGTAGTTTCCCTTTCGGAAATCCGAGTTGCGCATGATCGCCTGCTGGAACGGGATCGTGGTCTTGATCCCCGTGATCATGTATTCGCCGAGCGCCCGCGACATCCGGCGGATGCACGCCTCGCGGCTGGCTGCGCTCGCGATGACCTTGGCGATCATCGAGTCGTAGTGCGGCGGGATCGGGTATCCGGCATAGGCATGCGAGTCGATCCGCACGCCGCGCCCGCCGGGCGCGTAGTAAAGATCGATGTTGCCGGCGCATGGCAGGAAATTTTTTTCCGGATCCTCGGCATTGATCCGGCATTCGATCGCGTGGTTGCGCGGCCGGGCGTTGGCGACGTAGTCGCTGAGGTGTTCTCCGGCCGCGACCCGGATCTGCTGCTTCACGAGGTCGCATCCGTAGACCTCCTCGGTGATCGGGTGTTCGACCTGGATGCGGGTGTTCATCTCCATGAAGTAGAAATGCCCGGCGTCGTCCACGAGGTATTCGATCGTGCCGGCGTTCGCGTAGCCGACGTTTTCGCAGAGCCTCACCGAGGCTTCGCCCATCTTCTCGCGGAGGTCGGGTGTCATGAGCGGGGACGGGCATTCCTCGACGATCTTCTGGTTCCGGCGCTGCAGCGAGCAGTCGCGCTCGCCGAGGTGGACGACCCGTCCGTGCTCGTCGCCGAAGATCTGGAACTCGATGTGGTGCGGGTTGACGATGAATTTCTCGATGTATACGGCCCCGTTGCCAAACGCCTTCTCGGCCTCCATCCGCGCGGCATGATATCCCTGCACCAGGCTGCCCTCGTTGCTCGCGATCCGCATCCCGCGGCCGCCGCCCCCGGCCACCGCCTTGATCATCACCGGATACCTGATCTTGCGCGCAATCTTGATCGCCTCCGCCTCGGAATCCACCGTCCCGTCGCTCCCGGGCGAGGTCGGAACCCCTGCGGCCCGCGCACACTCGCGCGCGGAATTTTTGTCGCCCATCAAACGGATCGCCTTGGCCGACGGCCCGATGAACTTGATGTTGCAGCTCGCGCAGACCTCGGCGAAATGGGCGTTCTCCGCAAGAAACCCGTAGCCGGGATGGATGGCGTCCACATCCGAGATCTCGGCCGCGCTGATGATCCGATCCATCTTGAGATAGCTGCCCGAACTCTCCGCCGGCCCGATGCAGATCGCCTCGTCGGCGAGCTGGACATGCAGGCTGTGGATGTCGGGCTCGGAATAAACCGCCACCGACTGGACGCCCAGCTCCTTGCACGCCCGGATAATGCGCAGCGCGATCTCGCCCCGGTTGGCGATCAGGATTTTTTTGAACATGGGCTATTTCAAGCGGAAAAGCGCCTGGCCAAACTGCACCGGCTTCCCGTTCTCGGCACAGACTTCCGCAACGGTTCCGGAAACGTCCGCCTTGATCTCGTTCATCACTTTCATCGCCTCGATGATGCAGACGACGGTCTCCGCAGTGACCTGCTGCCCGACGGCCACAAACGGAGGCGTGTCGGGCGAGGGGGAGTCGTAGAACGTCCCGACCATCGGCGATTTGATCTCGCTTCCCGGCTCGGAGGCGGGCACCTGCACCGCGGCCTCAGCCGCAGAAATGGGCAGAGAAACAGCCGGCGGGCCGGAGGTCACAACATGCGCCGGGCACTCCCCGGTCTTCAGGGTGATCTTGAAGCCCTCCCGTTCCATTTTGAAAACAGCGACCCCATTCTTTTTCATGAGATCGATGAGCGCGCGAATTTCTTTGAGATCCATTCGATTTTATTTTGTAACTGTTCAGGTCGTTTGACGTGACCTGCATGGTGGCGCTGGCAGCGCAGGCGGGCAAGGGAAATCCCCGACAGGGAAAATATTTTCATTTTT
>Ga0194063_10000415_pt1 | contig 31655 bp, 27 predicted proteins | sample SepL3720m_MetaG_FD_155459 | JGI IMG/M metagenome (GOLD analysis project Ga0194063, IMG submission 155459) | Anoxic zone freshwater microbial communities from boreal shield lake in IISD Experimental Lakes Area, Ontario, Canada - Sep2016-L373-20m | ecosystem: Environmental > Aquatic > Freshwater...
TCATATGGCTTTCGGTTTGGTTTAGCGATTGAACCAGAAGCCTCACACAGCCCCTGGCCCATTGCCAACCTTCCTGATTGCGCTAGCCACTTGAATCCGCCCGGCCAAATCAATGAAAAATCCGGCGACTCCAATCTGGCAGTCGGTTTCGAAACCGTGATTTGCAAACATCTGAGCGACGGCCACCTCGAAATCACTATCCGGCTCCCGGCCACTAGGTCGTTGAATATTAAGGTTTTTGGTTTCCGCGTAATGTAGGAAACCACGTAATGCCCGCACACCTTCCGAAGACGTAGGATCATCTCTAATTTGAGTGTACTGCATCGACGAGAATATTTCCATGCGGGTTCGCGAGCGAGTGAAGAGGACATTTAAGCGCCTCCATCCATCTGACGAGTTGATGGGGCCAAATCTCTGAAAAAAGTTCCCCTGGCCATCTTTTCCGTAAGTGCATGAAATAAGAATGACTTCACGCTCGTCCCCCTGAACATTTTCGAGGTTCTTCACAAACAAAGGTTCCCTGAGTCGGATATTGTCCGCTAACGCATCTCCAAACGCGGAGTTGAGCTTCGCACGGTCCTCAATCATCCGATCAATCAAGTCCCGCTGCTTCGCATTCATCGTGGCGACTCCGAGGGACAAAGATGCATCCGACGTTAATAGCGTTTCGAGCCTTGCAACAATCATCTCGGCCTCGGCACGGTTTATTTGGTTTTCAAATATACCGTCTGAAACATAGTGGTATTGGATACCCAACCCTGTATCCTCGCTATGAGGAGAAGGAAAAATCATTAAGTTATTACCATAGAATCTAAGATTGGAAAAAGCGATAAGACTTTCGTGACGCGAGCGATAGTGCCAACGGAGGGAACGAGATCTAAATATTGGAGCGACGGCATCGAGGATACTATCTGCTACGGTAGTTTGATATTGCTCTTCTTCGGATTCTACTGTGCCGTCGATCCGGTCAAAGAATGAGGAGGGCGCCAACTGCTTAGAATCTCCGACGACGACAAGTTGACCACAGCGTGCGACTGCGCCTAGTGCATCCGCAGGGCGCATTTGAGATGCCTCATCAATAATCAGAAGATCAAAGCGTAGCCCGTCCGGCGCAAGATACTGAGCAACTGACCGCGGTCCCATCATAAAGCAAGGCTTTAGCGACTGGATCGCATCTCCAGCGCGGTTAAGAAGCTGGCGTATCGGAATGTGTCGCGTTTGCTTTGCCAGTTCGTTGCTCAGCAGCTCAAATTCCGTGTGTTGCCCCACCCTTGTTCCTCGATAGCCTTGGGGAACTTTCTTCTTGGAAATCTGGGCAGCGATTCTGGCCCGCATTAAATTTAGAACATTCTGGTCACAAGTGGCGTAGTCCCGCTGAATCTCGGTCTGATTTAAGCCATCAAAGCGGCGCAGCGCGGGTTCTTGTCGCAACACCTCATCTGCGAGTGAGGCTAGAACCGCGTGTTCGTAAGCTGCTGTGTATGCATCAACGGGAAGATGCCTTTTTTCAATTTCATCGGTAAATCTGGCGAGTCCGGAATTTTGCAAGTGGCTCCTAGTTCTTAAAAACACTGTAAAGGCTTTGAGCAAATCCGCGGATGAGAGTGCTTCGTCGGCTCGTAGGACCAGATCAGCCAGGCCCGATCCAGACGCCCATGTTTCTGCCTCAAGTTTACTGGCAGCGTAAAACCATTCTCTTCTACTCTCGGTATGAACTAGGTGGCCATGACTCAGTATTCCCCATGCGCGAATTCTTTCCGCTTCCGCAGTCGTAGGAGAGATCTCGATCATTTCCTTTAAGATTCGCAATGTAGCTTCATCATTCAGCCAGTAGCACCACGCGCGTGTCGCTTGCAGTTTGTCTTTGACTGATTTCGTGGGGAATGGCGAATTGGGAAGCTCACCATCAAAGTGCTTTTCATTTAACTCTTCGTAAGACAGTCGTTCGCGCCGCCAATCGTCTCGTATCTGGGAATAGAGGAGCAAGGATGACTTGGCGTCTTCCAGTGTCACCGTTCGGCCGAAAGGAATGATCAGCAAAAGCTTTTCCAGATTGGGAACAACTCTCTGAATCGTTTTGATACTCTGGGCCCACGAATCCTCATCAACCAACGGCATCGCCAAGTGTATGTTTTCGCGATTGACTGTGGCAGAGGCAAGTTTCGGAAGTTGGACCTCAAGCGAAGAGACAACGTGTTTCAATCCCGCTGTTTGAAAAATACTTAACTTAGATAACACTTCGGATGAGGCATCCATCAGCCAAGATCCAGCGTCAGTAAGTCGTCGCTCTCGGAAAATGCTTCCCTCCGTGACATAGAAGTGCGCGCTTACTTGGAGATGCCATGTGGCCAATGTTTCGATTAGCGAGGTATCCGTCTCCAGCCCTTGAAAAGCATCGCCCAACAGTTGCTTCCACCCACTATCGTTAACGAAGGACTGCTCATGCTTCAGATATTCCTCCAATGTTTTGAGCTGTACTTGGATCGTCTGATGATTCCAATCCTGCTTCGGCTGGAGCAGAATTTTAAATACTTTAGATTTCGCGGATCGATAATCGGAATTCAGCAAACGCTTGATAAGCGGCAATGGAGGCAGCTGCGAGATAATCGGCCCGAGGTCGGTGAGCACCCGTGCTGCGGAAAGATCAAACTTTTGGGAAAGCTCCTTATTCCTGTTATTTAAATCCCGACACCTAATATTAAAATCACTCAATTCAGCGACGCCTGTGGGTGATAGGAAAATCCTATTTCTCTGATTCAACAGCGAGGCTGGAAGTTTATCGACAAAATCAGTCAAAACTTTTAACTCTTGTAATGCGGACAAAGAGAGGTTCTGTGGGACGAGAAAGGGAGGTGACTGATGGTTCACGGCCAGAGAAAAATCCTCGATATATCCCCGCCACAGAAGCATGTCTTTAATCAATCCATTACACGTCGCGTGGAGATCGAAGAGGCCATTGATTGGGAAATCCATTCGGATGCCGCATTCGGAAAGAGCAACCAAATTTGTCGCTAAGTTATCCAGTTCGTTGAAGTCCTCGATCTCATCAAATCCAAGGCGACCCGCATCTCGTGCTTTTCGGTTGAGATCCTCGATGCAGACAAGTATGGTCTCGACTTCCTTCATGCCGCCTGATCTTAACATCCCTAATCCGTCCCAGAATATGGTCGATTCCGTCGAGGGTAACGTTTCAGCTGCTTTAGCGAGCTCGCGGATTTCGTTTGCTGTGATTCCATCGCCAAGAGGGTTCTTGAGTGAAAAAAGACTGGAAGCATGTCCCGAGAGTGTTTGAAGAGATTCACGCCATTCTTGAAGCAGTGAAATTATATGATCACAGGATTCTTGATCGAGATCAGGTGTCGTCACTCCTCTCCACGGATGCTCTGCCAAAATATTCCTGGATTTAATGTCGCGTGCTATGCTCTCCACTTGACCATGGAAAGCTCTTAAGTCCCGCTGGAGATTCAGATGCCACACCGGATCCCATTCTTTTCCGCTGATCGATTCGATTCTGAAGGTCGTTAACTCAAGAGGTAATTCTCCCCGGAGCCGGACGGCTCCCATCAGGATCTCATGAATGCTCATCCCCGTCTTCTTCCATGTTTTATTGATAAGGCTAGCATGCTTTTTTAGACGCTCCTCAAGCTCCTTGTGGTAGCGGATCTGATCATCCAAGGCACTTGGGGATGGAGTCCTTGACAACAAGCGCTCTCTCAAGCTGTCTAGAACTCCTACCTTGTGCGTGGTGTGACTGTGGAGTTCAAGGCAGAATTGGCCCAGATTCAGGCGCCCCATTCGCTGGCGAACGACATCGAGTGCAGCCATTTTTTCAGATACAAAAAGAACAGTTTTCCCTTGGTATAAGGCTGCCGCGATCATATTAGTAATCGTCTGCGATTTACCTGTTCCTGGCGGTCCCTGGATTACTAGATTGAGGCCATCGAGAGCATCAACCAATGCGGAATGCTGCGAACTATCCGCCACATCTACCAGAGGATAGCGGTCATGGATGTTGTCGATTTCGTCGATGGCATGTTCAGGATACAAGGTCGCCGTTGCGAGCGATTCTTCGCGAGACTTTTCCTCACCAGCGATTACGGCAGTCACGAGCTCATGCTTGTCCAGTTCCTGGCCAGCCGGCCAGTTGGCTGGATCAAGATCACGATACATCAACAAGCGTCCAAAGTTGAATAGCGCGATGGTTCCCCAACGGCGGACTTTCCAGCGGGGAAATTTTTTGCCGATGGCTTTGTCGACCATCGCCAAGTACTCCTCCGGCCAAGTCTCCGCATCTAGGGTTGGGAGCAAGTACCCGAAGTCATCCTTAAGCCGGGTTGCCAAAGAAGCATTGAACTGGATATCTTCTCCGCTCAGTGCGAGGGTGTATTGATAGGTATTCGTGACTTTATCGATGGTTCCACGCTCCATGTTCACCGGTATCGTGTACAGCGGAGCAAAGCGCGGTTTCTCACTGTCATCGCTTTCATACCATTCCAGAAACCCGAACACCAAGTGAAGGAAATTGGTGCCAGTTTCCTCAATCGCCGTGCGGGAGAGTTTCAACACTCCAGCCAGCCGGGCTTCCAATACGTCTGGATAATAGGGAGTCTGGACTTTTTGATCTTGGGACCTGCGAGAGCCTTTCAACTTGGCTTGCTCGGGCAGGTCAGGCGACGGATCGATACCACAGGCGACAGCCCATTCGGCGACTGGCGGACGCTTGTCACTTGTCGAGCGATTCCCAGCTTTCCATTGAGTTAATTCATCCGCATCAGGCGCGGGCACTGGTGCGAAAGATAAGCTCTTTCCCGCATATAAAAGCTCTGTCAGTTTGTCCGGTAGGCCATCCGCTATTCTGATATAGCGGGGTGATCTACCATGATCAAATGAAATCAAAGGGTTGTGTGCCGTCAAATCCAGCAACTTTTTGCGGAGTTGCAATAGCGCAGCCCTAACGTCAGCCTGACGAGGCGTGACCGCTGTTTTAACGTTTTCCAAATTTTCGGATGTTTTGCTAGATTTCGCGGGCATGAGTGCAGTGTTTCAAAATGTTAGGTAGCAGAATCGACTAAACAACCAAATAAGTCGGTCAGCTCGCGAGGCAACATCCTTAGATCGGCGCGAGGGATTCTAACCGCAACACGGGCGTGCGTGCCTCGTTGGATTTTTCGCGGTCGAGGGTGAGCTGCAGCGACCAGTCGTTGAGGTCATCGGGGTCGATGAGCGTTTGGTGAATCGTTAGGCCGTCTTCAGAGATGTGGGTGTGGCGGGCGTTGCGCGCTTCGGGGTCGAGGCGGATCTGCAGGCGGGCGTCGTGATAGGTGTTGAGCAGCTGGAGCAGGCGCTCGTTCGACCAGACTTTACCGTCGGAATCGTGGCTGGCGACCAGGCTGAGCGCGGCCTCGGTATCGTAGCGGGCAAGGGCGGAGACAAGGGTGAGGACGTGGTTGCGGAGGTGGCGCTTGAAGGCGAGTTTGTCCTGGGTGTAAGGGATCTTGGATTTGAAATTTGCAATTTCAGATTTGTGATCTGAAGAAGCGGGGGCAGCATCGGGTTTTTTGAGGGCTTGCCACTCGTCGAGCAGGCTGGAGTCAGTGTGGCGGACGATGAGTTCGAGGAAGGACTCGGCTTCGTGGACGTGCTCGGTTTTGGCGCTGTCGGGCACGGTCTGGGCGAGGACTTTGTAAACTTCGCCGAGGTGGCGGAGGAGCACGGCTTCGGAGCGTTCGAGTTTGTAGGTTTTGACGTAGTCTTCGAACGACTGGTAGTTCTCGATCATCTCGCGGGCGACCGTCTTGGGGCGGACGTTTTCGTTGCCGAGGTAGGGGTGACGGAGCTTGAAGGCGTTGAAAGTGTCGTAAATGAAATCGGCGCCGGGTTTGGGGTGTTCGACTTCTTCGAGGCGGGCGATGCGATCGTCGTATTCGACCCCTTCGTCTTTGAGGCGCGCCATGAGCTCGGATTTGATGAGATCGACCTGTTTGCGCAGCACCATCTCGGGGTTTTCGAGAATGGATTCGATCAGTGAGATGAGGTTGAAAGCGTAGTCTTCGGCCTCGGGGTCGAGCTTGGGGATGGCGTCTAGCAGATAGAGGCTGAGCGCGTGGTTGATCGAGAAGTCTTCGGGCAGGCTAACGTCGACGGCGATTTTTTGCGGCCCTGTGCGCTGGGAGGGTGGGATGATGTGGAGGATCTTCGCTCCGACGAGACCGCGGAAGAGTTTGAATGCATGTTTTTTGAGCGCCTTCTTTTTGGACGGCGGCTCGTGGCTGTCGTGGATGAGCGTTTTGAGCGCGGCGCAACCGTCCTCGACGGTGCGGGAAAGCACGTTGAGCAGCGTGTGGTGGTGGACGGAGAAGCTCGAGACCAGCGGCTCGGGCGGCGCGATCTGGAGTTTGGCGAAGGTCGCCTCATCCCAATGGATATAGCCTTTTTCGGGCGGCTTGCGTTTTTCAAAGCTCTTCTTCTTGTTTGCGGTAGCCTTGGCGGCGAGGCGGAGGTTTTCGATGACGTGCTCGGGTGCTTGGGCGACGACGTAGCCGGTGGTGTCGAATCCGCGCCGACCCGCGCGGCCGACGATCTGGCGGAAGTCGCGGACGGCGAGGATCTTGGTGCCGCGCCCGTCGTATTTGCAGAGGGCTGTTAGCATCACCGTGCGGATCGGGACGTTGACCCCCACGCCGAGCGTATCTGTGCCGCAGACAACCTTGAGAAGGCCGCGGGCGGTGAGCTTTTCGACCAGCAAGCGGTACTTCGGCAGCAGGCCGGCGTGGTGAATGCCGACGCCGTGGCGCAGGATCTTGGAAAGCTCGCGGCCGTAAGGGCTGCGGAAATCGGCGTCGTCGAGGGCGCGGGCGATCGCGGTCTTTTCCTCCTTGGTGCAGAAGTTGGTCGAAAGCAGGTCGCGGGCGGTGTCGGCGCAGGAGTTCTGGGTGAAGTGAACGAGGTAAATCGGCGCGCGGCCCGCCTCGTTGAGCTCGGCGACTTTTTCCTGAAGCTGGGTGGTGGAGTATTCAAACTCCAAAGGGACCGGGCGCTGGTCGGATTGGACGAGCGTGGTCGGCGCGCCCGTGAGGTCGGTGAGCTGTTTGGAGAAAAACGAGGCGTCGCCGAGGGTCGCAGACATCAGCAGAAAGCGGGCGCGGGGCAGCGTGAGCAGCGGGATTTGCCAAGCCGTGCCGCGCGAGTGGTCGGAGTAATAATGGAATTCATCCATAATCACGTCGTCCACCAAGGCGTTTGCGCCGTCGCGCAGGGCGATGTTGGCGAGGATTTCAGCGGTGCAGCAAATGACCGGCGCGTCGTGATTCACCGTCGCGTCGCCCGTGATCATCCCGACGTTTTCGGGGCCGAGCACCTGGCAAAGCGAGAGGAATTTCTCATTAGCTAGCGCTTTGATCGGCACGGTGTAGTAGGAGCGCCGGCCTTGGCAGAGCGATTTGAACTGCATCGCGAGGGCGACCAGCGATTTTCCCGAACCGGTCGGAGTGTTGAGAATGACGTTGTTGTCCGCAAAAAGTTCGAGCACCGCCTCTTCCTGGTGGTCGTAGGGAATCGTGCCACTACTCGTCAGATAATCGAGGAAAGCGTTGAGAATGTCTTCCGCGCTGGGGTTTTCAGGGAGATCTTTGGGATTCAAACAGGCGGACATACCGGGAGCATGGCGCAGAAAAAGTGTTCAGCAAAGGCGCAATGGGCGCAATGGGCGCGAAGGATCGCAAAGAACGAGTATTTTGAGTTGGTGCGCACGGCAAAGCTGGGCTAACCTGTTCGTCCCTGCGGGGGAATTATGGCGATACAAGGCGAAGATCTAGCTCTGGCGTGCGCGAAAGCAGCCGATGAAATCAAAGCGGAAAACATCCGCGTGTGGGACATGCGTGGGATTTCAAACCTAACCGACTTTATGGTGGTGTGTTCTGGTTCATCGATGCCGCAGCTTAGGGCAGTTCTGCGCGATGTGGCCGGTATGGTTGAAGAGGTGTACGGCGTGAAGCCTACGATGACTGAGGGCAAGGCCGACACCCGCTGGGTCGTTTTGGACTACATCGACGTGATGGTTCATGTGATGCATCAAGAACTGCGCGAGTACTATGAGCTGGAAGATCTCTGGAAAGACGCGAAGGAAGTGAACTGGCAGCCGGAAAGGCATAACTGATCGCACTGGGAGTCAGCGCTTTTTTCTCAAGCGTCTACCCGTGAGGCGGGTGGCGATGAGATTCGGGCAGCGGCCTTTGAGTCGCAGTTGTTCGCAATTGGCCTCGATCCTGACCGACTGCTGCACGGGTTTGAAGCCCATCCGTCGCGTCACGCAGTCGTTGAGCAATTCGAGATGCGAGTCTTCGAATTCAACGATGCGGCCACAGTCAATGCAGGCGAGATGGTTGTGCGAGGGTTTTACGGCGAACTTGGGGTCGTAGGTCGCCTGGTTGTCGCCGAGATCAATCTCGCGCAGCAAATTGGCTTCCACCATGAGACTGAGCGTGCGGTAGACCGTCGCCCGCGAAGTCTTGGAGTCGAGCTTGCGAGCGCGCTCGAATAGTTCATCTGCTGAGAACAGTTCGTCCTTGGAAAAGGCAGCCGAGACGATCGTGTCGCGCTGGCGGGTCTGCCGCAGGCCTTTGCGTCGGATAAAGTCGGTGAGTCGTTCTTGAATGCCAGAGTCCACTGCGCATTTCTATCTCCAAGAATTCATGACGGAAAGAGGAAAGCTTGGGGGGTCGTAAATTGCGCATTGCGCAATGCGCTGGCTGCTGTCGCTCCAGTGCCACCTTCCATCGGCGCCATACGGATTGCCAACCGCGGTCTTACAAGCAGATCCGGCGGAACAAGACATCGAGCGGCAACTGCATGCAGATATAGAAGTCTCCGAATTCGCCGTAGCGGGCCGTGACTTCGTCGAAACGCATTTCATAGACGATCGACTTGATGTCGATGGTATCCTTGGCAAGCAGGGTCACGCCCCATTCGAATTCATCGAGCCCAGTCGAGCCGGTAATGAGTTGGAGAATCCGGCCCGAATAGGTGCGCCCGACTTTGGCATGTCCAGCCATCAGCTTGCGGCGGCTTTCGAAATCGAGTGAATACCAGTTGTCCGGGCCATTGCGGCGCTTGGACATCGGGTAGAAACACATGACCGGCCAATCGGGTAGCACCGGGTAGAGGCGGTGCTTCAAATAGTGTGCCATCCGCTCGTCGAAGGCTTTTAGACCCGCTTCGAGCTCGGGCGAACCTTCGGTCAGGCCTTCTTCAGCAATCAAGGTTTCCGCCGCGTATTGCTCGCGGGTGGTCGTGTATTCAGAGCCTTCCGTCTGGGAGAGGTAGGAATAGGCCGGGCTGAGAATCTCTGGGCCAAGGGAAAGGCTGAGCTGCTTTTCAAACCTGTTCGCTACCTGCAAGTCAGGAGTCAGCAGCATGAAGCCCAGATCCGCCTTGGGTGTCGCCACCGAGAAAACCAAGAGGTGCGTGTCGGGAGTTGCGCGGATTTCTTGCACCAACTCGGTGAGGCGGGTCTTGGCGTGGCGTTGTTCCTCGTCGCTGTAGAGCTCCCATTGCGAATGGTCGACGTGATAGAACAAGTGCATGACGTGCCAGCCTTCTTTAGGCACGAGTGGGGTGACTTCTTGGTTCGGCATGATGGTTGAATTCAGCGGCGGGCGTTGGAGATTTTCATTTCGATGAGCCTCTTGAAATCCTGACTCGGCGAGGTTTCTGAAGCGGCTTCGTAAACTTGGACTATCCAGGGCTTTCCTTGGCCCGTGCGGTAGGCAGCGTGCATACCGATGTCTTCAAAACCCGCGGTAGCGGCGATTTCCATGGGGACATCCACTTGGACGGCGCGGGTGACGACATCGCCAACCATCTGTCCTTCGCCATCACGGAAGACGACACGCACTGCGGCCGGCCCGCCACTGGCGGTGAGTTTTACCACGGGAACCAAAACCGTGTCGCGGCGGACGATCTCTCGGCCCTTGCCCTCCGTCACCGGCGGACGCCAGTAGCTGTCAGCGGTGGAGATTTTGACATACTTGCCTGAAACCGGAAAGTCGTTGGCTTCGGTGTGCGCGGACTCGGTTGGCAAACGGCTAAAAATACTTAAGATCATCGCAATGCTCCCGACTAACAGCAGAAGCAACAGCACGCCCAAGCCGATTCGTTCGACCTTCGAGAGGTGAAGTTGTGGCCGCAGCGAAATCGGTTTGGCAGGTTCCGGCGAGACTAGCCGAATCTCGTCATCGTGCTGCGTTAGCGGTTCGATTGGTTGGGCAACGGTTTCTTGGGGAGCCGGTTCTTGGACAGGGGCTGGACTCGCGGCCCTGGCCAACGGCTCGACCCAGTCACTGAGATCCTCGAATTCTCCGTCGGCTTTTGGCCGGGAAATCAAATAATCCGTTTCATGAGCCCTATCGGACCTCCTGGAAGCGTTGAATTGGACAGCAGCCCTGACGGACTTGGGCGGAGCTGTAGACTCGGCTTTTTGATCCTCTTGGGGGGTGTCAGCATCGTGGGGCGTCGAGTTCGTTGGTACGCTTCGACTTTTTGGGGGCTCGTCGGGCAGCAGGCTCGAGGGAATATCTCCCTCCAAATCCCACAAATCTTGCTCGGTCGAGTTCTGGTTGAAGTCGACCAAGTTCGGACGATGACGAGGAGGAATCCCAGAACCGCTGGAGGATGAAGGCGTCGAAGGTGTCATATAGCTAACGGTGCTTTGATAAATAGGGCGGGGATTCGAATTTGGCCAGTCCGAAAGCAAAAGGCGAAGTTCCAGAAAAAACCAGTTGCATTGCAGGTCATTGGGCGGCATCCATGGGGTTGTTAATCCTTTAATCCTCCATGGCTGACCGCGAAGACAAAAATGTGGAAAACGTGCCCGGCAAGTTCTATGTGGACAGCCAGTGCATCGACTGTGATCTGTGCCGCGAAACGGCACCGAACAACTTCACCCGCGCTGAAGACGAAGGTTATTCCTACGTTTTCAAGCAACCGGACAACGACGACGATCTGGCCCTCTGCCGCGAAGCGATGGAAGGCTGCCCGGTCGAGGCGATCGGCGAAGATGGCGACGCCTAAGCGTCCAAGCGCATGAAAAAGTCCGCGCGCCCCAGCAGAATCCGCGAGGAAATCCTGCGGGAATGGCGCGGTGGCGATGAAGTGGATGACCTCAACTCCGGCATCCACCTCGCCAATCAATTTGTAGCGGCCATTCTGCGTGCCGCCGGTGCCGAAGACGGTCTCAACGAAGACCAGGTCCGCGCCTCGTGGAAAGAACTGGCCGGCGATTTTATCGCCCGCCACAGCGAGCCGATCTCCGTCAAAGGCGGCCACCTCGTCCTGCGCGTCACCCAGCCGGCGATGCGCTTTCATCTCGAACAGATGAAACCGATGCTCTTCACCAACATCCGCGCCCAGCTCGGCGACGAGCGCATCAAATCCATCAAATTCACGCTCGGGTGAGACATTCATTCAGATCAACCGCAAAGGCACAAAGGCCGCCAAGAAGCGCAAAGCCCACACCATTATCTTCTCTTTTTTGCGTCCCTTAGCGGCCTTTGCGCCTCCGCGGTAAACTCTTAAATTTCATGTTTCGCAACCTCATCTTCGATTGGTCCGGCACGCTGGTGGACGATCTCGGCCCCGTGATCGAGGCGACCAACGCGGTCCTCGCCAAATACGACGTCCCCGCGCTCGACCGCGAATCGTTCCGCCGCAGCTTCCGCCTGCCCTACCATGAGTTCTACGCCGAAGTGCTGCCCGACGTGCCGCTCGTGGAGCTTGAGGCCCACTTCCGGCCCGCTTTCGACGCCGCAGTCACGCCCGTCACCGTCTTACCCCACGCCCGCGAAAAGTTGGAATGGTGCCGCGCGCTGGGCATCCGCGTGTTTATCCTGACGTCGATGGACACTGTTGCCTTCGAGCGGCAGATGGACGAGTTCGGCTTCCGCCCGCATTTCGAGGCGACCTACTCTGGCGTGCTAGACAAGCGCGAAGTCATCCACCAGATCCTCACCAACCACGGTCTCGACCCTGCGGAAACCGCGTTTGTCGGCGACATGACCCACGATGTGGAAACGGCGCGCCACGGCGGCATCGCCTCCATCGCCGTGCTGACGGGCTACAACCACGCCGAAGTGCTCGCCGCCGTCCGCCCGGATTTGACGGTGCCCGACCTCGGCGTGCTGCGCAGTTTGCTCGATCGCCGCCGCAGCGTTGCGCGGCCCATCGCCACCGTGGGTGCCTTGATTCACGACGGCAGCGGTCAGATTTTGATGATCTGCACCCACAAATGGGGCGACCGCTGGGGCATCCCGGGCGGCAAAATCGAACGCGGCGAGTCATCTGCCGACGCGCTGTGCCGCGAAATCCGCGAGGAAACCAGCATCGAGCTGCACGACGTCGAGTTTGCCCTCGTCCAGGACTGCATCCTCTCGCCCGAATTCCAGCGGCCCGAACATTTTCTGCTGCTCAACTACATCGCCCGCGCGGGCAGCACCGCGGTGGTCCTCAACGACGAGGCCGAGGAGTTTCAATGGCTCAGCCCCTCCGCGGCGCTGGCGCTGGACCTCAATCAGCCCACGAGGTTTCTCCTGACAGAAGCGCTGAAACGCGATTTAATCCCCCATGCCCTCGCCTGATACCGTCGAGATCCGCCGCCTGCGCGTCAGCACCCACATCGGCGTGCCCGACGAGGAACGCGCCGCGCCGCAAACATTGCTGGTGACGGTGCGAATGACGCCTTTTCAAGGATTTGAAGGTCTAAACGACGACATTTCACGCACCGTGGACTACCACGCCGTGTCGCTGGAAATCGAAAAGCTCGCCGCTGCCCACCCGCGCCGCCTGATCGAGACGCTGGCTGTGGACATCGCCAACCACCTGCTGGCCAATCACCCACTCGAACACGTGGCGATTTCCATCGAAAAGCACATCCTGCCCAATACCGAGTGCGTCGCCGTGCACTTGGAGCGGCAGCGGCGGTGATTGGACAGCCTGAGCCCCAAGCGGAGGCACACGCGCCCCAAGCGGAGGCGCACGAGCCACAAGCGGAGGCACACGAGCCACAAGCGGAGGCACGACGAGCCACAAGCGGTGGCACCACGAGCCACAAGCGCTGATTTTCTGCGATCACTTGACTTTACGGATTGCTGGTGCAAGTTACTCGTTCAAAATGAAGGTCTCGAAATCCACATTTTCTAACTATTTACCCGTGATCGCCATGGTGGCGCTGCTCAGCTCGTGTGCGCAGTCGATTCCAGGAAAATCGGACTATCTGGTCGGCGTCGGCCCGCTCCAGCCGCAAACCATCGACTCCAAGCACCCTGCACCCGCGATCCCCGATGACGTTTCGTACTGGGATGGCGACAATGCGACGGGCAGCCCGTTGATCAAGATCAACCGCACGCAACAGAAGGCGTTTTTCTACAAAGGCGGAGTCCTAGTGGGTATTTCGCGGATCTCCAGCGGCAAAGAGGACCATGGCACGCCACTAGGGATGCATAAGATCCTGGAAAAAGATCAAGGCCACTTCTCGTCGGTTTACGGTGTCTTCAAAAACAAGGCAACGGGGATGACTATTAACGACAACGTCGACATCCGGAAGGACAAGATCCCAGCGGGCGCCGTATTCTACAACGCGCCAATGCCCAATTTCATGCGCCTCACCCGCGATGGTGTCGGCATGCATACGGGTTATTTACCCGGCTATGCGGCGTCCCACGGCTGCATCCGCATGCCGCACCAGATGTCCACCAAGTTTTTTGAAAACGTGAAAGTCGGCACGCCCGTCATCGTCGAGTGAGCTGGGCATCCGCGGACCAATTAGTCCAAACATGAGTCCCATCACTCCCATCCCTTCACAGCTGCCCGACCCCACATCCACGCTGGAAATCACCCCAGCAGCCGTATTCGCATGGGTCAAAAAGCCACGCGACCAGCGGCCACGGCTGATCGACTGCCGCGAGGTGGACGAACTGGCGATCTGCCAAATCCCCGGCAACGACTGGTTCCCACTGGGCACTTTTCCCGCAGCTGGGGCGAAGCTGACAGCTGACAGCGAACGCGGGATCGTTGTCTACTGTCACCACGGCATGCGCTCGCTGCGTGCGGCAGCGTTTTTGCGGGCACAGGGCGTTGAGAACGCGTTTTCGATGAGCGGTGGGATCGATCTTTGGTCGCGCCTCATTGACCCGGAAGTGCCACGCTACTGAGTAGCCAAGCGAGGTAATGCGCGGCAACGTCGGCGGGTTCGATCGCGATGATTTCCGGGACCTCGTAGGGGTGCAACTCGGTGAGTGCCCGTTCGAAAGCAGGAAACACTTCGGCGCGGGTCTTGAAAATCGCAAGCACTTCGCTGGCGGTTTCCACCTTGCCCTGCCAGCGGTAGATCGATTCCACGGCGGGCACGAGATTGACACATGCTGCCAGTTGCTTTTCGACCAGCACTGTGCCAATCTGACGTGCCTGCTCTGTGTTAGGGAAGGTGCAAAGAATCAATTTCACGTTGCTCATGGCCTCTCCTGAACACCGAAAACCCAAAATAAGCAATCCCAGGGTGAAATCCGGCTTTTTGGAAAAGCTGGTGGCGCGGCTGGATCGCGTGGTGCCGGGGGAAGTCCAGCAGCTAGTCACGCGCTTGATCCACGAGAAGGGGTTTCTGGAAAAAGTCTTCGAGGCACTGCACGAGGGGGTGATCATTCTCGATCCGCAGGGCGTGATCGGCTTCGTCAATCTGGCGGCTTGCCAGTTTTTCGGGCTGGATCCGGCACAGGCGACGGGCAAGTTCATTTCCACGCAAATCCGCGGGCTGGATTGGGCGACGCTGGGCAAACCCGGCCGCACGATGAGCCGCGATCTGGAGGTGTTTTACCCGGAAAACCGCTACCTGAACTTTTACCTCGCACCGATCGACGGGGTGGGAGAGGAACACGAGCCGCTGGGCTACGTGATGCTGGTCCGCGACCTGACAACGACCCGCGCCGAGGCGGAGAAAAACCTAGAGTCCGAGCGGCTCAACGCGCTGACACTGCTAGCAGCGGGCGTGGCGCACGAGATCGGCAACCCGCTTAACTCGCTGGATATTCACCTGCAGCTGCTGGGCCGAAAACTGCGCAAGCTGGAGTCCGTAGAGCGCAAACCGCTGGAGGAAAATCTGGCGACGGCGCGAGAGGAGATCCAGCGGCTGGACCTGATTCTTAAACAATTCCTCAACGCCGTACGGCCGACGGTGCCGCACCGCGAGCGCCAGGATTTGCACGCGCTGCTGCACGACACGCTGCGTTTATTAGAGCCGGAGCTGGAATCACGGTCGGTAGCGGTCAAGCTGGATCTGGCGGAGTCGCTGCCGCTGGCGTTCATCGATCCCGGGCAGTTTCAGCAGGTTTTTTACAATCTCATTCGCAACGCGTTCCAGGCGATCCCCGCAGAGCAAGGCCACATCACGATCCGCACGCGGGTCAGCGATTTTGAGTACATCATCTCGATCGAGGACAACGGCACGGGCATATCGCCGGAGCACATGGGCGCGATGTTTGAACCGTATCGCACGACTAAGGCTTCGGGGTCCGGGCTGGGGCTGCTGATTGTCCGCCGCATCATCCGCGAACACGGCGGCGCGATCGCCATCGAAAGCGAGGAAAATCAAGGAACCCGCGTGCTGATTAATTTTCCACACACCGAGCGGCCGGTCAGGCTGCTGGGTGCGCCGGATTCGGTGATCGATCTTTAACACTCCGCAACCATGTTACCCGCCTTATTGATTGTAGAAGACGAACGCGCGACTCGCGAGGGTCTGCGCAGCGCGTTGGAGGAAGAGTTCGAGGTTTACACGGCGGCGAGCGCCAGCGAGGCGCTGGCAATCATGAAGTCCGAACCCATCAAGCTGCTGCTGACGGATCTGCGACTGGGCGGCGATTCGGGGATGGACGTGTTAGACGCGGCGCTGGCCCTGCCTGAACCACCAATTGCGATCATGATGACCGCCTATGGCTCGGTCGATACGGCGGTGGAAGCGATGCGGCGCGGGGCTTGGCATTTTGTCACCAAGCCGCTGAATCTCGACGAGGTGGAGATGCAACTGAAGCGCGCGCTGCGCAGTCGCACCCTCGAAACGGAAAACCTCCAGCTGACCCAGCAGGTCAGGAAGAGCCACAAGCTGGATCGCTTGATCGGCAAGTCAGCGGCAATCGGCCGCGTTACCGAGTTGGTGCAACAGGTCGCGCCGACGCGGGCGACCGTGCTGATCGAAGGGGAATCCGGCACGGGCAAGGAAGTGGTGGCGCACACGCTGCATCACCTTTCGGGCCGGCCCGCAGCGAAGATGGTGATCGTGCATTGCGCCGCACTTTCGCCGCAGTTGCTGGAAAGCGAGCTGTTCGGTCACGAGAAAGGCGCATTCACGGGCGCTTCCCAACGCCGGATCGGGCGCTTTGAACAAGCGGACGGCGGGACTTTGTTTCTCGACGAGATCGGCGAAATCGACGCCGCGACGCAGGTCAAGCTGCTGCGGGTGCTGTCCGAGCGCAGTCTGGAGCGCGTTGGTTCAAACTCGCCAATCAAGGTGGATGTCCGCGTGATCGCCGCGACCAACAAGAATTTGAAGGAACTGGTGGCCAACGGCACTTTCCGCGAAGATCTCTATTTCCGCCTTAACGTCGTCAAAATCAAAATGCCACCTTTGCGCGATCGGCGCGAAGATATCGTGCTGCTGGCCAACAGCTTTCTACAGGAATTCGCCAAGGAAAACGATCGGCCAGTGAAGCCGCTGACGGATGCCGCGATGGGCTTGCTGCTTGCTTACTCATGGCCGGGGAACGTCCGTGAGCTTCGCACTGCCATCGAGCACGGCGTCGTGATGTGTAACGATTCCGCCATCGACAGCCACCATTTGCCGCAATTCCTGCATTTTCAGTCGCTTGCCTTGGGCAATTCCACGCCCCCGCCCAAAAACACCCTTGATGCCGGGTCGGAATTCAACTTGCATGCACTTGAAACCAAGGCGATTCGCGCAGCTCTTTCCCTCGCTGAGGGAAATCGCACCCATGCCGCAGATCTTCTTGGCGTCAGCCGCAGGACCCTTCAGCGAAAGCTCAAGGATCTCGGCTTCTGATTCGATCGTTTGTCGTTACTCTGATTTTTTATGAACTCCATCCTCACGCAGCTCGGAACCGGCATCATCATCCGCCGCGGCCTGTTTTTTCTAGTGCTGATTATCCTTACCCTTGGAAATCTCTTTGTTTTATTCCGCGGACTCAATTCGCCGCAAGCGATGGAGCAAGCCCAGATTTCCCGAGAAATTGCCCGTGGCAACGGATTCACGACCAAGATGATCCGTCCGGCCGCCTACGATCAGGCGCAGCGGGCGCAGAACCGCTCGGTTTCATTCACCGGATTCCAGGACACCTATCATTCACCGCTTAACCCGCTGCTCAACGCCGCCGTCCTCAAGCTGGTCGGCGCAGACCGTGCGGATGCTTGGCAGATGGCTGCCAACGAAATGGTTTTCCCGCTCGATCGGGTCATTGCGACGGTATCTACCCTGTTTTTCCTGATGGCAATCGGTGTGAATTACCTGCTGATTTCGCGGATATTTGACGCAAAAATCGCGGCAGTCGGGGCCATCCTGATGTTGTTTTGCGAAACTTTCTGGGGTTATGCGCTCAGTGGATTGCCGCAGATGTTGATGTTGCTGCTCTTTTCTTGCGGTATGTACTTCGTTTACCGGGCCGTCGAGGCGTCGACGGAAGGGCGCATCGCCATGACTCCAGCCGTCATCGCCGGGGTGTTTTTCACCCTTTTGGCATTGACCCATTGGATGACGGTTTGGATCGCATTAGGCTATATCATTTACGCGGCCATCGCTTTCCGCCCTCGCGGGGTTGTGGGCCTTACGATCCTAGCGCTGCTTTTTCTGGCGGCGATCGGGCCGATGTTGCGCAATTATAGCATCACGGACTCGCCCTTTGGGACCGCATTTTTGACGATTTACAACGGCTTGGGTAACGGTACGGAGACCACCGTCATGCGGACGACCGACCTCGAGGCGGAGCCGCTGGTGCTTGATGGATTGATTGCCAAAATCCTGCGCACCACACTGCTCCAAACGACCGACATCATTCCCTTGCTTGGTGGAATAGTCATCGCTCCGTTATTTTTCATTTCATTGCTTCATCCGTTCAAGCGGCTCGCGATTGCCAAGTTCCGCTGGGCGATCCTTCTGATGTGGGTTAGCGCGGCGTTCGGATTAGCGATTTTCGGACTTTCGAGGGATTCGCTCGACCCAAACCAGCTTCACCTTTTGTTTGCACCGATCATGATGGCCTACGGGCTCGCCTTCATCTCCGTTCTATGGAGTCGGCTTGAATTTGTGGCCAGTACGCGGCTGCTGCAGGATTTTCACCACTTCGTCATTATCGGAATTTGTGCCTTGCCGCTGGTTCTCGCTCTGCCGCAAAAGGTCCGAGTGGGGATGCAGCTCCGTGACCGGGGCGGTGTTCCGCATTGGCCCCCTTACTACGCGCCTGCCTTGAACAGTCAAAAAACTGGCATCAAAGGCTGGACCACCGACAAGCAAATCATCTTCTCTGACCAACCATGGGCCGTTGCATGGTATGCGGACCGTGTAAGCGTGTGGTTGCCCCCGACGCACGAGGGATTTGAAAAGCTCGAAGCGATCGCATCCGATCTTCAAACGCCTTGCGCAGGCGTTTTGATTTCCCCGACGTCGCAAGGATCTGGTTCGCTCATCGAAATTGCCAACCAATACAAGGATTTCACGATGATGGTCCTCGACGGCAGAGCATTTTTCATGAATTATCCTTCGGGCGTTTCGTTGTACGATCGAGATCCTAAAATTCAAGGGATTGCCAAGCGTTATCCCTATCGGCAGCCGCTGGTTGGCATGGACATGGTCTACTACAGCGACCGCGTTATTCGTATTCCTCGCAACTGATCATGGCACAGCGAAAATCGATGGATGAACGGAAGATCGCCTCCGAGGCGACTTTTGAGGAAGCGCTCGCCGGCCTTGAATCGATTGTTGACTCAATGGAGCACGAAAATCTCGCGCTCGAGGAGTTGGTCGCACGCTTCGAAAAGGGCTCGGAGCTGTTGAATCGCTGTGAATCCATTCTTCAGTCGGCTCGCAGCCGAATCAAACTCATCACGCTTCGCAACCAGAACGAAATTTCGCTGGATGCGACGAAAAAACTGGTTGATGATTCAGAGACCCTACCTCCGACTGCTTTACCCGAAGATATTGACGAAGATAATGACATCCGCCTTTTCTGATCCAGCAGCTCTCGGCCCGCTCCTTTCGACCATTCATTCCCCCAGTGATGTTAAAAATCTTGCTGACGAAGATTTGCCGAAAATCGTGGACGAGATTCGGCAAACACTGATTGGTTCGCTCTCAAAAACGGGTGGTCACCTCGGCCCGAATCTTGGCGTCGTCGAGTTGAGCTTGGCGCTTCACCGCGTTTTTTCCACGCCTGATGACAAATTCGTGTTCGATGTTTCGCACCAAGGCTACGTCCACAAAATGCTCACGGGCCGCGCCGACAAAATTCACACGATCCGCACCCACAAGGGACTCAATGGCTACCTGCTACGCACCGAGTCGGAACACGATTCCTACGGTGCGGGCCACGCCGGTACGGCACTTTCCGCGGCGCTCGGGATGGCGGCAGCACGCGATCTATCCGGCGGTGATCACCACGTCGTAGCTGTCGCGGGCGATGCCGCTTTCACCTGCGGTCCGACGCTTGAAGCACTCAATAACATCGCTGAAACGACGAAAAAGTTCATCGTCGTACTCAACGACAACGAATGGTCGATCGACAAAAACGTCGGGGCCATCGCCCGCTACTTCAACGCCCTGCAGACGCACCCGACCTACTCCGCTGTTCGTAGGCAGGCCGCCGATTTCGTCGAAAAGATCGCGGGCAAGGCAGCGCGCGTCCTTGCCCACAAGGTCGAGGAGGGGGCTAAAAACCTGTTGTTTCAAAACGTCCTTTTTGAAAAGTTCGGTCTTCGCTACTTCGGCCCGATTGATGGCCACGACCTGCCGCTACTGATTCGAACCTTCGAACACCTGAAGACGCTGCACGAGCCTGTAGTGCTGCACATCATCACCGAAAAAGGCCGCGGCTATCAACCCGCACTCGATAATCCGGGGAAATTCCACGGTCTCGGCACTTACAAAATCGAGGACGGATCGACGGATTCAACCGCCAGCCCGACTTGCTCGGATCTCTTTGGTCGAGCAATCACGGATTTCGCAAAAAAGGACCCAAAGATCGTCGCCATCACTGCCGCGATGCCCGGTGGGACTAAGCTGGAAATCTTTAAACAAGAACTGCCTGACCGCTACTTCGATGTCGGCATCGCCGAGGAACACGCCGCACTGTTTGCCTGTGGTCTCGCCACCGAAGGATTTCGCCCGTTTCTGGCCATTTACTCGACTTTCATGCAGCGTGCCTACGACATGATCATTCATGACATGGCGCTTCAAGGCTTGCCGGTGCGCTTGTGCATGGATCGTGGGGGTCTCTCTGGCGATGATGGTCCGACGCACCACGGCCTGTTTGACATTGGGTTCCTTCGCCACATTCCCGGCCTAATCCATATGCAGCCGAAGGACGAGGACGAATTCGTCGACATGCTTTATACGATGGCTCAATACGATGCGGGTCCATCAGCCATTCGCTTCCCGCGCGGTGTGATCACGGGCGCACCCGTCAAATCCAGCCCGCAAATCCTTGAAGTTGGCAAAGCCGAGGTCGTCGCCGATGGAGTGGACGTGGCCCTGGTCGGACTCGGTACGATGTTTGAAATGGCAGAACGCACCAAGGCAGAACTCGAAGCCCGAGGCCTGTCCGTTGCGCTGATCAATCCGCGTTTCATCAAGCCGCTCGACGCTTCTGTGTTAGAGGAATTCGCCAAAAAATGCAAAGTGCTCTGCACCTTCGAAGACCATGTCCTATTGAACGGCTTTGGAGCTGCTGTGATCGATCATCTCCACAGCGCTGGGCTACATACTCCTGTCGAGCGCATCGGTTGGCCCGATCAATTCATTGAACACGGGAAGCCCGAGGCTCTCCGTGAGTTGCATGGTCTGACTGCCAAGTCGGCGACGGAAAAAGTCATGAAGCACTTCCCGGTTTAGAAAATATTCCTAGCCTCTGGAGTATTTTGTTTCGTGGTGGAAGACTACTAGTCTGCCGCGCTTCAGGACTGTTTCGATTTATAAGTGACTCAAATTGAGATGTTTTCAATTGAGGTGGCTGCGGCCGCATCGACCGAGATGCGTTGCATCTTGTGCGGAGAGCTGACTTTAGGTATAAGCCTAGACGGTCTGCTTGTAGTCGAGATACGAAAGGCTACGACATCCTTTCTGCCCCTCATCTCAAGCAGAGCCCCCATTGGAACACACGCATGGACATTCTCATCGTTGACAAAATCAAGTCTACCTCTCACGCCGTCTCGAAGGCTCTGGACGGTGCTGCGAATTACGTCGAGACGGTGGATGAGGTGGGCTTGGCGTTGCGACGGCTGAGGGAGGAGAACTTCGACCTCGTTTTTTTAGGCCTGCCGCCCGGTGATGGAGATGGGATTGAAACTCTGAAAAAAATCATCGCGCTTAGACCGAAACAACTGGTGATCGTTTGTTCGGTCGATGCATCCGCAACTATGGCGCTCCCGTTTGGTGCATTCGATCACCTCGAAAGCCCGATCAACCGCGAGCAGATCCAAGCTGTCGTCACCAAGGCTCAAAAGTTCCTTCAGTCCAGAAATGAGACCCGCCGAGCGGAGCCGGTCGCGCCGGAGGGTCCGATCGGCTCGCGCGACAGGACGCCTCCCTTACGTTTTTCGTCCGAGAATGAAAAAACCCGCAAGGAATTCGACGTCTTATTTCGAGCCGCTGCTACTTCAGCATCCATTCTCATTCTGGGCGAAAGCGGCACAGGCAAAAGCGTGATCGCCCGGGAAATTCACGACCGCAGCCACTTGTGCAACAAGCCCTTCGTGACGGTCAGCTGCCCCAGTCTCTCCAAAGAGCTACTGGAAAGCGTGCTGTTCGGCCATATGAAAGGCTCCTTCACCGGCGCCGTCCGGGACACTTGGGGAAAGATATCGGCGGCAGAGGGTGGCACCTTGTTTCTCGATGAGGTTGGTGAGCTTCCGCTCCAAATCCAGCCTAAGCTGTTGCGGCTCCTTCAAGAGCGCGAGTACGAGCGACTGGGTGAAAACAAAGTCCGCGAAGCTAACGTTCGAGTCATCGCTGCCACCAATTGCGATCTCAAATCCAGCATCACCACAGGAGATTTCCGTGAGGATCTGTACTATCGACTCAACGTCATCAGCGTGACTGTGCCACCGCTGCGCAAGCGGCCTGTTGATTTGGAACTCTTTGCCACAGATTACCTTCAATTTTTTGCCAGCCAGATTAACCGAAAAATCGACGGATTTAGTGATAGTGGTCGCATGGCGCTTCGTCATCACAGTTGGCCGGGGAACTTGCGTGAGTTGCGCAATGCGATTGAGCGCGCGACCATCCTGACGCGTGGACCTCAAGTTGAAGCGGAGGATCTCCCCAAGCCCGTGACGGTTTACGCTGATATCCATGGCCGCGATCGCGAAAATCTTGGCATCGGCGGTGAGCATAGCCTCGACGAAATCGAACAAGCACACCTCACTAAAGTCATGGATTGGGCTCCTTCTTTGCACGATGCTGCAGCCGTCCTAGGAATCGACAAGGCGACGCTGTATCGAAAAAGGAAACGCTTTGGCATGGGCTGATCCCTTGTGCTGTGGCACCCCGCCCCTTCCTTGGCGTTGTCCGATTGAGATTCGCCGTTGGAACCGGGTGGTTGGCCTTGGGATAATCCTGGGTCAATCGGGTTCCGTCTTGCTTCTTTACATGGGATAGAGTTTTTTTGCGTCGACTATGTCTTCACTTCCTACCGCTGACCTCCTGGCGCTCGATACGACTGGCTTAAAAAGCCGCTTGTCGAAACTCAGGAGGTATCTTTGACGTCCCGAACCTAGAAAACGAAATCAACACGCTGGAGGAGGCGATGGGCGCGCCCGAGTTCTGGAATGACTCGGACAAGGCGAAGTCAATCAGCTCAAAAGCGGCGGGATTGAAGAAAAAACTCGAATCGTTTCTGAAGCTCGAATCGCGAGTGGCTGACATCGAAGAAGGGGTTTCGCTGGCGAAGGAATTCGACGATGCTGATCTGGCGCGAGAGGCGCTGACCAACGCGAAGGGCTTGGAGGCTGATATTCGTTCTTACGAACTGCTGACGCTGCTCGATCAACCGAGTGATATTTCGCCGTGCTTCCTCGTTATATCCGCAGGGGCGGGTGGTACGGAGGCCTGCGATTGGGCGCAAATGCTCTGCCGCATGTACACCCGCTGGGCGGAACGCAAGGGCTACACGGTGGAAACGCTGGATTGGCAAGACGGCGACGAGGCCGGCTTGCGCACCGCGACACTCAAGATCACGGGCGATTACGCCTACGGGTTTTTGAAAAACGAACGCGGCGTGCATCGACTGGTGCGGATTTCACCGTTCGATTCGGCGGCAAAGCGCCACACATCCTTTGCCTCAATCGATGCGACCCCGGAAGTTTCCAAGGAGATCAAAATCGAGATCAACGAAAAGGATATTGAGATCACCACCACCCGTTCGGGCGGCAAGGGCGGTCAAAACGTCAACAAGGTGGAAACTGCGGTCATCCTGCGCCACCTTCCCACCGGCATCCTCATCCGCTCGACCGCAGCGCGGACCCAGGGCGCCAACCGCGAACTGGCCTTCGACATCCTCAAGGCGAAACTCTACACGATCGAGGAAGACAAACAAAAAGCCGAGGCCGACCGCGCCTACGGTGAAAAAGGCGACGTTTCCTGGGGCAACCAGATCCGTTCCTACGTTTTCCAGCCCTACCAAAAGGTTCTCGATCTCCGCACGGGCGAGGAATCCGGCAACATCCAGGATGTGATGGACGGTGACATCGACGCCTTCATCGAAGCAAAACTGCGCGGCAAAGTCCGAGTCAAAGGCGCCAAGGACGACGAGGATTGAAGTATCCCCGCACAAGGCGGAGCCAAGCGCGGCTCACTCCAGAACGGTCGATGGCTTTACGTCCAACATCAGCGATATGTGCATGGCGGTGAGCTCGCCCATCGACTTGCAATCGCCGAATCCGCTGGTGCCGTGCATCCGGTCCAGCTCGCGGGCCAGCGTAATCACATGCTCGCGTGGGGCGATATCTTCGCGCCGCATCACCCCAAGGAGTGCTCGTAAACGGCTGTTTTCCACCTTGGCTCGACGCGACATCTGCGCGTGCTCCTCGGCCACGTATTGATCGATGCTTTTGCGGTTGAGTACGTCAAAGGCGAGACGAGTGACCCTGCGGTTCGAGTTGAAGCGGAACGCCAGATAGATGTTGCCGTTGCCTTCATAGGACTGCTGATCGAAGTCGATGGCCCGCACGCGATACTGCACTTCTTCGAAATCTGGAGTGATATCGACCACATAGTTCACACTTCGCATATCGCCCAGCAGACGGATGAAGCTGCGCTCGGTGAATTTTGTGAACTCTTTGGCAATCCGCACCTTGTTCAGACCCGACTGGGAAAGGTAGTCACGGATGAAAACGTCTCCCGGTACCCCTGCGATGTGTTCCTCGATCAGGGTATTACCGTTGACGAGGTAGTTCATGCGGTTCGGCGAAAGGATGTGCTCTAATTCAAGGCCGTATATGCGCGAGGCATCCGCCTGTTTGACGTAGAAGTAATCCGAGTTGTCGTTAAACAGATTGGTGATGCGGATGCGGAATGGCTTCGAGTTGCCGAAGTCCCCGAAATCGATGCGGTCGACGAGCAAGTGTTCATGCTGTTCCGAATCCCGCCCGAGTTTCAACTCGGTGTAGATGCTGGTCAGTCGGGGCCGCAGCTCGGCAAGCACTTCCGGCGGATACATCACCGTCAACCACAACGTCTCGCGGCCCAACGGATCTTCATACGGAACGGCACCGCTGAAGCGCAGCAAGTCATCGTAGACCTTGGGGATTTCCCGCTGGCGGTCGAAGTGGTAGAGGTACTGCCGCAGCGATTGGGAAACCGGGTACTTTGTCTTTTGCCGCGCAATCACTTTGGCAACATGGGCGAAAGAAGGCCGTCTGGCCAGCGACGATTACCGCGCGAGGGCCACGAGCACGGCCTTTTGTGCGTGGAGGCGGTTTTCCGCTTGTTGGAAAATGGTTTTTGCGTGCAGCTCGAGCACCTCCTCGCTGATTTCCTTGCCGCGGTAGGCGGGCAGGCAGTGAAGAACAATATGGTCTTTGGCCGCATGGGTTAGCAGCCCCGAGTCCACTTGGAAGCCTGCAAATTCGAGTTCTTTTTCTTGCTGCCCTTCCTGTCCCATGGATAGCCACACGTCCGTGTTGATGACATGGGCACCACTAGTCGCGGCCACAGGATCGTGGGTAAACGTGACGTTCGGGGTATCGAGTTCCGACAAAAACTCGGCAGGCGGCTGGCAGGAGGTGGGTGATGCAATCGCCAGTTCAAAGCCGAGGTGCTTGGCGGCCCACATCCAGGAACGGGTCATATTGGAAAATCCATCGCCAATGAATGCGATTTTCTTGTCCTTCCAGGTGCCGAGTTTTTCTTGGATTGTGAGTAGATCGGCAAGGATCTGGCAGGGATGCTCATCGTCGGTGAGGGCATTAATGGTAGGGATTCCCGAGTATGCGGCGAAATCCACCACATCCTTTTGGGCAAAAGTGCGAATGATCGCTCCATGCACCATGCGACCGAGAACCCGGGCCGTGTCCTTGATCGGTTCACCGCGACCGAGCTGGATGTCGTTTTTTGAGAGAAACATCGGAAATCCACCCAGCTCGCGAATGCCAACTTCGAACGAAACGCGAGTCCGCGTGGAAGACTTGGTGAAGATAAGTGCCCAAGTTTGTCCGCCGAGCGGTTGGCCCTCTCGTCCCCGCTGCAATTTCAAGTGGGCGGCAGATTCCAGAAGTTGTTCAATTTCGATAGCGCTGGTTTGTTCGATGGAAAGGAGATGTTTCATGACGGGATGGAAATGGTTAGAAACGGATTAATACGGAATGAATGATCGCGAGCGCCTCGTCGATCTCCGCATCGGTGACATTGAGCGGAGGCAGTAAACGGATGGTACTAGATCCTGCAGGAGGCAAGAGGAGACCGCACTCCATCAGGTGATTGACGACTACCAATGCTGGAGTTTTACCCTCTGGGGTCGGGATGAGTGCCGGATCAAGGGCGATTCCTAGCAGCAGACCTTTGCCGCGGATTTCCGTTACGACGGGAAGCTGCCAAGAACCCACCGCTTCGCGAATGCGGGCTTCCTGGCGGGTTGCGTTGGTCGCGAGATCCTGTTCGAGTATTTCTTTAAGCACCGCCAGCGAGGCTGCGCAAACCAGCGGGTTGCCGCCGTAGGTCGAGCCATGCGAACCGGGTCCCAGTAGCGATGACAAGGACGTGCCGCAGTCATCAACTGAACGGTCGCTTAACCAGAATGAGCCAATCGGCACGCCGCCGCCCATGCCCTTGGCCCATGAAATGCCATCGGGCTGAACTTCCGGGGCGATCATCCGCCATGCCATCGCATCACCGCAACGACCGAAGCCGGCCTGCACCTCATCAAAAAACAGCAATATGTCATGCTTCTTGCAGACCGCCGCTACGGCACGAATGAACTCTGGAGTGCCGGAAATCACCCCGCCTTCTCCTTGGATTGGCTCCAGTAAAATCGCGGCCGTCTCGGGACTGATTCCTGCCTCAAGTGCCGCGATGTCATTGAAAGGAAGATGTCGGAAGCCCGGCAGCAAGGGATCGAATCCTTCTTGGATTTTCGGCTGACCCGTGGCTGACATCGCGCCGACCGTACGGCCATGGAAGGACTGTAAAAATGTAATCACCTCATAGCGCTGCGAGCCGTCTGCTTGAGGGCGCTTCAGGCCAAAGCGCCGCGCCGCTTTGATTAGTCCATCATTGGCCTCGGCCCCCGAATTGGAGAAAAAGATTTTTCCTGGTAGGCGGACGTGATGCTCGTTGATTTCCGCTGCCAATTCCGCCTGAAGCGGGCTCTGATAGAGATTGGAAACATGCATCAATTCCCCAGCTTGGGCGCGGATCGCCTCGACCAAGCGGGGGTGGCAATGGCCGAGCGAGCACACGGCGATGCCCATGCAGAAATCGAGATAGCTTTTGCCAGTTTCATCCCAAAGACGGCAGCCCGCACCACGCACAGGGACCAGCGGAAACCGGCCGTAAGTGGGAAGAACATGCTGCGCGTAGAGTTCGGGAGTCGTCATGGATTGGCGGGAAAGGGCAAAGCCTAGCGCGGTCCCACGAAATGGCAAAGCGAGAATTTGATTCCCGATCAGGCGCCTAGCGTTCTTGAATCCAGCTTGCTGGGTGATTTCTCGTGCGATTTTCGTGGTTTCATGCATTGTCATGGGCGTGCCTTATTTGGAAATCCAGAATCTCCACACCCATTTCAGTCAACGGACGGGCTCGATCTTTGCGCCGAGCCAGCACGTCGTTCGCGCGGTCAACGGGGTGAGCCTTAGCTTGGAAAAGGGAGAGATTCTCGGTCTCGTGGGTGAATCGGGCTGCGGCAAATCGACTTTGTCGCGCACGATCATGCAACTGACCCCATCGACTTCAGGCGCGGTGATTTTGGAAGGTGAGAATCTTTCCCGACTATCTGCGGCGGAGGTCCGCAAGCGACGCTTGGACTTTCAAATGATTTTCCAAGACCCCTACGCTTCGCTCAATCCACGGATGACGATTTTTTCAACCCTCGCCGAGGCAGTCCGCCAGCGCCGACCCGGGCTCAAGGGTGAGGCACTGGTGAAGCGGGTGGAAACGTTGATGGCCACAGTGGGCTTGGACGCCAAGGTCATGCGGAAATACCCACATGAGTTTTCCGGCGGTCAACGCCAGCGGATTGCCATCGCTCGTGCGCTCGCGCCAGAACCGAAGCTGATCATCGCTGACGAACCTGTTTCCGCGCTGGATGTTTCTATTCAGTCGCAGATTCTCAATCTAATCACCTCGCTCCAGAAAGATTTGGGACTGACGATGATTTTCATCTCGCATGACCTTGGCGTGGTTCACTACATCGCCGATCGCATCGCCGTCATGTATCAGGGGCAAATCGTTGAGTTGGGCACTGCAGACCAAGTGTTTCATGAGCCGAAGGCATATTATACCAAGCGATTACTCGCCTCGATCCCCCGTCTTGCCACCGCACCCTCTCATCGATGAAATTCGCGCTCGTTATCGGTCTACTGGCCCTAATGCTGGTTTCCTATGAGAAAAAGAAACGCCCTGCGCCCGTGGTTCCCGAAAAGATTCTTCTCCATGGCCAAGAGCGCGCTGATGCAGCGGCAGCGCGCGTGCGGCCAGACTTGGAGCGCGATCTCACAATGGCGGGCCTGCATCTGAGTGATCCGGTTTTCATTCGTGCGTTTAAAGAGGAAAAATTATTGGAATTTTTTATCCGCAACCGCACGACAGGAAAGTTTGAGCTCTTTCGGACCTACCCCATCGCTGCAGCGTCGGGCGAGTTGGGGCCAAAATTGGTGGCAGGTGACCGACAGGTTCCAGAAGGGTTTTATGTCGTCCCGCCCGCTGCCATGAATCCAGACAGCCGATTTCATCTGGCTTTTAATATCAGCTACCCCAACGAATTGGATCGTGCCAACCATCGCACCGGCAACGCGATCATGGTGCATGGCGACCGAAAATCCATCGGCTGCCTTGCGATGACCGATGAAAAGATTGAAGAAATTTATACCCTTTGCGCGGCGGCGCACGCCGCTGGACAGAGTTTTTTCTGTGTCCATCTTTTCCCCTTTCGCATGACCGCGGAGCGAATGGAAATGGCCGCGAAAAGCTTCAACTTCGCCTTCTGGCAGGATCTCAAGGAAGGTCATGATCTCTTTGAAAAGGAACGCATTCCGCCAAGGATTCTTGTGGTCGATGGGAGATATCATTGTTCAGACGCCAGGGACCGCTGAGCTCAATGACTCTCGCACATGTTAGCTCGGCCTTGCGTTGCCCCCGTTCAAGAGTCTAAGCTCCTTCCATGTCGATTGAGACCCGCACGCAATTCTTACCCATTGGAAGCCCTGCCGATCCGGTGAGGTTGCGTGATGGTGGAGTCATTCCGGGTATCACACTCGCCTATGAAACATGGGGCGAGCTTGATGCCCAGTGCGCCAACGCGATTTTCCTGTTTCACGCGCTTTCCGGATCACACCACGCGATGGGTTTTAATCCGGGTATCGAAGGCGTTGGTGATCTTTGGCAGCAGGAAATGCACGAAGGTTGGTGGGATGCTCTCATCGGACCTGGAAAAGCCATCGATACCGACAAATATTTTGTGATCTGCGCCAACTACCTCGGTGGTTGCTATGGCAGCACCGGGCCATCCTCGCTCAATCCTGAAACGAGTAAGCCATGGGGCTCTTCCTTTCCTGCTGTCACGGCGGCGGATCAGGTGGAAGTTTTTTCGCATCTTCTCAATCACTTTGGGATTGAAAAGCTTCACGCCGTGATTGGTCCGTCGGTGGGCGGCCTGATTGCTCTGACCTTTGCGACCCGCTTTGCCGAGCGTATTCGTAACGTCATCGTCATCGCCTCTGGATTTAAGACGACGGTGCTCAATCGCCTTATCCTTTTCGAACAAATCCTAGCGATTGAAAACGACCCGCATTTCAACGGCGGCGACTACTACGATCAAGAAGCTCCGCTCTATGGGTTGGTTCTGGCTAGGATGATTTCACATAAAACCTTCGTCCACCTTGATGCGATTGAACGCCGGGCGCGGCAAGACGTCGTGCAGCCTGACGATGTGCTCGCATGGTACCGCGTTCGCGACCAGTTCCAGAGCTATATGCTCCATCAGGGGAAAAAATTTGTCCGCCGCTTTGATGCAAACACCTATTTGCGTATCATTGATCTCTGGTCGCGCTACGATGCGGCTCAGGAAGGCGATGCAGAAACACCGGCTGATTTATTCGAACGCGCCCGCCTTGCAGGCCAGCACTGGTTGGTATTTTCCATCGACTCCGACTTCTGTTTTTATCCGGAAGAGCAGGCGGAATTGGTCAAACACCTCGAAGAAGCCAGAGTCGATGTCATGCACATCACCGTGCACTCTGACAAAGGTCATGATTCATTCCTGCTGGAACCCGACCTTTACACGCCACATATTTCCTGGGTGTTAGGGAAGTGACTCGCAGCGCTCTGGCGGCTGGTCAATAATCCGCCACCGGGCTGCTCGCTTGTGGTGTTGAGATCTCGGGTACTTCGGCTGCGAGGGTTTCAAGATTTTCGCAAGTTTTCCTCCACCTCGCATCCGACCAAGCAAGCGGGTTGTCGATCTTTTTGCGAAATCGTTCCAATCGCGTGCGTGCCTCTTCAGTCATCCAGTGGGGGAGTGCTGCGATCGCTCTGGCAGCAGTTTCTGCCGTATCTGTGCGGTGGCAAATGAGCACAAGATCATTGCCCGCTTCGATGGCCAGTTTCACATCCTGGCCACGACCATAGCGCGTCGTGATCGCTCCCATGTCGAGATCATCCGTGAGGACCAAGTGCTGATCAAACCCAAGTTGATCCCTCAGAAACTGCCGAATGATGCGCGGCGAGAGGGAGGCCGGAAATACAGGGTCGATGTTAGGAAACTCCACATGCGCCAGCATAATCGAGTCCAGCTCGGGCATCAGCGCGGTATATGGAATGACATCCTCGCGAAGCAAATCTTCGATCGTGGCAGGGGACGATGGTAGGTCGTGGTGAGGATCGCACTGCGCACGTCCGCAGGCAGGAAAGTGCTTGGCGCAGCTTGCGATGGATCGTTTGCGTAGCCATCGGTTCCAATGACCGGCATAATCAATCACTCGCTGTGGATCTCTCCCCCAGCAGCGTCCCCGCAGGGCGTTCTGAGCTTCAGGAAAATGGTCGAGATCCAGAACGGGAGCGAAATTCAAATTAAAGCCGAGCAATCGTAGCAAGTCTCCTGTGAAAGCCCCCGAATCGGCAATTTTTTCCATGTTTCCAGCGGCAGCCAGAGCCTGAGCCGACGGCGCGGCCGGAGCAATTTCCTTCGTGCGCGTCACTCGCCCACCTTCTTGGTCGATGGCAAGGATGGGTGTCTCTGAAGATAGGTCACGCAGACCATCCGTGAGCTGCCGCGTCTGTTGCTCAGAGACGATATTTTTCGTGAATAGAACGTAACCTGCAGGCTGCAGCTTGCGAAAAAGTGAGGCCTCTTCCGAGGTCAGTTGTGGGCCCGCAACCCCGAGCATCAGCAGTGATCCGTCCATCATCGGATCCAATCCAGCATTTGGAATCCGCTTTGTCGATCTTTGACGCTCCATTCATGGAGATCGCGATGAAGAATCACTTGGCATTTGCGCCGTTGAAGTGAAAGTTAGTCGCGGCATGGGTTTGGATCTTTCTGATTTGCGCGAGGGTTTGCCACAAGGCGGCTTGTTCGGTGGCGGTGCATGGCGCTGGTCGCCGGAGCCACTGAAGCTCAGCCAGGCCGAAGTGCGCCAGATGATGGCGTTGGGTCATCCTTTGGCACGGTTCCAGCAGGCCTGCG
>Ga0194063_10000416_pt1 | contig 31623 bp, 26 predicted proteins | sample SepL3720m_MetaG_FD_155459 | JGI IMG/M metagenome (GOLD analysis project Ga0194063, IMG submission 155459) | Anoxic zone freshwater microbial communities from boreal shield lake in IISD Experimental Lakes Area, Ontario, Canada - Sep2016-L373-20m | ecosystem: Environmental > Aquatic > Freshwater...
GCCGATGATATCATCAAAGAACGCGCGGTTGCTGTTGATCCCGCAGCCATTTCACTGCTCTTGGAAAAAGTTCCCGATATCGAGCCGGAACACGACTGGGACAAGAAGTGAGATAACAGCCGAAGGCTGGCCCGCAGGGCGCAACGCCAGGGCAAGGCGGACGTCAACTGATCTGCTCAAGCCGCCTGCGGCGGGTATTTCGTTGAATTGTTTGGAACACTAATGTGGGAAATATTTCCGCCGCCAATCAGGCAGCGATGGCAGCTGCTCGATGGAACAGCCGAAGGCTGACCCGCAGGGCGTCACGCCTGGGAAAGGCGGACGTCAACTGATACAGCCGGCGGAGGAGGGAGATGAGGCAGAACCGGAGATCGGTTCGCAGGTCTGCGGGAGGAATCAACTCTGCAAGTGAGGTTGCGAGATTGATTGTTCCCGCAGGCCCAAGATCACGAGTGATCTTTGCCTCTTCTCTTCTGACAATAGTGGATGACGGGGCATATTGGCCCGGCCAGGTTAGTGTATATTAGTGGTTAAAAGATTCCGGTGTTTGCCGCTTTGCTCCGGTTCCCGTTGGTCGGTTGTGGTTAAACAGCGTTTCCTTCTTCTCTCTTCGTGTTCATCGTGAGCTTCGTGGTGAATTTCTTATGCCGGATTTAGGTTTAGCCGCAAAACGGCACCAAGATGCGCAAATGCAGAGCGAACGGCATGAAATCCCGCTTGACACCCGATCGAATGGAACGCAAATTAAATTGAAATATCATGAATACGGCATTTGATTCCAAATTCAGCCGCGATCCTGTTTTTCAGCGTGTGTTGCGCGATGCTCTTTCAATCCAAGACCGGTTTCAAGCGGATCCGGTTTATTCCCGGACAGGGCAAGGCTTCTTGAGGAGCGCAGGAGTCGGTGAGCTTAAGAAGATCAAAGAAGACGCCAAGAGTTCGTAGGGTGACCGCAGCGGGCAGCAAGGGCATCAAATATCTCGGATTTCCACGGATGGCGGAATAGGCCCAGTGAAGTATGCTTCACGCTTTCACGGGCCGAGGAACGAAGTCGCGGATGGGAATGAATTTGCCGTGACATCGGTGACAACTGAGGATATATTTTACCATGATTACGATGAAACCGTCGCCAAACAACCTCCGTCCAGATTTAATCCGGCGAATCGAAAGTTTGCCTGAAGACGGTCTTCTTTGGGTGCATAAAGTTCTCTTGCATCTTGAGAAGGATGAGTTGTGGAAAGAGCTTTCAGCAGAAATGGATGCCGATCACCATGAGGGCAAGTTTGCACGCTTGCCGGACATCATCCGGGAAGTGCGCGGTGAAATCAAACGGGCGTGATAGTTTGCATTGATACTAATACGCTCGTTCAGGCGTTGGCCACACATCATCCGTTTTTTCCCATTCTATCAGCATGGGTCGAGGGGAGAATAAATTTGGCTGTTTCGAGTGGGATTTTGCTTGAATACGAGGAAGTGATCACCCGCCTTTGCGGACTTAATCGTTGGAGGAAGCTCTCCCGTCTGATGGATCTGGCTGAATTAACGGACGGAAACTTGTTGCGGGTCACGCCCTATTACCAGTTTAGGATCATTCGGGATGACCCTGATGACAATTTGTTCGCCGACTGCGCCATCTCGGCCGGAGCGGATTTCATCATCACGGAGGACAAGCATTTCGCTCCCCTGACTGGTTCCGGCTACAAACCGCGTCCCATCAGCCCACAAGAATTCATTGCGAGGCACCCGGCCATTTGGCTTTGATCAGGGGAGGCTCCCGCATACGTCCGCACCCGTTGCGATCGGATTGCTTGTCTTCGCCTATTGCCTCGGAGTCTGGTATCTCACAGAACATCAAACCGCCCGGATCCGGGGGTGGTTCGGCGCGCTCCGAGCGGCGCGCCAATGTTGAATGCTGAATGTTGAATGTTGAATGTTGGATTTTGAATGAGGGAAGCAGAGGAACTCCCGCAGAGGGGAGGGCGGGCGACTCGCCTGCCGGACATCTGGCGACTCGCCGGGTGCCAGGTAGGCAGATTGTGCGCTACGCGCGAAGTGCCCCTGTGAAGTATGCTTCGCACTTTCACGGGCCGAGGAACAAACTTGAGTTTAAACTGGACACTTGAACTCCCCTTGGGGGATTTACCACTAAAGGGAGCTAAGGAGCACTAAATAGAACAGGATCATCATGCCAACGATTTTACGAAAAGGGCCGTACCGATTTCACTTTTATTCCCGTGAACCGGGGGAACCTCCACACATTCATGTCGCACGGGACGATTTTGAAGCGAAATTCTGGCTTGAACCAGTAACTCTCGCTAAAAACTTCGGTTTTCCATCTCACGAAATCCCAAGAACTCTTGGCATTATCCAAAAAAACGTGTATGTTTTAAAACAAGGTTGGGAAAAATATCATGAACAATTCTGACGTCATTGCGACCACCGCCTCCGTGCGAAATGGGCAAGTCATGCTTGGCTTGCTGGATGGATCCACGCACTCATTTCCTATCCACTTTTACCCGCGGTTGGCCGCCGCCGCACCCAGTCAGCTTTCCGCTGTAAAGTTGCGTGTTGGCGGAAGAGCCCTCCGTTGGGACGCTCTCGATGAGGATATCTGGGTGGCCGATGCGGTGCTCGGCAGATACCCTGCATCCCTTTGCCCTGTTGCAGCCTGAGAGGGCGTCAGGAAAATGGGGGTAACCGGCGGAGCCGGTTGCCGATGATGAGGGTCAATGGTCATGCCGCCTGCGGCTGGTAGCAGTCGAATATTTTGAAACACTAATGAATGCAATGTTTCCGCCGCAAATGGCCGGCGGAGGAGGGAGACGAGGCAGAACCGGCGGACCGGTTCGCAGGTCTGCGGGAGGAAACAACTCTGCAAGCGGGCTTGCGAGATTGATTGTTCCCGCAGGCCCAAGATCACAAGGTGATCTTTGCCTCATCTCCTTTTCAGGAAGCAATCAGGCAGCGAGGGTAGCTGCTCGATGAAACAGCCGAAGGCTGGCCCGCAGGGCGTCACGCCTGGGAAAGGCGGACGTCAAACCGAAGAAAAGCGCCATTGGGCTTTTCAGCTTAGTGTCAATTAGTGGTTAAACACGTTTTCTTTTTCTCTCTTCGTGTTCATCGTGAGCTTCGCGGTGAAAAAAACGTGGGCGCAAATAAAATCATTTGACGTGATAAAAGAACGGCAATACGTAATTACGTATGGTGACACTGGATAAAATACAAGGGGTTAATTATTTTTTGATGGATTTGCTGTCTGAGAAGTATCGACTTGGGCAAGCTGCGAAGGCGTTCTCAACAAAATGGGGCGAAAAAATAAACCATGAATGGGAGGCTCTGACTGGTTTGGCGGAGGAGGAAACCGGGTTTTATGATGACTGGATGGAATACCGCGGCATCCAAATGAGTCTTGCGGATCTGGAGCAGCGGATCGCTGAAATCAAGAATGGAAATTTTTCGTTCGCTTGAGTCCAGCCCGGTGGTGAACGGGTTCGAGGTTCTCGCATTTCGATCATGGATATAGTTCTGGACACAAATATCTTGCTTGCAGGCCTTCGCTCTTGCAATGGGGCTTCGCACAAGCTTTTGGAGCTAATCCGAAATGGGCATCCTGCTGTCCGATATCATTTATCCGCGTCTGTTGTGTTGGAGTATGAAGAAATACTGACTCGTGAACTTGTTTCCTCCACATATTCTTCTGATGAAATTTCGAGTTTTCTCGATGATTTCGTTGCGAACGGTATCAGACATGCATCCATCACCTCATTGCGTCCCGTGTCCATTGATCCAGATGATGATGCTCTGCTCGAACTGGCAGTGACGGCTGCTGCTGATACCATTATAACTTTTAACACCCGGCATCTGAAGTTTGCGTATGCCCATGGTATCAATTTATTGACTCCGGGGGGCTTTCTGCGAAAGTTAAATCTATGAGCGTGTGCATTCCTGATAATATCCTTGATGCCGTTCGAGCGGCAGCCTTTAAACGGCACGTATCCGTTGAGGAATTCGTCTCGTCCGCCCTTGCTGCGCAATCATCATCCGTCCTGGAAGATCCGTATCTTGAATCCCGTGCGAGACGTGCAACCGGAGCTGGATGGGACATTCTCGACAGAGTTCCCGAATGTAAGCCAGACCCGGGCGACGAGTTGCCGGATTGATTTCCGATATCTCGTGACGGGAAGCAGGGGAAAAGGAAAGCTGAGGGCGCAGGCTCCCGCGAAGACGCGATGGGCGCTACGCGCCAATTTTGAATGTTGGATTTTGAATTCTGAATGAGGGAAGCAGAGGCTCCCGCAGTGGGGAGGATGGGCGACTCGCCTCCCGGGCATCCGGCGACTCGCCGGGTGCCAGATCGTCAGGGTGCGCTGGTGTTGCGAGATTAATTATTCCCGCAGGCCCAAGATCACAAGTGATCTTTGCCTCTTCTCTTCTGACAATACTGGATAGCGACAAAATTCTCGCCGACTGGGAACTGGCCGTCAATGGGCAGGAAGTTTTTAAAATCGAGCCTCTTCATTAAAATGAATCCACGTGTTGCCCACGTTCGAACGATGCCAGATTATCTATTGGCAATCGAATTCGACAACGGAGAAATCAAAGAATTTGATGTCAAGCCGTATCTTGATATCGGCGTCTTTCGTCAACTGCGGGAGGTGGCGTATTTTTCCAGAGCAAGTTCGTCGCTCGGCACAGTCGCTTGGCCGGACGGACAGGATTTTTGTCCTGATACCCTTTACGGCAACTCGCGTTCAAAACCTCAAAGACTCAAAAACCATAACAGGCGGAATTTGTTTGAATCCGTGTCCATGGCTTAATCCTCCTCAATCAGAGAGCAGAGGCTCCCGCGAAGGGGAGGGTGGGCGACTCGCCTGCCGGACAACCAGGCAGCGAGGGCAGCTGCTCGATCGAGTAGACGTCCCGTAAGGTCAAACTCGACGAACTTCACAATTCATCTGCTGGATGCTAAGATGAGGACAGACATCAATAGGCAACTGGCAGAGGAAAACCGCGGAATGCCTCGATGGCGAGAGCGCCAACGATTGCTTCCGGTCGGTGAAAAACTCGAACTCATCGGCAGATTCATTCTTGAAACCCGGAAATTGGAACGTCTGAAAAAATCATGCAAGCCGTCTGCAATGTCTTAGAGCAACTTGTTCGGGATGCTGAGAGGGAATACCACCTGGCACCTTGGGAGGTCGCCTTGATCTCCAATAATCTTCAGGAGAAAGCCAAAAATGCCCAGAGAAGCGGTAGGGCTCGCCCGTTTGCCGGCGATATCGAAGCCGCTTTGCAGGATTGATCAAGATCTGCTTTAGGCAACCACGACGAGGTGAAGCGATTTCTTCGGGCGCATCGGTGAGGGACCATGAAAAATATCAGGATGACAAAACCTAAAACCGAATTCGCCAAGGCTGTTGCCCGGGCGTTGACTCGTGCGGCAAAACGCGCCCGCACCGTCGCCAAACAATACGGGACTTCCATTCATGTGCAGTCCAATGGCGCGGTGGTGGCGCTGAAACCGTAGCAGGCAGACCCTCTGCCCTCTTGCCGTTTCCTTCCATCTTCCATCTTCCAACTGCCCCACGATGCCTCTTCTCCTTTTCAGGAAGCAATCAGGCAGCGAGGGCAGACGCTCGGGTAGCAACGCCGAGAGTGGCGATGGAGTAGAGTTTGCTGATTTTGCTTCTTGCGATTCATATGTCACCCAGCTAAACTAATTACAAGATGAAAATCACACTGGATTTACCTGAGCATGCCTTTTCGAGTCTTCGGCAAGGGCCGGTGGAGTTCGCTTCGGAACTTCGCTTGGCAGCCTGCGCCAAGTGGTATGAACTCGGGAAAATCTCCCAAGCCAAAGGTGCGGAAATCTCGGGGCTTTCTCGCGCCGCCTTTATCGATGCCCTCCGAACCTATCGGGTTGCGGCAGTCCAGACATCCGCTTCCGACCTCGAAGCGGAGCTTGCCCTGTGACGACCTGGATCATCAATGCCTCCCCGCTGATTTTACTCGGAATATTGGGATGAGGGAAACTGTTGCAGAAATGGGTTGTTGAAGCGATATATTTGATCTATGGTATCCAATATGATACAAGAATCGTGCATTTCTGTTGATTGCCCGTCCCCTGCGAGCTATTATGAAAATATGAGTGCCATTGAACTTGAAACCGCAGTCCAACAACTTCCGCCAGACCAGTTGGAGAGATTTGCAAACTGGTTTGAACATTTTGTTGCAAGCCGGTGGGACAGGCAGATTGAATCAGACATTCTTGCCGGGCGATTGGATGGATTGGCAGCGAAAGCGGATGCCGATTTTGAAGCAGGGCGCTGCACTCCTTTGTGAAGCATTTTGCCTCCCCAGGTTTCTGGGCTTCTTACGAAAGGCTGCCAAAGCTGATTCAAAAAGTTGCGGATAAGAACTTTGAGTTGCTCAGGGAGAATCCACATCATTCCTCGCTTCGGCTCAAGAGAATCGGTGTCCTTTGGACGGCTCGGATTGGGTTACATTATCGCGCTATTGCAAAGGAAAGATCGGAAGGGCTGGTTTGGTCATGGATCGGGCATCATTCCGAATACGACCAACTGCTTAAAAAACAATAATTCCGTCTCAGCGATCAAACCGGGTTCGGCACTATGCTAACGGTTATTCCGTCGGCTCGGGCATCCCTCGGTTGCATGGGGGGGGGCGTGCATCGCATGCGAGCTTGCATGGACCTCCAACGCACGCAACCCGGACAGCGGTGCTCCGCCCCGCCTTCCTTTCCCCTCTTCTTCTCTGTCCCTCGGCCCGTGAAAGCGTGAAGCATCCTTCACTTGGCCTTCGCGCTTTCACGGGCCGAGGAACGAAGTCGCGGATGGGAATGAATTTGCCGTGACATCGGTGACAACTGAGGATATATTTCAGCATGCCTTGGGAGGTCGACGTGATCTCCACTAATCTTCATGAGAAAGCCAAAAAAGCCCAGAGAAGCGGTAGGGTTCGCCCGTTTGCCCGCGATCTCGAAGCCGCTTTGCAGGATTGATCAAGATCTGCTTTAGGCAACCACGACGAGGTGAAGCGATTTCTTCGGGTACATCGGTGAGGGACCATGAAAAATAACACGATGACCAAACCTAAAACCGCATTCGCCAAGGCTGTTGCCCGGGCGTTGAGTCGAGCGGCAAAACGCGCCCGCACCGTCGCCAGACAATACGGGACTTCCATTGTTCCCCTCCGCGGCTTCGCGGGAGTCATTCTCTTCCAGGTCTTCATGTTTGGTTAAATGATTCCGGGGTTCAACGGCTCGGTTTCATCGACAAGAAGCTGACAGATCAACGTTGCGTCCAATGCATCAGCATCTCAAAACAACTCGGAGGTTTCGCGAAGGTCTTGCGAACCAAAAAAACGGATAGCGAAGGACGAATAGCGGATCGAGTATATTTTGTTTGCAGACAGACGCATCATATGCGATGGAATGAAAATGAAACATGCAGCAAATTTGATTTCTAAGCGGCGTGGTGTTGCGGAAGCGTATGTTGATAAGTGTGTTGCCTGCGGTCGTCATGGTTTATCACTTGCGGAAGTGGTTCGCGAGACGGGGCTAAGCGAGAGGAGTGCCAAGGATCAACTGCGCCGGCTTGGACGAAAAACGATGAGGGTGGCGCGATGGCAGCCGTTCTTTCTGATCAAGGCATCGGCCGCTGATGCTGCCGCAGGTGGCCCGCCTTACGACCGCTGGTTGGATGACTACTTTGCTTGGCTTGGTCATCCGTATTACGTTGGGCTGCAGTCGGCGGCCGCCATCCACGGGTCGCAGCCGCAGGCGCTCCAGACCATACAGATTTTGACGGATGCTCCGCGGCGTGAAGCGAGAGTTGGGCGGCAGAGATTGAGATTCTTCGTGAAGTCAAGTTGCGCTGCATCGCTCATGCAGGAGGCGCCCCGGGCATTTGCCCCGATGAAGGTCAGCACGCCAGAAACGACCGTGTTCGACTTGGTACGCTATGCGCCGCGGATCGGAGGAATCTCCCGAGTCGCCGAGACGATTTCTCCTATGCTGCATCTTCTACAGCCATCACGCATCAAAAGCGTTCTGGAAGTGGAGGGCGAAGTTTCCACCATCCAGAGGCTGGGGTTCCTTTTTGATAAGTTACGGGATGCCAAGTTGGCTTCCGCTGCAGAAGGATACTTGCCGCAACGCCGCGCTTGGATCCCGTTGGCAGCCGGTGCAGGGCGCGAAGCTGACGCGGAACGCGATCACCGGTGGCGCGTCGTGGAAAACGCCGTCATCTCATCATGATGCAACTGACCGCGCGTGACTTGCTGAGGCAAGGCATCGATTACAGTCCTATCGAGGCCGGTCAAGCGATTCAAAAGACCCTTCTTGCCATTTTACCCGACTAAGAATTCGTCCTCCGTCCTCATTTAACCCGTGAAGTGCGAAGCATCCTTCACCGGGTCTCTCCGTGACTTCGTGGCTCCGTGTGAGTCATCAGTTTCCCCATTTCGCATTTCGCATTTCGCATTCGCGCGAAGCGCGCAAACTGACCTCTATCCCACGATGTCTCATCTCCATTTTGTTCAATCGTTAGAGGCGCTTGAGGGGGCAGGGCTGGGGCAGTCGGCGCTTTCGCTGCATCTGGCGATGGGGGAGGAGTCCACGCTTGTGACGACGCGTGCGGACGGGGCCGGCCGCGAGTGGCCACGGGTAATCCAGGGGGTGCGGCGGGGACCGGGGAAGGCGTTTTATGCCCCCGAGCTGAAACGACAGGCGGCCCGGCAGGTCGCGGAGGCGGACTGGTTTCATGGTCATGGGTTCTACGTGTGGCTGAACGCGTGGCTGGGCGGTGAGGCGCGGCGGCGGAAGAAGCCACTGGTGTATCATCCGCAGGGGTTTTTGGATCCCTGGATTTTGGCGCGTTCGAGGAAGAAGAAGCGGATCGCGCACTGGTTGTTTGAGGACAAGAATTTTGCCTGCGTCCAGTGGTGGCGGGCGGTTTCCGCGAAGGAGGCGGATCAGATCCGCGCTTATGGAATCACCTCGCCGGTGCATGTGATCCCGAACGGAGTGGATCTTGCCGAGTGTGACGCGCCGTGCCCGACGGATGCGTTTGCGGATTGCCCGTGGTCGCACCGCAAGCGTCCAAGGCGCGTGGTTTTCCTGTCACGGATCCACAAAAAGAAGGGTCTCGATCTGTTAGTGCCGGCGTGGGGCAGGCTGGCCCGGGAATTTCCTGAATGGGAGCTCATCATTGTCGGGCCGGATGAAGGCGGGTATCGGGCGACCGTCGAGGAACTCGTCCGCTTGCATGCTTGCAGCGGGACATGCACGCTCATCGGGCCGGTCACCGGCACGGAAAAACATGCCCTGCTCGGCTCCGCGGATTTGTTTGTCCTGCCCTCGTATTCCGAGGGGTTCCCAATGGCCGTGCTCGAGGCGGCGGCCCACCGGCTCCCGGTCGTCATGACCGATGAATGCAACTTCCCGGAACTCGCCGCGGTCGGGGGCGCATGGGAATGCACGGCTACCCTCGAATCCCTGACCGCAGCCCTGCGCGATGCCTTGTCATCCGATGACGCCGGACGCATGGAACGCGGACGGATCGGACGAGAGCTGGTCGCCGCAAAATATACCTGGGAACAGGCGGCATGCGCGCTTCGCGCGCAATGTTGAATTTTGAATTAGGAATGATGAATTGGGGCGCACGCGCCCGAGTGCCGCGCTGCGCGGGATCTATACCATTTCGAATTCGTGCGAAGCACGCAGATCCAGGATTGCGGATACAGGATAGAGGATTGAGGTTTTTTTATGAAATTTGAACATCTACATGCATGGCAGCGAGCGAGAGAACTGACGAATGCGACCACAGCCTCCGTGCGAAATGGGCAAGTCATGCTTGGCTTGCTGGATGGATCCACGCACTCATTTCCTATCCACTTTTACCCGCGGTTGGCCGCCGCCGCACCCAGTCAGCTTTCTGCCTTAAAGTTGCGTGTCGGCGGAAGAGCCCTCCGTTGGGATGCTCTCGATGAGGACATCTGGGTGGCCGATGTGGTGCTCGGCAGATACCCTGCATCCCTTTGCCCTGTTGCAGCCTAAGAAGCGTCAGGAGAATGGGGGCATCCCGCGGAAACGCGGAGAGGAGGGTGGGCGACTCGCCTGCCGGACATCCGGCCTGGAAGATCCGTATCTTGAATCCCGTGCGAGACATGCAACCGGAGCCGGATGGGACATTCTCGACAGAGTTCCCGAATGTCATTTGAAGAAAGCCGTTGAAAAGTTGCTTCCAGAATGTATGATCTAACCATGGTTGCTGTTGAACTGCCACATTTGCATCGCGACTCAAAGGGAGACGTTTGGATTGATGAAAGCGGCTTTCGCGTGCTTGATCTGATTCGGGAACACCTTGCCCACGGATGGGGTGCTGAAATGCTACAGGATAATCACCCTCAACTCTCTTTGGCCCAGATCCACGCATCGCTCTCTTGGTTTTATGACCATGAGGATGAATTCTTGAGGGAAATCTCCCGCCGCGATAAATTTACGGAGGTGATTCTGGAAAGTCATGTTTCAGTTTCAGTTCAAAACCGGCTGCGTTCGTTGAAAAACTTGCGTGAAGCATGAGTCTTGAACTGATGACCGATGTGCATGTCCCTCTTGCAATTGTTCGAGGGCTGAGACGTCGGGGAGTCGATGTGCTTACCGCACAGGAGGACGGTGCCTCAACCCTTTCAGATGCAGATCTTCTTGATCGCGCTCTGGAACTTGGACGCATCCTTTTCACGCAAGACGAGGATTTCCTTGCCGAGATCCCATCTCGTCAAAAACAGGGTTCGAACTATGCAACAGTCGTTTATGGTCACCAGTTCACACCCATTGGATGCTGCGTCAATGATTTGGAACTCATTCTTCGTTCTTTGCTCCCAAACGAAAAAACAGGCTGTCTTCTGAGAGTTCCGCTGTAGTGGGTTTCTCGCCTCGAGCCTCGATTGTGTCTTTTTGGTGTAATCGGTGGTTAAATATCCTCATCTGAGTTTAAGTTTCATGTTTTTCCCCTTCGCGCCTCCGCGGCTTCGCGGGAGTCCCCTTCCTCCTCATCTGCGTGAATCTTGTCAATCCGCAGCAAAACCTTCCCGAATATTGTATCGTTTTTATGTTTTCTTTTTTTTGGGAACGTAGCAAGTAATATATAAAAAACATGCGATCCTATATTGACTGATATTATTTTAATAGTATAAAACGTAGCAAGTGTTTGTTCAAGCCACCAAATCCCGCCGCAAGGGGAAGATCTACGTCACGTATCTGGTTCGCGAGTCCTTTCGCACGCCCGAGGGGCCGCGTTCCCGCACCGTCTGCAATATCACGAAGCTGCCTGAAGATGTCCGGAAACTCATTGCGGCGTCCCTCTCCAGTCGCACCCGTTGAAGCCATCGAGGACGGCGAGAAAATACGAAGTCACCAGTTGTTTGGTTACTGATGGCCGCATGTGCGGCGGTGATTTTGAGGACGCAGCCTTTGCCTCAATGGATCATACCGAAAATACCGGGGTTTCTGGGGAGGGGGGTGCTGGACGGCGTGCATCCGTGGCCGGCTCGGCAATTTCGAGGGGAAATCTTGGTATAATCTATTGGAGAAGGCTTTTTCGCCTCCTCCGTCAAACGGCGGGGGAGTTTTTCCCCGTCACCGCGCAATCTCAACCCGTCGGGAGGAGGTGAGGAAAATGCAACCCGAACAAATTATCATTCTCGCGCTCAAAGCAATCGCTGGCGTCATCGAGGAAGTGATCCGCAAAAAATAATCCGGGAGATCCGGGGGGAAGTGGCCCGATACCGGAGACGGGATTCGGGCCATTTTTCTTTTAACTCCTGAAGACTTGAGTGAATGCGCAGAAATTCTCCGGAGCGAGATCGACATCGTGGCAGAACAGAGCCAAAAAAAACCGCCAGAAAATTCCGGCGGTGTCTGACGCCTCGGGACGAATTTCGAGCTCGCCACGGGGCAGCCAGGGGCCATCTTTTTCGCCGAACCGCTCGAAAAAATCGGTTTTCCGCGATTCTTTCCCGGTCGGCCGAAAACCGGATGTTCACAGATGTCTCAGGAAGTCATTGATGTCCGAGCGATGCGGATTTTGACCGCCTGGAGGAGGCCGATGAGATTTTCGGCTCGCTGCAGAATCGTCCGCTCAAGATCCAGGAGGCGGAGTCGAAATGACCGGCCGGGGTTGGCGAGGCGTGCATGAAAACGCTGATTTATACGCCCATAAACATCAGCAAACTTCGGCGAACATTTTCCCGTTTTCTTTCCCAATTGGGCTTTCCCGAGGTATTAAAAAGTCGTAACTTGCTGATTATAAGGAAGAGAGGCGAGGGTCGGAATCGAACCGACGCATAGAGCTTTTGCAGAGCTCTGCCTTACCACTTGGCTACCCCGCCGTGAGAAGAACGCTACCAATACACATTAAGCGGGGGGATGACAACTGATACTTGTCCGCCGGTGGTGGTGCCTTCGGATTGGTCGAGGGATTCGACGATGTTGTCCTTGAACGTGACGGTGAGGGTGCCGACAGGGACTTTGACGTAGATCGTGTTCGCGACGTAGCCCGGGGAGTTCACGATGAACTGGCCGCGTGGGTCGCGCGGGTTGTGAGCGCGCGGGTCGCGGGGGTTGGGCGGGGAGGGGATGACGGTCTGGTTGTTGTAGGGGACATAGGTGGTTTGCGGGACGAGTTGGTATTTCACGTATTCCCAGATTTGCTGGGTTCCGGATTGGTCCGCGCGGCTGGATTTTTTCTGGGGTTTGCCGAGGCTGCGGGCGACCTCGTCGGAAGTCATTCCGAGGGCCGCTTCATTTCGGGCGATGAAGGCTTCGACCGCGATGCGGCGTTCCTCGGATTTCCGGAGGTTGTCCACGAACTTGTCCGGGAGGGGATCGAGGGCCTGCGGGGAGACCCAGGCGACGATCCCTCCCTGCTGCGCGATTCCGCGAACCCGGAGGAGTCCGTTGGCGGCGATGCTTTCGACCTGCACGGTCTGGGGAACCCGAAGCGTGCCGGCGTAGCGGGATTGCGCGGTATCGAAATATGCGTCCGCCTGCCCGAGGACTTTCAGTTTCAGCGGCTTGATGGCAAAATCCGAGAGATAGACCGCGCCGGGCTCGCGGACGATCGGCGAGGAGGCGCTGGCGGCGGCAAGAAAAACGAACAGCGCGGGGAGGAACCATTTCATGTGAGGAGCATCGCAGAAGGAGCGCCGTTTGACAAATGCAGACATCCTGACGTGGAAGGAAAGGAGGTGAGCCGGGAAGGAACAGGGGATACGAGCATCCCGCCCGTGTGGACGCAGATTTTCTTCTCAAATGGGGTCGTCCGTTTTCCTGACAGCGTCAGGCGAGACGGGCGAGGGTTTTTGACGCGAGGAGGTCGAAGGCGCGGACGGCGTCGGTGAGGTGGCGCTCCTCGGTGTCTTCGATACGGTTGTGGCTGATGCCGTGGAGGCTCTGGACGAACATCATGGCGGCGGGGATTCCGGCCCGGGCGATGGCTGAAGCATCGTGCAGCGGGCCGGACGGCAGGCGGAGGGTTGCGCCGCAGGTTTCGAGGATCGCCTCATCGCAGAGGCCGACGAGCTCCTCGTCGAAGCGGACAGGATCCACCTGGCAGAGGCGCTGCCATGATACGGTGACCCCGCCCTCCGCGGCAAAAAGATCCGCTGCCGCGCGCGCGTCCCGGAGCATGGCGGCGAGGGAGGTGGCCTCGATGTGCCGCTGGTCGAGAGCGATCCGGCATCCGGCTGCGACGCTCGTGGCGATCCCGGGTTCTGTCGTGCAGGATCCGATCGTGCAGACCCCTCCGTGGCGTTCGGCGATCCGGTAAATTTCGGGAGCCATCTTTGCGGCGGCGAGGAAGGCGTCGCGCCGCCGGTTCATCGGCGTGCTTCCGGAATGTGCCGCCTGGCCGGCGAACGAGACCGCATGGCGTTCGACTCCGAACGTCCCGAGCACGCTGCCGAGAGTGAGGTCGGCGTCCAAAAGCACCGGCCCCTGTTCGATGTGGAGCTCGATGTAGGCGGCGGCGTCCGCGAGTTCGCAGCGGGAATCCGGAACATTTTCAAAATCCAGGCCGACCGCGCGCAGCGCATCCGGCAGGCTGATCCCGTCGCGGTCACGCAGTCCGCGCGCCTCCGCGAGGTCGAGCGATCCGGCGCAGGCGGAGGATCCGAACAGGCTCTTGCCGAATCGTGCGCCCTCTTCGTCCGCCCAGTCCACAAGCCGCACGGTGAGCGGCGGACGCCCTCCGTATTGCCTGGAAATCCGGCGCAGGATTTCGAGCCCGGCGAGCGAGTTCAAACATCCGTCGAGCCAACCGCCGTCCGGCACCGAATCCATGTGCCCGCCGATGAGGAGGGAATTTTTTGATTGTCCGGCCAGTGTGGACCAGAGGTTGCCGGCGGCATCCAGGTGGGTTTCGACCGGGAGGGAGGACAATTTTTCTTTGAGGAATTCCCTGGCGCGGATCCAGCCCGGGGTGAACGCGACCCGTTGGGCGCCGCAGGAGTTCGCGGTCAGCTCGCGGAGCTGTTTCAATTCGGCGATCATGCGTGCGGGATCCACGGTCAGACATCCTGACATCTCCCGGAGAAAAAGAAAAGCCGAGGAAAACGGATGCCCCCATTCGAGACGGAAATCTGCGTCCGCACGGGCGAGACGCGGGAGATGCGCGAGGAAAAGGGGAGCATCCCGGGGCGAACCCTTTGGCGAACACAACACGGGCGTGGCTACAACAGAAACCCATCCAACACTCCTTCCTGTCATTTCCTCGGGGCATAGAATTTCGACTTGTGATCTTTGTAATCTTCTTCCGAGGGGAGCAACCGGGGCGACAGCCCGGAAGGTCGAAATAACGCAGTGGAAAAAAGTGGAAGCTTTATAGCGTTTAAAAGCAATTTCATAAGCCGGCTAAAATCGGCTTAAAATATAATACAAGTCACTTATTATCAATTGCCGGCGGCGGGGGTCGAACCCGCACGGGGCTTTCGCCCCAAGGGATTTTAAGTCCCTTGCGTATGCCATTTCGCCACGCCGGCTTGTGCTGGTTTCCCATTGCTCGTGCTCTTGCGACCGAAACAAACTTCCGCTTGTAAAAGAGGCGTGGCACGGCATGGAAATACGAATCTCGCGGGCAGTTTATCGCTGTGCGTGATTCGCGCAATCGCAGAATCCCGCAACATCGCAGAATCCCGGGTCGGCGCGCTCCAGGCTCGGAAGAGAAGCGGGAAGCGATTCAGAACCGGCGGAAGCGGATTCTACGGGCGGTAGGCAACGCCGAGACGGTCGAGGCGCGGCTGGTGGGCGTCGAGGCGGGCGGCAAATGCTTCGGCCCCTTCCCTCCCGTCCTCCGTCCAGAGCACTTGGGCCAAGGCGCAGGCGCGGGGATAGGCCATGTAGTCGAGGTGGGCGCTGTCGGGTATGTATTCCGTCCAGAGTTGGGCCTGGGCACCGAGGATGCCGGGGCGGAGTTCCTCCGGATACTGGTCGAGGGGTTTCCAGGAATAGACTTTTTCGAGCGGCAGATTCCCGCCGATCGCCAGCGGTTCAAAATCGAGACCGGGGCCGGCCTTCTGGTAGTGGTCGAAGTAGGTCTGCGCCGAGTTTGCCAGCACAAGCGGATGGCCGGCACGGAGCGCCCGGATGTCGAGCTCGGAGTCGCGCCAATACATGACCGCGGTGCCGGGGGCCGGCTCATCGCGCTCGATGATCTCGTCCCATCCGATAACAGAGCGTCCGAGAGCCTCTGCGGCTTGGCTGAGATAAGCGGTGAAAACGGCCTGGACTCCCGAGTCAGGCGGACGGCCGAGTTCGCGCATGCGCTCGGCGATCCGCGCGGAGGCATCCCACTCGCCGGTCTTCGCTTCGTCCCCACCGAAGTGCAGATACCGGAACGGGAAAAGATCCGCGAGCGTGGCGACGACGCGGTCGAGGAACTCGAACGTCGCGGGCTCGAGGTTCAGCGTGCTGTCGCTGATCCCCCAGCATTGGCGAACGCCCGGCGCGGTGCCGGTGTTCCCGAATTCCGGATAGGCGGTGACGAGCGCCTGAACGTGGCCCGGCACGTCCACCTCGGGAAGCACTTTGACTCCTCTCGCGGCCGCATAGGCGACGATCCCGCGAATTTCCTCGCGAGTGTAAAACCCGCCGTGCGGGATGCCGTCGGACGGATTTTTCGCGCTGTCGCAATTGTGCCCGACGAGCGTGCCATCGCGCCAGGCCGCGATCTCGGTGAGTTTCGGATACCCCTCGACCGGCAGCCGCCAGCCCTGGTCGTCGGTGAGGTGCCAGTGGAAGAGGTTGAACTTGTGGAAGGCGGCGAGATCGATGAACCGCCGGACGGTTTCAGCGTCAAAAAAATGGCGGCTCACATCGAGGTGCAGCCCGCGCCAGGCCATGGCCGGCCGGTCGTCGATGATCAGGCACGGCAGCGCGAGGCGCGCGCGCTGGCCGGAGAGAAGCTGGCGCAGGGTCTGAATCCCCATGGCAACCCCGTCCGGCGAAGCCGCCTCGAGCGTGATCTTTTCCGGACGGACAGCGAGCCGGTAATGCTCGTCCCGGAAGCCGGCCCCGGCGGGCGCGGGCGGAAGCGGGCGCGCGGGGAGCGACATGGCGAGGCTGATATCCGCTTCCTCCGGCGTCGCTCTCAGGCTCATCGCATAGCGAGGCACCGCCTGTCCGGCGGGGCGGACGACCATCCAGCGAGTGATCAGTCCGCCTTCATCCAGGCGAGGTCGTAGGTTTCGACAAGGCGACCGATCTCGCAGCGCAGCCACGCCCGCGCAGCGCGCCGGGTGAGATCAATCCGGGCGGAATGTGTTGTAAACCACCGGAGCTTCCGGTTTTGCCTTGGAAAAATGATGGTTCAGCAGATAGCGGTGCAGCAGGGGCGCGCCACTATGCACCTCGCCATCCGGCAGCGGCAGGCAAAGGATTTCCGGTAATTCCAGGGACTCGCCTGGCTTGAGTGTGAGATGAAGATTTTCGTCGGCGAGACCGAGCTCGACCACCGCGGAAGGCATGTGCAGATCGTCCCCCTCGAACCGGCGCGCGCTGGAGCCTGCCACGGCAAGTCCCAGCGCGCGAGGCGACAGAACCGGAGCATTAGCCATCGGCATCCCGCAAAGATGAGTAAGCCGCAGCCGGTCTTTGAGACGAAAAAACCGGATCATTTCAACGGAGGAAAAGGCGGCGACCATTTTTTAGTTTTGCTGCGTAATCAATTGATGGATGAGTCGGCCTCCAACCCGGATCTCGACCAGAGGAGGGAATCCTGCGAGCCGACCGGTATCGTGTCGAGTTTTGTTTCGCAAATCCCACACAGGTCAACCTGCCGGGAACGCAGGGGGCCGGTTGCGGGGCGCGAAACAAACGCGCATCCGGTCGCTGGCATAAACCCGAAAAACCTGCTCGCCACGAGGAACGGATCGTGGTAATAGGATGCCACGGCGAGGCGTCCGTTGAGGCGACCTTCCGAAACCGCGCAACATTATGGACACCAATAAAAAGCCCTCCCTTGGACTCACCGGATTCTTCATGATGACCGGGTCGATGGTCATGACCATCTACAGCTATCCGGCGTTTGCGACGTCCGGGTTTTCTCTTGTTTTCTTTCTGGTGTTCGCGGGGCTGCTCTTCTTCATCCCGGTGGCTCTGGTGGCTGCGGAGCTGGCGACCGGGGAGGGCTGGCAGACCGGCGGTGTTTACACATGGGTGTCCGCCGCATTCGGGAAGCGATGGGGGTTCACAGCGATCTTTCTCCAGTGGCTCCAGATCACGGTCGGCTTTGTCACGATGCTCTATTTCATCGTCGGCGCGCTTAGCTACGTGCTCGATTGGCCCGCGCTGAATACCAACCCCGTTCTCAAGCTCGCCTTCGTCCTCGCCCTCTTCTGGCTGGTCACGCTCTTCAACTTCAACGGGACCTCCTGGACCGCACGCCTGGCCACGATCGGTCTGATCGGTGGCGTCTCGATTCCTGCGTTCATTCTCATCGGGCTCGCCATCACCTACATCGTGCAGGGCGATCCGATGCAGATCAAAATAGGAATGTCCACCCTCCTGCCGGATTTCAAAGATGTGCAGACGCTTGTTGTCCTCGTCGCATTCATCCTCTCCTACGCGGGGATCGAGGCCTCGGCGCCGCACGTCAACGACCTCGAAAACCCGAAGCGGAACTACCCGCTGGCGATCATCCTGCTGACGATCTTCGCGATCGCCATCAACATTTTTGGCGCGCTTGCGATCGCGATCGTGATTCCCGAGGGCAAGATCAACCTGAGCGCCGGTGTTCTCCAAACATTCCAGGTTCTCCTCGACCAATACCATTTCGGCTGGGCGCTCAAGCCGGTCGCAATTCTGCTCGCGCTTGGGACGGTCGCCGAGGTCAGCGCCTGGGTCGTGGGTCCCGCGCAGGGGATGTTTGCCGCCGCGAAGGAAGGGATGCTCCCGGCGGTCTTCACCAAAGTGAACAGCAAGGACGTGCCGATCCCGTTCATCCTCGCCCAAGGCGTGGTCGTCACGATCTGGGCTGTCATCCTCACGCTCGGCGGCGGCGGCAATAACCTCTCGTTCCTGCTCGCCATGGCGCTCACCGTCGTGACCTACCTCGCGATGTATATCCTCCTCTTTCTCGCCTACTTCGTCCTCAAAACCAAACGGGCGGACGTCGTTCGCGCCTACAACATCCCCGGTGGGAACACCGGCGGATTTGTCGTCGCCGGCGCGGGCCTGCTCATGGTTCTTCTGTCGATGGTCATCTCGTTCTTTCCCCCGACCAGCGTCACGGGCGCGGACGAATCCCACTATGTGGAAATCCTGCTCGGGTCGTTCGTCGTCAGCATGATCATCCCGCATGTGATCTTCGCCCTGCGGCCGCGGGAGAATAAACCCTGAAAGAGCCGATGAATCCATGACACCTATTCCCGACACCGTTGAGGGTGCGTTTCTCATCAGCATCATCGACTTTGTTTTGAGCTTTGTGATCATCTCGGGGATCGGGGTGATGCTGGCGATCCTTCCGGTTGTGAACCGATATTGGGTGATCGATGAGAAGAACCTGAAGGGCGGGCATTGAGGGAGCACTGGCGAAGGGGAACAGAAATTGCTGGATCAACTGATATCGTTATTTGACGCGCTATTGAAGCAAACCGGGCTTGCCCACCTTTATTGGGGGAATTTCGTGATGCTTGCCGTGGGAGGCGTCATGATCTACTTGGCGGTGGCGAAAAAGTGCGAGCCCTTCCTGCTCATCGGTATCGGGTTTGCCTGCATCGTGGTGAACATCCCGGGCTCTGACCTCGCGCTCCCGGGCGGGCTCTTCAATTATGCCTACAAAGGCGTTTCGCTGCTCATCGTTCCGCCGCTGATTTTTCTCGGGGTGGGAGCCATCACCGACTTTGGTCCGATGATCGCGAACCCCAAGCTCGTCCTTCTGGGCGCGGGCGCGCATCTGGGCATCTTTGTCGCCCTCATCCTGGCCAAAGTGATGGGCTTCACCCTTTCAGAGGCGGGGGCCATCGGAATCATCGGCGGAGCGGACGGGCCGATGGCGATTTTCGTCACCATGAAGCTCGCCCCTCACCTCCTCTCCCCGATTTCCGTGGCCGCATATTCTTACATGGCGCTGATGCCGATCATCCAGCCGCCGATCATGAGATTGCTGACCACCAAGGCCGAGCGGAACATCCAGATGGCTCAGTTGCGCAAGGTCAGCCGCCTGGAAAAAATCATTTTTCCCGTGATCATCGCCATCATCGTGAACCTGTTTTTTCCACCCGTTGCCCCCTTGGTGACCATGCTCATGCTTGGCAATCTGTTCCGCGAAGTCCTCATCGTCGACCGCCTTGCGGATACCGCGGGAGGCGCATTGCTTAATCTGGTCACGATTGTGCTGACCGTGGCGATCGGTTCGACCATGAGCGCAAAAACCTTCCTCTCGATGCAGACCGTGGAAATCGTCTGCCTCGGTCTCATTGCCTTCGTTTTCGGAACCGCCTCCGGCGTGGTCACGGCGAAAATCATGAATCTTTTCCTGAAGACCAAGATCAACCCGCTCATCGGATCTGCGGGGATCGCCTCCGTGCCGATCGCCGCGCGCGTCTCGCACATCGTCGCGAACAAAGAAAATCCCAAGCTGTTCCTCATTTACCACGCCATGGGTCCGAACCTGGCGGGCGTCTTTGGAACAGCGATTTCCGGAGGCATCCTGCTCGCTCTCCTCGGGGTGAAGTAAACTTTCCTATTCCATCAAAAAAACCATGAAACAACCCGCTCCCTCCGATGACACATGTGACTGCGTCATGGCGACGGATTATCCCGTGCTGACAGCCGGGATGACCCTCGCCCAATGCCTGCAGGCGCTCGTGCAAAATAAAGTCCTTGCCATGCCGGTCGTTGATGACAGCGGCCGATACATCGGGCAGTTCCGGAAAAACCTGCTCATCGCCGCGATTCTTCCCCAGGTCGCGGTGCATGACCCGCGCTTCGACCGGATCGCGAAGATGATCGATGGCGGGATGTTGTCGGAAACGATGGAGGACGTGCGCGAGCGCTTCTCCACCATCGCCGACAAACCGGTGCGCCGGTATCTGGACACGGACACGCCCGTGTTGCGGCCGGATCAACCCCTGGTCACCGCCATGTTCTATCTTTTCCACGGCAGGAATTTTCTTCCCGTCGTCGAGCCCGCCAGCGGTCTGCTGGTCGGCGTCATCTCGGCCTGGGACATCCTCGACAGCATCAACAAAAAGCACTGAGCCTTTTTGTTGTCGGGCTGACAGCAGTGGATTTTTATCGCGCCGGGATTTATTTTGCGTCCGGGAGGAGCCGGGCGGTGATCCGCTCGATCCCCTGGCGGGCGAAATCGCTGGCGGGATAGTTTTTGCGGGCCTTGAGATACCATGCCAGCGACGAGCCGAGCTGATTTTTCTGTTCCTGCGCTTCGGCCTGCCTGAGGGCGCGCACGAAATCCGGCGCCTTGGTGGTGAGGTCGGCGCGGACCTGGTTGAGCTTGTTGTCGCCTGGGAACTGGCGGGAGGCGGACTCCGCGCTCTCCCACGCGCCGGCGAAGTCGCCGCGCTTCCCGACCTCCTGGGCGCGGATGATCGCAGCCTCGACCAGCGCCATCTCGTCGAGCACCTTGCGGAGCTGCTCCTGCTTGTCGGGAAACATCGCCGTCGCCGCGATGAACCGCATCTTGTCGTCGAAAATCTGCCGGAAATTTTTCTGGCTCAGGAGCTGGTCGAAATCCGTGATTGCGCGCTGCTGCACGTCCGCTTGGCTGAAGATCATCCCGCTGACCTCGGCGAGCGCGGGGTTGCGCGGCCAGATCGCGGTGGCGGCCTTCAGCTCGGCTTCGAGGGTTGCCTTGTCTCCGCTCGCAGCCGCGTTTTTTGCCTTCGCGATGTGCATGGCGGCCACCGTGCGGGCGGTCTCGATCGCCGCGACCGGCTTCGAGCTGTCAAAATCCTTCGCGCTTTTCGCAAGATCCTTGATGAGGTTCTCCGCAAGCGTGTAATCCTTGACGTCGATCGCGCTGATCAACTGGTTCGATTTCTGAACGAAGTCAAGGACCCGCCGTTTGTCGTCCCGGGAAATGGTGCGGGTCTCCGGAAGATATTCCCCCAGAACAAAAGTCTCCGCGAGCCGCTTGGTGGCACTCTCGAGTTCGTTCTTTTTCAGGAGATACAAAAAGGCCCGGACTCCCTCCCGGACATCGCGCATGGCCTCGTTGGCGAGCGAGTCAAGAGTTCCGACTGTCGGAGGAAGTCCCGCAGCATTCGAGAAAAAACTCTTTGCCTCCCTGCCGATGCGCAGAAGGCTGTCTCCGTCGCTGAAGATGCTGCGATAGAGCCGCGTTCCGATCAGGACATGCTGGAAGCGGCGCTGAAGAAAATGCTGCACGATCAGCGCCTGGAACTCGATTTTCACCTGGAGCTCCGTTGCCTCACGTTTGAGTTGGTTGGCCCTCAGCAGGGCGTTCACCTCGGCCAGGCGGGTGGTCATCGGCTGCAGCTCCGCCTCGCTCCTGCTCTGTTCATCCTTCCTTTTCTCTTCTTTCCTCAACTTGTCCAGCACCCCGTCGCTTCCCGAAGAAGAGTCGAGTGCTTTGCCTGCGGTCGTCATCTTGGAATTCCACTCCAGGCGCTTGCGCTCCTTTTCTAAAGCCGCATTGTCGGCGGCGAGATGTTCGTTGACCTGCCTGGCATTCCTCGCCGCCTCGACCTGATTTGCTATCGAGTCGCAAAGCCGGGCATCATTGTCGAACTGCGCGGCCTGAGCGAGCAGCCGGAATGCCTCGTCGGTGGATTTCGTGGTGCTCTTGTTCGGTGCCAGCAGATCCAGGATCTGAGCGAGGATCCGGTTGTATCCCCTGTCGCTGTCGGGCGTGGTTTCAGGCGCATTGAGGAACTTCTCAAACCGAGCCTCGAAGATCCGGTTGTCGCTAATGTTCCAGCTTTTCCCGTTCCAACGCACGATGTCGTTCCCGGGATCGAAATCCGGAACTTGCATGCCATGAAAGCTTGATCCGTCGGATAAGGAATCCCCCGAGGCAGAGTGCACATTTTTGTGAGGCTCTCCAGCTTGGGGCGTGGTCTCCTGAGCATGGCAGCATCCGGCCGCGAAGATCAGGCATAACGCTTTTCTCATTACATCGGTCCTGGTTTCCGGTTCATGTCCGAAGTGCCTGGAGGCCGTGCTGTCGGAGAGGGCTTCAGAAGACCGGTGTCCTCCGGAAAATCCGGATCCTCCCCGGGGGGCTTGTCCGGATTGTCAAAGACCAACTTGATCAACTGCTCGCCCTTTGTGGAATTCGGCACGGCGGTGATGGATTCTATGAGAGCTTCGACCTGGCGTCCGTTGGGAGAGGTTTTCACCGCCAGGATGCCTCCTGCGACAAGTTTGGAAGCGGCTTCCTTCGAAAGCGAAACCTCGGCTTTCAGCTTTGAGAAATCACCGACAGTCACCACAACATCGCCGACCGCGATGCGCTCCCCGGCGGTTTTCAAAATGTCCATGACTTTGCCATCAATCGAGCTCTTGATGAACCGGTCATCGAGTGCCTGGTTCACGAGATCCAGGTCGAGCTTGACCTGCTCCATCGCTTCCACGGCCAATTCCAGCCTGCACTTTGCAAGCTCCCATTGGGTGAGGGCTCCAACCATTTGCGCATCGCTGATCAGCCGCTTCTTATACTTGCTCTTGGATTCTTCAAGAACGGCTTCTTTTTCGCGGAGGTCGGCCTCGGCCATGATGATTCCCTTCCGGTTTTCCAGCCGCCGTTTTGTCACCTCCAAAGCGTAGCTCTGGCGATAGTGATCCAAGCGTGTCAGCACCTGGCTAATGTAAACCTCGTCGCCTTTCCCGATCAAAATCTCATCGAGAATTCCAGCGTCGCGGGCCCGCAAACTGAGCACGGAAGAGGGCGAGGTCTTCGGGACCAACAGGGGCTCGGCGCAGAGCCCGCAGGTAACAGGGAGGAGCAATGCCAGCAACAGAATGCAGCGCGCGTGGCGGCGCAGGAGGCTCCAGATGATCAGTTTTCTGCGATCTCGTCTCATAAGGAAAATTATTTGGCGTCTGGAAGAATCTGTGTGCTGATCCGCTCGATCCCCTGGCGGGCGAAATCGCTGGCGGGATAGTTTTTGCGGGCCTTGAGATACCATGCCAGCGACGAGCCGAGCTGGTTTTTCTTTTCCTGCGCCTCGGCCTGCCTGAGGGCGCGCACGAAATCCGGTGCCTTGGTGGTGAGGTCGGCGCGGACCTGGTTGAGCTTGTTGTCGCCCGGGAACTGGCGGGAGGCGGACTCCGCGCTCTCCCATGCGCCGGCGAAGTCGCCGCGCTTCTCGACCTCCTGGGCGCGGATGATCGCGGCCTCGACCAGCGCCATCTCGTCGAGCACCTTGCGGAGCTGCTCCTGCTTGTCGGGGAACATCGCCGTCGCCGCGATGAACCGCATCTTGTCGTCGAAAATCTGCCGGAAATTTTTCTGGCTCAGGAGCTGGTCGAAGTCGGAGATCGCACGCTGTTGGAGATCCGACTGGCTGAAGATCATCCCGCCGACCTCGGCGAGCGCGGGGTTGCGCGGCCAGATTTCGGCCGCCGCCCGCAGCTCGGATTCCATGACGTCCTTGTTCCCGCTCGCGGCCGCGTTGCGCGCCTTGGCGAGGTGCATCGAGCTCACGGTCTTCGCGGTCTCGATCTTTGCGAGCGGCTTGCTGGCATCGAAGTCGCCGGCGATCTTCTGGATTTCGTTCACGAGTTTTTCCGCGCCGGTGAGGTCGTTGACTTCCAAGGCGGCGAGCAGCGCGTTGCCCTTCTGGGAAAAATCCAGGGCGCGGCGCTTGTCCTCGCGGCTCAGGAGGCGGACGTTCGGCAGGAACTCGCCCAGCGCGAAGGTTTCGGCCAGGCGTTCGGTCGCGCTCTTCATCTCGTTTTTTTCGAGCAGGAATTTATAGGCCTCGATCCCCTCGTTGACATCGCGGATCGCCTCGTTGGCGAGGCCGTCGAGCTGGCTGAGCGAGTTGATGAGCTTGCTGATCGCCTGGGCCGCCGCGGCGGCGCCGCCGACCATGCTCTCGACGCCGAGGTTTTGGACGCCCAGCTTCAAGCCCTGCGCGGAGAACGACTGTCCGGAGGGCGCGTAGCGGGTGCTGCCGCCCGTGCCGTTGCTTCCTGTGCCCGCGCCAATGACTCCGCCTCCCTTCGCTTCGCCCGAGACTTTCGGGTCGAACTCCGCGTTGATTTGCGCCTGTCCGGCATCCTTCGTCGGGAGCGTGTCCAGCATCTTTTTGAAAACATCGATCGAGTTGTCGCCATCGGTGTAAAGCGCGCGATAGAACCGGTTGGCAATGATGACGTGCTGGAACCGGCGGGTTGCGAAAAACTGCATGATGAGCGCCTGGAGGTATCCCTTGGCGGTCAGCTCGAGGCTGGCCATGCGGACCTTGTTGTTCTCGATCGTCTGTCCGGCCTCGGAGAGCTTCCGCTTCACGGTCGCGACGCGGGCATCCCGCGCGAGCTTCTGGTTTTCCTGCCCGAACGCATCGTCTTTGGCCACCTTGGGAGCCAGGATACTGCCGCCCGCCACGAGCTCGTTGTTCCATTCGGCCTGCGCCCGCTGCTTTTCCCAGACCACGTTGTCGCGCTTCAGTTTTTCGACCTCGGCCAGGGTGTTCTGCGCCGAATAAATCGCGTCGGACAGCGTGGTGCAGAGGTTCGCGTCATCCTTGTATTGGGAGGCCTTTTTCAGAAGCGCAAAGGCGGCGTCCTGGTTCGCCTTCGTGGCCTTTCCGGGCGTGAGAAGATCCATGATTTTCTCGATCGTCTCGCGGTAGGCGACGTCGGCCGCGCCGGTCGCGGCGGCCGCGTTCAGGTATTTTTCAAACCGAGCGCGGAACAGCCGGTTGTCGTTGATGTTCCAAAGCTTCCCGTCGTAAGCCATCGTGTCGTTGCCCGGATCGAAGTGCGGGACGTCCCGGCCGATGAACCCCTCGTTCATCTGGCCCGGCCGGGCACCTCCCGTCGCGGCCTTCGAATCCCCTGCGCCAGGCGGGACGTTTTGCGCCCACGCCGACACGGCACAAAAAAGGAAGGCGAAGACCAGAAGCCGGTTCATGGCTGCGAAAGGCTCTTGGTTTTGAGCGTTCCGTTTTCATCCACCTCAATCACGAAAAGAAATTTCTGCCCCTTCTGGATATTTATGGCGCTGAATTCCGGGGTGACGAGCACGGGAAGCGTTTCGTTTTTGACATCCACCGCGATCAGCCGGCCGGACGCGGGCGACCACGCCAGCGAGTCCGAGACCTCGCCGTCGATCTTATAAACATTTCCGCGGAGGCTGTTCGCATTGTCGAGGTAGGCGGGGACATCCAGCTCCGCCACCGTGCGGAACGGATCCGATCCCCCTGCCTGAAAAAGCCGCGATCCCAAGAATGCGGCGACGAGGAGAACGGCCGCGAGAACGAACCAGATCGGCTGCAGGGAGGACTTTTTTCGACGGGCCATCAGCTACCTCATACTCGCGGACGCGGATAAGTTCAAAGGGAAAACGCGGGGAAGCCCCCGTTGGGCGCATCTCTGGAAGGCCGCGTTCGTGTCGGATGCGTTGACAGATCACGCCCGACACGGATATGGCTCTGATAAGCCTCCGGCACCAGCCAGCACCACACCGGGTCCAGCCCACTATCAAAAAATCCCATGAAAAAACTTCTTGTCACCGGCTCGTCCGGGTTGATCGGTTCCGAGGTCTGCAGGCATTTTTCGGCCCTCGGCTGGCGCATCCACGGAGTGGACAACAACCAGCGGGCGGTATTTTTCGGCCCCCAGGGCGACACGCGCTGGAACCAGTCCCGGCTGGTCGACGACCTTGGCCCGGCATTTCTCCACCACGAGCTTGACATCCGCGACCGGGCGGGCGTTCTCGCCCTGCTGCAAGAAGTGAAGCCGGACGCGATCGTGCACACCGCCGCACAGCCCTCGCACGACCGCGCCGCCTCGATCCCCTTTGACGACTTCGATACCAATGCGGTCGGCACCCTCAACCTCCTCGAAGCCTCCCGACAGGCCTGCCCGGAATCCCCGTTCGTCCACATGTCCACAAACAAAGTCTATGGCGACCGGCCGAATTCCATCCCGATGGTCGAACTCGAGACGCGCTGGGACTACGCGGATCCGGCATTCGCCGACGGGATTGACGAGAACTTCCCGATCGACCAGTCGAAGCACTCGCTCTTCGGTGCCTCCAAGGTTGCGGCCGATGTGATGGTCCAGGAATACGGGCGGTATTTCAACATGCCCACCTGCTGCCTGCGCGGCGGCTGCCTCACCGGCCCGAACCACTCGGGCGTCGAGCTCCACGGATTCCTCTCCTACCTCGTCAAATGCAACCTCGAAGACCGCGAATACCGCGTCTTCGGATACCAGGGCAAACAGGTCCGCGACAATATCCACTCGCACGACGTCGCCCGCTTCATCGCGGAATTTCTCGCCGCCCCGCGCGTCGGCGAAGTCTACAACCTCGGCGGCGGCAAACAAAACAGCTGCTCGGTTTGGGAGGCCTTCCAAATCGCCGAAAACTTCAGCGGCAAAACCCAGCGCCATTCCTACGTCGAAGAAAACCGCATCGGCGACCACATCTGCTACTACAGCAACCTCTCCAAAATGCGCGCCCACTTCCCGAATTGGAACATCACCATCTCCCTCGAAGAAACCATCCGCCAAATCGTCGAGGCCTGGAAGGGAAGGGAGTAACACCCCCATTCCATATTTCCCATTTTTCATTTTCACTCAACACCATGACCCGCTTACGCCTTGACACATTTGATCCCTTGGCCGGCTTTGAGCGCGGGCGTCCGGGCTGGTATGAGGCGCTCTGGTATCTGTGCAAGTGCGCGTTTTTTTTGAGTCCGCTTCCCTGGCCGTCGGGGTTCAAGGTGGGCTTGCTGAAGGTGTTCGGGGCAAAGGTCGGCGAAGGCGTTGTCATCAAGCCAAGGGTGAACATCCACATGCCCTGGCGGGCGGTTATCGGCGACCATGTTTGGTTCGGCGAGGAGGTTTTTATTTTGAATCTCGCGGAGGTCGAGATCGGCTCGCACGTGTGCATCTCCCAGCGGGCGTTCGTCTGCACCGGCAGCCATGATTATCGGGATCCGGCCTTCCGGTATCGCAACGAGCCGATCCGGATCGGGGACGGCGTGTGGATCGGCGCGCAGGCATTTGTCGGCCCCGGGGTGCGCGTCGGCGAGGACGCGGTCATTGCGGCGGGGGCGACGGTGACCGGCGACCTGCCTGCCGGGATGGTCTGCGCGGGGTCGCCGTGCAAGCCGGTGAAATCCCGGTGGAAGGAAGAAGAAACGGGGAATCTTCCATTGTGAAAAACTCAAAACTTGCGCTGCCATTCTGGCTGGATTCGTGCGGCGACCTGCTCCGTTCACTGGACGCGTCGGGAGGATATCTTGTGGCCCCCTCGGCTCCCTCGCTCTGCCTCGCGGCGGACGACGAGGATCTCTGGAACGCGCACCTCGTGGCGGATCACGCCGTGATGGACAGCGGGTATTTGAGTCTGCTGCTTCTCGTCATGGGCAGGTTCCGTCCGCCCAGGATCTCGGGCCACCAGGTGATGGAGCACCTTTTGTTTGAGGGGGCGGACGAAGTGATCCCGTTCCGGCAACGCAAGGTGCTTTGGGTGATGCCCAACGAGAAAGAAAAAGGGCGGATCAAAGAGTTCCTGACCGAGAAGAGATTCGATGCGGCACTGCAGTCGTTTTACATCGCGCCCATTTATTCCACGAACGCGTGCTTCAAGGATCGCGTCCTGCAGGAGATCTGCCATAGCCACACCCCCGACTGGATCATCCTCTGCATCGGCGGAGGGCGGCAGGAAAAACTCGGCGCCTACCTGCGAACCGAGCTCGGCCCGAAACCGGTCGTCATCGCCACGGGCGCGGCCATCGCGTTCTTCACCGGAAGCCAGTTGCGCATCCCGCGCTGGGCGGACCGGCTCTACCTCGGCTGGCTGCTGCGGACAGTGAAAAACCCCCGGTGGATGATCCCGCGCTACGCGGCCGCCGTCCGGCTCCCCCTCCTGCTCTCGAAGCTCGTCCACAAGCGGCCATGAACATCCTGATCGTTGGAGGGGCCGGATACATCGGCACGAAACTTGCGGAACATTGGGGCGGAGCGGGCCACGCGATCGTTCTCGCCGACATCAAGGGCGGGGAGGAAGTGGTGAAATGGGATGTGCGGGAGCCGTGCGGCCTGGACGGCGCGCGCTTCGATCTCATCGTCAACCTCGCGGCCGTGCACCGCGAGCCCGGGCACGAGGCCCATGAGTATTTTGAAACAAACCTGAAAGGGGCCGCTCATGTGCTGGCGCTGGCAGAGAAGACCGGCTGCCGGAAAATTCTTTTCACCAGCAGCATCGCGGTCTATGGCCCGGTCGGGAATCCGACGCCGGAGACCGCGCTCACCCGGCCGAAAACCCCCTATGGGATGAGCAAGCTGACCGCAGAGTGGATGCACCGCACCTGGCAGGCCGGAGCACCCGGCCGCCAGCTCGTCATCTGCCGGCCCGGAGTGGTTTACGGCCCGGGCGACCCCGGCAATATCCTGCGCATGATCCGGGCGATCAAGCGCGGGTATTTCGCCTTCCCCGGATCTCCAAAAATCCGCAAATCCTATGCGTATATTGCGGGCCTTCTGGAGAGCTTCGATTTTGCCCTCGCGCGTCCGGAGCCGGTTTTTCTCTACAACTATGTCGAGAGCCCGACCGAGCCGCTCGGGGTCATGGTCGAGCACATCCAGGCGGCGCTCGGAAAAAAATCGCCCGTTATTTCCCTGCCCCTCCCGCTGCTCGAGGCTGCGGCCGTCGCCCTCCACGCGTGCCTCGGCCCGCGCAGCCCGATCCACCCCACCCGCGTGCGGAAGCTCAGGACAGCGACCCACATCATCCCCGAAACTCTCATCGCGAGCGGCTTCCGCTTCTCCTACGATTTTTCCGCCTCGCTCAAACACTGGCGCTCGCTCGCACCGGAAGACTTTTAGGGCGCGCTTCGCGCGCAATTTTGGATGTTGGATGTTGGATTTTGAATGATTGAGTATCCCGTGCCGCCTCCGGGGGCCAATTCATCATTCAAAATCCAACATTCAACATCTCCGATTCCCCTCCTCACCCGGCATTTTTCCAGCGGAAGAATGTGAGGAGCATGATTTGGAAGTCCCAGATGAGGCTCCAGTTTTCGATATAGTAGAGGTCGTAGCGGATGCGTTCCGCGAGGTCGCAGTCGCCGCGGAGCCCATTGATCTGGGCCCAGCCGGTCATACCGGGGATGATGTTGTGGCGGGCGTTGTAGAAGGGGATCGTATGGCGGAACCTCTTGATCATTTCCGGCTGTTCCGGGCGCGGACCCACGAGGCTCAGATCCCCGCGCAGGACGTTCCAGAATTGCGGGAGCTCGTCGATGTTCAGGCGGCGCATCAGGGCGCCGATATTCAGGCGGCGGCTGTCGTTTTTCACTGTCCAGCGGGAATCGGATCCCTGGGGGTCCTCGAGCCTCATGCTGCGGATCTTGAAGATCGGGAAGATATGGCCTTTCCGCCCGACGCGTGTCTGGCGATAAAAGACCGGGCCGGGCGACTCGCGGTAAACCAGAGCGCAGAAGACCGCAATGACGGGTGCCGACAGGATGAGGCCGACAAGGGCGCCAACGATGTCCACCGCTCGCTTCATGATCGCGTTGACATTGTGTTCCAGGCGTAGGCGGGTGATGCCGAGCAGCGGCACGTCGCTGACCGTGGTCAGGCTCAAGCCGGAGAGCAAAACCTGAAACCCGTTCGGCATCACCATGAAATCCACGAGGGTTTTCTCGCACTCGGTCGCGACGCGCACGATGTCATTTTCCGAACGGTCGCCATCGGCCATGATCACGATATCCACCATGCCGGCCTCGCAAAGGCGGGCGGCCTCGGCGAAGGAGTTCAGGCGGCGGACTCCCTCCGGCGGCTTGTGGCTGAGATGCCCGCCAGGATTGGGCGCACAGCCGATGAGCTCGTAGGGATGCCAGGGGTCGTTGATGGTGGCGGCCGCAAGGCGTCCGGCCTTCCGGCTCCAGTCAATGAAGAGGATCCGCTCGCGGAGAAGGCGCGCCACTTCCGTGAGCGTAAAGATTTTTTGGAGCAGGTATCGCCCGACGAGCAAGGCGGACAGCGTCGTGACAAACCCCAACGCCACATACCAGCGGCTCAGGCCGATGTCGAATTTCAGTACGAACGAAAGCCCCGGATAGGCCAAAAGCCAAATCGTCACCGCTTTCCCAATCGGGCCGAATGACTTCCGGAAACGCAGGACGGACGAACCCAGATAGGCATCGCAGAAAAACAGAAGGGCGAGCATCAGCATCCCGGCCACAAAGATGCGCTCGATATACGACCCGCCATAAACAGGCGCCTCGATGACGCCGAACTCGGAGACGATGGCCGGGATATGGAAGCGGAGGAAAAATGTCCCGGTCAGTGCGGCGGCGATGATCACGGTATCCCATGCAAAAACCAGGATGCTCACGCGCCTCATGCGCTTGTCGCGGCGGGATCTCGCCCGCCGGGGATCCGGCTTTTCGAAAGCTTCTTCCTTCCTGAAACCGGTGCCGGCCGCTGCGGAATGCGTTTCGCGCTTCGCCGCTGCGGGCTTCTGGCTCATCGGAATGGATTCGGTCTGCATGGCGGTTCTTCAAGGGGTTTCACGGGGAGGCCTCTCCTGATCAAAGGCGCGAACACCCGTCAAAAAAATCTCGCGTGGCACCTGCGGCTTCAGATGGAATTTCTGATTCACCTTACAGGATTTTTTCCGAAAGTCCACCCGGGAACTCGCCGCGGCACCGGCAACGGGCGCATCTCTGAAGGTGCGGGATCGAAGGTGTCTGCCCAGGGGGCATGGGCGTCCCGCCCGTGTGGGCACTGGTTTTGATTCGAGACCAGTCTCAGACATCCTGATGTGTCATCCAGGAAAATGAGGGAGCGAGGAAAACGGATGACCCCAACCCGCGATGGTAGGGACGCCTTCTCCGCTGCGCTACGGTTGCCTTCCCGGCCAAACGTTCTACCTG
>Ga0194063_10000417_pt1 | contig 31590 bp, 32 predicted proteins | sample SepL3720m_MetaG_FD_155459 | JGI IMG/M metagenome (GOLD analysis project Ga0194063, IMG submission 155459) | Anoxic zone freshwater microbial communities from boreal shield lake in IISD Experimental Lakes Area, Ontario, Canada - Sep2016-L373-20m | ecosystem: Environmental > Aquatic > Freshwater...
CCAACGGCCTCCTCCCCCTCCTCCACCTCCTCCGCCGGAAAACCCGCCCCCGCTACTGAAACCCGACGAAAAACCAGAACTGGAGCGAGTGGGCGTAGCGCTATAACTAAAAGTTGATACCGAAGAATGAATCCTACTTGAGAAATATACCGCATTAAACGCCCTGTTTCCCACATACCAAGAAGGTTGGCTCAACTCAATATCCTTAAATCTGCTCGCCCAAATCTTCTCCACGCCAAAAGCCACAGCATAGGGCAACAACTGTTCAAACATCATTTTATTATTTGCTTGAAATGCGAACTGTCGCTCCTGAGAAGTGATAAATGTTCTTAATGAACGCCCCACGCTAGCTTGTTGAGCTCCTTCTCCAGTTTTAGCTGGCATGAATTTTGCAAAAAGTATAGCAACAACGGTGAGGAATATATTTCCCGTTGCAAGAGCCGTCCCACCCAGTACATAATATTTTGTTCTCGTGTTTTGAGGGTTTGTCTTGAAGAATCCATCCTTTACTACTTGTTTATATATATTGTCTGTGACAATCTGAACAACAGCCCCCAAATCTCTTCCCTTTAGCTTGCATTCATCTTTTCCTTTAAATATCCCGTTAAGAAGCTCTTTTTCAAACGGCATGAGCGAGTTATCCACACTCCATCCACTTTTTTTTACAAACGTAAACTCCCCTTTCGTGTCTTCTACAATCTTAAAAAATCCTTTTTGCGCAAGCTGAATAAGAGTGCCGAAAATATCCTTCATGTCTACTGTCTCATCCACTAATGCCCCCGTCTCGGCCGGAGTAAGCCTACGCCCTTGCGCCGTTTGAGGGGGGTCATACCATACGCGTACATCTTGGCTTCGGGGGTCGCGCCCCGTGAGATACCACTTAAGAGGAATGTAAATAGGCAAGAAAATATACCAAATCAGAGCTCCTATTGCCAACAAGCTGGTAATTATCCCCAAAATAATCTTTCCATACCACGTATCTTCAAACGCATTGTAGGGCTTTGGTTCAAGTACTGCTACCACCCCTTTGGGGAAGCTTACGCCAATAGTGAGGCCGTTTCCTGGAGAAAGAGCTTGAGTAGAGGCTGAAGTGCTACTTTTTTCAGATAGTATTGAGCAATTTTTTGAAGGGCTTTTCCATACTCCTGTGAAACACGTCGTTTTTACCGTATCCATCTGCACTTCTGAGGGCAAATGAACCGTTGTGTTGATATTTTCCATTTTTACTTCCCATTCATTCCCCGTGCTACTCCAATACAGCTCATCATGATCTGAGAAATAGGTAAGAGCCCCTGATACCAAATAAGTAATGATGTAGGTATGCAGACCCGTGATAGTGGTATCTGCGTCCCCTATCTTTATTTGAAGTTGCTTATCAACCCACGAATCGGAATGGTGATAATCATTCCCTTTTTCATCTTGTACACTCTGCACATTTAGTTTTAATTCATATTCCTTTCCATCGGTATTCTTTTTGATAGCGGGGATTTTTCTGACAATACCATGCCCGTATACATCTTCAAAATCATAATTAATCTTTTCTTTTACCTGTATTATTCCATCTTTCTGAATGGTGATCTGCGCGTCATATCCACGAATCACATCTGCGCGAACTGAAGAAGAAAATAGAGTTGTTATACCTGTTATAAAAATAGCAAGCACTATATTCTTTATCGTATTATTCATAGTAATATTATATACCACTCCTATTTGATATGATTATTTCATGTATTTTCTTATTGGCTTTCTCATTTGTATATTTGTAATTATTGTCATTTTTTCATTTCCTCAGTTCTCTCCCGTTCCCTATTTCCCTTCAAATGGGGCAGATATCCCTCTTATTCTAAAATCTCTTCATATTCGAGAAAACCAGACTATTGTTGACCTGGGAGCAGGAGACGGAATCGTTATCTTGAAGGCAGCTCAAGAAGCCTATAATAAAGGTCTAAATACTCAATTTATCGCGGTAGAAATAAACCCAGTGCTGCTTCTTATTCTTCACATGCGCTGCCTTCTTCACCCCAATCACAAAAATATTAAAATAGTAAATAGGGATATGTTTGCTTTAGACTACTCCCTACTCCCTATGCCCTACCCCCTCACAGTGTATATCTACATTTCCCCCTGGTTCATTGAGAAAACAGTGCAAAATATTTCAAAGCAGATGAAAGAGTACAATCTCGTTTCCTATTTCTATCAGGTAAAGTGCCTCCCGGACCATAAAGAAGAAATGAAAGAAGGAGTGCACAAAGTGTTTTCATACCGAATCTAGCTACACTCTAATAGTGATAGTATCTCCCCCGGCCTCTCTATAACCCACTGTGCCCCATAAGCTGTAAGAGCCGTCGCAGAATTAAACCCCCAGGCGACTGAGATACAATCTAACTTTATTTTTTTACATGCTTCACTATCCCGTATTTCATCACCTACATATAGTGTCTCATCTCTTCCCATTTTGTGCTCTTTTAAGAGTGAAAGAAGCGCCTTGTCTTTTCCAAAAATATTTAATTCGCTATGAACGAAGTCAAAATAGCTTTCTAGATTATATTTAATGATAAATTCTTGAATAGAATCTCTTCTATTTGAAGACAAGACAGCTAAGGTAAATCCTTTTTCTTTGAGCGACCGAAGCATTTCGAGTATTCCACGGCAAGGGGGCACTGAGAACATCTGTTTATTCAAAGCGTCCCTTCCCTTCATCAAGAGATAGGGAAATTTAATCCAGGGAATCCCAAACTTTTTTGGGATATCTTTAAGTTTATGGTCTCGCACCCACTCCAAATCCTCAGCTGATATCTTTTTTTCATATCCCGCCTCATGCGCCATCTCCTGAATCATCGTGAGAATCAAGGGCACTGTATCGGCAATAGTCCCGTCGAAGTCAAAAATAATATTTTTCTTGGTTTGCATTTAAAATCAGTAGTGAATATAACTTTATTAAATTATTCGTGAAGTATGTTCTGGATTTATGAATGTTAACGCCCTGTTTAGTCACGAGGACTCGGGACGAGTTCGTTAACTGAATAAAGACAGAAAATACGAAATTATGATCCTGACGTAATCTGAAATATAACACTACTTATTTATCTTTACAACATCCTCCCCCGCAACAGGCTCCCTCTTCTTTTTCATCACTTCCACAGCAATCCACTCTTTTTCCTTTTTTATCGTATTCATATATCTCCCCTTCTTTTTCATCAAGCGTCCCCATGTGTGACCCATCGCAAAATGGTTGATTTTTGGACAATCCACACATACAGATATTGACGGGTTTTGTGGATGGTTTAAGTACAAGTGGTCCTTGAGCGGTTTTTACAACAATTCGTGCCATAATAATTATTTATAAACATATAACGGTTCAATTGTACTAAAAAAGCGCAGTATGTATACGTCAATATATTCTATAGGCTACATCTTGCATTTTCCACAATAGCCTGGTATAATAATAAACTATGGAGAAAAAGGTGCCCCGAGAACATGTTGAAATGCGTTTGCAGCGTCGATTGGCTAGATCCTTAGCTCTTGGACTATTTGCATTAGGTCTATTTACAGGTTGTAATGGAAAAAGTGAACAAAATCCTCCCACTCCCTTCCCAGCCGGCATAACGATACAAACGGGCACCTGTGGTGATAAAATCGATGTGGAAACCACTTATGGAAATCCAGTGAAACTGAAAGTTCCTGGTATGGAGTATATATTTATAGTAAATAATGATGGAGGTATGCAAACTCTAGATAGCGATGGAAATCCCATTGTTGCACATACCGCAGGAAATACATTTTCTGTTCCTTCAACGAATTATAGCCATATACAGGTAAACTATGACGATATAAATAAAAACAATATGCCTGAAATGTTACTTCAGTATATTTGTGTAGATTAACCTATTGATTAAATAGAAATCGCGCTCTTGTCTATGGAGTAAAATTTCACGCGATCTCCCCGGAACATAAGATCCATCTCTCCTGTGGAGCCGTTGCGATGTTTCGCCATATACAGCTTCACCATTCGCTTACTGGCATTCAACAGATCTTCACTTTCATCTTCGTAGTACAGAAACATCACCACGTCTGCGTCTTGTTCGATGGCTCCTGATTCTCGCAAATCTGCAAGTTGCGGCTTTTTCGTACCCCGCTGCTCCACGGCACGAGAAAGTTGAGAGAGAGCGATGACCGGCACTTTCAGCTCGCGGGCGAGATTTTTCAACCCTTGAGAGACAAAGGATACTTCCTGCACGCGCGACTCAAACCTCTTCCCTGCATCTGCCAGCTGTAAGTAATCAACGATAATAAGACTTATATCTTTTTCGGCTTTCAACTTCCGTGCTTTCGTTCGCATTTCAAGAATAGAGAGCCCAGGAGTGTCGTCGATATATATTGGGGCTTCGGAGAGCTCCCCCATTGCTTGAGTAAGGCGACGGTAATCGTCATCCGAGAGCTTCCCTGTCTTTAGCCTCCATGCATCAATATCGGCCTGTCCTACAAGCAGGCGATCCACGAGCTCTTCCTTACTCATTTCGAGTGAAAAAAATCCGACACCCTTTTTTGCTTTTAATGCTACGTTTGAAGCAATATTGAGCGCAAATGATGTCTTCCCGATACCGGGGCGTGCTGCAAGAATAATAAGGTTTGAGGCCTGCATACCCGCTAGTCTATTATCCAGATCAATAAATCCAGTGGGCACGCCTCGCATACCTGTGCCATTTTTCATAAAGTCCTCAAGCCTTTCAAAGCTATTGGCAACTATCTCTTTTAATTGAATAAAGTCCCGGTGCGACTGAGACTGTGCGATTGCAAAAATATCAGACTCCACCTCATCCAACATTTGTTTAATATCCCCTGTTTCGTTAAATGCTGTCTCAGCAGTGCGGGAAGCAAGCTCTATCAACCTCCGCTTTGTACTTTGATCTTTTACGATGTGGCCATAGTTCTCTATATGTGCAGAAGTGGGGACTGAGTTGATGAGATCAGAAAGATAGGGAGCCCCGCCCGCATCTTTTATGCTCCCATTCTTCTGAAGCTGATTTTTAAGAGTGATGACATCGATTGGTTGTTGTTGTTCAAATAATTCCAACATCGCTGAATAGATAAGCTGGTGACTACGCATATAGAAGTGATTGATTTGAAGAAACTCAGCGACAAGGCTAATAGCAGAGGCGTCAATAAGAATAGCTCCTAATACCGACTTCTCAGCATCCAAATCCTGAGGGGGTACACGCAGAGCAAGAGAAGCGGAAGACATTGCCATAAAGTATCACTTTTAACTTTTAACTTGTAGCTTGTAACTTTCGAAAAGTTTTAAGTTTCAAGTTTCAAGTTACAAAAAATCATTTCAACACCACCACTCTCATCGCTACATCCACTGCAAAATCCTCTTTTTTTACCACAAGTTTTTCAAGAGGTTCAGAAGGCTCAACGCCCATTTTTTTCAAGAATTCATCCAAGGGGGCGAGTCCCTCTATAGCCAAATCGGGGCGTCCATAATGCATGGGGATGATAATCGCTGGTTCCACTTTTTTTATCAGGCTGATTGCCTCATCTGCAGTGAGAGTAAACTTTCCTCCAACAGGAACAAATAAGACATCTACATCTCCAATTTCATCAAGCTGGGCATCGGTGAGGGCCGCACCCAAATCTCCACAATGAAGAAGAGATACTCCCTCGCTCTCAATTTTGTACATCACATTTTCTCCCCGTTCTTTCCCCTCTACTTTGTCGTGAAAAGAATGTATTCCCCACACGCGGACTCCTTTTTTTTCAAATTGACCAGGCCAGGTGAGAATAAGGGGCGTGCCTTCAATAAGCTCTGTAAACGAATGATCTTTGTGCTCATGCGAAATGGTTACTACATCTGCTTCTTGTTTTGAAAACTTGAGCCCCACAAACTTGGGATCAAAAGGATCCATCACTATCTTGGCATCTTTTGTTTTAATAAGAAACGATGAGTGAGAAAGGTATTTTATTTCCATAGTGGTATAAAGATACCAAAAGGGCGGGTTATTTGCAAATTGCTTTTTTTATGAGGTCTTGCTGGTCCTGAGGAAGCGTATTTATGTTTTGAAGAATTTTCCCAAGTGTATTATCTAAAACAAACTCCTTCGCTTGATTCGCTGATTGAGAAGCGATGTTTTGTACTGTCTGTTGCACAGCATGCTGAGCGATTCCTAGCACCGCTTCTGCATCCTTCTGGAGCTTTTGAGAGATTGGTTTTACCATACTACTTACTCTGCTACTCAGTTGATTTTTTATATCAGTTGACCCCAGAGCAATTCCCATTGAGTGGGGTTTTTGTTCCAGGGGAAGCGGACTTTTGACAGAGAGAAAGGGAACGGCAAAATATCCAAGCGCAAGAAGAAATATAAGAAGCCCCGCCTTCCATAGAGATACTTTTTTTGTGGCGATTTCCTCAATTTGCTTTATCTTCATACGTCTTTATAATACCTGATAACCTATGTAATTAAAAGGAATGGATAACTGGTTATCTAACAATCAAATCACCAACAAGGTTTGGATCAGGTTGGACTCTGCATTCCTCTTCATTTAAAGAATACTTTTCAATTCTGATTCCACTCACCTGTTTAACCCGCTCTATTGGTTCCTTGGAGATTTTTACTTGATTACTCTTCCACCATTTACCATTGAGGAATAATCTATCGTATGGAGGCGGAGCAATGGTGAGGTATGTTGTGTTTTTTTTACGATTAAGATATGCTTTGGTTTCAGGAAATTCCTTCTGAACATATAACATCGCACATTTTTCCGAGTAGCCAAGTTGGTCTGGAGAATACACAAAATAGCCAAACTCCTTCCCTTTTGCATTGCGATAGATTGTCTGAGCTACGCTACGATAGGCTTTCCAGCCTACTCCCGAGTTGCGAATTGTATTAATCCCAGCTATGAGCATAAGAATATAGACATAGCCAAAAAAAATATATAATATCTTTTTATCAAGAAATGATGAAGCAGATGAGAATACTAATAGAACACCCGCAGAAAATGGCCAGAAAATATATCCCCATACAACGCCTTTATAAAATAAAAGCAATGTCCAAAATCCGATGTATAAATAAAAAAAGAAATGATATGTTTGTTTATTCTTTATCTCTCCCGTATATAATCGAAATACCATATAGAGAAATAACAGCGTTACAGGAAGTTTCAACGCTGTATATTGTGTGGGGATATTTAAACCATCAATAAACAGTCCTTGTAATCGGCTAATAACGATGGAGAGATAAGGCTGACTCCCCACTTGAGGAGAGGAAAAAAAAGCAATAACAGATCGAGTTTGCAAAAAATTGTGGCGGATATCAAAAAGAATATATGAGGAGAACGGGATAAAAAGAACAAGAAAGGCAAAGCAATGACTATATTTCTTTTTTTTAATAATATTGTAAGTAAAATGGAGACAGATAAGAATAAGAAGTGGACCACCAAAAGCAATTTGAAATTGAATAATGCAACCAAGTAGTATCAATCCTACTAACAAATATCGTATTTTCACCGTTTCTATGTATCGCATATAAAAATAGAAGAAGGGCAAAAAAAGCATAACGGCCCCATAGGGGTTCATTAATCCATTTACATAGGAGATTGAAGCCACTGAAGTCAACAATGCGGTCAATAAAGCAGTATCTTTGTTGAAAAGTTGTTTAGCAAAATAATAGGTCGAGAGTATATTTATAATCGATAATACAACCCAAAACCATCCCATCCCTATTGGATTTCCGCCTGCCAACAAATAAGTCGGTAGATTAAGAAAAAACCACAGTGGACCATGAAAGAAGCCGGGAATGCCGCTACTCCCTCCAATCAAAGTAAGCTTGTGGGTTGTGGCGATATTCTCTAGTACTAAGAAATCTCTTGCTATATCGGTATGAAAAAGAATATCGTTATGAAGCACGTACCAAGCGCTCAAAATAATATTTACAACAATTACCAGTAAAGCGACGACTGTCGGTATCGATTTTTTTGAAAAAAATCTTTTATGCGTGACCATTTCTTTTGAACATTTGAATATTGTTGCTCATAAGGTGTTTTTGAAATGACTTACTGGTGAGAATCTCTAATGTTTTATTTCTTGCTTTTAAAAATTTTGGATTCCCTGTTTTGCTATAAATAGCCGGATGACATATGATTTCTGAGACCCCTTCCTTTACGCGAGAAATTACTTGATAAAACTTGTCCTTATCGACATGAGAATCCCATGACATATCATATATCCCTACAACCTCCAAAATATCGCCATTTGTCTGGCTGAAAAAAATCGTATTGATGAAACATAAAGATAAAATAATAATTTCTTTTAAAGTGGGAACCGCCCTAAAATGCTTAATGGAAGAGAGTAAATTGAAATTCCTACTTCTTAATGATCTGGTGTTTTTCCTATGTGCGAAGTCTAATACAATCCTGTAGATTGACGGGTATAGGTGAATATGATGATGACTATCAATGTGTGAAATAGGAAGCCCTGTTTTCTCAAGTTTTTCATATTGAGTGGTGAGAGCGTATTTTATTTCTTTTATTGAGCAATTATTGGTAAGTAGCTTGAAAGTGAGGGATACCCAATGAACGAAGTTGTCATCTTCTCTGATAAGGGTAGATCGTTGCGCGGGTAGATCTATCGGTTTTCCTTCCGTGATATTAAAATGAAGCCCGACTGATACGTTTGGTTTCGTTCTTAAATACTCAACTGCATCTTCAAAGTAGGGCATATTCACCAATAACGATGTGCTATTTACTGTTCCTGCTTCAATACATCTTTTTATGCCTTCATTAACCTCATAACTCATTCCAAAGTCATCAGCATTAATTATTAGTTGGCGCATAGATGAAAGTATATCAAACAGTTCAGGGTATTTTAAGCTCCTTATGGTATTCCTCCCCTTTTACTTTGTAGTAGGTGTATTTATAGTGAATTGAAACTTGAACAGCTCTCTACACGCTTATCACCAGTCCTCAGGTTTTAATATAGCTTAGGATTACTACTATGGCCACGACATATTGCTTGAGAAGCACTGTGATGTCCCAAACATTCAATATAAAAATGTGATATTTGGGGTGACTGACGGGAGTTGAACCCGCAACATTCGCCTCCACAGGGCGACGCTCTAACCAGGTTGAGCTACAGCCACCAACCAAATATCACATTTCTATAAAACTCCAACTATTTCATTTCTTACTTCTCTACCCACCCCACTCTTGAGATACTTTTCAATTTCTCTTGCTTCAATCCTAGTCTCGCATATCTGTACAAAAACAATTTCAATAGGTTGTCCTACCGGCTCTTCTACCTCCCATAACAGGTGGAATCACCAATAAATGTATATTATACAAAGAAAAGCCCCTTCCTGTTGAGGAATATGCCCCCTAGCCTCTCTAACCTCGTAGGTTAGAGAGGCTGTAATTTTCAATTGCATACTGTACATTCATTTTGTACAATTGAAATGTATGAATATTATTACCACCACCGTACTCAGAAACAACTTAGCAGATAGTCTAAAAGAAGTATCAGACAAACGCGACTACCTTTTGGTTGCAAGTAAGGGAAAGCTCAACTCCGCTCTGGTGAATATTGATTTATTTGAAGATCTACTCGCGCTCGTCAATAAAGAATATGTGAAAAGTATCCAAAAAGCACGAAAAGAGTATAAGACAGGAGCGCTTTTCAGCCACGATCAGGCATTTGGAGATGTCTAATATCCATGAGCTATACCCTTCTCTACACCAAATCTGCAGTAAGAGATATTCATAAACTTGACATTGTGGCGAAGAAGCGAATTAAGAAAAAACTAGAAGAATTTGTCACCGATTCTCCTTTTTATGCAAAAAAATTGGTTCATTCTGCAATTGGATCCTATCGTTGGAGAGTGGGAAACTATCGAATAGTATTTGACATAGACGGAAAGAACGTGGTGATATTACGTATTGGTCACAGAAAAGAAATATATAAGTAGAATTCTACCCTCACCTTACGTCATTCCTATGTTAACTATTCTATGTGGCTTTTCATAGTGAGTGATGAATTTAGTCATATTGAAATATCCCCCATCAGCGTCTGTGATATATTTTTTTCCGTTTCAAAAAAGTATACATGGGATATCTTCTCTTCTTTTATTGCATCTTCTGTATACTATACTTATGGGAATTCTTATTAATCTCCTTGTCAACGGCTTGGCTGTATACATCACCGCTCATGTGCTTCCTGGAGTATCTATTGATTCATTCCTTACCGCAATTGTAGCGTCTGTTGTTCTGGGACTGATTAATACGCTTATTAAGCCCATTCTGTTGGTCCTCACACTTCCCGTCAATATCCTCACCCTCGGACTTTTTACTTTTGTCATCAACGCACTCATGGTCTACCTCGTGGCGACATTTGTACCCGGGTTTCACGTGAATGGTTTTTGGGCAGCGCTTTCTTTTAGCTTGGTGCTCTCGATAGTAAGCTGGTTTCTGAAACAATTATCGAAGTGATAAGCTAGTCTTCACTTACCTTCTTTAAAAACATATTCTTCACCATCTCTACGAGGAAGAGATAAGCAACCACCAAAAGAATAAGGACAATAAAGTATGCTGCAGGAGGTCGCACAAATCCCAGCGATGCGCCAAGGGAAGTAAACGGCATCCCCACTGCACACCCTACGAGCACAAGGCACGTGATAAGAAGTTGAGGGCTTGGCCTACTTGAAGTAAACGGTGTCCGAAACGTACGAATGACAAATACCACAAGAATCTGTGTCGCCATCGACTCGATAAACCACCCCGTTTGAAATAATGCGCCTCGTGCACGAAACCCAAAATAGAGAATACCAAATGTGGCAAAGTCAAATACGGAGCTGAGGGGGCCAAAAAACATCATGTATCGCTTGATGAAATTAATATTCCAATGTTTGGGCTTGAGAAGCGCCTCAGCATCAACATTATCGGCCGGAATGCCTGTTTGAGACAAATCATACAGCCCATTGGTAAGCAAAATTTGTGCAGGAGTCATCGGGAGAAAGGAAAGAAAAAATGATGCCCCTGCAGCAGAAAACATATTGCCGAAATTTGAGCTTGTAGCCATGAGAATATATTTGACCGTGTTATTAAATGTTTTTCTTCCTTCGATAATTCCTTCTGTGAGCACCTGTAAACTTTTTCGAAGAAGTACTATTGTTGCGGCATCTTTTGCCACATCAACTGCTGAGTTGACAGAAATCCCCACATCAGCACTATGAAGAGACGGAATATCGTTTATCCCGTCCCCCATATATCCCACCACATGGCCATTTTTTTTCAGCGCAAGAATGATACGGAGCTTCTGATGAGGATTGATGCGAGCAAAAATGGTCGTTTCATTCACCCTGCGTGATAGCTCTTCATCGCTCAACTTTTCGACAACGGAGCCCAAAAGAATATGGTCCGTATCTATGCCCACTTCCCTGCAGACATGAGAAGCTACGATTTCATTATCTCCGGTAATGAGTTTTGTTAATACGTTAAGGCGTGCTAGCTGAGCAAGAGCTTCTTTTGCTGTCTTTTTAGGGATATCCCTAAATGTAATGAAGCCTTCAAATACAACGTCATCCACATCATCCCAAGAATAATGCTTTCGTTTTTTTACCTTTTTTGTGGCAAGCGCGATAAGGCGAAACCCGCGCGAATTAAGATCGGTAAATTGGGCATGAAGCGCTTTTTTGTCTACCGATGTATTACAATACGAAAGAATGGTGTCTGGGGCTCCCTTCACGATGAGCTTCACGCCTTCCTCCTCTTCTACTACGCAAAACATTGCTTTTCTGTTGTAATCAAAAGGCTCCTCATCTAACTTTATTATTTTTTTGTTCAAGACAATTTTTTTTTCAAGCGCATGTTCCCAGAGGGCCACATCTATGGCATTTCCTACTGCCTTATGATGAATGAGAGCGCTGTTACACAAAAGTGAGTAATGCAACACCATCTCGCTCTTCTCCCCTTTTGGATTTATGAAGTCGACAACCTCAATTTTCCCTTCGGTAAGCGTTCCTGTTTTATCGGTACAGAGCACATCCATGTTTCCTAAATTTTCAATTGCGATTAATTGCTTGGCAATAACATGTCGTTTGGCAAGCTTTCCGGCTCCGTGCGATAGGCTGATTGTGACAATGACGGGAAGGAGCTCTGGTGTGAGCCCCACTGCAATTGCAAGAGAAAAAAGAAGAGAATCGATAAGGGGTCGTCCAAGAAGAGCATTTACTCCAAAAATTGCAAGAGTAATCAGCACCACGACCCAGATGATCAGATTCCCAAATTGCATTAATCCTCTTTGAAATTCGGTGATGGGCTTTACAAAAATAACGCTCTCTGCTATCTTTCCAAACTCAGTATCTCGCCCTATTCCCACCACCACTCCTTTTCCAAATCCGCTCTCCACCTGTGTTCCCATAAACCCTTGGGAATCGGGCTTTTTGAATACCGTTTTTGATTCTCCGGTGAGCGTTGATTCATTCACCTCTAAATTATTTGTTTCGACAAAACGCATATCGGCAGGAATAATTGAGCCTTGGGAAAGGAGTACTAAATCCCCAATCGTTACATGAGAGGCCGGAATTTGAATTTTTTCATTATCGCGAATAACAAGTGTTGTGGGAGAAATTTTCTTGAGGAGATTGTCCACTGTTTTTTCTGCGCTGTATTCATTCCATAGCCCAAGACCAATACTTAAAAAGATGGTGCCAAAAATATAGTATGAGCTGGTTCGTTGACCAAGTAAGAAAGATATAAATGTCGCGGTAACCAGAATCAATATGAGTGGATTAGAGGTAAACTGACGAATGAAGATAGTGAAGCTGTTTAATCGACGCTTATGAATGCTGTTCAGGCCATAGCGAAGCTGTCGCTTGAGAGCTTCATGCTCAGATAGTCCAATAGAATGCACTTCAATAGATTCGGTAGTCTGTATCATTTCATTTCATTATAGTGAGTTTTGGTTCTGTTGTGTATGAAGTTTCTCTCAACTCGTTGTGCGAGGCCTTTTCAGGCTCCGCACAACGATAATTGAGCGAATAAGCTTAGTAGCTTCTTCGACTGTCTCTTCTGTAGCTGTCTCCTCCTCCGGTTCTTTCTTCTCTAGGTTTTGCAACGTTAACAACGATTGTTCTCCCTTCGATTTCTTTTCCGTTTAATTCGAGTGCTTTTTGTGCAGCTTCTGGGCTTGCAAAAGAAACAAATCCGAATCCTTTTGATCTCCCTGTTTCACGATCATTGATGATTATAGCTTCGGTGACTTCACCAAATTCAGCAAATAATGCTCTCAAAGAATCGCTTGTGATTGACCATGGCAGGCTGCCTACGAATAATTTATTCTTGTCCATATATTTCACCCCCTTATCATGTTGGAAAACTGATAGTTCAGTATGCGAATATTGTTGAGTGTAGCTTTATTTTGTGGGATGAAGCGTACTGGTGAATGTGTCTGTAAAATAGAATTTCATTATATCATATATTTCGTTTCAATGGATGCAACTGTATTTTGGCTCTATAATAGTAAGTACGACGTTTGTTACCTTATCAGTCATTCTGAATGACGAGGTTTACATATGAAGAATCTATTATGCGTTAAGATCCTTCGACAAGTTTACAGTGAGCCCAGCCGAACTGCTCAAGATGACAAATGTATTACATTAAAACATACATACCTGTGCCACGTGTTTTACAATGAGTTTATATCACTGGAGAAAGCTAAAGCTACTGTTTTATACCATACTTAATGTTAGAGAACCCTGTATTTTTTGCCTATACTTCGATATTTCGAAACATCGAAGTACTATTTCAGTTATTATTCAGAATAGAGTATTATTATAAGTATGTTACATATTTATATTTACATACTATGAGAGGTTTTAGTTCTTCACAAATGTACTATCATCCTGCCTTCTGGCCCGAGGGATTGATTTCTCTTGCTGTTAATGTTCTTATTTGGGGACTGGTTATTTATCTTATCGTGTATCTTGTGAAAAAGGTATCTGGAGGACACGGAGGATGCTGCATGTCGCATGGACATCAATTGGGATCTGAGGAAAAGGACGACTCATACTACTTAAATATTGCAAAAGAGCGGTATGCAAAAGGAGAGATTGATAAAAAACATTTTGATGAGCTGAAACGAGACTTCTCCCCTCGCCCACAAACAATCGAGGAAGAAAAATCAAAAGAGTAAATGTGTGAATCCTATTAATTGGCAAGTATTAAAATACTTCGATGTTTCGAAACATCGAAGTATTTTTTTGCTTATATATACATTCTAAGCTAAGTTCGTTTATTCTTACATTCTTATATGAGAATATTTCGCTCTCGTTCTGGACCGGTGGAAACTATCTTTATTTTCACCTGTAAAAACTTCTCGATGAATTTTAGATATATCTGGCAATTTTTTGGCAATTTATTGAATTTGGTTACCATATGGATATCCTCATTCCATCCATTGAACGTTTTGTATATCGGCTCGACTTTTGCTAACTCGACGTAGCCGCAACTACTATAAGGGATTTTTTTTCCTTCAAATCGATACTCCGTACACACTTTTATTTTTTTAATTCCTGTCAATATATCTATTTTTGTAATAGCAAGAGAATTGGCTCCCGTCACCTGACATGCAAACTTCACTGCTTCCAGGTCGAGCCATCCAATTCTGCGCGGTCGACCAGTGGTCGTGCCATACTCATGTCCATGCTCTCGGATAGTATGAGCTACATCATCATCAAACTCCGTTGGTACGGGCCCTTCTCCCACTCTCGTGGTATATGCCTTTACAACGGCCCACACCTTATCCAATTTTTGAGTAGGAAGCCCGCTGCCCGCATTAATCCCTCCCGTTATCACATTTGACCCCGTGCAATACGGATACAGCCCCCAATCCACATCCAACATCACGCCATGAGCTCCTTCGAATAAGATGTTTTTCTTTTTTGATACAGCCTCTGTCAAAATAGGAAATGTATCAATTACGTAGGGAGCTAATATTCTTCTGTATTCTTTAAATTTTGCAAGCTCTTTTTCAATAGCAATAGGAGCAACGTTAAATATTTTCAGGATTTTATTTTTTACCCCCGCCTGAAAACGAAACTTTTCTTCAAAGTATTTGAAATTGAATAATTCGTAGAGACGAATGCCGTTATAGCTTACCTTATCAGCAAATGTAGGGCCTATGCCGCGCTTTGTCGTGCCTAATTTATTCTTTCCTCGCGCTCGCTCATATGCCTCATCCAATGCTTTGTGATACGGCATAATCAAATGACAACGAGGAGAGATAATGAGCTTCTTGGCAAGGTCCATTCCTTGATCTTCCAGCTGTTTAATCTCAAGTAGAAGCACGTCGGGATCGATGATTACTCCGTTTCCAATCACCCCCACAGTTTTCTTATTAAGAATCCCCGAAGGCATCAGATGAAATGGATATTTTTTCCCATCCACTATCACCGTGTGTCCTGCATTATTCCCTCCATGAAATCGCACCGTATAATCCGCTTTTGCGGCCAAATAATCAACGATCTTTCCCTTCCCTTCATCTCCCCATTGAGACCCAAATACAAATTGCATCATATAAGTGAATTAATTAGTAATAAAAGAGAATGAATCATGTGCTGAAGATTTGTTTGTCGACCCTATTTGTATTGACACAACGAATATAGTTAAACAGACTTATATCATCCTGTCAATTGAAATTTGGTTCTATGATAATAAGTATGACATTTGTTAACTCATCAGTCATTCTGAATCCTTCGACAAGTTTACAGTGAGCCCCAGCCAAACTGCTCAGGATAAACATGTCATTCTGAATGACGAGGTTTACATATGAAGAATCAATTATGTGTTAAGATCCTTCGACTCCACTATATTCTTGCAATCCGCTCAGGATGACGCAGCATTTACCTCAGGATGACAAATGTATTACATTAAAACATAAATACCTGTGCCACGTGTTTTACAAGGCATTTATATTATTGGGGAAAGCTAAAACGACCGTTTTATACCATACTTAATGTTAGAGGACCTTGAAATTTATCGCAGCGACACTAACTTTCTGCGTGGTATAGTATGCTATGAAGCATATTGATTTACGAAAAATCACCTTTGGCATGACCTCTGCGATAATTTCAGGAATTGCGGCTGTCGGAGCGCTTTTTGCAAATCCTCAAGCAAAATCACTCGTCATTCCTTCTCTTCTGATTTTTGCGATAGCCGACAATATTGCGGATTCATTCGGTATGCATATGTACCAAGACGCAGAACTTCTCAAGGATGAACAGGTATGGGTCGGGACTATTTTTAACTATTGTGCTCGACTCATCATCTCGCTTATATTCATTGGCATTCTTCTTCTGTTCTCCCCCATTCTCGCCTCAATTCTCTGTATTGTGGTTGGGCTTATCTTACTTACTCTGATTAGTTATCTTATCGCTCAACGGAGAAAATCAAATCCTTGGTTGATGATAGGAGAACATGTGGGGCTGGCACTTGTCGTATTGGTGTTAAGTACTGTAGTTGGCTCTTTGATTCGATCCCAAATTCATTAACTTATTCCCTTATGTGCTCTTTCAAGGAGTAATGCAGGGATAGTCGCAACAAGTGCAAACCCTGCGGAGAAATGAAACGCAGTAGCGATTCCAAAAGTATCAGATAAAAATCCTAATAAAAAAGGTGCGGTTGTGGTTGCTATACCTACAAATAGTGCATTTAGTCCAAATGCTTTTTCAATTCCTTTTTGATGTTCAAATGATTCTGATACCATAGTCGTCAATACAGGAACAGTTCCCTTGGTAAACACCCCAAGAATAACTGAGGAAATAATTATCAGCGGTAACCAAGTAGAGTTTGAAAGAATGATAATGAAAATTGCCATCAAAATTTCTGAAATTACAAATACTCGTGTATTTCCAAACATATCAACTAGCCTTCCCAAAACAACCTTCCCAAACATATTTCCTATAAAGAATGTTGAAGTAAGAACGCCTAAAAAGACGTATGGAACATGCCTTTGCAGTAACAAAAAGGGGATAAATACAAAAAGAGAGCTACTTGCCAAACTATCCATACAAAAACTAAGAGATGAAAGTAAAAAATTTTTATTTTTCATCATGTTTTTATATGATATAACTTCAGTTGATTCCTTTTCCTCTATCATCGGAATTTCTTTTTTAGATACATGCAAAAAATAAAAGCCAATAATGAATAAAAGAAGAGATATCAGAATTGAAGCATAGCGCCAACCTATATATACGATAACTACCGTAACGAGGGATGCAAGCCCTACTCTTCCTAAGTCTCCCAGCGCTGTAAAATTGCCCAATTGTTTTCCTCGAGTGCCCTTTTCAAACATACGAGAAACAAGGGCAAAGGCAACTGGATGAAATGATCCAAAACCTATTCCGGCTATGATAAATGCAGGAATAATTAAGAGATAATTTTGCGCGATTCCAAGCAGTAAGAATCCTGCTGCCCAGAAAAAAACTGTTCCAAGTAATATCTTTTTTCCTCCTATTTTTGTTGCGAGGTGGCTCGCAGGAAGGGCAAGTAGTATTTCAAGTGAGTTAACAGCACTTGCGAGAAATCCAACCTTTGTGAGGCTTATCGCAAACTCCTTTGCAAGTGAAGGAAGAAAGAGTACAAGACTTGCTTTGCATCCATCGTTTAACACATGAAGAACGTTTATCTGGACCGCTTCTTTCTTCATAAAAAACTTCACATTTTGGGCGACACTTTTAATTTCACCGAGTTTGCGAGCTTGAGTAAATCCGATTTAAATGCGTGAGTATACTCTTTTTTTTGATTATATCTTTCTTCTGCATAATGGATAAGTTTTGTGAGAAGCTCAGGCAGATCTATTCCGCTTGCTTTCCATAAGTGATGATAAATTGTGCCTGGCAGTGTGTTTACTTCATTGGCAAAAATATGTTTCTCTTTTGTATCATAGAGAAAATCAACTCGAGCGATTCCAGAGCAACCTACGAGGGCATATGCCTTTTTCGCAATGTCTTGAATTTCTTTTGTCGTTTTCTCATCAAGGCGAGCTGGAATGATTATCTTATCTTTTGCATTCCCAAGCTGTGCTCCCCCATCTTCAAGATACTTATCTTCGTAACTAAATAGGTCGTCTCCAAACACAGATTCTTGCAAGGAAGACACAATTAACTCATTATTTCCTATCACACAGCAGGTAACATCCATGAGATTCTGAACACACATCTCCACAATCACTTTTTCATCATAATGAAGAGCAACCTCAATAGCATACTCCGTATCTTTATCGGTCTTTGACTTGGTGATGCCGATAGACGATCCCAGACGTGCAGGCTTTACTATTACAGGAAGTTGTAAGTTTTCTATTATATTTTTCATTACTCCAACTTTGTTTGCTTGCCATTCACTTTTGGTAAAAAATAGAGAATCAGTACCTGGTATTCCTGCAGCTTTGTAGAGCAGTTTTGTCGTTACCTTATCCATAGCAATTGCGGAGGATGCCACATCGCATCCAACGTAAGGAACGTTTAACAACTCGCACATACCCTGAAAGGTTCCATCTTCCCCATTTTTTCCATGAAAAGCGGGAAATGCCACATCAACAACACGTTTTTCTCCCCCAAATCCTTTCTTCTTAAATACCATTTTCCCCACCGATTCTTGCATGTCGAGATGCCACTGCGTATCCTTTTCTTTGAATGTTGACTTTGGATCGCTAAATTGCCCCATGTGACCAAACTGCTCCCCCACATACCACCTTCCCTCTTTATCAAGATAGACCGGCACAACAGGATAATCTAGCTTTTTTAATCCGGAGATAATAAGCTGGCCGGTAATAATGGATACATCATGTTCAGGATTGCGACTTCCAAAAAACACGCCAATTGTTTTTTTCATAGATATATTATATAAAATTTCAAATAATCAATAGGCCCCTATTAAAAAAGGGTGTCCACGCGGAGTTTATTGTTTTTGGGTGGCCTCGAACCTCCTTTTTGAAGGGTTCGCGAGACACTCAAAAATAATAAACGGAGCGAAGTAATAAATAGTATATTTCACACATAATTATCCGGCCAATCATTTTGAAATAACACCACATCATTCGGCTGCACAATATTTTCCATATCTGCGTGTGCCGCCTCAGTACTCGTATACCACTTGATATTTTCCTTCATAAATCCATTGGCCAGAAGCCCTTCGGCGATAAACGGGGTTACGCTATTTTTAATGAGAACGACAATGGTTGCCACGCTGCTCAGCTCTTTTCCTATTTTTCTATGAACTTCAGCGGTGAGTGTTCCCGACTCAACCAGTCCTGGAGTAATATATACTTTTCTTCGGCCTGTATAAGTGGACAGTACGTAAATGGCTTCCCTCACCCCATCTGAATTGCCATTGTAGCTATCATCAATCACGAGTACTCCGCGAGCGCCTTCAATGGGCTCAAGTCGATGAGGAAGAGGTTTTATCTGGAGCGCTCCTGCTGCTATTTGTTCATAGGTGAGACCAAGCTGTCGTCCTATTGCGTCCGCCGCCTGGAGCACCCCTTGGGCATACTTGCCCAGTAACCCACTTTTTATTTCCTGATCCTGCGCACTTGAATACAAAATCACCTGCTGATGCACTATATTTTTTTTGTAATTATCATGAATAAGGACACAATCATCATTTATTACAAGAGTGCCATCTGGATTCATATTGTGAGCAATCTCAAAAATGGCAGCGATGGTATTTTCTATGCTCCCCATTCTTTCTAAATGTGCTTCATTAATACCGGTTATTATCCCTATTTGAGGCTTCACAAGGCTGCATATTTGTTTAATATCACCTCGCTGATACTCCCCCATCTCTACCACCAATATCTCTGTTTTATCGTTAACTGTATTAAGTATCAATTCAGAAATGCCCAAAGCAGTATTGCTATTCTCAGGGGTTTTTACTACTCTATATTTTTGCGAAAGAATGGTACTTACTGCCTCTTTCATCGTCGTTTTCCCATAGCTTCCCACTACCCCAATAATCTTTAATTTGGGAAGACCTACCAAAACACCTTTCGCTCTCCTTATTTTCATCTGTTTGAGAGCGCTATCAAGAGGAGAAAGTACGATAACAACGATAAGTACCGGAATAAATGAAAAATAAAATAAGATAAGAAAAAAATAAGATACAGAAATGGAAAGTCCAATGATTGATGCTAGTGATAAAATCCCTATAATGATTAACTTGGGGGTAAATATGAGCTTTTTTCTCAGGTGTACTTTTGGAATGCCTTTTGTAGCGATAATTGTCTTTAAAAATCGGACACAGTCATATTCTTCAAGCTGAAGAAGATACAGATGATAATATAGATAGGCAAAAGGATTAATTTTTTCCATGGAGTGGCTCAATAAATTCTAAAATTGCTTGATAAAACTCTTCGGGGCGATCTAAAAAACAATAGTGCCCCGCTCCTTGAATAATATGCACTTTCGCATCAGGAATGAGACGATGAAACACCTCCACGTCGCCTACTGGTGTATATGAGTTATCATCATCCCCTCCCCAGAGAATAAGCGTTTTATCTGCTATCTGAGGCAGTTCAAATTCGATATGTTCGCGGATGATATTGATGAATGTTTCTCGAAGCTCCGGAAGAGCTATATAGTCATCACTTCCCGATAGCCGAATAAGGCTTGATTTAATCCCCCGCATAAAAGGTAAGTCCATGATGGGCTTTACCGTTTTTGCAATGCGTATTTTTGTTTGAATGGTAAAGGATGTATGAGGAAGGCCTGAAGAATCGACAAGAATAAGCCCGGAAAGAGGAATTATTTTTTTTGACGCAATTCGGATTGCTGTTTTCCCCCCAAAGGAATGACCTATCAGTATTGGGTTCCCTATTCTTAATTTATCGATAAAATGAGAAACGATATCAGCATAATTTTGTAAGTGAAATGCGCTCCGTGAGGCCTGAGATTTTCCAAACCCCGGAAGATCAAGAAAATATAGCTCATATCCTTGCTCTGCAAGCTTGACGGTTGAGGAAAACCAGAGAGGGCTATTTGATCCCCATCCATGGAGAAAAACAAGGGTGTTTTTTCGCTCCCCTGTGGGCGCAACATGATAATAATGGATAAGACACCCATCCACAACAATATCCTTCTCTTCAGGCTTATGCATACCTTATTGTATCATCTGTGAGCGCGTGTGAAGATCTTTCCTATTTTGAACCGAATAAGAATTGCAAGTAGACCATTGGCAAATAATAGATAAGCCATAAAAGCGTAATTTTCAAAATGCCAATTCGTAATAACCAACAAACTCAAGATTGAATTGATGCTTCCAAAAAGAAAGACAGAATCATTTTCTGTGTCAGGATCAATCCAGGATTTTACAATGGTAGGGATACAAGCAAGCAAGTCTGCAAGAATAGCAAATAGTATCGCGACATTTCCAACTTTGGTAACCATCCATAATATCAATCCAATAAAAGACAGGATTCCACAAATAATATCTAATTTTTGAATTTTCCATTCTGCTTTTTTATTGACAAATGAAGCGATAAAAATCAGGAGTGGCACAAACCACACTATAAATGTCGACCATGCTTCAATTCCTACCCCTTGTTGAATTTGGGCAAAAAATGCAAGGGCTGGTGCGAGAATCCACATAAACCAGGTGACCCTATTTGGCTTCACTGTTCCCTTAACGGTCCCGATGAGATAGCTCATGCCCCCAAAAAACTGGAGCGCCACGCCTAGATAGATAAAGTTTGGATGAATCATATAGTAAGAGCTTATATTGTACAATATACGCATGCAAAGGACTAAGATGTTTCGCAGTATCATTATCGATGTAGTGAGCCCCAGTACCAATGTGGCTGAAGCTGAGCGCAATCTAATTGAGCTTAAGTCCCTCATAAAAACATATGGAAGTATTGACGTGGGGCATATTATTCAACATAGAACGAAGCCTGACAAAGACACATTCATCGGCTCAGGAAAATTACAGGAGCTTATCGAAATGGTAAGTGATAAAAAAATAGACATCCTCATCTTAAACGATATCGTGAAACCTACTCAGCTTTTTCATATTACTGAGCGATTGTGGAAAGCAAACCCAGATATTAAAGTATGGGACCGCGTAGATTTGATTCTTCACATTTTTGAAAAGCATGCGCAAACAACGGAGGCGCGACTGCAAATTGAAATTGCTCGTATGCATCACATGGGTCCTCGTATTTATGGCTTAGGAGGCACTTATTTTTCTCGTCAGGGCGGCGGCATTGGAAGCAAGGGCGTAGGAGAGACCAATATCGAGCGTATGAAGCGCCACTGGAGAACCCTCATCAAGAAGAAAGAGGACGAGCTCAAAAAACAACTAGAACACCGCAAGGGCCAGGTGGATCATAGAAAAGAACAGGGAGTGCGACATGTAGCTCTTGTTGGATATACCAATGCGGGTAAAACTGCCCTGTTTAACGTACTTACGGGTCGTAATAAACTATCGGAGGATGTGCTCTTTGCTACGTTAAGTTCAACGGTGGGAAGACTGAAAGGAGTTGGGCATGCAAATAATCTTTTGGTATCCGATACAATTGGATTTATCCAAAATCTCCCCCCCGCCCTCATTCAGACCTTCAAATCTACCCTTCTGGACGTGATTTATGCCGATCTTATTCTCCATGTGGTAGATGTAAGTGACGAGCTTCGAGATCGAAGAATAGATGTGGTGCAGGAAATCATTCATGAAATTGGGGCAGGAGCGATTCCTCAAGTGCTCGTCTTTACTAAGGCAGACCTGCTCCCTGAGGAGCGATGGAGTGAATTTGAATCGATAAAAAAAAGATATTCTTCATTTCAAACGCTCTTCATCTCTTCAACAGAAGATATTAATATAAAAAAATTGACGGAAGTAATAACTCAAACTCTCATAAAGTAATATGCAGATTACACGTTTAAACGGAGGAAAGCTCTAACTTCTCCAGACATACATCCGTATCTGAAAACAAGCGAGGTATGAATAGCTCTTGAGCAAAATACTGCTCCAACATCTCCTTCAGGGTTGCAAGAGATTCTTCCTTTGTACTTCCCTGACTTGCCACTTCAACCTCAAGCGATTGTGCGAAATACAGTCCTCCTTCTTTCCAGACAAGAACGGGAGTCTCTTTAGGTTTATATTTAGTTTTTTTATACATTTTTGATATGTTGATTTCGGAAATATGAGTATAGCGAATATACAAGTCTCCTGTCAATAGAAAATGATATCCTCCCCGACACAAGCATCGGGGTATCTGTTGCAAATTGTAAATGTTTTCTGTCATTCTGATCCGCCTTGGGCAAAGAAGAATCTTATAGCATGTTTTAGATCCTTCGCATGTGCTGAAATCGCTCAGGATGACAATACTTGAGGAGGGCTTCGGCGGGATAAAAAAACGCACCGAGCCCGGGGAATTGTTCCTTGGACTCGGCTGCGGATGTATTGAGCTGTGTGACCAATGCTTCTTTTGATCTTTGCTCACTCTTTTTGTTATTTTAGCTTACTAATTTTTGGCTTTTGGTTTTTTTGTCTGTGGGCTTCTGACTTGTTGCTTTAAGCTTTATTTTTGAACTCATTATATTGAGTTGTAATTTTTGCTTATAGCTTGTATTGTACTCGTGGCTCCTTATTGAGGTGGCTTTGAGCGGTTTTGTCTTCTAGCTTTTGACTTTCAACTTTAAGCTTTTGACTTTTAGCTATTTACTATTGTGTCTCTAGTTCTTTATATTTATTAACTTATAATAAAACTACCTTAATTTAACTTTAGAGTATTTTTTATTGTTTGTCAAGGGGTATTTTATCTTATAGTTATTTTAAGAGGGTTTTATTCATAATCAGCCTCAAATAGAGAAGTGTTTGCCAATAGATTTTACCTCTCAATATATGGTACAGTGAAGTAATGATGCATACCCTCATTTCGCGAATGCTTTTTGCAATAATTGGGCTTATCCTTTTGTTTGGAGGGCTTGCTACTTTTTTTGTATATACTTCCTCTTCACAAAATCTTCTTTCTATGAGTGTAAAGAGTCAATTGAGAATGACAGAGGAAAAAACACACGATATTGAGGTAGTGATTGATGATGTATTTGTTGTATTAAAGCAGCTTTCAAGTGAAAAAATTCTTTCCGAGGGGATTCTTGCTTCATCTTCCCCTACTCTTGCCAAACAAGCAACAAATATTTTGAACAGCTATTTAATTAAAGATTTTTATTCTGCTATCTATGTAATGGGGACAAACGGAGTCACCCTTTTCTCAACCGACCCAGCATTTGTGGGAGAAGATTATAGCTTTCGACCCTACTTTACCGAGGCACTCAAAGGAGTGACGTATGCTGATGTGGACTTAGGAGTCACCACCAATAAACTGGGGTATTATTTTTCTCAGCCCCTCTATAAAGGAGGTATGCTAGTAGGTGTTTGTATTATTAAGATAAATCCAAACAAGATAGATATCATAGGAAACTATGATTTTTTGAAGACAGAATCACAAACAATCATCACAGATGACAAGGGGGTAATCTTATATTCAAATAAACCAAATAGAGTATATTCATCTTTGGGGAAACTTTCCCCAGATACTGTCCTATTTGAAAGGACACATCGCTTTCCAGGTCAAACATTTACAGCTCTTGACTATGGAGAGATACAGAATGTAATTCTCAAACATTCTAAATCGGGAACGGTGAAGCTGTACGATGATGCCGACGGCAAGACAGAGGTGCTCACCTATGCGAAGGTAGGGAGTTATCCTTTCTATTTTATTATCGAAGCAGAAGCAGATCCTTATATTGCTGCCGCAACAAGCACAGCTCTTATTATTTGTTTTTTTATTCTCCTTGCTGCTCTTATTATGGCCGGTATTATTATTGTGTTGATACACGCATTTCTTTCCCCTATCAATAAACTTGCCAAGGTCGCAGACGAGATTGGAAAAGGAAATTTTTCCAGTAAAATACCTGAATTCTCGACAAACGAACTTTCCATCCTCGCTCAGTCACTAAGAAAAATGTCTCTCAGTATTCAAGGTTTCTATGCTAATTTTGAAAAAAAAGTTGCTGAGCGCACAAAAATACTGGATGAACGAAATGAAAAACTCAATAAATCTGAAGCAGTTCTCAAAGATGCTTTAGAGACATCAGAGCGTGCTAACAAACTAATGGTTGGTCGGGAACTTGAAATGGTACGGTTAAAAAAAATGTTAAAAACATTACAGGATGATCATAACGATGAATAACAATACTATTTGGGGTATTTTTACATCTCTAATCCATGAAAATTAAACAAAAAATATCTACTGCATTTGTTAAGATATTCATCTCTATTTCTCTTGTTGAGGCTTTTTTTGTAGGAGCAATTGTTTATAAATCCATGACTCAACAAGCAGATAGACTCGTGCAAACCGCCTCGCTCACTAAAGTAGAATATCTTCGATCCTATCTTATTAGTCAAAGAGAGATGGGAACATCAATCATGGGATCAAGTATTTTTCATGACTTCCTAGATGCATCAAAAACCTCTCCAGAATATAACATTCTCAAAAAGAAAGTCGATGAAACTCTCATACGTACCATCAAAAATAATCCAAAAATCAATGAACTCTTTATTATTAATACCGATGCAACGATAGTTGCCTCATCAAATAATAAACGAATCAATCAAAATGTTGCTCAGGATGATTTTTTTATTGAAGGAAAGAAAGGCCCCTTCATAAGAAATATTTATCAGTCTCCCGTTACCAAAACGTTGGTATGGGGGATATCATTACCCATTATTGATGATACAACTGGGAAACCGATGGGGATTGTTGCAATGAGGCTTGAAACTGCTCCCCTCTATCAGTTGATACAATCTCAGTCAAATTTGGGATCGACAGCAGAAGTATTTGTTGTTGATAATAATCGTTTTTTGCTTTCGCCAGCTCTCTACCTCAACTCAAATCAAATATTAAAGAAGAAAATTGAGACTCAAAATGTGAGAGATTGTTTTACTCCAGCGCAATCGAGCACTTCTCAAAAAGGAAATATGCGTATCTATAAGGATTATAGAAATATCCTTATTCTCGGCACACACGCGCACATTCCTGAGATCAATTGGTGTCTCATTACGAAGATTGATGCGTTAGAGGTATACACTCCCCTCCTCTGGGTTTTAGGGATTATTATTGTTATTACCCTCCTCGGAACTTATATATTTTATCGAGTGAGTTTCTCTGTATCAAAAAAAATAACGTCTCCTATCGACGCCTTATACAAGGGTATGCTGGAAGTTCAAAAAGGAAATATTAACTATAAAGTGGGGGTTACCTCAACTGATGAAATAGGAGACCTCTCCCGTCAATTTGATTCTCTCACGGACGCGGTTGGTGTGGCTCGGGTTATCTTAAATCAAACAATTAATAACCAAATATCTGAAATCAATGCAAAAACAAAAGATCTTGAAGATCAAAAAAAAGCAATCCTTAATGTTTTAGAGGATGTGGAAAGAGAAAAAAGTAAATCAGAACAACTCGCTGTTAATCTGAAGAAGTTTGAACTTGCGGTAGAAAATGCAAACGATCAAATCATCATCACCGATCCTGATGGAATTATTATTTTTGCTAATAAATCAGTGGAACGGATTACGGGATTTCCCATCTCTGAAATTATGGGGAAAAAAGCAGGAATCAAGGAGCTGTGGGGTGGACTTATGCCGGTTGAGTTTTATACAGACCTTTGGAAAACAATAAAAGTTGATAAGCAACCATTCAATAAGGAAGTCCGCAATAAACGGAAAAACGGAGAGTACTATTTTGCCCAAGATTCTATTTCTCCTGTGCTTAATAATGATAATGAAGTTGAATACTTTGTAGGAATAGAGCGCGATGTATCTAAGGAGGTTCAGATAGACAAAATGAAAACAGAGTTTATCTCCCTGGCTTCTCACCAGCTTCGTACCCCGCTTACCGCAATGAATTGGTTTGTGGAGATGCTCATTCATGGAGATATGGGACCACTATCAAGTGTGCAAATAGAAGCGATGCATAGCATTGATGCGTCAAATAAAAGAATGATCTCGCTTGTGAATTCACTTCTAAATATCTCGCGTATCGAGTCGGGAAGGCTCATAATTGATCCCCATCCAACAGATATCAATAAGCTCATGGAAGATACAGTAAATGAGCTCAAAAAAAGAAGTGAGGAAAATAATCAGAAAATTATATTTATCCCTCTCCCCACTCTCACACCTCTTCCGCTTGATGAAAAACTCATGCATGAAGTGTTTATTAATCTGCTCACAAACGCATTAAAATATTCGCCAAAAAATACACAAATTACTATCTCTATCATGAAAAAGGATAATGATGCACTGGTACAGGTTCATGATGAAGGATATGGAATCCCCCTTCATCAACAAGATAAAATTTTTCAAAAATTTTTCCGTGCTGACAATGCGGTGAAAAATGAGGCAGATGGCACGGGTCTTGGCCTGTATCTGGTGAAGTCGATTATTGAATCTTCTGACGGAAAGATAGGATTTGAAAGCGAAGAGAATAAGGGGTCTACGTTTTGGATATCTCTTCCCTTAAGTGGGATGAGAGAAAAAAAAGGAGATGTTGTGTTTAGTTGAACGAATGGTTATAAATTTGATAGAATATGAATACTATGAAAAAAATACTTATCGCTGAGGATGATCAATATATTTCGAGCGCCTATAAAATGAAGCTTGCAAAAGAGAACTTTGAAATTGAACTTGCCTATGATGGAGAAGAAACTATCGCCAAGGCTGTATCCTTTTCTCCAGACCTTATTCTTCTTGATCTTATCATGCCCAAAAAGGATGGGTTTGAAACGCTCAAAGAGCTTAAGAATAATCCAAAATTACAGCATATTCCGGTCATCGTGAGCTCAAACCTGGGACAGAAGGAGGATAAAGATAAGGCCCTTGCGCTCGGGGCGCTTGATTATTTTGTAAAAAGCGATATTTCCCTCGCAGACCTTCTTGAAAAAATAAAAAAGAGTCTGTGAATTCTCGTTTCAGCTGACAAGAACGATAATATTTGATATAGTAACGTATCTAAGTTTCGTTTAATAGACTCTATGTCGCATAATCGCTCTCAATCATCAGGTTCTTTTATTCAACAAAATTTCCTTGGCGTCATTGGGTGCGTAATAATAATCGGAACTGTAGCATTTATTATTAATCAGGAAATGCGGCTTAAAAGCGATAAAATGTCTTCTCCCATTTCCCCTTCTTCAAATATTTCCCCTACTCCCCTGCCCCCTACTCCTTCCATAACTCTTTCGGACCTTTCCTTTGAAGTGCTTAACGGAAGCGGTATTGAGGGACAAGCGGGAAAAGTGGCCGATCTATTAAAAGAGAAGAATGTCACCAAAATCACCACTGATAATGCGGATAATTACAACTATGTAAAAACAATAATTCGCATAAAAAAAGAGTATGAATCGCTCAAGCCCGAAATTGAATCGCTCATAAAGTCAAAGTTTGAGATCGACACGACAGAAGTACTTGACAGCGGCAGCCCAATAGGCGTGCAAATTGTCGTGGGTACATAATATTAAAACTGATTCCAGAGAAGCTGGTTATGCACCTCATGGTGATATACCACCTCCCCCACCTTTACTTTCGTTCCCAACTCCACGGGACTGCGATCTGCAACGGCCTGTTTAAGCTCCACATATTTTTGCTTATATTCTTCTCCCAGGAGCTTTTCTACCCATGCACTTTGACGAAACTGCATAATAGCTGTTTGGATTGTTCCGGGTAGGTATCGAACACGGGGTCTTTTGTCTTCACTTTTCTTTTCAATCGATCCTTCAAGTCCTGTTTTTACCAGCGAATACATCACAAGATAGGGATTCGCGTCCGGTGCTACACTGCGAATCTCGATACGCGCTGACTCTTCGTTATGGAGCGGAATACGTATCATCGCTCCGCGGTCCACTTCGGAAACCTTTATTTCATTAGGTGCTTCAAAATGAGGATCAAGGCGTCGATACGCATTGACGCTTGAATTAAGAATGAGACAGATATCATTTGCATTCGATAAAATACGATCAATAAATGACCACCCCCTGGCTGAAATCATTCCCCTTCCCTTGTTATCATAAAATATATTTTTTCCATTTTTTGCAATAGATATGTTTGTATGCATTCCGCTTCCGTTGATCCCTACCACGGGCTTGGGAAGAAATGATGCTGTCATTCCCATTGTTCGCGCAATTTGACGGCAGACAAGTTTGTAGAGCTGAATTTGATCTGCTCCAATGAGTGCATCGGCATAGGAATAGTTTAATTCAAACTGTGCAGGAGCAACTTCTGGATGATCTTTTTCATTTTCAAACCCCATTGCTCGCTGGGCTTCAGCGCACTTATCGATAAATACGCGGAGCGTGTCCGTGGGAAGTGAGTGATAATATCCCCCTGTTGAAGTAAGTTCAAATCCCGCTCGTTCATCGAAGGTCTTTTCTGCATCCACTCCTTTCAAGAGAAACCCTTCCACTTCATTTGCAGCAAATACTGTGTATCCTTCTTTTTTGTACAGATCTCCCAAATATGATTTAAGGACTCCCCGACTATCTATATGATACGGAGTTCCGTCTTTATCTTTTATTTCTCCCATGAGAAGCACCTTCCCTGCTCCGAATACATCGCTCGGAAGCCACCAAAATGCAGCCCAATCGATTTCAAGTCGTAGATCACTTTCTGCCTGGCGGGAAAAGCCGCGAATGGACGAGCCGTCAAAGGTGAGATTGGTATAGGTATAAAGGAAAAACTTTTTGTCATAATCAAGCATATGAAATCTTCCTTCAATGTCGGAGAATCCTATTGTGACAGCCTTAACCCTTTTTTCATTTTTGAGATACGAAGTATAGTATGCTTCAAGCTTTTTTGGTGACACTCTATCTTTCCGCTTTTGCTTCGCTCCTAAGTTTAATTCTTCAAGCGTATCATAGGGAATTTCCAAAAAGGTTCTTAAGGCAGATGAATCCATAAGATTATATTAAAAAATAGTAATTTTATAGTTAAAATGTAATAAATTACTATAGTTTTGTCAAATATAGTATATATCCATTCCTCAACGGGCCCTATTACAAGCAATCATAACATTCTTGGCCATCTACATCTATATATGCATGTTGAATATTTCAACCCAGGCAAGTATAATTCTTCGTTAGTATATATCAACTTGACTTATGACCCCTTCTCCTGAGAATAATCCCTCACAAGGACCCAGACACCTCTACCCCGATAGATCTTTACAACTATGTTATCGGCGAAAGATGAAAGATGCGCATACACGCAATTCTGATATGGTTACAGAATATAGAGTATTGAAAACTATATTTGCAGCAGGAGTTCTTGGTAAGGATGCTGAGAATCAGATAAGGAAGTTGGAATATATGGCAAACCATGATGAATTAACCGGATTATATAATGAGGGATATTTTATGAACATAATGGACCAATATAGCCAAGATAACAGAAAAATGCCTCTTGCTATTATCGCTCTCGATGTAAATTTCCTAAAAATAGTAAATGACACGCTTGGACATCAAGTCGGAAACAGCCTTCTCCTCGCACTGGCCCGCCTCATGCAGGGTTCTGTGAGATTGAATGACCCAGTATGTCGCACAGGCGGGGATGAACATCATATTGTCCTTCCTAATATAGAACAGGCCAGTCTAGAGCGTATTATAGAAACACTACAGGAAAAGGCGACAACATTCAAAATTGATGGAATTCCCCTTTCCTTTGGATTGGGAAAAGCGATGATGAGTAATGCAAAATCAAAATTAGTTACAGAATTACTTAAAGTTGCAGATGAGGAGATGTATTTGAACAAAATACGCTTTAAGGAACAATATCCAGATTTAATTATTAAATGTTTTATAGAAAAACTCAAAGAAAAAAGTCCCGAAGCATCGGAACATGCGCAAAGAGTAGCAGATCTTTCCTTGTCTTTGGGAAAAGCGGTTAGATTAACGCAAGATGAATTGATAACACTCTCAGAGCTTTGTTTACTTCATAATATTGGGATCTGAACTTTACCATTCCTTATGAATTACTCACTAAAGAGGGCCCTCTCACACCCGAAGAAGAAGATGTACTTGCAATAGGAGCAAATACCACTCGTAATATACTTAATACATCTCAACGTCACCAAGATCTTATACCCCTTATTGATATGACAACTCGCCGTTGGGACGATTTGAAAAAGAAACAGGATACAGGAATCATAATTATACCTCTTGAACCACAAATCTTAGCTATTGCTGACGCATACGACAACATGGTAACGGGCACTCACACTGAAAAATTAAGCAAACAGGAAAAAATAAAAATATTGTGGAGACAATGAGCAAGCTGATTAATGCAGAGGTGCTCAACGCCGTCCCCGCTGGAGAAATAAAGCCTCAAGCAGACATTCTCATTATTGTCGGAAAGTGATAGTTACTTAGGGTTGCACGTGTTGCATGATATGAAAGTGTTACCGAAGGCTTGATATGGTTTGATACATTGCATGATATAGTACTGTTACCCAATAAACTATTACTAATTGAGGTTTCAGATACTATGTCACCCATGGCAAAA
>Ga0194063_10000418_pt1 | contig 31561 bp, 15 predicted proteins | sample SepL3720m_MetaG_FD_155459 | JGI IMG/M metagenome (GOLD analysis project Ga0194063, IMG submission 155459) | Anoxic zone freshwater microbial communities from boreal shield lake in IISD Experimental Lakes Area, Ontario, Canada - Sep2016-L373-20m | ecosystem: Environmental > Aquatic > Freshwater...
CGCCAGATCCTGCCTCGCGTGAGGCCTTCCGCGCGCCAGCCATGCCGCGCAGTTTTGTAATCTGCCCGACTGGCCCATGCATGCGCCATCTCCGGCAAAACCATTAAGCGGAAAGAGCTACTGTTCGTGGACGCTGATGCCGGGTTGCTGGCGAGCATCCAGGAGCTGTTGACCTTCCTCGAAAACCGCCCCGGCGATCCCATCGCCAGGCTTGCGGTCATGCTGGGGGAATTCGTCGGGTTCGCGGCGGCGTGAGCAATCGAATGCGGGTGGCTTGCAAACCCGAGAGCCGCCGGCATTGACGGCCGCGGCACGGAAGCACAGGGGGATTCAAGAACCTGCAAAATCGTAGCCGCCGACGGCAGTCGGTGCACTTTTCCTCAATTACTGAGATCAGCGCCGACTCCCGTCGGTGGCTACGATTTCTTGAATCCGCCCTGGGAAGCACACCGGTCCAATCTATATCTTGACTTAGTTCATTACGGTTTGCTATCCAAACGGGCAGCACTGCTTATCCGAGCTGGTGAGAACGATGAACTCGAAGCCGATCAAGACCGCTGTCAAGTGTGCTGCCCTCGGCAGCGTGCTCGTTTTCTTTGTTGTGCTGCTCACGCTCGTCTTCAGCTTCCTGGGGACGATCATCTGCGCCGCGCTGGCCGGGATGATGATGGGATCAACCAAACCCTCGCGGTGGCTGTCGCTGCCGACATCGCTGGTCTTCCCAGCGGTGATCTTCACCGTCTTGCAGGTGACTCGGGCCGAACTGCTGGGGCGGCAGATCATCCTGGTGACGCTGCTGTGCTTTGGCGCTTTTTGGCTGACGTATTTCATGGCCTTTTGGTTGATGGCGTTCGAGCGCAATCAGCAGACTGCTTCTTTGCAATATCCCGGCGTCCAGCCGGCGTTGACACACCGTAGAAATACCGCTGGAGACGGCTCGGCCGCAGTCCCGCCGGCGTCCTCGGCGGAACCAGTGGTTGAACTGAAGCTCGAGGAATTGCAGGGTAAATGGTCGTGTGAACTGGCCGGTAGCGACGGACGACCGCAGAAAAGGGTGATCGAGATTACGGGCGGCAGATTAGTCTTGAGGGCGCTCGATCCCAACGGGCGGGTCCGATCCTGTGCCAGCGCCAATCTCAAGTTGGAGAGCCAGGGGTCATCCAAAACGCTGGTGGTGGCTCCCGGAATGGACCCGCGTCCGAATCACGCCTGATGGCCGAGAGGGCTTCGGCGGCTACGGTCTCTTGAATCTGCCCGAGCGCCCGTGTTGCACACAAAAACTGTTGTTGACTCGCAGCCGCATTTCGTATTCACTGGACTTATGCAATTTGAAAGCCTTAAAGTTTTCTGTGACTTGGTCGAAACCAAGAGCTTCACCAAGGCCGCTCAAGCCAGCGAAGTTACACAATCGGCGGTCAGCCAAACGATTAGCGCGCTTGAGGCGCATTTCAAGTCCTTGCTCGTCGAGCGGAGCAAGAAGAACTTTCGGCTCACCTCGGAAGGGCAGGTGCTTTACGATTTCAGCAAACGGTTGCTCCAAACCTACAGCGCGATCCACAGCAAGATGCAGGAGCTCAAGCACATCGTCTCGGGCACCATTCGACTGTCCACCGTTTACAGCATCGGCCTGCACGATCTGCCGCCTTACATCAAGCGGTTCCTCAAGGAATATCCAGAGGTGAACGTCCATGTCGAATACCGCCGGGCAAACCAGGTCTATGAAGACGTGCTGGCCAATATCGTCGATCTCGGGCTGGTGGCTTATCCCGTTCACGACTCCAAACTGGAGACGGTCGCGCTGCGCAAAGATCGCCTGGTGCTTGCATGTCCTCCGCAACATCCCCTGGCGAAGCTCAAGATGGTCAAGTTCAAGGCGCTCAATGGGCAGAAGTTCATCAGCTTCGACCCGGACATGCCGACCCGCAAAGCCTTGGATAAACTCTTCAAGGAGCACGGCGTGGTTGCCGAGCACGTCATGGAGTTTGACAATATCGAAACCGCCAAGCGGGCGGTCGAGATCGATTGCGGCGTGGCGATTGTTCCCGAAGACACCGTGAGGCAGGAGGTGGCGAACCAGACGCTGGCCGCGGTGCGTCTGGAGGGCGATCATTTCCGGCAGTTGGCGGTTATTTACAAGAAGAACAAGGTGCTGTCTCCGGCCATGAAACAGCTCATCAGTTTGCTCAAAGAATCACTCTGAGCCGATGGCGGCATCTGCGCCACGGAAAGGCGGAGGATAGGAAACTTAAGCTTTTGCAGGGGCGGTCTCGGTTACGAGACGCGCCTCTTTGGTTTCCAGGTAACTCTCCAAAGTCCCGATTCCAACCGTGTGGGTCTTTACGGCTCTTTGCCCCAATGCCTTCGGCATCTTGTAATGAATGAGCCGCTTGCCAAGCTCCACAATCTGCACGTAGGAATTGTCCGTCTTCCAAAGCTGTCCTTTGGCTAACGGCTGCGCGACCCTCTTTCGGTTGACTTTCATGTTGGTCGCAATCAGACGCCTGGAGCGCGGCTTTTGTTCAATCTTCGGCCCTGAATCTCGACTTGTTACCGGGGCGCGCTTCCGGTTCAATGCGCCAATGCGAAATCCCATTATTGTTGCGCTGGATGTGCCCTCCGCTGACGAGGCGCTGAAACTGGTGGAAGAGCTGGCCCCGGTTTCCGGCGGGTTCAAAGTGGGCGGGGAGCTTTTTACCAGCGCAGGACCCGATATTGTGCGGCGGATTCGGGGGCTTGGCGCGCCGGTGTTTCTCGACCTGAAGTTTCACGACATCCCCAATACGGTTGCCAAAGCGGTGGCTGCGGCAGTGGCGCTGGACGTGCAAATGCTCACCGTGCATACCTGCGGCGGGACGGCGATGCTTAAGGCCGCCGAGCAGGCCGCCCAGGAAAGCGCCTGGCGGCTGGGGCACACACCCCCGCTTGTCCTCGGGGTGACAATCTTGACCAGCCTGGACGCCAGCGCCCTCAGTGACATCGGTCTCGATCACGATGTCAGCCGCCAGGTTCGCCGGTTGGCCAACATCGCCAGCCAGGCGGGTTTGCGAGGTTTGGTTTGCTCCCCGCGGGAAGTGGCTGATGTGAGACAAATGGTGCCCGCGAGCACGCAGCTCGTCACACCCGGAATTCGCGCCGACGGCGATCCGGTCGATGACCAGAAGCGAACGCTCACTCCGCGGGAAGCGCTGTCTCTGGGGGCGAACTGGCTGGTCATTGGCCGTCCGATTTGCGCCGCAGAGAAGCCGCGCGCGGCGGCCGAGAAGATCCTGGCGTCTTTAGCTTGAGGCGCGGGTCGGAATCGACCGAGTCTCGCCTTCCACAAGCCACTCGAAATCAATCGTCTATGGCATCGCTGACTGTTTGACTATAAACGAGTTGCGCTAATTGTCAACCCATATCCGGCCATATCTTTTTTTATCAGTTTTAGCCCTGTCAAAACGGTTCGTGCTGGCACTTTTGCTGGCACTTTGTTGCGACGATAGTTTTGAATTCTCACGCTGGCGGCAACTGGTTGAAGCGTTTCTCGAAGTCACCGACGACACGAATAATTTCGTCAAATACGGGCACTTCACCGAAGAACATCTCGCCGCGCATTTCCTGATAGTCTTTGCGCCAGGCGTCAAGATGGTGAGCGGGTGGCACGAACCTGAGCGCGCCGGGATGGAGCGTGGTGTAATCCACCCATGACCAGCGGAAAAAGATTTCGCGATGCGCGGCCACTCGGTCAAAAAGCGGGTGATCTTGGGCAGCGCGTTCGGCCACGCCGCGCGTGATGAGACACCAGACGTCGTAGTAGTGCCGGGCCATGCGAAACTTGCGTGGTTTGTCGGCGGGACGAAAAGTTTCCTCGTGCAGGAGCAGGGCTTTTTCCCAGAAGGTGCGTTCGGCGGCGAGAACGCGGACGGGAAAGGTCGCACCTATTGCCAGGTGCGGGAAGATTTCGGCGAGATAGGGTTGAATCGGTTTTTCCTGATGCGGCCAGTCATCCGACCGGGCACCAAGTTCGATTTTCACGACGGGACGCACATGACCGGCTTCGGTCGGGGCAAACGCGCCGGGATAGTGGAACAGAAGGCACTGGCCGTCGTCCATATCAGGATCAACTTCGAGTTTCCATCCGGTCTGGCCGAGCGCGGCGCTGATGCGGGCAGCGAGGGCCGGTTGTAAAGTTTGTTGCACCCATTGACGGCAGGCTTCCATGAGGGCTTCGAGACGGAGCTTGCGTTGCTTTTTGCTCGGCGCGTGGTCAGGTGAAGCATCACCGGCGAACCCCAAAGTCTGTTTGTCCACGATGAGATCAATGTCTTCGGAGAAACGCTCGATGAGTTTCCACGCTTTGGAAAGTGAAGTGCCGCCCTTGAAGGTGAGATGCGGTCCAATTTCCGGCAGCGCGAAAAGTTCGCGTAGCGTCCAGCAAATCCAAAAATCCTTTTCCACGCTCGCGGCCTGCAAGCGCATTTGCTCCTCGACCTGAAGGCAGGCGAGCCGGCGTTCTTGCGGCGACAATTTCAGGAAGCCATCCATGATTCAGGGTGTCCCGGCGGCGAGCCGATACAAAATATTCGCGACCCACGCCGGGGCATGTTTGCGGTCTTTTAGCAGTTGTGCCTTGTCGGCGTCGTTGAGTTGTCGGCGCAGAATGGCAAGCACCTTGTCATCCACATGGCGTTGCCCCAGATGACGGAGCGCCTGAATCACCGTGCCGCTCTTACGTCCGGCGGTGGCGACGTTGCGCGGGGTGGTGTGCTTGAGGATGATCTCACGCTGGCCGAGCTTGACCCGTCGGGATGTTCCGTCGGTCAGGAATACGATTTTCATCGGCACCTGATCGGAAAGACCGAGGACATTTGCGGCGTAGGCACCGGCGGGTTGAAGCCGGACAGAGTCGCGGCTGACCAGCGCCTTGGCCACCGCGTCGGCGGATGCGGCCACGCGGCCCAACGCAGGATGGTCAATTGGATAATCGTAAAGCCCCCGCGCGAGTTGACGAATCACGCCTTTGCGAGACAGGCGGGTCAAAGCCATACCGACTGAACGCGGGTCGCCAAGCCGGGCAAGGTCTCGCGGAGTGAACACCCAACCCCTACCATGTCCAAATATGATCGCTCTCGCCTTTGGCTCAATTACTTGTGTTGATTTTGTCTGCTTTTTCATGTTGAAAATAGTGATGTGTTTTTACAACATGAAATCAGTCCTGTCCAGCTTTAATGCGCGCGCCGGTGAATACATGAATGTGATACACTTTCCATTGTAGTGTTCGATTCACCCTCCACTCTTCAACCAGACATGCAGACTCCGAGCGTGATTCCTAAGTGCCATTCCTTGGCGAAGCGAGCGCGGTCAATGTGGAGGCGACGGGCGGCAGGGCGCACTACATTGACGGCGAGAGCGAGCCATATAATGGAGGCACGAGGCACGCTCGGTGTGGTGTTGAGTTCAAAATCAAACGAACGGGTTTCCGGCCAGAGACTAATGAGGTCAAGCGAACCAATCGAAGGGAACAAACCGATGAAAAGCAAACTTCTGATTGCAGCGCTGGGGTTTGGTTTGTCGGCGCTTAAAGCTCTGGCGTCAGGGTGACCGGCGAACAGCGTTCCGTTCCTGCTCGGCCTTTTGTGCTGCTTCGTCAGCCTTATCCCTCTCGCCTATCTGGCGCAGAGCAATCGCAAGCTTGGAATAACCCAACGCCAGCAAATCCTGGGGGCGCGGAGTTTCCGGCTTCTGCTCCAGTTGGCGCAAGAGCGTTGAAATGGTTTCTTCCAACTTAACGCGCGCCTCGGTTGGCTGGTTTCGGTGGATCAAGGCGTCGGCATAGGCAATTCGGAAGGTTGCCATCCAAATGCTGTAATAAAGCACGTCAGGGAACTGCTTCACCAAGGGCGATTGAATGGCGATGGCTTTGCGGAAGCTCTGTTCCGCGTCCGACCAACGGTCCATTTGACGATAAAATGCACCCAACTTGTCGTGCATGCGCGCTTCAGCGGCGAGAAAATCTGGAATGTCGGGACGCTCGGTGACGAGCTTTTCGAGCAAGGCCAGAGATTTGCCGAAGCGATCCTCAATCATCCTCTGAGTATCTGGAGGGATGGGCGGTCGGGGAATTTGGATTCGCGCATACGCCTCGCTCAGGTCAAACGCGTAATCGGGATCGTTCGGGTAGGCTTGGACCAAGCTTTCGAGAATTTCCATGGCGCGTTCGGCACCTCCTTTTGGTTCCCGGCTTCGAGTCTCGCCTGCAGCCGCACCTTCCAGGTAACAAAGCGCGAGGAGGTGCTGGTATTCAGGGTTGGTGTCAGGTGCGGTCGGCATTGCGTTCAGCAAGACCACGGCCTTTGCCAGGTTGTCCCGATGAGCATCGGAGACTTGTGCGGGACGATCTCCTTGGCGCGGGTCCGCCGCCGGGAGCGGACGTTCTTGCGTGCCGAGGAAGTAGTAGGTTCGGGCCAGTTCGAAGCGCAACTTTTCCGGGGCGGAAGGCAACGAACCATCGGCTTGCAGCAGAGTCAACGCCGCCAGGTGCGCTTCTCTGGCCTCGCTGAATTGCCGTCGCGAAGTGAATAACCGTCCCAACTCATTCTTGATCTGGGCCACCTCCACCTTGAAGACCGGATTTGCGGACGAGTGTGTGAGCAACTCATCGAACAGAGCGATGGCGCGGCCATAGGCTTTGACCGCTTCATCAAATTGGCCCAGACGCTGCCGAATGGCGGCCACGCGCCGGTTGGCCTCGGCGGTTCCGGCCCTCAATTTGTCATCATTACCGGTCTGCAGGGCAAGCCGGTCGTAAAACGGCAGCATTTCTTCGAGGAGCGCGGCGGCTTCCTTCGACAGAATCGGCGAACTGGGAACCGCGATGGCCGCATCCACGGAGGGTTGCGGAAGAACCCGAATGCTACTTGGTGAAAACCGTTCAAACATTCGGTCGAGCGCTTCCATGGCGAGGTTGGCATTGGCCTCGGCTTTGGCGCGCTCCAGCGCTTCTCCTTGCAGAGCGTTCTTGGTGCGCACGTAACCGATGGATGCAGTCGCAGCCACGAGCACGAGCAGCAACAACGACGTCCCGGTGAGACCCGCCAAAGCCTTGTTGCGTCGGCACCATCGTGCCAGTCGTTCCGCTGGCCCGACTCGCCGGGCACGGATGGGGCGATCTTCGAGGAAGCAGCGAAGGTCGTCGGCCATGGCCACCGCCGATTGATAGCGTTGGTTTACATCATGGCTGATGGCCTTGAGGATGATGGTTTCGAGGTCACGCGGAATCTCCCCGCTGGCGCTGCCCGGCGCTGGGGGCGGCCCTTCGGCAATGCGCTGCATCAGACGACTGTGATCCGTCTCCGCATACGCCGGTCGCAAGGCGAGCAGTTCATAAAGCGTCAGTCCCAGACTGTAGATGTCACTTCGGTGGTCGGTATTGCCGCGAAACTGCTCTGGCGCCATATAACGCAAAGTCCCAACGAGGTCTTTGGATAGGGAGATGTCCTCGGACTGGGCCGCCTTGGCCAAACCGAAGTCCGCCAGCCAGACTGTGCCTTGGGTGTCGAGTAGCAGATTGGCCGGCTTGATGTCCCGGTGCAGTGTTTTCAGGCTGTGCGCATAATTCAACGCGTCCGCCGCCTGCAAGCCGATCCGGGCCACGCTTTGCCAGTAATGCGAACCCAAGCGGCCGTCAAACTCCGATCCGAGCAATCCTCGCGCGGCACCGTCGGCCATCGCCTCATCTGAATCAGCGGTCGGTGTCGGTCGAGGCTGGTCACTTGCCGGGTTGCGGACCAATTTCGCGAGCCGGGGGATGATTGCATCCAGTCCGGCTCCGCGAATGTATTGCATCACGTAATAGTGAAACCCGTCCTGTTCTCCCACGCCGAAAACTTCGACGATGTTCGTGTGGTGCAGATTGGCGGCAATGCGGGCCTCGCGTTCAAACCGCTTGAGATGCTTCTCGTCCAACAGCACTTGCCGGGGGAGAACCTTCACGGCCACGCGCCGGCCGAGAGATTCCTGCTCCGCCTCGAAGACCACCCCCATACCACCCCGCCCAATTTCACGGATCAGACGGAAGTCGCCCAATCGTTCCAGACGTGCCGGCCCCAGCGTCGCAAGGCCACTGCTGCTCCGTGCCTGTTGCGCCTTTAACCGCTCGGTAACGGCGATGGTGGGAAACAGGTCGCGGATTTCCTCGGCCAGTTCGGGATGCTCTGTGGCGTATTCCTCGATGGAAGGACGCTGTCCTTGCCGCAGCCGCTCCATGTATTCAGCGGCCAGCATTTCCAATGGGTCACGGTCTGGGTTGGTGTCCGCCATACTATGCTTGTTTCGCGAGGTCGGGCACTTGTGCCAGGATTTCCTTGAGCCGCCGCAGCGCCCGAATGTAACGGATGCTGGCCGCTTTCTGCTCGATGCCCAGCGTCTCGGCGACTTCGCTGTTGGTCAATTCCTCGAAATGCCGCAGCGCCAGCACTTCGCGATCAATCGGGTCCATTTGTTCAATGGCGGTTTGCACCAGGCTGTGTATATCGGCACGCGCGGCAGCACCGCTCGGGGAAGTGAAAGCTCCGACCAATTGAATGGCTACGGATGCCGAGGTCGCCTGCACGTATTGCGCACCGTCGATACTGACCTCGCGGGCGGCGTCGCGTTTTTGTGCGCCCAAATGTTGCCGGTGCAGGTCGACGAGTGTTTGGTTCACGATCATGCGCAACCAGATGAATGGCGAGGTGGCTGGACTGTCGGCATAATGTTTTAGGCGCTGGCTGGCGGCCAGAAAGGCATCTTGCAGCACGTCGTCCGGCTCCAGCCGTCCCCGCAAAGGCTCGGCCAGCCGAAACTGAATCACCCGCCAAAGGCGCTCTCGTTCACGGGAAAACAACTCGGCCAACGCCTCGGCATCCCCATTTCGGAGGCGGCGCTCAATATCTTTGGTCTGGACGCTGGAATCGCTGGTCATGCCAGTGGCCCATGATGACCTAAACGCAGAAGAAGTTCAATTTTCTACAGCAATAGGCGCGAACACCAAGTTTTTCGACGCTGCGTGTAGAAAGGCGTGCCGGCTTTCCGTTCATCCCCTTGGACATGAACAATGGTGCCGGCGGCGGGCACCGAAAAAAGACGACAAACAAATCTGAGGCACATCATGAAAACGAAAGTCATTATCCTCGCTTTGGCGCTCGGCACATCAACCTGCCTCATCGCGCAAGACGGAAACCCGCCTCGTGATGGGCAGCGTCTTCCCCCGCGCCAAGGTGGCGGCGAACGCGACGGGGACGGTCCCGCAACGGAAAACCTCACGGATGCGCAGAAGGCGCAGGTGAAGATCATCCTCTCCAAGTATCACGCTAACGCACTCACAGCCGAACAGGCAAAAGCCATACACGAGGCGTTTCGCCAAGCCGGACTCCGCGGCGGCCCCGCCGTGAACGAAGCGGTGAAGGAGGCCGGGTTCGATCCCGACAAACTGCGCGATCTCGCGCCACCGCCAGGGCAAGGCAACGGCGGCAACGAGCGTCCACCGATACGTGAGGGAGACACCGCACAAGATCGAAACAGTCGCCCAGAGCCTCGGGGACAGGAAGCGCGTGGACAGGGGCAATACTCGATTGAGCAGGCAATCTCGGATCGGGCACAGCTAAACACCATCGCCTTTGACGGACTGGCCTTCCTCACCGGCGATTTGGGCAGTTGCACGTTCCTGCCGCCGGGGAAAGCCGCTGATTTCTTTGGCTTCCAGTATATGCGCGACGTTGACGCCAATGAACTCGGGCATAACACGTCCTTCGTTCCGAGGGCCGCCAACAACGTGCTGCATATCCTCACCGCCGAACAGAAGGGGCAACTCGTCGCCCTTGCCAAGGATCAGGAAAAACTGCTGGCGGACCTCGCCTACAAACGATTCCCGTTGATCAAGGCGTTCTGCCGCCAGTTGGCAGGCGAATTTCCCGCCGGCAAAACGGCGCTGGATCGTGAAGCCGTGATGAAATACACGGCGGGAATCTTCGAGATTGATGGACTGTTAAGTTATCAACGCGCCAAGGTTTTGGGCGGCATCGTCCGCTCCCTGACCGACCAGCAGAAAGCCTATTTGGGCAAGATGGTCTTCAACAACTCGGCGACCTGGCCCGAACTGCAAGATCAAGTGGACAAACGGAGTCTCTCCCATGCCGCCCATGTGGCCGTGATGACGTATGCCAGCGAGATGTTCAGTTGGTATGCGGGTTCGCAGGAGGCCGATGTCTATTTCTGCCCCGAGCGTCACGCGACCTATTTCGGCTCGTTCTACATGAAGGACATTCCCGCCATGGGCAACGCCAACTTCTCGATCAGCACGTCCCTCACCGGCGATAGTGGGGAAGCGTTTCTCGCGGCGCTGAATGAGTCGCAGCGCGGGTTGGTGACCGGTTTGGTGGACCTTCAGCGGAAGGACTTGCAGGAAATCGTTGCCGTCAGGCGGGCCATTTCTACTGAACTCCGCCGGTTCATGAAAGAAGAGTCCGTGGACAAGGCCAAGGTTCTGTCCCTGGCAAAACGATACGGTGAACTCGACGGCGAGATTTCCTACTGGTATGCGATGCGCTTCGCGGCCGTCGGCAAAACCCTTACTGCCGAGCAGAAGAAGACGCTCCTGAAGCTGCGCAACCTGGACGCCAAATACATCTGCCAGGGCGCTTACCTCTACTCCGCGCCGATCAAGATGCCGGAAATCCCGAATACAGATTATCTCTTCACCGCATCAGCCGAATCACAGAACCAACAAGCCCGCAACTGAGTAGAACCCATTCATGAAACACGCACTGCTGCTTCTGCTTTCGTTTGCCGCATCGGCTTTCGCCTTCGAGGCGCTGCAAGGGCCGACCGAACTGCTGTATTGGGACAAGACGAACGCCTACCCCGGCTACACTTGGTTCGGCGTGCGCGGCACGACCTACCTGCTCGATATGGAAGGTCGCGTGGTTCACACGTGGCCGGTCGGCACGAATCCGCATGTGCTGACCAACGGCAACGTGCTCGATGCCTCGAAGGACGATCCCAGCGGCTTCGGCGGATTGACCGAGGTGAATTGGAACGGGTCGAACGTCTGGTCTTACACCGAGACGCGCACCAACTATTCGCCGCATCATGACTACACCCGCATCTTTAATCCGAAGCTGAACGCCTTCACGACGCTCTACATCGCGAACAAAACCGTCAGTTCCAATCAGTGCATCGCCGCGGGCTGTGATCCGGCCAATGGCCGCAACTACACCAACGCGCAGATGGACGCCATCGTAGAAGTGGACATGGCTGGCAACATCGTCTGGGAATGGTGGTTTTACGATCACCTCATCCAGAGCTTTGACACCAACAAAGCCAACTACGTCGGCGTGGGCAAAACCATCGCGGACTATCCGGGCCGGCTGAACGTGAACATCCCCGGGCTGCCGGTGCAGCGCGACTGGCTGCACTGCAACTCGATAGACTACAACCAGGCGCTCGACCAGATCGTTATCAACTCGGTTCGCGGCGAGTTCTACGTGATTGATCACGGCGGGACGTTCCTCAGCAACAATGCCGCTGGCAGCATCGCGCTGGCGGCCAGCGCCGCCGGAGACTTTTTGTATCGGTTCGGCGACGCAGCGCGCTACAATCAGGGCAGCCCGCCCTCAATCCTGACGAACTGGACAGTCTCTACCACTGGCAACAAGCAAATCGGCGGCGCGCACCATGCGAGCTGGATTCCGTCCGGCCTTTCCGGCGCGGGACATCTGCTCGTCTTCAACAACGCGCAAAACCTGTTCGAGCACACGCAGGGATCGTATGTGTTCGAGATCCATCCGTTCCTGAACGCACTGACGAACGACACCGGTGCTTACGTGAATCCCCCGGACGCCGGCTACAACACTTGGCCGTCGCCCGCCCCCACATCCGGCAAAAACCCGAAACTGATGTCGCGGCAGATTGTCTGGAGCTATTCGTCCAAGGCCAGCCACGGCATGTTCAGCCACATCGGCAGCAGCGCCCACCGGTTGCCCAATGGCAATACGCTCATCTGTTCCGACACGGAGGGCCACATCATCGAAGTAACGCCTGCTGGCGACGCGGTGTGGGAATACATCAACCCAGTGACCTCGGACGGCATTCTCAAACTCAAGCGCGACAACTGGCCGATGTATAACTCCATCTTCCGCGCCTTCCGTATTGGCACGAACGATCCGGCTCTGGCGGGGCGCACGTTGACGTCGGGGAACACCATCACGGGCCGCACGCCCTCCTATCATTCGCCATAACCCGCCAACCCGCATGAAACTTCAAACGACAAGGCGAATCATGAAGATGCTTTCAACCCCAGTCATTGCGGCGGCGATATTCTTGAGTGCCGGAAGCCTGCAAGCCTACGAGCGACTGCAAGGCCCGACCGAGGTGCTTTACTGGAACAAGACCAATGCGTATGCGGGCTACACATTCTTCGGCGTGCGCAGCAACACCTACCTCATCAACATGGAGGGCCGCGTGGTTCACACCTGGCCGCTGGGCACAAATCCGCACCTGCTCACCAACGGCAATGTCCTGGATGCCACGAGTGGCGATGTCAGCGGTTTCACCACGCTCAGGGAAGTGGACTGGAACGGAAGCATCGTCTGGCAATACACCGAGGCGCGCACGAACTACGCGCCGCACCACGATTTCACGCGCATCTACAATCCGAAGCTCGGCACAAACACCACGCTCTACATCGCGGCGAAGACCATTTCATCCAACGCTTGTGTCGCGGCGGGTTGCAATCCCGCCAACGGCCCTTACACGAACGCCCATGTGGACGCCATCGTAGAGGTGGACATGGCGGGCAACGTGGTCTGGGAATGGTGCTTCTTCGACCACGGCATCCAAGACTTCGACGCCAGTAAATCCAACTACGTTGGCGCGGGCAAGAGCATCTCCAACTATGTGGGGCGGTTGAACCTGAATCTGCCTGGCCGGTCCGTGACCAACGACTGGCTGCACTGCAACTCGATTGACTACAACCAAACACTCGACCAGATCGTCATCAACGCGGCGGGCGGCGAGTTCTACGTGATTGACCACGGGAACACGTTTATCGCCGGCAACCCGGCTTCCAGCATCGCGCTCGCGGCCAGCACGAACGGCGACTTCCTGTATCGTTTCGGCGATCCCGCGCGCTACAGCCAGGGCAATCCACCTTCCATCCAGCAGAACTGGACTACCTCAACTACGGGAAACAAGCAAATCGGCGCTTCGAGCCACGCCCAGTGGATTGCTGAGGGTTTGCCCGGCGCGGGCCAATTCCTCGTTTACAACAACGGCGGCGATTTGTTCGAGACAACGCCGCAGTCCTACGTTTTCCAGATCAACGGCTACCTGAACGCCAGCACCAACGACACCGGCGCATACGTCAATCCGCCCACCGCCGGTTACAACAACTGGGCCGCACCCGGCCATGACACGGACAAACGAACCAAGTCCATGTCGCGCCAGATCACTTGGATGTATTACTCAATGGCGAATCAGGGCATGTTCAGCCACCTCGACTCCAGCGTGCAGCGGTTGCTCAACGGCAACACCCTCATCTGCGACTCCACCGAGGGTCACATCTTCGAAGTCACCGCCACGGGCGACGCGGTGTGGGAATACATAAACCCGGTCAGCTCCGACGGCATCATGACCTACAAGCGCGACAATTGGCCGATGTATAACGGTCTGTTCCGCGCCTATCGCTTCGCGACGAATTACCCCGCATTCACTGGCCGCACACTCACTCCGCTGAGCACCATCACGGGTGAATCGCCATCCTACATCTCCGCACCGAGCATCAGCGGCACGACGATGTCGCCCGCGATTCCGACCGCCGCCAGCAGCGTGTGGGTGACCTCGCTCATCACGAACGGTCGCAGCGTTGCCTCCGCCACGCTGACCTACATCGTTGGAACATTCACCAACAGCGTCACCATGCTCGACGACAGCGCGCATCAGGACGGCGCGGCAGGCGACGGGATTTATGGAGGAGAGATACCGGTGCTGCCTGCTGCGACGCTCGTGCGTTATTTCGTCTCCGCGCAGGATGATTTTGGCAACAGCGCGTCGGATCCCGCCCAGTCACCTGGCACAACGTATTCCTACACGGTGCAAAATGGAGGTTCGAATCTGCCGCCAGCGATTGCTACCGTGACGAATACTTTGGCGACGGCCGCAAATCCAGTGTGGGTTACGTGCCTTGCAACGGACGATGTCAGCGTGGCCTCGGTCTCACTCAGCTACAGCACTGGAGTTGCAAGCAGCACCACCAACTTAGTCTTTCTGGAGACGATGACCACCAATGCCGCGAAGCCTTGGACGGGAATGGGAGCCGACAACTTGTGGACCGTCACCTACGCCGGCACCAAAAATCCATTTGAGCAAGGCACGAATGCAAATTTCGGCGGCGGCAATACCAATGGCTTGATCTTCAACAACAGCAGTGCGACGACCAACCTGGCCGACAATGCCATCACCACGGCCAATGAGATTGACGCCCGGGGCAGTTCAGGTTCAGTGGAGTTCCTCTTGCGGGCGCTTTGGCAGACCAATACCGAAAGCTGGGCGTTTCAACTCAATACCGGCTCCGGCTTCATCACGCGCACGGGCGAGGTAATCACCGCGAGTCATGCGACCCAGCTTTATCACTACGACCTGCAGCCCAGTGAACTGGTCAGCAACCTGACCATGCGCTTCCAGTTTCAGAGTGATGCCGCTGCGACCAACAACCGGGTCTTCCTGGATTACATTTCAGTGCAGGTGGTTGGTGACAGCGGAGCCAGTTGGACGAATGTGGCGATGCTGGATGACGGGGCTCATCTGGATGGGTCTGCTGCGGACAAAATCTACGGAGGCCAGATTCCTGCATTCCCGGCGGGGACGACGGTCAGCTACTACCTTATGGCTGCCGACGGGGCGGGGCTGCTGGTTACCAATCCTGCCAGTGGAGCGGGCGTGCCCTACTCCTACACCGTGAACAGCAGTGCTCCTGACACGAATACTTGCAACGTCCTGCTTGGCCGCCCAACGGATCATTCCATCGCGGTGAGCATCCTTTCAAGCAATGATCTCGAAGTTTGCGTCGCTTATGGAACGCTCTCCGGACTCTACGGTAGCCAAACCGCTACCAACACGGTTGTTGCGGGTGTGCCGACGGTCATCACTCTTGATTCGCTGTCCTCTGGTCAGAACTACTACTACCGCGTTTATACCCGTCAGCCCGGCGGAGGGAGTTTCAGCGCGGGCGCCGAGCATTCCTTCCATACCCAGCGGGCGACGGGGGACACATTCACATTCATCATCGAAGCCGACCCTCACTATCTCGACAACGAACCGCCGGTATGGCAGCGCGCGCTCACCAACATGCTGGCGGATGAGGCGGACTTCCTGATTGACCTGGGCGACGTTTTCATGGGTGAGAAATACTACAAGACCAACAGCTATACGCTTTCACAGCCCGGTATCAATGAGGCGTGCCGAACGGTTCGGGATCAGTTCTTCAGCATTTCCGGTCACTCGCTGCCGCTCTTTCTGGTGAACGGCAACCACGACCCGGAACTCGGGTGGTTGCTCAACAACTCATCACCAACCAACAACAGTGCGGTGTGGGCTGACCACGCCCGGAAACTCTACTATCCGTGTCCCATCCCCGGCTCGTTCTACAGCGGAAGCACCAATGCGGACTCCTATCTTGGCGGCGGAACCCGCGACGGCTATTACGCGTTCGAGTGGGGCAACGCCCTGTTCGTGATGCTCGACAACTTCTGGTATAGCTGGCAGGGCACAAATAAATCGACCGATCCTTGGGACTGGACGCTGGGGGACAACCAGTATCAATGGCTCAAGCGCACGCTGGAGACGAGCCAGGCCAAATTCAAGTTCGTGTTTGCGCATCACTTGGTGGGCGGGGCCTTTGATGCCGCGACCCAGATGGAGGCTCGGGGTGGATTGACTTGGGCTCCTTATTTCGAATGGGGTGGCTACAACACTAACGGGACTTGGGGCTTCGACACGCATCGGCCTGGCTGGGCCATGCCTATCCAGAGCCTCCTGCTTTCCAACAAAGTGAATGCCTTCTTCCATGGCCACGATCACTTGTTCGTCAAAGAGGACCTCGATTCCAACGGTGATGGTATCACCGACTTGGTGTATCAGGAATGTCCGCAGCCCAGCCGCACCAACTACAACAGCACAGGAGCCGCCGCAGGATATGGCTATACCAACGGCGTCCTTCAGGGAAACTCCGGCTACCTGCGCGTGCAGGTCTCTCCCACCAATGCGACCGTGGACTACGTGCGGGTCTATCTGCCGGCAGACGAAGGATCAGGCCGGACCAACCGCATGGTTACCTATAGTTATTCAATCAACGCTCCCACTTCGTCGGTTCCAGTGGCGGCTTTCGCCGGCTCCATCGTGCTCGGCCGGCCGACCGATCATTCCATCACCGTCAGCCTTGTTTCCAGCAATGATCTGCAAATGTATCTGGAATATGGCCTTTCTTCGGGTGCCTACTCGCATCAAACCGCGGTCACGAACATCAGCGCTGGAGTGCCGCTTGAGGTACTTTTGAATGGATTGGCGGGCAACTCACGTTATTACTACCGGCTGCGCTACAAATCCGCAGCGGATACGAACTATCTGGCAGATGTGGAGCACAGTTTCGTCACCCAGCGTCCGCCCGGCAGCACGTTCACGTTCTCCATCCAGGGCGATTCGCATCCAGAACGCGTCAACACGATGTTCAATTCCGCTCTTTACACTCGCACTTTGTTGACCGCCACGGCGGATCAGCCGGATTTCTACCTGACCATCGGCGATGACTTCAGCGTGGACCTGATTCCCACCAACCTGATCAGTCCCGCACTCGTCACGGCGCGCTACACCTTGCAGCGGCCCTATCTTGGATTGATTGGAAATTCTGCTCCGCTGTTTCTGGTGAACGGCAACCACGAGCAGGCCGCCCGTTACCTTCTCGATGGAACCTCGAACAACATCGCCGTTTGGGCCCAGAACGCGCGCAACACGTATTATCCCGAGCCGGCTCCCGATGCCTTCTACACCGGCAACCCGGAGGTTGTTCCCTTCATCGGCCTGCTCAGAAATTTTTACGCTTGGACTTGGGGCGATGCCTTGTTCGTCACCATCGATCCCTATTGGGGCAGCCCGACTTGTGTGGACGACAATTACTGGACGGGGGTGAAGCGGACCAACCTGTGGGACGTCACCCACGCCGACCTTCAATACGAATGGCTGAAGCAAACGCTTGAGCAGAGCACGGCCAAATACAAGTTCGTCTTTGCCCATCATGTGCTCGGCACAGGCCGGGGCGGTGTGGACGAAGCCCCCTTGTATGAATGGGGAGGCGAGAACGGCAATGGAACATGGGGCTTTGCCGCGAACCGCCCCGGCTGGCCTGCACCGTTGCATCAATTGATGGCCGCAAACAACGTGGCGGCGTTTATCCAGGGACATGACCACATCTGGGTTCAACAGCAACTCGACGGTGTCACTTACCAGACATTGCCAAACCCGGCGGACCCCAACTACGCCACCAACAACGCGGATGCATTCCTCACCGGGGTGAAGCTCCCGAATACCGGCTACACGCGTTTCACCGTCACGCCTGCCGGCGTTAAGGTGGAATATGTTCGCACCTATCTGCCAGCCGATGAGGGTTCCGGTCGGACAAACGGCGCGGTGGCCTACAGCTATGTGATTCTTCCATTGACCATCAGCGGCATCACCAATTCAACGGCACTGGCTGGTCAACCGGTCTGGGTGACCTCCACCATTTCGGCCGCCACAAATATCTCTCAGGCTCTGCTGACCTACATGGTCGGTGGAGTTACCAATACCACTCCGATGCTCGATGACAGCCTGCACCAGGACGGAATGGCCGGAGATGGCGTGTTCGGTGCTCAGATCCCCGCCTTCGCTGCGGGCACAACCATCCAGTATTTCGTTCATGCTCAGGACGCTGCCAGCCGTCAAGTCACGGCCCCGTCTGGTGCGCCAATGAACACAAATCTCATCTCATACACGGTTGTGGCTGCTGTTTCCAACACGGCCCCTGTGCTGGACCCGCAGATTGATCGCACGGTCAATCCGGGCTACACGCTCATGGTCACCAACACGGCTCATGATGCCGACCTGCCCGCGCAGGCGCTCACGTTCAGCCTGCTCAATCCGCCGACAAATGCCTCCATTAACGCGACGAGCGGAATCGTCTCGTTCAGTCCAACGCTCGCGCAACTCGGAACGACCAACCTGATAAATGTGGTCGCTGCTGACAGCGGCACGCCCGCGATGCGTGCTACCAATGCTTTCAGGGCGATCGTCCTCGCCAACACAGCGCCAGTTCTCGCACCGGTGTCCGACCGGATGATCGAGCCGGGCAGCGTGCTCCTCGTCACGAATTCTGCCAGCGACGCTGAAGCACCGCCCCAAATCCTCACCTTCGAGTTGGCCGATGGGCCTGTTGGGGCCGCCATCAACCCGACAAACGGATTGATCACATGGAGTTCTTCCGAAGCGGACGCCGGAACGACCAACGAATTTCTTGTGGTTGTCACCGACAACGGCATACCAAGCCTCCTCGATTGGCAATCGTTCACGGTTCTTGTCGATCGCACCAGTTCCTCGACTAACACTGCTTGGACCATGTTGAAATTGCCGGATACCGGCCAGACCCAGAGCTACACCGCCACCTTTGGCGAGGATTGCGATTACACCATCAATCCGCCGTCCTTCACCGACAATGGCGATGGAACGGTCACGGACAATGTTACCGGCCTCACCTGGCAGAAAGCCGACGGCGGTGAAATGACCTGGTCCAACGCCGTACTCTACGCCCAAACCAATCGCATCGGCGGGCAGAGCGACTGGCGATTGCCCACCAGCCATGAAGCGTTCAGCATTCTCAACCACGGCATTGTCAACCCGGCGCTCGATACGAACGTCTTCACGCTTTCCACAGCGCAATACTGGTGGACGGCGGACACGCAGATCACCGACGCAACCCGCATCTGGGCGATCAATGCCGGCGGCGGCATCGGGGCGCACCGGCAGGATGAAACGCTCAGTGCCGGCGGCACGTTCCGTTACCATGTCCGCTGCGTGAGGAGCGGAGCGGGCACAGCTTGGACACCCATCGTCGGGCCGTATTCCAGCGCGGCCGGTTACTGGGAATACCTCGATACCAGCGTTTCGCTTCAGCCGACGAAATTCTACCGGTTGCGCTACACCGGCTCGAACGGAGTTCCGCCCTCGCCACCGCCGTTGTCAATTCGCAAGGAATCCGCTGGTGTGGTCCTGTATTGGCCGACAGATGTCACCGGCTTCACGCTCGAATACGCGGCCGAACTTGCCCCGACCAGCGCGACGACATCTACGCCAAGCCCGGCACATCACATCACTGACAACGGCAACGGCACGATCACTGACCAGAACACCGGCTTGGTCTGGCAACAGGCCGAAGCCTCAGCGATGAACTGGGAGTCGGCACTGCAATACGCCGAGGGACTGGCGCTTGCGGGTCAAACCGACTGGCGTTTGCCGAACATCAAGGAACTTCAATCCATCAACGACGAAAAGCGGAGCAATCCTTCGCTGGACACCAACTTCTTTGCCGGGGCGAACACCTCACGTCACTGGTCTTCAACGACGGTGATGAATTTGACCAATCGCGCCTGGTGGGTGGATTTCCAACTTGGTTTGGTGAGCTACGACGACAAGGCGACGAACCTGTTCGTCCGCTGCGTGCGCGGCGGGCTGACCAACTCCAGTTCGTCCACGAATTCCTTCACGGCCCAGTTCGTGAAGATTCCAGCGGGTTCGTATCAGATGGGAGATCATTTCAACTTTGTCGACCCCGCGCATCCGAGCGACGAAGTGCCGGTTCACAACGTCGCGGTGGACTCGTTCTACATGGAGACGACGCTACTCACTTGCACGGAGTATGTGCAGTTCCTGAATTCCGCGCTGGCGCAGGGCTTGGTCGAGGTCCGCTCGAACTACGTCTATGGCGTCGGCGGCACGAACATCTGCTGCGACACCTACGGCTCGGACACGAACAGCCGCGTGCAATGGAGCGGCAGCGCGTTCAGCGTGCGCGACGGACGCGAGTTGCATCCCATCACCGGCATCCGCTGGTTTGGTGCGATCGCCTATTGCAATTGGGCCAGCGCACGTGATGGCTTCACGGCTTGCTATAACCTCGCGACCGGCGACTGCAACCTCACGAACAATGGCTATCGCCTGCCCACCGAAGCGGAATGGGAATACGCGGCGCGCGGCGGCCTCTACAACCCCTACGGCATGTTCCCGTGGGGCAGCGACACCAACGCCGACGGCACGCTGGCGAATTGGGCGGGCAAGACGAACCCCTTCACGACTGGCGCGTATCCGTGGACGACACCCGTGGGCTTCTACAACGGCTCGCTGCAATCCAAGACCAACTTCAATTGGCCCGCCGCCGATGCCACTTACCAGACGCGCAACAACATGAACGGCTTCGGCCTTTACGACATGTCGGGCAACGTCTGGGAATGGATCAACGACTGGTATGCCAGCGATTACTACACCAATTGCGTATTGAACAACATCGTCACCAATCCGCCCGGCCCGGTGACGGGCTCGCTCATGCCGGATGGCAAGCCGTATCGCGGATTGCGCGGTGGCAACTGGTTCAACGGCCAGGATCAATACGGCCATGCGCGCGTCGCCAATCGCAATCCCTCCTACTTCCGTGGCCCGGGAGACCCGAATGGTCCGTGGTTTCACATCGGCTTCCGCGTGATGCGGCGCGGCTACACGAGTGTTGTCGCTGCTGGAGCGACGCTGACGAATCTGGCTTCCGGCCTCTATTTCACCGAAGGCCCGGCGGCTGACGCGGCGGGCAATGTGTTCTTCTCGGACATTCCGGCGGACACGATCTACAAATGGTCGGTGTCGAATCAGCTTTCGATCTTCCGCACAAACTCCGGCGGAGCGAACGGCCTCTCCTTCGATGCCGCTGGCAACTTGCTGGCCTGCGAAGGCGACAACGGCCGATTGGTTTCCATCACGTCGCAAGGTAGCGCGACCGTTGTGGTCAGCAACTACGCTGGGTTGCGCTTCAACGAACCGAACGACCTCTGGATTGATCCCGCGGGCGGGGTCTATTTCACCGACCCGACCTACTTCGGCCACGCGGTCGTGCAAGGCGGCGAATACGTTTATTACCTCAAGCCCGATCGCAGTGCCGTGCTCCGTGTTGTCGCCGATACCGTGCGACCAAACGGCCTCGTCGGCACGCCCGATGGCAAGACGCTTTACCTCGCCGACTGGGGCGCGACGAACGTCTTCCGCTACAGCGTCAACGCCGACGGCACGTTGACGAACAAGACCTCGTTCGCCCGCGTGAAGTGCGACGGCATGACGCTCGATGCCGAGGGCAATCTCTACTTCTGCGAGAACGCCGTGCTGGTCTATGACTCCGCCGGCAATCAGGTCGAACAAATCACTGTGCCCGAACGACCGACGAATCTTGAGTTCGGCGGCAGCGACCGAAAGACCTTGTTCATCACCACGGATGCCGGATCGCTCTACTCCATCCGGCTGCGGGTTGCCGGCGCAACCAACGCGGTCGTCACAAACAATCAGCCGCCTGTCATCGCGAACGTCGCCATCTCACCGGCGACGCCGACCACCAACGATACGGTGTGGGTCACGGCCCTCGTCACGGACGATATGAACGTCAGCAACGTCATGTTGACCTACAGCACCGGCAGCGGCGGAGGAAGCAGCCAGACGAACACCGTGTTCCTCGAAACGATGGCGACGAATGCGGTGAAACCGTGGACGGGCACGGGATGTAACAATGCGTGGACCGTCACTGGCAGTGTGTTTGAGCAACGAAGCGGCGCGAACTCCGGCGCAGGAAACACGAACGGCATGGAATTCAAGGGCGGCACGACGAACCTGACGGATAGCATGATCGCCACCACCAGTTCCATTGACGCGCGTGGCAACTCGGGGTTTGTGGAGTTCTGGATGCAGACGCTGACCATTAGCAATCAATACGGCAACGCCGGCTGGACCTTCCAGCTCGACTCCGGCAGCGGCTACGTGACACGGCTGAGCGAACTCACCAGCACCAGCCACGGGTGGCAGCAGTATCACTACGACCTTCAGGCCGCCGAATTGGTCAGCAGTTTGAAGATGCGCTTTCAGTTCCGCGGCGGCAGCGCGGAAAGTCGGATGGATCTCGACCAGATTTCCGTGAAGGTCGTCTCCGGCGGCAGTAGTTCCACCAATGTCGCGATGCTCGACGACGGCCTGCATCTGGACGGCGCGGTGGGCGATCATGTTTACGGCGCGTTCATCCCGGCATCCCCGCTCGGCACGACCGTCAATTATTTCCTCACCGCCACCGACAGCGGAGGACTCACGACGAAGTATCCGACCAACGCGCCCGCGACCATGCTCGCCTACACGGTGCAAGCCGGCAGCAGCACGAACACCAACACGCTTCAAACTGTCGGCTTGTTCCTCAACACCACAAACGCATTCCCGGGCTACACGTTGATGGCCCCGATGCATCACACAAACACCTACCTCATCAACAACGCTGGCGAGGTCGTTCATGCCTGGACCAGCGCCTATGAGCCGGGACGCAGCGCCTACCTGATGACCAATGGCCACATGTTCCGCGCGGGCATGGTCAAGCAGGGTGGCCCTTCAACCGGCGGCGGTGAAGGCGGGCGCATCGAGGAATTCGATTGGGATGGCAACCTCGTGTGGGCGATTGATTATTACAGTCCGACTTACATTCACCACCACGACTTCAAGGTGCTGCCGAACGGCAACGTCCTCATGCTCGTGGCCGAAAAGAAGACGCTCGCTGAAGTGATTGCTGCCGGGTTCAACACGAATCTGCTCGACGCCAGCATCTTCACCCAGGGCTACATGCTGCCCGATTGCCTCGTTGAAGTGACGCCCACGCATCCCTACGGCGGCACGGTCGTTTGGGAATGGCATCTCTGGGATCACATGATCCAGGATTACGATCCCACCAAGAACAATTACGGCGTCGTGGCGGATCACCCCGAACTGATTGATGTCAACGGCCCGGGCATCAAGATTCCGCAATTCTGGAATCACGTAAACGGCATTGATCACAATGCGCAGCTTGACCAGGTCATGCTCAGCATCCGCGGCAACAGCGAGCTGTTCGTCATTGACCACCAAACGACTACCGCGCAAGCCGCCGGCCACACGGGCGGACGTTACACCAAAGGCGGCGACATCCTCTACCGCTGGGGCAATCCGCAGCAATACAACCGTGGCACGAGTGCCAATCAGCAACTGTTTCAACAACACCACACGCACTGGATCGAGACCAATTGTCCCGGCGCCGGGAACATCCTCATCTTCAACAACGGCATCGGCCGTGGCTATTCCACGGTCAACGAAATTGTTCCGCCCGTGGATGCCGCTGGGAATTACACCCTCGCGTCCGGCGCGGCCTTCGGGCCGATCTCGCCCGTGTGGAGCTACACCGCGACGCCGCCCACGAACTTCTACTCGGCCGAAATCTCGGGCGCGCAACGCCTGCCCAACGGCAACACGCTCATCTGCGAAGGAATCAAGGGCAACCTGTTCGAGGTCACTGCCGCCGGCCAAACCGTATGGAGCTATCTCTGCCCCGTCACAACCACGATCATGACCCAAGGTGACAGCATTCCCGTTGATCCCGCGCGGACCGACCAGTTCATGAACGCCGTGTTCCGGGTGGATCGCTATCCCACCAACTACGCCGGCTTGCTCGGCCGCGACCTGACCCCGCAAGGCACGATCGAAATACCCGTGAATCAAATCCTGAGCTTGGTATCGAGCCAGATGACCCCATCGGGCGTGCAGTTTCGCTGGTCCAGCTTGCCCTCGCAAAATTACGCGGTGCTCTATAAGGCCACGCTCGCCACACCTGTGTGGACCAGCATCGCGACGAACCGCAGCATTGGCACGCTGACCTTCTTCACGGACACCAACGCCATCCGGCTGAGTCAACCGCAAGGCTTCTACCGGGTAACGCAATTGCCCTAAAATTGGTTGTAGAAAACGGGGTCGGGATTCCGTTCATACCCTTGGAATGATGACACGACCTTGTCTTTGGAAATCGGTGTGTGCGGTGGCCGCCACCATGGCGCTTGGCGTCTCCGCTTCTTTGGCGCAGGAGAAACTGCCTGGCTTTGCGCTGATTCCTGCCGGCCAGTTCGAGATGGGAGACCACCACGGTTTCGTGGATCCCAAGCACGGAGGCGACGAAACACCGATCCACACGGTGCGGCTGGATGCGTTCTACTTGGGCATCTACACCGTCACGACCAAGGAGTATTGCGAGTTCCTCAACTCAGCGCTGGCACAAAAGCAGATCGAGGTGCGCGATGGTGACGTCTACCTCGGCGGCGGAGGCGACTTGCTGTGCGAAACACGGACGATGTCGCCCTACAGCCGCATCGGTTGGGATGGAAAGCACTTTTCAGTTTTGGAAAAGAAGGAGCAGCATCCCGTCGTCTGCATCCGCTGGCCGGGCGCGGCGGCTTACTGCAACTGGTTGAGCGCAAAAGAAGGAAAGCCTCTCTGTTACAACACGACGACATGGGACTGCGACTCCAACAAGAGCGGCTTTCGCCTGCCAACCGAGGCCGAGTGGGAATACGCCGGGCGCGGCGGTTTGCAGCATCCCTACCGCAATTTCCCGTGGGGCGACGAACCGGACGCCACGAAAGCAAACTGGCCGGAGTCGAAGAATCCTTTTCGCGCCGGCCCCGAGCCGTGGACGACGCCGGTGGGCTTCTTCAATGGTCAGTTGCACCGCAAGGCCGACTTCGGTTGGCCCGGCGCTCAGGAAACTTCCCAAACATCGAACGGCGCGAATGGCTACGGCCTTTACGACATGACCGGCAACGTCTGGCAGTTCGTCAACGACTGGTATGGGCGCGATTACTACGCTTACAGCCCTACCAACAACCCCGCCGGTCCGGCCAGCGGGAGCATCATGCCCGACGGCAAGCCGTATCGCGGCATGCGCGGCGGCAATTGGTATAACGGCGAGAATGGTCACGGCCGGGTGTCGAATCGCAACCCGTCTTACTTTCGCGGCCCACAGGATCCAAACCATCCCTACTACCATCTCGGCTTCCGCGTGGCGCTGCCGGTCAATGCCGAAAGCCGACCGGTGGTGAAACCGACTCCGGTACAAAAGGTGGGGCGCAATGATGCCGGACCTGGCGGCCGGCCTCCGGGCAATTCCAAAGAGCGGCCGGGTGGCGGTGCAAACGCTGACCGCCCGCCGCGCGCCGAAGCACCAACACCCGCCCCAACCATTGCAGACACGGCGGAATCACATCCGCTGGCCTCGTTCGTGTTGCGCAGTTCGGCAGTGGCGGCTGACGGGGCGTTGCCAGCGGAGTTCACTGGCGACGGTGACAGCTCGACGTTGCCGCTCGAATGGAGCGGTGCGCCAGCGGACACCAAGAGTTACGCGCTGATCATGCATCACATCGCCCCCGACGGCATCAAATGGTATTGGACGCTTTACAACCTGCCGGCCACGGTTCACAGCCTGCCAAAAAATGTGCAAGGCATCGGCACGTTGGGCGGCAACAGCGTCAACAACCGGATTGGCTACGCCCCTCCGCATTCCAAAGGGCCGGGACCGAAGACTTACATCCTGACGGTTTACGCACTGTCCGTGCCGCCGCAACTGGACGTCCCCTCATCACGGGTCAACCGCGACCAGCTTCTGGCCGCGATGAAGGGTCACATTCTCGCCACGGCGGAATTGCGGGTGACTTACTCGCGACCGGAGGGAGCCGTCAGCCAGACCGGCGAACGCAATCGTGATGAGCCAGCTCCGGGTTCGCGTCCGCCACGCAATTCCGAAAAGTGAACAACCGCTAAATTGTGATTTTATGAAAATCAAATCCTCAACCTTTCTCGGCAGGCTCGGTGTGCTGATGTCGATGCTCCTTGGCGTGATTGTCTTTCTCTCGCCAGCGATCACCACCGTCGCTCAGGATCAGTCCAATCCAGATCGGCGTCCGCCCCGACCGGCTGGACAGCAAGGAGAACGTGGCGGGCGCGCGGTCATGGCCGAGAACAAGACGCCGACCTCGCCGAATCCCGGCCAGACTGTCGGGCTGTTCCTCAATACCCCCAAGGCGTTCACCGGCTACACCCTGTTCCCGCCGAAACACAACATGATGACGTATCTGATCAACAACGACGGCCAGGTCGTTCACCAGTGGAAGAGTGACTACGAGCCGGGACAAACTGCCTATCTGCTGCCCAATGGCCACCTGTTGCGCGCCGGAATGCTCCGGGTGCAGGGCGGCACCGGCGGCGGCGAAGGCGGTCGCATCGAGGAATTCGACTGGGACGGCAATCTCGTCTGGGCCTTTGACCATGCCACCCGCAATTACCAGTTGCATCACGACATCAAGCCGCTGCCCAACGGCCACGTGATCGCGCTGATGGTGGAACGCAAGTCGCGCGAGGAGGCCATCGCAGCCGGCTTTGATCCCGGCCAGATGCGCGATGATTATCTGGTGCCTGATGCCGTGGTGGAGATTGAACCCATCTTGCCCAATGGCGGTCGCATCGTGTGGGAATGGCATGTCTGGGACCACCTCATCCAGGATCGTGACCGCACCAAGGCCAACTACGGCGACGTTGCCGCGCATCCGGAGCTGATAGACACCGCGTGCAACGGTCGCGCCACGCCCGCGTTTTGGAACCACATGAACTCGCTGGATTACAATGCGAAGCTCGACCAGATCGCGCTCAGCGTCCGGGGTTGCAATGAGATTTGGGTCATCGACCACAGCACCACAACCAAGGAAGCCGCTGGCCACACTGGTGGCAAGCAAGGCAAAGGCGGCGACCTCATCTATCGCTGGGGCAATCCCGCCGCCTACCAGCGCGGCACAACTGCCGACCGGCAGTTGATTCAGCAGCACGACGGGGAGTGGATTCCCGACGGTTATCCCGGAGCCGGCCACCTGATGATTTTCAACAATGGCTACGAGCGCGGCTGGTCCAGCATTGAGGAAATCGTTCCACCGCTCGACGCCAGTGGTCACTACACGCTCGCGCCCGGCAAAGCCTACGGCCCGGAGAAACCCGTCTGGCACTATGAAGCCAAGAACCGGACGGACTTCTTCTCTTCAGAAATCTCCGGCGCACATCGCCTGCCCAACGGCAACACGCTCATCTGCGCCGGCGTCATCGGCCACCAGTTTGAGATCACACCGACTGGTGAAACGGTTTGGCAATACGTGAACCCCATGGTGCGCGGCGGCATTCTGGCCCAGGGCGAACTTCCCGGCAAAGACATGCGCGGGCATTTATGGAACGCCGTCTTCAAGATCCATCGTTACGCGCCGGATCATCCCGGGCTGGCCGGGCGCGACCTTACCCCGAAAGGCGTCATCGAATTACCTGCCTCGCAGAAGGGCAAGACCGGCCTCGACGGGATGACCGAACAACAACGCCCTGACCGTGGCCCCGGTGGCCAAGGTCGAGGCCAGGGCGGTCAGGGTGGTGGCAACCGGGATAATCGACCGCCGCGTGATGACCAACGGGAGAGATAAGGCAGGCGCTGCAATTAAACGCGCAGGACTTTTCCTCATTGGGTTTTCTTCACGTTTTCTTAATGTCACGCTGCTATGATGAATCCATGAGAAAATTCCTCAAAGGCATGTGCTCTGTGCTTGCGATAGGCATGGCGTCCACCGGCCCCGGCGCCGCGCAAGGCTACCTCGTGGTCGATACCGGACAGACGAAATGCTATGACAATCGAGACGAAATCGCCGCGCCAAAACCGGGCCAGCCGTTCTATGGCCAGGACGCGCAGTTCACGAATCACCCCGCTAGCTACGCACTTGCTGCCGATGGTCTGACGATTCTCGACAACGTCACCGAACTTACGTGGCAACGCAGCCCGGACACGGACGGCGATGGCTCATTGACTCGCCGCGACAAGCTGACTTTGACGCAGGCCAAGGCACTTCCTGCAAAACTCAACGCCGCGAAGTTCGGCGGCTTTGACGACTGGCGGCTGCCGTCCATCAAGGAACTGTATTCTCTGTTCGACGTTCGCGGCACGGATCCGAGTGGGCCGATGAATATGGACACCTCGCGCCTCATGCCTTTCATTGACACCAAGTTCTTCAAATTCGCTTACGGCGACACGCGCACTGGCGAGCGGGTCATTGATTCCCAATACGCCTCCAGCACCAAGTATGTCGGCAAGGGGGCGCGCGGATTCGACAAGCTGTTCGGCGTCAACTTCGCCGATGGTCGCATCAAAGGCTATGATCTGTTCATGCCTGGCGGCAGGATGGAGAAAACATTCTTCGTGCAGTGCGTGCGCGGCAATCCGAACTATGGCAAGAATGACTTCCACGACAACACCGACGGCACCATCACCGACCGCGCCAGCGGACTGATGTGGGCCAAGGGCGACAGCCCCAAGGGCAAGAACTGGCAGGACGCGCTGGCCTGGGTGCAACAAAGGAACACCGAGAAATTCCTTGGCCACGATGACTGGCGGCTGCCGAGCGTCAAGGAATTGCAGAGCATCGTGGATTACACACGCTCGCCCGAGACAACGCACTCGCCCGCGATTGATCCGATCTTCAACTGCACCACCATCACCAATGCGGCGCACGAGGTGGACTATCCGTTCTACTGGTCGGCGACGACGCACGCTGGTCTCCAAGGCGGAGGTGCCGCGATGTATGTCGCCTTTGGCCGCGCAGCCGGTTGGATGTCACCGCGAGCCGCAGCAGGTGGCCCTCCAGAACGCGGGGGCGGTTTTGGTCGCGGACCTGGCGACGGCTTTGGCGGTCCTCCGGGCCCAGACCAGCAGGCCAACCAGGGCGGCGAATATCGCTATGTTGATGTCCACGGCGCTGGCGCACAACGCAGCGACCCCAAGTCAGGCGATCCGGCGATGTTCCCGCATGGCCGTGGCCCGCAGGGCGACGTCATTTGTATCTTCAATTTCGTGCGTCTTGTGCGCAGCAGTTCGAGCATGTGAATGCTGGCAGAGTCGTTGACCAACCAACCGTCCGCAGATTCTCACTTAACCTGTAGAAAGTGGGTGGTGAAATCCGTTCATACCTTTGGATATGAAGACAGGACAATTGTTGGTTCGCGATGCTCTGGCCCGGTTTGCACGTTCCAGGCTGGTCTCTTTTGCACTGACGGCCTTTTTGGGCAGTTTCTCCGTTCAGGCCTACGAACGACTTCAAGGCCCGACCGAATTGCTATTCTGCAACAAGGAGAAAGCCCTCAACGGCTACACCCTCTTTGGCGTCGGCAACCGGACGTTCCTCCTCGATATGGACGGACGCGTCGTCCACACGTGGCCACTCGGCACGAACCCCCACCTGCTGGACAATGGCAACATTGTGGACGCCAGCAAGGACGACCCCAGTGGTTTTCAGGGTTTCAAGGAGGTGGATTGGAACGGCAAGACGGTTTGGGAATACACTGAGAAGCGCGAGGGCTACGCGCCGCATCATGATTGGGTGCGTATCTTCAACAAACAACTCAACGCACCGACCACACTTTACATCGCCAACAAATCCATCTCAAACGTGCAGGCCATCGCCGCCGGGGCCGATCCCAAGAAATTGTCAAATCGCGACGAGGGCCAGATGGACGCCATTGTCGAGGTGGATATGCAGGGCAACGTGATTTGGGAATGGTGTTTCTTCGACCACGTGGTGCAGGACATTGATGCGACCAAGCCCAATTACGTCGGCGCAGGCAAGACCATTGCCGATCATCCCGGACGCATTAACATCAATATGCCGGGCAAGCCGCTGAAGCGCGATTGGCTGCACTGCAATTCACTTGATTACAACGCGAGTTCGGGCCATCTCGTCATCAATTCCGTGCAGGGCGAGCTTTACGTCATTGACCACGACGGGACGTTTGTTGCCGGTGATTCCAAGGCCAGCATTGCCAAAGCTGCCAGCCCGGCGGGAGATTTTCTCTATCGTTTCGGCGATCCGGCCCGCTACGGGCAGGGCGATCCACCGCGTGTGTTGGAGAACTGGGATTCGGCAACTTCCGGGCACAAACAAATGGGAGGCTCGCACGATGCATCATGGATTCCGCCGGGCCTGCCCGCCGCGGGCCACCTCATGGTGTTTAACAACGGCCAGTATCTCTACCAGCGCACGCCCGGTTCCTCGATTCTTGAAATCAATCCAATTCTCGCCGGGAATGGGCGCGACGCCGATAAATATGTCAACCCGCCCGATGCCGGATACCGGCGCGAAACCTACGACCACGACACCCACAACGAACCGCGCCAAATCTCGAAGCAAATCGTCTGGAGCTACCGCTCCATTAACAATCACGGCTTCTTCAGTCACATCGGCTCCAGTGGCCAGCGCCTTCCGAACGGGAACACCTTCATCTGCTCTGACACTGAGGGCCATTTCTTCGAGGTGACCGCTGAGGGCGAACTCGTCTGGGAATACATCAACCCCGTCACGCGCGATGGTCCGGTGAAAGTGCTCGGCGACGTGTTGCCGATGGTGAACTCCGCGTTCCGTGCGTATCGTTACCCCGCCGATCATCCTGCGTTCAAAGGCCGTGACCTCACGGCGAATGGCACGATCACCGAGCGCGCCGAGAAAGGCATTGATGTCTATCCCAAGCGCCGCCCGCCCGGCGATCGCCCTCAAGGGAAAGGCAACGGCCAAGGTGGCCGGGGCGGTGGACGCGGCCAAGACAGGGATAATCAAAAGCGCGACGCAAACTGACATCGGATGATCTCGCCAACGCATCAAAGTTCTCTGCACCATCTGGAAGATACGTGAAAAGACTGTTTAGGATTCTCAGCGCCGCATGGTTTTCAACGCAACTCTTCGCTGCGGAGAAGCAACCCAACTTCGTCGTCATTCTCGGCGAAGGTCACGGTTGGAGCAGCACGTCAGTGCAAATGGACGATGCCGTGCCCGGATCAAAGAGCAGCTTCGTTCGCACGCCAAATCTGGAAAAGTTCGCGGCCGACGGCATCCGGTTTGCCAACTTTTACGCCCCGTCGCCACGCTGCACGCCGTCGCGCGCCTCCCTATTGACCGGCAAAAGCCCGGCGCAGTTGCACATGACCTTCGTGGGTGAAGGCAAGAAAGACAGCGGTGGCGATCCCAACGGACGACTCATCGCGCCAGACAGTTCCATCGAGCTGCCAACTGGCGAGACAACCATCGCCGAGGTGCTCAAGCGCGCCGGTTACGCAACCGCACATTTCGGCAAGTGGCACCTCGGCCGGGCCAGTCCAAGTCAGCACGGCTTTGAAGAGAGCGACGGCCCGACCAATAACGGCGGGCCTGACAACGTTGCCAATCCGCATCCCAAGCAACTCTACGGCATGACTGAACGAGGCATGGATTTCATGGCGCGGCAGGTCAAAGCGGGCAAGCCGTTTTACCTCCAGCTATCGCATTACGCCTCGCGTCAAGGCGGTGACGCCAGTCCGCAGGCGCTGGCCACGGTG
>Ga0194063_10000419_pt1 | contig 31512 bp, 20 predicted proteins | sample SepL3720m_MetaG_FD_155459 | JGI IMG/M metagenome (GOLD analysis project Ga0194063, IMG submission 155459) | Anoxic zone freshwater microbial communities from boreal shield lake in IISD Experimental Lakes Area, Ontario, Canada - Sep2016-L373-20m | ecosystem: Environmental > Aquatic > Freshwater...
TCTGGTTGATCTTGATCGTCTTTTTTTTGTTTTCTTTTTTCTCGTCGATTTTTTGTTTCTTCTTGTTTTCTCTTCCATCGCTTTTTTGTTTCTTCTTGTTGTTTCTTCCATTTCTCTTTTCGTGTTTTTTCCCCTTCTTCTATTTGAGGTTCTGGTTCTCTTACTGGTTCTGGCTTAATAATCGGTTCTGGTTGTATTGGCTCTGGATTTGGCTCAATTACCGGTTCTGGTTTAATTACTGGTTTGACTATAGGCTCTGGTTGATCTTGATCGTCTTTTTTTTGTTTTCTTTTTTCTCGTCGATTTTTTGTTTCTTCTTGTTTTCTCTTCCATCGCTTTTTTGTTTCTTCTTGTTTTTTCTTCCATCGCTTTTTTTCTTCTATTTTAGGCTCTGGCTTAATAATCGGTTCAGGTTGTATTGGCTCAGGATTTGGCTCAATAACCGGTTTAGGTGTCGGTTCGACTATGGGTTCTGGTGTAACTATAGGTTCAATATTTTTTTTGGGTACTACAAAGCTTCCTTTGGGACCATCATGTTCGTAGAGCTCTTTGACCACATGAGGCACAATAAATTGTAAATTTCTTTTTTGATTGATATCTCCAGCTGTTGTTTTACTCATTTGCTCTGCTATCTTCTTTTTTTCTTCCATATCGGCTGTTCATAAAATATCAGCAATATCTTGCTTGATTTCATTAAGCTTTTTTTGCTTTTTTGAGAGCTCTTGGAGTTTCTGTACTTTGGTTTCTATTGTATTCATGATTGTAATATAGAGCAATAAAACTAATCGTTTGCGTGAGTAAATTGTGTTTCTTCTGTGTCTTCTCCCGATCTTCTTCTTGCTGGTCTGTCATTTTGAGGATTTTTATCTACTTTGGGTGCGGGAGATCTTGTCTTTCTACCTTGTCTTTCTTCGGTGTTTTTCTGATTTTTTTCTTCGCCGTATCTATCTGGCTCTTTGAATGTGTTCATATATGCAGGGATAGGTATCGGTACAATATGTGCTGCAGTCGTTATATCTTGTGAATAATTTAATGCTCACTGTACCACTCTTTCTGCTGCGTTGTTATATGTCGTTGCTGTGATATCAAATACTGTTGGTGTATATGTTGGTGCTATGATAATGTTTGCTGCGTTTGTACTGTCATTGAGTGCTTGTGCTATTTGCTGGATTCCTTCTACACATCTCATGTTGTGAAGTACTGCATTTGTCTGTCCAGTCACTGGTAACCATGGTTGTCTACCCAATTCTGCTAATAAATTTGCTTTTGCTGTGGGGTTGATTGCTGTCATACCCGTAATATCTCTTGTTACATCTGCCAATTTTGTCGCATATTCTGCTGGTGTCAACTTTCATGCTAGTACATGTGTTGCGTCAGTACCTCAGCCATAGGGAAATGCAACATTTTGTCCTGTCGTAGCTGGTGCATCAAAAAATGTTTTTGCAGGATCATATACTCAATTTGATGCGCTTGATTCATGTCCACCAAGTACAAAATTTTCTTTTACTCCTGTACTACCTGTTTGTGTGTGTGTAGATGCATTGGTACTTGCTAAGCTGGTAGCTAGATAGGACAATCCAAATGCTAGTCCTCATGCTTTGACCGCACCAAGCAATGCTTTTTCTGTCTGACGATGTTTAAATCTTTTTCGTGACTTTTGGTATCCAATTTGATCTACTTCGTCACCTGTTCCGTTGTGGATGAGATCTATTTCATCATTATAATAATTGTTGTTTCTTAGTGTTCCTGCTGCAGGATTTTTTTCGTCTCCCAAGTCTTTATCTAGTCTCATAGATCAGGTAAGTACCATTCTATAGATATCTTGATATTCTTTTTCTGCTACATCTTTGTCTTGCGATCATAAGAAATTTTGTCCCGTTTGTTTATGGTAGTCCAAACGTGCAAGTCCTGCAGATATATATTTTTCTAAATCCTGTTGTTCTTGTGTTGTAAGTTCTGGTTTGTTTAATAGTCCTTTCATTTTACTCGCTAGACTTTTTGAATCTTCCAATTGATCGTGGGTTGTCATCACATAATCTCTAAATTGTCTTACATCTCTTGCTTTTTTTCCGAGACCAAAATAATAGCGCATAAATCTTGTTGCTGGGTTCATGTTCGTTACTTCATTCATCAATCTTTCACGTTCTTGAGTATTTTGCATGAGATTGACTGCTTGGTTCCTTTGGTATCCGATATGTTCTTTGTTGTAATGTGCATATTTTTTGAAGAGTGTTTTGAGTGCTGCCATACCTCCTGCTCCAGAAGCTATAGCGAGTGGACCTAGAGGTGCAAGTAAAATAGCTGGCGTAATCATCATCCCTAGTTTGGTTGCTCATCGAAGCATTCAAAATGCGTTTTTTGCAAATGGGTGTTTTTCTAGCCACTTACCCGCCCTACTCGTATCAGAAATAGGTTTGTCCAATCGATTTCCTATTTTGGTCATAACACCGCCTTCTTGTTTGATATTGTATGCTTCTTCTCCTTTGCTAAGAATTTGTACTTTAAGTTTCATGCTTTGTGCTGCTATCTGTGTCAATGCTGAACTATGTGCTTGTAGTCTTGCAAGTTCTTTCATGGCCGTCGGATCGTCAAGTTTTATGTGTAGTGTTTTGAGGAACTCTGGATTTTTTTTGTATTTTTTAAAATATTTTATAATTTCTCATCTGGAAAATGCATTGAAACTTGCCTCTGATTCTCCCTGATTCTTTCGAAGGCGAGTTGCTATAGTATCTGCCATCTCTTGATGATCCCTAAATGCGTTGAGTTTTTCTGTGATATTGGATGACATCTGTTGGATATCATTGTCTTTGATTATTTCTGCGATTGGTTTTCGTGTCGGTGGTTCTATAGCTGTCGCTGGTTTGTTCGTATCCAGGTTTCTTCTGATGATGCTGGTAAATTGTTGTTGAAAGAGTGTGTCGCTTATTCCTCTTTGTCGTGGATTTGGACGTGTGTTTGCATCACCCGTAAGCTGTTTTGCCAAGGTATCTAATGCTGCGTATGTCCTTGGATAATTAGCATCATCGATATTGCCTACATTTTCTATGTTTTCATTAAAGTCATTTGCTTCTTCCATTTCATGTCTATCTGCTCATTTTACAAGATTTTCGTCCCATTGCATACCCTTTTTCATGTTCATAAATTTGCGTGTATAATGATCTTTCATATATCATCTTCCCAGAAACAAGGTAGCTTTTGTTGGCCATGATCGTGGTTTATATCGTGCGGTGTTTTTATATATCTTTCTGAGCTTTTCTCCTGCTTGACGTTCTGCGATAGCACGAGTAATCTTGGTTGTATCAGAAATAGTAGCTGTAAGTTCTACTGGACCAAGTTCTCCTTCTTCTTCAACTGGTTCTACTATGGGTTCTACTATAGGTTCTATTATAGGGTCAGGAATTGGTTTGGGTATTATTATGTCATCCTTAGGTATCTTCAAAAATTTCCAAAGATTCTTGTTGCTTACATAACTGATATAACTTTTGTTTCCATCTTCTATTATGTAATGGTCTTTGTCTATATACTGTTCAAATTCACTTACCTGGTTGGTTAAACATACCCAACCCTTTCCATCTTTTTTCTGAAGTCTAATAATTTTACCATCAGCCATCGTAAGGTCCGTCGTTGTACCTATTTTCATGCTCTTCAATTGTTTCCCCAGTTTTCTCAATTCGTTTTTCATTGCTTCATCCATTATCTCTTCTGTTTCTTGTGGTTCTTGTAGCGTAGGTACTCATGGCTGCAGTCATTTGTTTTGTTCTGTGTTTGTTTGCTGAGCTACCTGTTGTTGAGCTTCTGTTCAATGAATAGCATCATAAGCTCTTTCTGCTCTTTCTAGTTCATCAAGTTGTTTTTTTGTTCGTTTGATAATAAAATGCGAAACTTCTCCATTCGTTTTTTTGATGAGTTCTATTTTTTTAGTATATTTTTCATTTTTATCTAATCTTTCGAATGACGCTTTCGCTTCTTCTTCAGCTGTTTTTCCATCAAACTGTTCTGTGGAAGAAAATTCAATCATTTTCCCCTGATCTAGAATAATTTGTTCAGTCAATTCTTTATCAAGTTGTTTAAGTAGTATTTCTTTATCTGTTGGATTTTGTGTATGTATCTTTTTGTATTGGTCTACTATTGTTTTGTATTTTCCTTGTTCTTTGATTTCTATACTCTTTCCTCAAACGTCTATTTGTGTTGGGAAAATCTTATTTTTTCTCGCTTCAGAAAATTTTTCCATCACTGCATTTCTTTGTGCTAGTTTTTCGTCAATCTTTATGTCTTTCAACATCTCGAGTTTGAGGTTTTCAAGCATCTGGTCTTTTTGGCTTTTGACCTTCTCTTGGCCTGATACGATTTCTAGATTCTTGGTGGTTGTGGTGGTCATGTTTTTCTAGGAATATGTAAAGTTTTCTTTTCTACTTAATTATACCCTTGAATACCTTTTTTGTCAAATATTTGATACATCAAATATTTCATTCATTCTCCAATCAAAAATGTTAAAAATACATTTTTGAAGAAGAATGTATCAAATTTCCAACAACTTTTTTACTAGGTCCCGAAATTCGATAAATCAAATATTTGATACATCAAATATTTCATTCATTCTCCAATCAAAAATGTTAAAAATACATTTTTGAAGAAGAATGTATCAAATTTCCAATGACTTTTTTACTAGGTCCCGAAATTCGATTATATAAAAATTATTGATCATTATTTGTCTATAAAAAAAACCGACCACGTGGGTCAGTTTTATGTTGTATTTGTTTTTTTATAGGTTATTTGCATCTTGTTTTGTCTTTCTTTTGCTTTCTTTTTCTTGTTTTTCTGCATCTAATAGCTCTTTTTCTGCATCTTTTTCTTCTTTTTCTGCTTTTATATGTGCTGTTTTTTTATTTTCTAAGTTTTCTTTTTTTGCTGTTACGTTTTCTACATCAGCGTCATGTTGTTTTGCTGTTACTGTCACTTCTGATTCTTTTGGTCCACAAGCCGTAACCAGTAATGTTGTTAATATTAATGCCCTATATCCATAAGTATTGAGTTTTCTTCTTCGGTTTTTCCATGTGTTGGATCTTGTTGTTTTTGGTTCATGGTTTGTGTCTGGATTGTTTTTGAAATGCTTCATGATGAAGGTATAGTAAAAAAATAAAATTAATTAAATAAGGCTCTTGTGGATGAAATAATACCCATTCTATTGTTCATGGTTTTGATAAATCTTCCCATGAGAAATGGGTTTTTCATTACTTCTCTGGTTTCACTTTCATCGCACATAATTCTACCTGCGGGTGGATTATTCACGATTCCATAGTCTCTATGACTCAATCGCCCCCTACGTACCATATCTGGATTTGCCGCTGCTTGTTCTGCGGTAATATATCCTAATTGTCCGTCTGCGTCTATAATATATGTTCTTCCCGTGATAATATCCTTTACTCAGAAATTTGTCCTTGCGATCTTTGTGTTTTCTCTCATTTTTTTGATAAGCTCCTCGTAGATTTTTCCACAGATATCTCTCTCCATACCATCAAAAATACGTACTCCTCATTGTCTATGTCTGAGTAGTTTGCCTAATGTTTTGGATGAAATCGGCTTTTTGAGACCATCTGTATTTATAGTAAACTTATTTTTTACACATTCTATAGTAATGTTTTTTCCGTTGGATTGTACCGTTGTAGAAAAATCAAAATTTGTTGTTGTACGGAAATTAAACATTTTTTTGATTGGACTGAGCCAAAATGAGGTAGGAAGTGTCATTCTTGTCTCTCATCTTCTAAGCCCCATCCATCTTCTTTCACTTGCTTGTCTATATTGGTAATGAAGTTCGTTCATAGCAAAATTGAAGTGTCCCATAAGTCTGTCGATACCCACTCTGAGTCTTCTATTTTCATTTCCTCTTGTCGAGTCAAAGGTGTTGGTGTTTTCAAAATATTGATGATCAAACAGTACGGTGGTATTTCTTCTATAGGTACCTCAATAATTTGTTTGGTTGTCTTGTTGTTCGAGCACGATATTGTTTTCGTCCATTTTTATCATCATCATATCACCTGTTGCTGGATCACGATACGTTAGACTAATGTCTTTCTTCTTACACGCATCGATAAATCCTTTGATTACGTTATAGACTACATGAGCTCTTACCTTGCCATATTGAATGTCTTCACATTGAAGTATTCTTCTGACCATTGCTGCTGGATCTCCTGCTTTGAGTTTAATTTCTTTTTGTTTGCCTATTTTGATGTTTACTAGAATCTGTTGTTTGCCAGAAACCTCCATATTCATATCATACTTGACTGGTTCTGGATTGTTCAAATCTTCTGGTCTATTGTTCGTGGTGATATTTACCGTCTGATCTTTTGCTTCTACTTTGGAATCTTGTCCAGCAAAAAATCTGAGATAATTTACGTCTCTACGTCCTAGTATCCTATGACTTCTCCTGTTTTCCATTTCATCTACTGCGTTGATATCTCAAAGTACATCTTGGTGCATATCGTTATCGGTTCTTTGATGCTCTATCTCTGTCAAATAATTAGTGAGTTGTTTTTTGAGGTAGGTATTTCCCTCTAGATTGTTAGAAAATACATCATCTAATCTTCGTTCAAAATATTTTTTTATCTGATCCTCTAGGTTGTTGTGAATATATGCTCTATATGCTTCGGTATTGATAGTAAATTCAGGTTTATTCGATTCGTGATTGTCATTGGTGATTCGTTCCAAAAATGATTGTGTGCCTGGTGTCACCGTGTTAAAATTATTTATCCTTCTTAAATTTCTTGCTCGTCCAAATTGTGCCCCCGTCCTTGGGTTTCCTGCTGGTGTTCTATAGGTGTTGCGCACTTCTTGATAAAGATCTTCTTTTTGTTCTGGACTAAGTTTATTAAATTTTGGTCCGTCTGCTCTTTCCAATCCTCTATAAAACGCTTCTCTTTCCAGTTTCGCTATCATGTTTTCATGGTTTGCATTCATAGAATTTACAATGGTATTTCCCCCTGCATTGATAGTATTTACTTCTGCTTGACGTGCTTGTTGATTAAATATGGGTCTATTTATAGTAATGTTCAGTGTCTTAAAATGATCCAAATTAATCCCTGTTATCGGATCCTGTATCCTTATTCTTACGTTTAATGCTACATGAGCAGGAAATACTATCCCTTCTATGGGTGCTATCTCTAAATTGTTTATGTGTAATTCGTTGATGTTATTTACGTTTTGAATATGTAATCATCTGATTCTTACATTTTTTCCTCCTACTATTTGAGCTTCTAACTCGTTTCCCTCTCTTCTTAATTCTTCTCCTGTGTTGTTGCATATAGCATAATCCGTGCGGTAGTTTGCTGGTAAATTATTATTGGGAATGAAAATGTTGTTAAGATTTATCGGATTATTGTTTCCTCCAAAATCTACAGTAATTTGTCCTACTTCTGGTATAAATCCTGGTTGTCTTATCAATAGATTCTGTTGTCCTATATCAATGAATTGTTGTATTTCTGCGGCTCTTGTTCCTATGAGTCATGGTGTAAATCCTAATCTTTGCAGGTCCTCTTGTAGTCTTTGCATAGGAAGTAGGGCAGTTAATATGTCTATATTTTGTTGATATCTCTCACGGATTTGTTGTGTGGCGTTTTCTAAATTATCAAGTTGTTGTATCTCTGTGTCTATTTGTTGTATTGCAGTATTTGTCTGTGTAATATTAGCAATACTTGCTGGCAGTATCACGGTGTGTGTTATATTTAGTCACATATTTTGTGGGATAGGTATTTGTTGTTGGTTTAATCCATTAGTTATCCTGCCTTGCAGGTCTTGTGTCTGTGTTTGTATATTAGTAAGTGTAGTGACTTGTGTCTGTGCTTGATTTATCATATTTTGAACTGTTCTTTCTCTTGCTGTTAAACTATTTATATTTGTAAGATCAATATTGAGATTAGCGTTTATTCATGCTAATAACGTAGGATCTAAAAACGTACCGTCGTTGGTTATGGTTGTATCAATAGCATCTGAATGACTTTGTATATTTGCATCGCATTGTGCTATTTGATTGGGGTTTGTGAGTCCCAATCTTTTGTTTCTTTCTGTTCTTCTTTGTCTAAAACTTGACCCCAAGGTTCTACAAATATTTAGTTCATTGGTCAACGTAGTGATTTGGTTGTTGAGCCCTAATATAGTGTTTCCTCCAACGATATTTGCATTAAGATTAACTATTTCTTGTTGGACTGTCATAATTCCTACTAAATTTAGACGATTTTGTGTTAATCTTTCTCTAATTCTTTGTGTTTGATTTGGTAGATTATTTAGTTGAGTTAGATTATTGTTTGTGATATTATTGATTTGATTTTGAATGTTTTGAGTCGTAAGTACGCCTGCTTGATTCCTTAAAACTGCTGGTGTCACTACTGTGTTTGTGATGTCTGTGGTGTTTACTTGAATATATTGCTGGTTTAATCTTGCTTCTGTTGTGGTAATACGATTAGCTAAATTTGCAAGATTGCCTGTTCTTTCCAATTCAATAAGAAATTCTTCATTCAAAATAATGTTTGGTCTATTATCGAACAATCAAAAAAGACGGTCAGAAACCTTATTTTGAATTTCCTGAGTATTTGATGTGTTCAATGCCTCGTTGAGCCTCTGAACTTCTTGTAGTAGGCCAGGGTTTCTTACTGTCATCTTTATTTGTAAATGTGTAAAGTTTTATTCTTGCTCTATACTTTCCTCGCTTACCATGTCTTCTACGATTTCAGACAGGAGATCTCTGTAGTCAGGAATTTTTCTTTGCAGATATTCATCAATTGCTTCTGTATCTTTTTCATTTTCTTCCAAAAATTTAACATCTTCATCTGTGAGTGTATATTCAATGGATTCCAATATTTCGTCCATGATGGTATCGTAGACGTCGTCTTTTTCTATGTCAGGATTTATTGCTTTGAGCTGTTTGAAGACATAATCTGTTGCTTTTTTGATGGTATTTATCTTTTCCATTGGTGGAGTAGTAATAAATAAAATATGCTATTCGGTTTCTGTTATGTAATCAGTTAATACTTCTTTGACGATATCGTTGAGTATGGTATAGTAGTTTGGTATTTTGTTTTGTGTGTATGATGATATATATTCTTCATCGTCTGCATGGGCAACAATTTCTTGTACATCTTCTGGGCTTATGATATCTTCTAGCTTTTCTAACAAGAGATCTTCAATGATGCCTGATACGATATTTTCATCCAAAACCTGCTCAGAATCTGACTCTTTGACGGTATCGACTATGTATTTAGTCGCTTCTGTTACTGTTTTTAACATTTGTATATGTGATAATAAAAATAAAATAATTATTTGCTTGGTGTTGGTATAGCGCCAAGGAGTTTATTTGCAAATGTCAAATAATATTGTTGGGCAAAATAGTCAATTCTAGATTTAATTGCCTCTATAGCTGGCTGTTCTTCGGGTCTTGTTATTCATTTTGTTATGTCATCAATAAATATTTTTTTTTGTTCTTGTACCTTTTTGGTAAATACGTCTGGGTTATTCATGATGTCTTTATCTTCTAACCACGCTCTTGTTTCTCTTATCATTGCTGCCATGGGTCTTCATCCTTCGCTTTTTTTGCACATTGCTGTGATATAATTGAGTCCTTTTTTGGGTTCATCGCCTATTTTGTTAAAATGACTTGAAACTCTGTTGAGTCTGTGGTGTCTGACTCGAGCCTTATAGGTTAATCTATGTACTCCCAAGCTAAGTGTTGTTGATTTTACTCCATCTATATCTTCAGACTTTTTTTCAAATGTGGGTAATGGAATCCGTGGTAAAGCAACTGTTGATATTTTATCGATTTTTTCGACCTTGTTGTCTATTCTATTTTCGTTTATATCATTGAGTTTATCAAAGAGATTCTGCATTAATGGATCATTAGATTTTTGTGTACTTACTTTTTGTTTTCCACTTCGTTCTTTTTCCTTTTCATCCAGCAATCTCCACAATTCTTCTTTGTCATTTTTGCTCAAAGATTTTTGCTTCTTGAATTTTGCTATTTTGTCCTTTAGCGATGTTTCTTTGTCTCCTGCTTCTTCTTTTGTTTTTTGTTTCATTAGTATCTTGAGTTGTTCTAGTAGACTGTTTGCTTTTGTTTCGTCATTGGTTCATTCAACCTCTTTTTGTAGTTGGGTTTTAATGTCTGAGATTTGCTCATCCAATGATTTTTCTTTTTGTTCCGTTCCCTTTTTTGCTAACGAAATTTCTTTCCGTATTCTTGCTTGTTCATTTGTGTCCCCATTATCTAAAGCTTTATAAAAATCATCTCGTAAATCGTTTTTATCTTTGTCTACCATGTCTGTTGTGGATGATGGTCAACTTTTCATTTGCTATATACAAGTAAGTAAAGGTTACTCTATAATAGTAGCCAGAAAAAATTATTTGTCAAAAAAACTCCCGCTCAGGTGGGGAGTAGTTGTATTTATCACTTGCCTTTTTGTCTAAAATATATTTAATATGTTTTGTTACTTTCGTTCTTGACTCATTTGCTTTTTTCTATACGAATTGGCAAATCTATGTGCTTCGTCCCTAGCTTTTAGAAAAATTTTGTCGGCTTGGTCGTAGACCATAGGTATTTCGTGTGTTTTGAGATTTTGGTCGAGCGTATAGATAATTTCAGTTATTTGGTTATTTGGTTTTTTCAAATCCTCCGGCTCACCTACGTTCGCCACCTCCTTTATCAAGGAGGACTTTAGTGGTTTGGTTTTTCAAATGTTTGATTTTTTTCTTGCTTCACCTTTTCCTAGAGAAATAATATCAATCTGACTGACTATTTTTTTTCGCTCTGGATCTTTGCATAATCTTTTTACGACTCCTAACTGTCCTTTTCCACCATCGATTATCAGAAGATTTGGTAACTCTCATCAAGACTTTATTCTGCGTTCTAGCAGTTCTTGTAATGCTTCATAATCATCTGATTTTTTTGCTTGGATTTTGTATTTGCGATATCATTTTTTGTAGGGGAGTCCTGCCATGAGACAAGAAAGTCATCCACTGGTTCGTCATCCACTGAGATGTGAAATATCTATACATTCGATTTTATAGGGGATGTTTTTGAGTCCATACCTTGTTTTCAATGTTGCAAACATATCATTGATCATTGTACTTTCTTCTTGTAGTGATTGTGAAATAATGTAGGATTCCAAAAAATTCTCTGCCAATTTCCACAGCTCTTTCATGGTTTTTATTCCTAGCTTAGTCAAACTTTTGCTGGTGATTTGGATATCATTTTTGTTTGTTTTGCTTTTGCCTTCTCCAAATGTTCTTTGTATGGCTAGGGAAAGACTATCTTTTTGAATATCACTTTCTTGTTCCTTGCTTGTGATGACATCCATCATTTTTCCTTTGATAAATATCAGTACCGTATAAATGTGCTTTGTCCCTATTGTTTTCATCAATGCGAGATAGCCATCTTTTTTTTCTGGAAGAACAACGTTTTGTTTTTCTACAAATCATTGTAATGAAGTATAGATGTCTCTCAGTTGTGCGGCTCGTTCGAAGTTTTCATGGATGATTGCCTCTTCAATCTGATGATAAATTTCTTGTTCTATCGGTTTCGTGTTTCATTTAAAAAAGGAAGTGATGGTAGTAATGATGTTTTTGTAGTCTGAAACAAATCCCTCATCCGCATCGGCGGATACCTCTCCCTTTATCAAGGGAGCCATTTGTTCTTTGGCTAATTTACATCGTCCTCTACAAAGTCAGAAATAATAATCAGAGCACAATTTTCCTTGTCTAAACTGTGTAGTTTTACAGCCTCTAAATTTGAGTATCTGTCTGAGATATTGTAAAAATTTTTTTAACTGAATGGTATCATTTTTTGGTCCGATATAGAGCGCATTATCATTGATTTTTTTTCTTGTCAGAAAAATTTGAGGGAATGATTCTTTCGTGATTTTGATATACACGTAACTGTTGTCTGCTTTCAAAAGATTGTTGTATTCTGGCTGATGTTGTTTGATCATATTATCTTCTAAATAGAGTGCTTCACTTTCATTTTTTACCATCAAGAAGTCGACCTTGTCGGCCTTGTCAAGCATTTCCTGTTTTCGGAGCGAGTTGGGCGAAAAATATTGTCCGAGTCTTTTTTGGAGGTTTTTTGCTTTACCGATATATAAAATGGTTCACTTCTTATCTTTGAAGAGGTAAATTCCTGCATTGGTAGGTATCTTGGTGATGTCGGTGGTAAACATGTTTATGAATGTAGAATGTAGAATGCAGAATGTAGAATGTAGAATGTAGAATGTAGAATGTAGAATGCAGAATGTAGAATGTAGAATGCAGAATGTAGAATGCAGAATGTAGAATGTAGAATGCAGAATGTAGAATGCAGAATGTAGAATGTAGAATGCAGAATGTAGAATGTAGAATGTAGAATGCAGAATGCAGAATGTAGAATGGAGAATGGAGAATGTAGAATGTAGAATGCAGAATGTAGAAAGTAGAAAGTAGAATGTAGAATGTAGAATGTAGAATGTAGGATGCAGAATGTAGAATGTAGAATGTAGAATGTAGAATGCAGAATGCAGAATGTAGAATGTAGAATGTAGAATGCAGAATGTAGAATGTAGAATGCAGAATGCAGAATGTAGAATGTAGAATGTAGAATGCAGAATGTAGAATGTAGAATGTAGAATGTAGAATGTAGAAAGTAGAATGGAGAATGTAGAATGCAGAATGTAGAATGTAGAATGTAGGATGCAGAATGTAGAATGTAGGATGCAGAATGCAGAATGTAGAAAGTAGAATGTAGAATGTAGAATGTAGGAAAATAGTAAATTATGGAGTGTAAATTGCAATATTGTTTTGCTGTTCTTTCTCTTGTAATTTTCTTCAAAATCACTATATATAATCCACATAACATATTGACAGATGAGAAAAACTATGAGAAGTGTTGTAGAGGGTGCTATTATGATTGTGGTTTCCATGATCTTTAGTGTCCTGACCTTTGTTGACGACTACCTGTTGGTAAGTCCGATAATTTGGGTTGAAAGATCGGGAAGGGCGATTTTTTATTCAGCCCTAATGATTATGATTGTAATTGGAGGTGCTTGTATTTGCCAGGCGCTTGGTCCCCATGCAGGATTCCATTCGCTTCTGAACCTGCTTGCAGGTTCTGGTCTCTTCCTACTTGTACTGCTCGGTTTCTGGCATCACAAGAAGTTGTGGTCTTTGTTGTGATAGACCCCCTAAATGTATTGATTTTTTGAGCTGCGAGTGATTCTCGTAGCTTTTTTTAAATTGACTTTTGTTTATATGTATGTATTGTTTTGTATGTAGAAACAAAATTCAAACTAATTATTAAAAATACATACAAAACTCAAACAATCTTATGAAAAAAATCTATTTTTGGTTTTTGGCCATCGTTATTGTAGCAGGATACTTTGGCTTATGTTATTTCATCTCTCCGCATGTATCTCTCTCTCCTGATGATTTTTCTCCTTTCGTTTTTGGGGTGGTCAATCTTGTAGAGATACTGATAATCTTTGCATTTCTTCTGTTTTTTATGTTTTGTGTAACAGAGGAAGAAGACCGTTCATTGATCCAATTCTCGATAGAAGGAAAAGAGCTTTTTCTGTTAATTATATTTCTGCTCTTGGGTCATCTCCCACTTACCCTTTGGTTATTTACTGTTTTCGGTTATGCTCGGGTGTTTGATTTTACACTGTTGGTTTTTTTACCTAGCAACTTTCTTTTTGTCTATGTGGGCTACAAGATGTTTGGGCAATGGGGCAAAATCCCCAAAGCTATGGTTATTCAAAAACTACCTCCTCCTGCTTCTGTAAACAAAAAGGTTATCATTGACACCTCGGTACCACTTCTACCCATCCTTTGGATGGGTGACAAACATCATCCCTTATATACATATATTAAAAAGGAATATGTTAATGTTCTTGTTTGGGATGATATTCGTTCAAATGATACCTATAATAACCTCACACGTATCAAAACTAAGGGAATACTCATTATTTCTTATCCTATCGTTGATCAGAAGAAAATTATCTCTACTGCAACAGAAGAGGGTATTGCCATCATTGTTGTTGTGAAAAAAAAGAATTCTCACCATGTCGCTAAGGTATATAGTCCACATTGCATCATCTGTCAAACAGATAATCGTGCGGATTACGGTTGCTCCCAATTGTCTAGGTTGATAGAGCAACATGGTAAGAGAAGTACATAATGGAAAGTATTCTTTCACTCACTTGGCTGCGGGGCATTCTCGTAGCTTTTTTTATATTTTTATCTGGGTGTTTTTTTATCTATTTGGAAAATAGAGAACCCAGTGATGTTAAGTATACTTAACATTATCAGATTCTCTATTGTTTTGGAATTCAGGCAGAGTTACTCCTTTTTTCCGGTTTCTTCAGCATCAGGTTCAATCTGCTGGGCACCAGGTTCTTCAGCAGTGTTTGCGGCAACGTTTTCAGCAACGGAATCGGCGGTGGCGATACCTTTTTCAGCAACGGGTTCAGCGGTTAATTCTTCCAGCCATTTGGTCACTTCGGCCTTCTCATCGCCTTCTTCCAGCTTTTCTGCGAATTGTTTGATGGAGTCCAGCAGGTCGGCGTGTTCGTGCTCGTCTATTTCCAGTTCCGGAAGTTCTGCTTTTCCCTTGTTTTGCTTGATGAATTTATCGACCTCATCGAACTGGAATGTGATTTCTTCCTGTACTTTGATCAGGATCGCTAACTGCGCTATGGTAATTGTTAGTTTTTTCATAGGATTTTTTTTGGCACTGTTTTTACTTTTTTTTAATTTTCTACACGTATCTAGTACATGTTGGTGTGTATTTTATATATTTTATATCCAATGTCAACTAAAAAAAAGAATGCTAGTTTTAATGCATGTTTTGATTGTATATAACAATTCTTTATGTTACTATAAACAAAAAACCCTGCTGGGAAGCAAGATCTTTCTCTCCCCCATTTTCATGGGGGGTGACCGTATGTCAGTTCTTTCGTTTCTATTGTTTTTTGGATGGTTTAGCAACAAGTTCGTATACTCCTTTTTCTATTCTCTTGAATAGATCTTTATATTTTTGGAGATTTAACATAACCGTGTTTGGACTGACCATTTTTTCTTTTAACATTTCTTTACAAAGCTCCTTTACATTCATTGCTCTGTCGTTTCTTTCAAATATTCTTACTAAGATTTCTTTGACCATACCTCCTTCATATCATCGCTCTTTGAGTCCATAGATTCCAAGTCCAAGATTGACAAAAAGATCATTGTTTTTTACTAATTCATTGTGAACTGTATTGATTTTAACGGCTTTTGCTGGGAACCGTTCCATAATTTTGGAAGGTAATTCCTGGTAGTGAACTGGTTTGTTTATCCTTCTCATCGTGTAAAGAATCTTCAACTTGATAGTTTTTGGATTTACGTCAGCAAATGTTGGCAATCCGATTTTTCCGTCAAATAGGTTTATCTCTCTGATAGATTCGAAGAAATTTACGTAGAATAAATCATTTTTCATATAATGAACGTCTTTGTAGTCTTTTGCAAAATTTTCTTTCATCCATCCAATAAATTCGTATAAGTCTTGGCTTTTAGCTCTTTTTTCAAAGTATGCACTGATAGTAAGTACCATCTTGGTCAAAAGATCTTCATACAATGGTTCGAGATAGAATGCTTTGTTCAAATATTTATTTCTCTTGAGATACGTCACATCAAAGTCTGAAACCAAAATTAATTTGAGTTCTTGTTTGGAGAACTTAAATATATTCTTGTTTACGAGTTTAGAAATCAATATATCTTCGCAGAGCAAACCTCCATGTACATCAAGAATTTTTTTTGCTTCTTGAAGAACCTCCATATATGTGTCATTTCCTACGATAAGTCTTCTAAATCTCATCAAGGCTTGAGTTTCTATTTGTCTGATTCTTTCTCTTGTCAATGAATATTCCTTTCCAATTCTTTGGAGAGGCGTTTCTTTTGACCCATCAAGGCCAAACTTCTTCATAAGAACAAGTCTCTCTTTGGGTTTGCAGTATATCAAAATATCCTTTAGATTTGTTTTCTCAATATCTACCTTGAGTTTTTTGTCGTCCATTTTTACGTTAAAATTCATGTACTTTTGGTTTAGTTAAGTAAAATTGAAATACTTTTTGAAGATGTTTTTTACTCTCCAAGTAATAAGAAATTGCTTGGTAATGTCAAGAGATTGTTCAGATTTTTTTTGTTACTCTTCGATTTGTAGGGGATGCCACATATATGTTCTTTGTGTCTGGCACAATTAATGTTTTTAGGTGTGTGTTTTGTTGTATTTTGTTTTTTTTATGGATGACTTATTTTGTATGGCTACTGTTTACTATCTTTTATGTCTAAAGGTATGTGGCTTTTTTGGTAAAGCATGTATGTTTTTAATCATAATGGCATTGTTGTGGTTCTTGAGCATAGCATATACAAGCAATGTTGTCAATAATACACATCCCCCTACTATAATAGTTCAAGAGGCTCATATCGATACATATAAAAATCATGCAACCATAGGTCCAATCGCCCATCCAAGATCTGAAAATACACTTAGTATTCAAGCAATTTTTCCATCATCTGTGTGTTTTTTTTCTATCGTACTCAATCGTGCCCATAATGAAATACCCGCTAATTCATCTCCTGTCGTAGCAATAAATCACAAGATTATAAATACTATACCAAAACTCCATCAAAGAAATATTCACGCAAGCGAAAATGTCAAAAGTCATATAAAGACCAGTTTTTTCTTGTTGTACTTATCTGCCAATCTTCCTATCAAAAATCAGAGAACAACTATTGAAAAATCAAAAATTCATAGTCATATACCCATAAGTTTTCCTCATTGGTTGTTTGCTATCATCAAAGGAACAACAAATCGTATAATCGAATAAAATATCGCTGATGAAAAATTATTTACTATCAATGTTATACTTACGGGACTGAGATCACGAATTGTCTGTAATGCTTTAAAAGATTTTTTTTTGATATAATACTCATGTGTTTCTATCTTTTTTTCCAAATGAACAGAGGCTGTATCTGGTTTAGCAAATAATAATAATATCCACGCAGTTATAAGTATTGTACATAAAATAATTCAGATACTATATATTGGTAGTGGTATAATAAATACTAACATCGCGCTAGTTATTACGATACCAACCGATTCAAAACTATCTTTAAAAGAAATAAATTTTCCTGCGTCTGCCTTGGGTGCTTTGGATAAAACATAGGCGTTTACTCCTGGTCCAAAAAATAATCGACCAAAACTACTTGCTATCAAGGTCAGTATAAAGACTATGCTCGTAAATTGCAAAAACAAACATATCGCAGCCAAAATAAATATCAATGTTGTGATCTTGAGCATCTTGAGATATCCATATTTGTCCAGAAGATATCCTGCTGGGATATCGAATATAAGCTGAATGATTGACGTTGATCAAATAGCTATACCTACAATTCGTAGGGGTAAAACGTGTGATCCCAAAGATGATAATAATCCATAATGTAGTCCTGCACCGCATTTGAACATCATCAAAAATATCCAAAATGGCAAATATGTTTTGCCTATATTATAGAGTTTGTTGCGAAAATCTGTCATTATGTTTTTGAGTTGTTATACGTTAAACTTGAAAATCATAATATCTCCGTCTTGTACTATATATTCTTTTCCTTCCAATCTTACGAGTCATTTTTCTTTGGCTTTGGTCCAAGAACCATAGGTCACCAAATCATTGTATTTAACGACTTCGGCTTTGATAAACCCTCTTTCAAAATCGGTGTGAATCGCTCCTGCTGCTTGTGGTGCTGTAGATGCGATAGGGATGGTCCATGATCTTGTTTCATCTTCTCCTGTCGTAAAATAGTACATGAGCCCTACTTTTTCAAACCCTAATTTAATCAGATCGTTCAATGTTGGGATATGAGTTATTTTATCTATACTCAGTAATTCTCTAATAAATTCATCTTTCTCTTCATCACTCATCTCCATCATTTCTGATTCTAGCTTTGCACATACGATAGCGACTGGGCTCTCCAATTTTATCATAAATTCATTGGCTATTTCATGAGCGTAGGGAATATCATCTTGTCCAATATTTATTGCGTAGACAATGGGTTTCGTGGTTAGGAAGTTATATGATTTGAGTAATTTTTCGTCGTCTTTGGTCAGTTTATCTTTTATGTTGTGAGCAATTTTACCTTGGATAAGGGCGTTTTGGATCTCCATGAGAAGTTCTACGAGTCTTATTTCGTCTTTGCTTGCTTTCCCCATTTTTGCTTTTTTTGCCATATTGGGAAGATGTCTTTCAATAACCTCTAGGTCCGCGAAAATAAGTTCAGTATTGATAATCTCTACGTCTCTCATGGGATCCACCGCTCATTCTACGTGTACAACTTCGCTATCTTTGAAATATCTGAGTACTTGTACGATTGCATCTACTTCTCTAATGTGCGAGAGAAACTTATTTCCGAGTCATTCTCCTTTGCTTGCTCATTTTACCAACCCTGCAATATCAACAAACTCTATACTGGAATATATTTTCTTTTTGGATTGTGACATCTCAGCCAGCTTGTCGACTCTAGGATCTTTTACATCGACGATTCCTATATTTGGATTGATCGTACAAAAGGGAAAATTCTCCGCAGGTGCAGCGTATGATTTGGTCAGTGCGTTGAAGAGGGTAGACTTACCGATGTTTGGCATTCAGACTATTCAGATTTTCATAATAAATGGATTAATTGACTAAATGATTACGAATTGCGAATTACGGATTAATTGTATGTATGTAATTTAGTTTGAATTACAAATATTTTTTTGACGCTGCGCTAAGCCTCACTTTTTACCTTGATGTAAAAAGTGAGCAAAAAGATCAAGACCGACCAAACGCACGAGGTCGGTCATTTCCTGCTAATGATGTAATCTTTCCAGCTTGTGATAACTCAACATGATATGTTTTGTTATGAGTAATATTGTTTGATGTTTTTCTTTATTAAGTCTAATTTAAGTCAAATATTGTAATCTACTTTTATTGATTTTTATAAAAACAAAAAAATGAGTCCAAATACGGACTCATCATTGATAGTACTCTTGCTTGTTCATTCAGCTTGTATTTGTAGCAACCTTCTCATTCTTACCAATACAATTATGAAGATTGCTTGGAGGCATAAGCTAAATAAACCGCCCATTTGTACCTGAAAACCCGATTCATGACTTGTTAGAAATTCGCCAGGTAGGGGTTGTGGTGCATGACGAGCAATTGTTGATATGCCTATTGCTATCAAAAAAATTGCTATACAAATGATGTAATACTTGGTTTCTTTTGTTTTCATAATCATATTTATTTGTATTTATCTTATATTTATTTTATATAAGAAATCAATCTTATTTGACAAATCTAAAATAATATTTATAATTATATTTATAAAATTATTTTTATCTCTACACTATTTTATTATGTCTATTAAAAGGATTTTATACTCACATTCCAATAAAAAATCTTTTAGAAATGATGCAGCTTTTGATATCAAAGAACAAAGACAAGAGAGAGATAAACGTACTAAGAAAGATAAAATTAGTGGTGGTGCTAATCGTGATTTAACAATGACACTTTCTTCTGATATTCTCCATCAAGCTAAATCATCTGAGAATTATTGGGTAGAAAAGTATTGATGGACAGACACAGCTATGAACGGTCTAATACAACAAAAACAATATTGATTGGTTTTGAAAAATATTGATAGGTTTCAGAATATAGATAAGGATAAGGTTAAGAGAGAGATGTGTTTGGCTTGGTTAGATGCTAGAAAAAACTGAAATACGTCATATGAGTCTTTGTTTATACGTACTATGTTTGAATTGAACTTTAGTAGTGAACAATTTGTGTGACTAAGTAAGGATAAAATTATAAATTTTTACTTACCATTCTTTCTTAAAAAAAAGGAGGATCGCGAAGAGAAAAATAGAAGAGATAGAAGTCCTTATGCGGTTGTAGATCATTGATCAGATGGAGTATATGAACCGACACTTATAGAATCTACTATATGGGATCTATCTCATTATGTCAATTTTGATATAGATACTGCTAAACTATTGTTGGATAAATGACATGGCAAAACACTTATTAATAATTTTAGACTTTTTGATAAAGAATGACAAAAATATTTGTTATGATATTATATTCAAAATAGAGGAAAATATGCAATATATAATGGAGAAATGACTAAGATAGAAATCTTGTATTTGATTTATTATAAAAATTCTGAATATTGATATAGTCTTAATTATAAAAATATCCTGAAAGATTTGTTGATTGATGCTGTTTCCCATGCTGTAGCAGAACATTTAGCAATAATCGCAAATAAACGAGCAACTTCCGTTGATAAAACTAAAATACGATGGGAATCAGAACTTGAGATGAAACCACGTGATTATGCGTATACATTAAACCATGGGAAACATAAAATCTGACACTTAGTCAAAGCAGATATTGTGATTAAGGATTTAACATGAATGTGAATTTTTGATACAATAGACACTGTTGCCCAAAATAATCGGTCAAGTAAGGCTTTCAAAGAATGAATCAGTAGGTTTTTTGAGTAAACTCAATATATTATATTATACTACTAACTGTTGCGAACACTGATATCCATCATCTCTGTTGTTTTTTGTGTTCTATATCTCAATTAGAATTTAATCACATAAATTTCTTTGCTTTCTTTTCTGCACGCATCTGGTTTTAGTGTTTTTATATGTTTTCCTCCAAACATATCTTTCATTGTTTTCACAAATTCTTCGAATCATGGACCCATAAATACTTTGATCACAAATTTCCCTTCTGGCTTCAAAAGATTTTTGAGGATGGGTTTTACGTATTCGAGAAGTTCAAAAAGTCTCATTGCATCTACATCTTTGACGCCCATAGTATTTGGTGCCATATCTGATTGGATAAGATCTACTTGATGGATATTGTTTTCTGCTAATATCTCTTTGATATGTTCTACGTCTTGGATATCTGCTTTGTATGTTTTTACTCCAGGAAGATTGAGGTCTACGTCTTGGATATCAATTCCCAAAATTTTATAATCAGATATATTATTTTTTTTCATCACGTTTACTGCATATTGAATCCAGCTTCATGGTGCGCATCCTATATCCATGACTGTTTTTGTTTTTTTATCAAAAAGACGAAATTTATTCTGAATTTCTTCCAACTTAAATGCGCTTCTTGCTTTATATCCCTCTTTCTTCGCTTTTTTAAAATAATGATCTTGAAAATCGAATTTTACCATAAACTCAACTAACAACTAAAAACTAACAACTAAAAACGATGGTATTGTTTTGCTATGAACTATTGATTATATGTTTATGTATTTAACAGAATAAAACAATTTGTTTTGTTGACTATTACAAGTTAAACACTTTTGCAAAATATTTGAATCCTCCCCCCGCAGTACTGCGGGGACCTCCTTTAGCAAAGGAGGTAGTAACTAAGAGCCCTCTTTGCTAAAGAGGCTTGTCCTAAGTGAAATCTTAGGGGAAACGAAGGGTGATTTTGTTATCTGATATTAAATTTTCTTAATTCTTTTTTTGTTGTTTTGTACTCTGAACAAAAGCTTTCTACTAGTGCTCGAAACTTTTTGCTGTGATTTTTTATTTTCAAATGACAGGCTTCATGGATGATGACGTATTTGATGTATTTTGTCGGTAGATGAATAAGATCAAGATTGAGTGATAGCTTTTGATCATGGGTGCAACTTCCTCGTTTGGAACTAGTTTTTCTAAATATTATGCTTTTATACGGTATTCATAATCTTTCACTATAGAGATTGAATAGTGGTGTGGTATATTCTCTCAAAATTTCTTTGAAAATTTTGGATGTTATATTTTGGATTTTGGATTTTTTCAACATCTTGCTGTATTGTCTATGAAATTCTTCCATAGGGATTTCTTCGCCAAAGAGCAATATACTGTCTTTTTTGATGGGATCGATGTGTGTTCTTTTATTATAGCGCGTAAGTAAGTGTTGTCATTTTGCTATGAGTGTCTCTTCAAATTTGCTTCATTTTTTGGATAGGGGGATAGTGATTAGAAGCTTTCCCTCCTTATCTATCCTAGCGTATCCGTGTCTGATATTCTTATATATTATTTGCATATATGATGAAATGATTAAACGACTAAACGAATAGTATGGTTTGTTGATGCGAAGGCAATAAATTTTGTTTTTAAAAAAAGCAACCCGATACAGGTTACCTCAAACAAAAAAATTGGCACTTAGGTCTGTTTTTTTACCTTTAATTTTTCGCCAAGTGTTTTTTGCAGTTCTTTGGCGATAATAGCTTCTTCCTGTGGGTTCATAGGAACCTTTACCTTTCCCTTTTCAGGTGAATTTGTTGTATCAATTGGCTTTTTCATTTAATTTTTATTTCATATAAATGTATTTTTTTATACTTATTTTCTTATTAAAGTCAATATTATTTTTAGTTTACTCAAATATTTTTTAATAGTTGGTTTTTTATGTTCTTTTTTATGTTGTTGCTCCTTTCTCCTGTGTTTTCTCGTGTTTTTAATGCTTCCCCTGGTAGTAGATTCCCTGTTGTCTGTATTTGTTGTATATAGTTTCTTAAATATTTGAAAACAAACTCTTTATCGTCTATAATGATAAGGGATCTTGGTATAGCAAAGTTCATTCTTTCGTTAAAATGAAAGTGAGGACAAAAAACTTCTTTTAATCTGCCCTTTTCGTCTATGTTTTTCGTGTCGCTTGATGTTGTCAAATCAAACGCTTTATATGATTCTTTGTCAGGATACTCTATTTTTATAATATAATCTGTTTTTGCTGAAACATCATCGTATTCATCCGTTTTCATAACTTTTATATTCATGATATTGTGTTGTCCTTTCAATTCTTGTAGGATATCTTCTAATAGGTCTCCTATGGCAAATTCTAAAACTTGATTTAGTGCTACGTCCCTGGTATCAAACTTACGTACTATGGCTTTATATTTGTCTTCATGTTCTGGTTTATTTATATATTTTGGATGTGCTTTGTATGACTTTTCTTCTTTTTTTCTGAGAAATCGTTTTCTTATGTTTTCTATTTTTTGCATTTCTTGTGGATTGTTTATTTTTGTTTTGAGTCGATACGATGGTTTCAGCCTATTTTCTGCTTCAATAACGATTTCTTCTTCTTCTTTATCTTTCATTGTATACCCATTGGTGATTTCTTGTTTGCATGTAGGATCACTTAATATGGTATTTATAAACATATCTGCTTCTTCTTGTTTGAGTCGTCATTGTTGTATGATAATTTTTCTCAAAAAATTTAGATGAGCATTTTGGTCTCTCTCTATGTTTTTTGCTACATTCTCAAATCCATATGGTATTATATCTTTGACGTATGTCATATCTTGTTCTCGGTAATATAAAATTCTTATCTAAGTATATCCCCAACGGTTGTTTTTGTCAAATTTTTATTTGACTTCGTTTGTAAAATATATAATTTATATAAAACTAAAACATAGTAATCACTCAAAACACAAGTGTTATGACAATTACGTACGAAAGAATCACCTTTAGGCGTATTTCGGGAAATCGCTTTCGGTGCAATCAAACGCGGGAAATTGTTCCTGCTTCCAAAACCAAGGGCTACAAGGCCAAAATGCTCAGTGTTGGTAAAGTTGACTCGGGAGGAAAGATCTATACTTATCATACTAGAGTGTCACGTTACAGTCATATTTTGTGTCCAATGTCGACCTGTAGATCTCATATTTATATTGGTCATGGCTCAGATATATATACGTGTAACAACGACCACAAGGTACGGGTGAGTGTTGGATCGTAATATCAAAAAAACTTATTCACGTAATGAATCTCTTTGGATATATGTATCCAAAGATTTTTTTAAAAATTAAATCTATTATATGAAACTTTGAACGCTTCGTTGGACATACTTTTTGACATTGCCTCAAAAAGTATGCAAAAAACTCTAGCCAGACTCAAAACTCTGTATGAATATTTTAATAACGAATTTTCTACTAACTCGCCTCAAACCCCGCCTAGGCGGGTCCCCATTTCGGCTCGTTTCGTTCTTTTTATTTCATCTACACATTGTTTACTATCTCGTGGCGTGAGTCTGGCAACTGCTATTTGGTAAAAAAAACCTAGCGGTAACTGGGTTTTTTTCATTTCTTTATATTTTTATTCAATGTTAATTATTTACCGTACTTGGCTGAACTTCCTAGATGTTCTTCGATTCTCAAAAGCTGATTGTATTTGCATATTCTATCTGTTCTGCTTGCTGAGCCTGTTTTGATAAATCATGTATTTAATGCAACTGCCAAATCAGCGATAAACGTATCTTCTGTTTCTCCTGATCTATGTGACATGATAGCATTCATACCGTGTTTTTGTGCCATACGCACACAATCGATAGTTTCTGATACGGATCAGATTTGATTTAGTTTGATTAGTATCGCATTTGCCATATCTTGATCGATACCCATTTGTAATCTTTCCATATTTGTCACAAAAAGATCGTCTCCTACCAGCATAACTTTATCTTTTAATTCTTTTGTAATTTCTTTCCAACCATCGAAATCATCCTCTGCCATTCCGTCTTCGATAGACATGATGGGATATTTTTCTACTCGACTTTTGTATAATTGTACAAGTTCTGGATGATCTAGTGTTCTTCCCTCTCCTTCAAGTACATACATTCCGTCTTTGTAAAACTCTGATGCTGCACAATCGAGTGCTAACTTGATTTTTCCTGTATATCACGCCTTTTCTATTGCTTGTATAATAACTTGTAACGCTTCTTCATTGCTTCCAAGATTTGGTGCGTATCCACCCTCGTCTCCTACTCCTGTGTTGTATTTTTTATCTTTTAATATTTTCTTCAAATGATGAAAAACCTCAGCGCCCATTCTCAATCCTTCGTGAAAGTTTGGAGCTCCTACCGGTACAATCATAAATTCTTGAATATCTACATTATTGTCTGCGTGTGATCATCCATTTAAAATATTCATCATAGGAAATGGTAGCGTGACACCTTCCTTTTCTCCTATATATTCGTAAATCCATTTTCCTTCGGTTTTGGCACAAGCAACGACAAATGCCATTGAAGTCCCAAGGATTGCGTTCGCTCCGAGTTTTGATTTTGTTGGTGTTCCATCAAGCTTCAACAGTAATTCGTCAAGTTCTCTATAGTCAGTAAATGATTTTTCTGTAATTTCGTTTTTTATAATGGTATTTACATTGGCCACTGCGATCAGCGTTCCCTTCCCGAGATATCTTAATGGATCATTGTCTCTGAGTTCAAGTGCTTCGTGGATACCAGTTGATGCACCAGAGGGAACGATTGCTCTTCCCATGATTCCATTATCCAAAGTTACTTCTACTTCTACGGTAGGATTTCCTCTAGAATCTAATACTTCACGTCCGTGTACATTAATTACTTTATACATTTTTCTATTGTTAAAAGATTTAAAAGATTGCGGATTAAGGATTGTAAAATTTCTTATATGCTTCTCTTGTTTTTTTTCAAGAAAAAATGATTTGAGAAATCTGGAGAAAATCATATACTTTTTGTAAGTGTAGAATTTAGAATTTCAAATTCAGAATGAAAGATTTGTTTTGTTATGAACTATAGTAGATTATTGTGGTTTAGATATGCTATTGGTATTGTCTCTTTTTAGTTATTAATTATATTTCTATGTCTGCAACGCTTCTTGATGCTGAAAATTTCACCATAGATAGTAGTTCTTGGGTACTCCAAGATATTCCTTGAATTGTCGATGGACAACATGTTTCTCTCAAAGTAAAAGTCCATCCAGAATGAGATGTGCGAGAATATGTCAGTGGGGTTCCTGCTGCATTTATTGGTCAACAGTTCTTTACGTACAATGCTGCGCTCAGAGAAACCCAAAAAGTTGACAAATCGCTTCCCGAAGACTGTTCTGCTTTGGAAAGCATTATCGCTGCTCTGCCTTGAGATACCGATATTCAAAAATATAATACGTATTTAAAAAAAGCTGCAGTAAAATTTTCATGATGCTTTTCTTCATGATCTTTTCTATTTGATGATATTTGACGTTGGTCGTATTATTGGCTTGCCGATTGAAATCGTTTAGCTTTGAATGCTACAACCCGAAATGTGGCGATAAGAGATGCTAGTATGTGATATATGGTTAGTTTGGATAAGTAAGTTATATCGCACCAAAAATCTCTTTATTCCTCGCATATTCATCTATCATATCTTTGATTCCCGTCATTCATTTCTTTCTGTATGTTCTGATGATTTCTAGGGTACCATTGTATCATGTTTCCGACATTTTGGATATATAATTATCTTTTCAACCATCTTTATAGTTTTCTCAAGGATCGTATATCTGATATTTTTTTTGAAATTCGCTGAAATTACATGGTGTCTTTCATTCTTCGTATTTTTCTTCGTATGCTCTATCTTCAAATGATTCCAATGCTTCTATGAAACTTCCATGGTTTTGTAATATCCAGTTTTCTACTCCTATTCCACTGATTCCTCATTCTCATTTTTTGTAAATAGTTTTTGCTTTGAGTAGTTTTTTCATTATGACAATATTAGCCCTGACTTGGTCATATGTTTCTTTTCCATATGTTTTTAGAATGTATTTCAGTCTGTCTTTAGCAGCATCGCTTGAAGAATATTCTATCACCTGAGTTTTTTTCATAAACAACAAATCTAAAGATATTCCATCAGGCCTATTTTCTACTTCATTTCCTAACTTATTTTTTTTGGATTTGAGCTGATATCCGTTGTTTTTTGATCCTTCTCCGATTCACTTTTCCGTGGTTCCTATTTCTTCATGAATTTTTTTGATTATCTCATCTATCCTTTTATAATCTCTTGCGTCAAGAAGCACAGTAAAATCCAAATCTACATCTCATGTCGGGATATCTGTTTCTCTTCATGTTGATCCTGTATCATTCACTTGCGCTCATTCGATAGAAAAATCGAATTCAGAATTTATCTTTATATTGTTTTCTTCTAGAATGTGTTTTATTTTTTGTAAGGTCATGTCGCGCATTTTTATATTCTTTTGTGCATATTCCTTATATTTTGGGTTGTCTGATTTGTTCTCGTCGATTAGTTTATAGTGTTTAGACTTCTTATCCGTTTCTATATTTACCTTGTTGTCTTGATTTGTTTTTATATATCTCCCATCTTCGTTTTTTATGTCAAATCATGAAAATTTCTCTGCATAGTTGAATCATAATCTCAATGAATGATACGTTTCTGGTGTAAAGATAATGTTTCATTCTTTATCTACAACAGGTATATAGAAACCATTTTTTGCTATCTCGTAGAATATTTCTTCTGTTTTTCCTCAATTTCGCACTATTAAATCTATTTCGGTAGATGGTATTCCTGTTCTGATACCATAGTGTTGTGCTCAGACTGCTCATGTATGAAATAGTTCATATTTATCATTTGTATATCATTGTATATTGTCTCAGCTCGTATCGATCATTGATCATCTCTTTCATTTTATGACTAATACTATGTTCCCATATCAACTGGATGGTGATTCTCACAGAATGTTGGCAAAAGACTTTCATGTTGTTTCGTTTGTTACCAATCATCCATCGATATCAAACGGCGTCATATCTGATGATGCTTTTCCTGATCATGCTTCATCTCATCATCAAAGATATTCTCTCGATGTGCATCATCTATCTAATATGTTCTTGAGTATTTCTGTGTTTCCTATACCTTTTAGAAAATCTCCTCATTCTAGTGATAGCTTACCTTCTTCTCCTGAATTGATATATCTAAGTCCTCTTTCTGTTGATTCTGATTTACTTTCATTCATTTTTTTAAGAACTTCTTCAAATGATCTGCATCATATCGGTTTCAAAAATTTGACCATACTATCATATAATGATTCTCCTTCCCTGACTAGCATATGTTTTTTGATAGTAATATAATATTCTATGAGCAATTTGTCGTTTACTGTGGATTGCCCATATTTCATTGTTTCCATGTGTTTAGGGTCAGGTTCTGATAATATGTTACCTGATGTCGATTCATATAATGTATCTATTTTTCTAAAAAGATATAAGAGTTTTTCTTGATCCTTTTCTGTTAATATACCTTCTAGAGGTACTTCTTTTGAGAGATCCAAATTTTTTATAATTTGTTCAAAATCTTTCAATGTCTTTTGGGATCATAAAAACACATCGATGTATTTTTTGAGTGATTGATTTCAGCTTTTTATGTTAATGTTGAGTAAGTCCCTGTACATGATTGCACGTTTTTGTTTGTTGTTTTTTGTGTTTCTAAGGATTGGACTCAATTTAGGATATGAAGTGAACATTTGATCCAACTTATCGTCTTTGTAAAGTTCGTTGAATACCTTGTAAATTTTACCTACTAATGGAAGATTGTTTTTTGTAAAAATCCCATTAATTTTTTCTGCAACCTCTCTTGGGTTCTCTGTATTCAATACTTGTTCAATCAGTTCATTTTTGATGTGCTGTATGTCCTGGGAAATGGAATTATTAAATATTTGGAATGTTTCTATATATTTTTCTGCTGATTTGAGTCCTAGGGATAATATCTTATTTATCATTTTTTCTTTTGTTTCATCTGAATAACTTGTTTCTCCTATTTGTATTAAGAAATTGATGTATTTATCCATATCTAGCTCGTTCATTCTTTCACAAAATTTTCATATACTTTCTGTATCTTCTATATGTGTTGATTTTATAAATATGGTCTTTTTATCAATATTCTTGATTTTTGATCGAATACACTCATTTTGTTTTTTCAATCCTTCATAGGAATTGTCTTTTATTGCTTTCGCTATTTCTTTTAATATGTTGGTTTTTTGATCTAAGGAGAATGTATACTCTTTTTTAAATATTTCCTCAAACACATACTTTAGCTTGTTTAGGTTTTCCGGTATGTCGCTTGATCCTCCATTATTATCGATGATGTTTCTTATGGTATATCAAATCTCACTTTCATTCGCGTCTTTCATCTCTTCATCTCAAACTAGAGCATCGAGACATTCACATATTTTCTCTCGGTTTTTTATTACATCGACAATGTCTTGTCTTATATAGTTCCAATTATTATCAAATTTGGGGAATAAGTGTATTTTTTCTGTAAAATTGAAATGTTTAAAATCTGATGTTTTCTCTTTTTCGTATAGTGTTTTTAGTTCATGATTGCTGTCTTTTCATATATCATTATCCTCAAGTATTGCAAAATTTACAAGATTCAAATCTTTGTATTTTAATAAAAATTCTATATATTCTTGATCATTAAATAATTTTTCTATTCTTCGATGCGCGTATAGATTGTTGTTGTCGTTGCTACTTTCAATTTTTTGCGTTTGATTCAAATCCGTAAATAATCATATTTTTTTCGCTTTTTCATAGTTTTCTCTATCATCGTATCGACTTTTTAGTATTTTTGCTTTATCATCTGGATATTGGTATTTTATAGCATTTACCATGATGTTGTATCAGGTGTCTTTGTATACAGAGACCAACCATTGCACAAATTCAATCGAATATTCCCTTTCCAGTATTTTACTTTCTGTAACTGCTTTCATATCCATTTTTCCATCCAAAAAGAAATCATGTGCTATTTCCAATTTTTTCATCATATCTGTGTTTCCTACATTAGTTTTGATTCTTATCTCATTTACGGTCGCCATTAGATCATTGAATGATTTTATCTCGTAATTTTCCTTGATGGTCTTTTTCAGATCCGGATGAGTTTTGATGTGATGCATATTGGAAAGATATATCTCTTCCATTTTTTCTAATTCATTGCAATAAAATGGAGCAGTCCAAAATAATTCATTTGAATCTATTTTTATGTCAAAATAAATAAGTATCTCTTCTAGGTCTGGTATGTTTTCTTTTAGTTGTGTCATGATATGTTCCTTGTATGTTTCACGATATCTCTGGTCGTAATCTATTCAAGATATCTTGTTGTCTTTGTCGTAGAAGAACAAAAACATTTCTTTGATGATATCTTCTGTACTCTGTATTTTGTCTGATGCTTTTATGTGCATGTCTTTTATTCTCATGTCCTTACTATTCTTACCATATAGATGTATAAGGGAAATGACGTCACTAAAATGAATTTGACCATAATCATTCTTGTATAGTAATTTTCCGCTTTCTATTGCTTCTTTTAGCTTGTCTGTAATAAACTGAATATCTCATGTGTTGATTTCCATGAGTTCTTGCAGAAAAAATGGGTTAGTTATGGTTTTTTCAATATCACTCCTCCGCATGAAACTTTTTCAGAAGATATTTTCAAATTCTGTGGTTATTGTTTCGGCTATATTGATTGCTTTCTTTATTTCTGTTTTTTCTTTTTCTGATAGTGAATTTATAAAATGATACAACATATTCATATCGTTGCAATATGTGTATTTTCTTATTTTTTTATATGATTCAAAAAAATAGTCCAAATCCTTTAAACTTTTTAAACTTTTTTCTGAAATAAATTCCATGATGTTTTCGGATTGATTCCAATATAATTCTACGCCTTTTTCCTTGATGTATCTTATTTTCGCTAGTTCTTCTTCAGATAGTTCTCCTGCTTTTTCTACTATCCGTAATTCTCGTGGTCATTCTATCCCTGCCTCTTTCAATGTTTCTGTGTTTTTTATGAGCGATTCTATTTCTTCTTCGGAATGTTTGTTGATCTTGTCTATATTCCGTTTGATGTATCATTTATATATTCGTTCATCACATTTTTCAAGGTGCAAATCTATTCATGTATTTTCTAATTTATGTTTGTTTGTTATAAATCATTCTACTTCTTCTTCTGTATATCCAGATAGATATTCTATGTCTTCAAATCCAAATGTAGGATATTCCTTCTTGATTATTATAAGCTTGTTTATGTCTTTTTCCTTATATTTTGATATAGTATTTAATTCTTCGTCTGGTTCATATATTCGACCCAAAAGATGCATCTTTTTCGCTTTCATATAACTGATGAGAGTTTTTTCTGGGTATAATTTCGCGTATTTGTCTTTTAGATCACAAAATGTTAGTATATCATCTAATTCTATTTCTGTTATTCAGTTTCTTTTCATGTATTCATTGTTTTCTATCATTTTTTTTACTGATTCATTTTTGTGTTCGTTTATTGCTCAAATGTCATTTAAATTTATTGTTATTCATATTGTTTCTAGTTTTTTTTTGATATGTATGAATCTTTGTATCTCTTCGTTACTATATTGATTTATGGTTTCTATTTCGTTTATTTTTTTTGTGTTTATTCATCCTTTTTTCTCTAGCTTTTCTATGCTTGTTTTTATCTTCTGTATGCTTGCAGTATCGTATCCGATTATTGTACTTATGTCTCTTAAGCCTATGGATGCTCATTTCTCTTCCAATTCTTTTTTTGTTGTTATGAATTTTTGTATGTCTTTATATCTATATTTATTTATGGTTTCTATGTCGTCTACATTTACTTCGATTCATTCTTTTTCTAATTTTTTTTTTTTTTTTTTAAATTG